>Ga0209123_1000576_pt1 | contig 44726 bp, 32 predicted proteins | sample BarGraIncu00431A_FD_184500 | JGI IMG/M metagenome (GOLD analysis project Ga0209123, IMG submission 184500) | Arctic peat soil microbial communities from Barrow, Alaska, USA - Barrow Graham LP Incubations 004-31A (SPAdes) (version 2) | ecosystem: Environmental > Terrestrial > Soil > Wetlands >...
GTGCTAGGTGCTAGGTGCTAGGTGCTACGAAAAAATCTCGGAAACCGGTCCTTTCAGTGTTTGTAACGTAGGGGCGAATCTTGTATTCGCCCGCTTTTGACTCAGTTGTGGTGCAGCGGGCAACGAAAACCGGGCGAACACAAGGTTCGCCCCTACGGGATTAGTGCCAACGTGCCGACCTGCATCATGGTGAAGGAGCAAACGGAAAGCTACCGCTTTCAAGGGGGAGGACAGGAGGGAGATGTATCACTTGGCTGCTCCCGCCACCGGCGTGCTTTCATGCAGGGTAAAGGAAAACGTGGCGCCCTTCCCCGGCTCCCCTTCGGCCCAAATCCTCCCGTTATGACGCTGAACGATTCTTTGCACCGTGGTGAGTCCTATGCCAAACCCCTCGAACTTCTCGCTGCGGTGCAAACGCTGGAACACGTCGAATATCTTTTCACTCTGGCTCATCTCAAAACCTATCCCGTTATCGCTCACCTGATATATGGTGCGCCCCTGCAAGCGGGTCGCCCCGAAGCGAATGACGGGATCCCTCGCGTCGCCGGTAAATTTCCAGGCATTGCCCATCAGGTTCACCAGCACCATCCTGAGCAGCCTCTCGTCGCCTGAGGCAGCTACCCCCTCGCCGATCTCAAAACGTACCCGGCGCTCGGGCTCGCGAATCTGCAACTCGGCGGCTATGGTCCTGGCCATCTCGCTTAAATCAACCCGTTTCTTTTTAAGCTTGATGTGGGTGAACCGCGACAGATTGAGTAGCGATGTTATCAGCCCGTCCATACTCTTCACTTCCTGAAACACGCTCTCCATGAATCCGGCGCACTGGCGATCCAACTTGTCGCCGTCCAGTTCGGCTATTGCCTGACAGTAACTGTTTATGTTAGTCAAGGGGCCGCGCAGATCGTGGGAAACTGTATAGCTGAAGGCTTCCAGATCCTTGTTGGCGATCTCAAGCTCAGCCGCACGCGCTGAAAGAGCGGTATTGAGAGTGCTGATTCTGTCTTCGGCCTCTTTGCGCGTAGTTATGTCATGGACCATGCCATAGGAGCGGATGACTTTACCGGTGATGTCTTTGATATGCTCACACTTTTGATGTATGTGCCGTATCTCGCCGCCCGGCATCCTCACGATGCGATGTTCGTTTTCAAACCCGCTGCTCCCCGAGCGCACCGACTCGCTGAAGAGGCGCACCACCTCTGCCCGGTCCTCGGGGTGCACGACCTCGAGAAAAGCTTCATAGGAGGCCGGTATCTGCTGCGGCTGCAGTCCTAAAATGCGGTAGGTCTCATCGGACCAGACCAGTTTGCCGGTTCCGTAATCGAGCTGCCAACTGCCGAGATTCGCAATGCGCTGCACCTCTTTCATCTGCCACTCGCTCTCTATCAGGGCGTGCTCGGCTCGCTTTCGTTCCGTGATATCCCGGACCAGCTCGATGCCGGCAATGATCTTTCCAGACTGGTCCAAAAGAGGTGAAGAAGTGATCTCCCGGTAAACCTTGGCGCCATCTTTGATTGCGGACTTTTCTACCGAATGAATGCCACCGTCCAGAAAGGTTTGTGCCACGGGACAGATGTCACAGACATTATCGCGTTTTCCGTACACCACATAGCAGTGGTCCTGCGCCGGATCTACTCCGAGATCCTTCAGTATCCGGTTTTGATAAAGCACTCTAAACTCGGGGTCGATGATGATGAGCCCCTCTCCGATAGCGGCAATAATTGCTTCCGAGCGGGCCTGCTCGCGTGCAGAGCGGGCCAGTGCCGCCTGCAGCGCCTGTTCTACCTGTTTGCGCTCCGTGATGTCGTGATCGATCCCGCGCAGGCCCGAAAAGCGCCCCATGGCATCAAAAAGGGGAATTCCGCTAGTCTCCAGTGTGCGTAAAGAGCCGTCCTTGTGAAACGCGACGTTTTCCATGGCCAGGAAGGGGCGTTGCTGCTGCAGGAGTCGCTCGAATTCTTCCCGCATCCGTACCGCCTCCTCCAGCGGCATGAAATCGAAAGGCGTCCGCCCCAACAGTTCCTGGGGCGGGTAGCCAAGCAGGTCGACAACCTTCGGGCTGGCATAGACATAACGCAGGCTCTCATCCACTTCCCAAATTCGACCGCTGGTACTTTCAATCAAGTCTCGAAAATTGCGTTCACACTGGCTGCCAGTTTTATTAATGCCTGCTAATTTATTTTGGCTATCTATCAAATGAAGGCTCGATATCATAGGAAGGCTCTCCCGTCTCATAGCGCCATGGCATTAAATGGGCACATTTTAACTTATCTTTCCAAACTATACAGCCATTGCCTGATAAGTCCAGAGCTGTAACTGGAGGGATACCTACAATTTTATTAGCAAACACCAACCATTACACTTCAGTCGCTGCACGCTTCTTTCGACTCTTCCTATGACTTATCTTGCAATTGTAGGTAGTGACATATCACCTGGGCGCTCAATGCTCACTTAAGACAAGCTTGAGCGCGGCAGCGCGTAGAGACGCATTGCATGCGTCTCCTTCACCCGATAAGGCTAGATTCAACGTGGTGGCCGCAGCGCTGAGACGCATGCAATGCGTCTCTACCCGATGGGTTCACGGTTAACAAGAACAAATCAGACGCATTGCATGCGTCTCTTTCATCCGATCACGCTTAAGATCAACTTGAGCGCGGCAGCGCGGCCGATGGTTCCTGCAGTTGCCCCAGGTAAATCAGAGACAGGGGGATGTTTTGGCAGGGAGAAAGCCCCCCCTGTCTCGCTGCGCGAGCCTTCCCCCCCTGTCCCCCAGGGGATATGGTCGGGTGAAAAAGAGACAGGAAAGCTGACAAAAAAAGGGCGCCCGGTTTTAAAGCCGGACGCCCTTTTCAGGTGAAGCTTAAGTCAGACGATTAGTAGCGGTAAAGCGCCGACTTGTAGGGACCGTCCTTCTTGACGCCGATGTAGGCTGCCTGGGCATCGGTCAATTCGGTCATCATGGCGCCCAGGGTTCTTAGCTGCAGGCGTGCCACCTTCTCGTCCAGTTCCTTGGGGAGCGTGTAGACGCCGACCGGGTACTTCTCCGGGTTGCAGAAGATCTCCATCTGGGCCAGGGTCTGGTTGGCGAAGGACGAGGACATGACGTAGGAAGGGTGCCCCGTGGCGCAGCCCAGGTTGACCAAACGCCCTTCAGCGAGGAGAATGATGCGCTTGCCGTCCGGGAAGATGATGTGATCCACCTGGGGCTTGATGTTCTCCCACTGGTACTGCTTCAGTTTGGCAACTTCGATTTCGTTGTCGAAATGGCCGATGTTGCAGACAATGGCGTTGTGCTTCATCGCCTTCATGTGGTCGTGGGTGATGACGTCGATATTGCCGGTGGTGGTGACGAAGATGTCGGCCTTGTCAGCGGCGTATTCCATGGTGACGACCTTGTACCCTTCCATGGCAGCCTGCAGCGCGCAGATGGGATCGACCTCGGTTACCCAGACCTGGGCCTGGAGGCCGCGCATCGCCTGGGAGCAACCCTTGCCCACGTCGCCGTAGCCGCAGATGACGGCAACCTTGCCGGCCACCATGACGTCGGTCGCACGCTTGATGCCGTCCATCAGGGACTCGCGGCAACCGTAGATGTTGTCGAACTTGGACTTGGTGACCGAATCGTTCACGTTGATAGCCGGGAACTTGAGAGTTCCCTTCTCGTGCATCTGGTACAGGCGGTGCACCCCGGTGGTGGTTTCTTCGGTGACGCCCTTGATGCTCGCTGCGGTCTTGGAATACCAGCCCGGCTGCGCGGCCAGACGCTTCTTGATGGCGGCGAAAAGGAACTGCTCCTCCTCGCAGGTGGGGTTGGCGATGACCGAGGCGTCCTTCTCGGCGTCGCTACCCAGGTGCAGCAGCAGCGTGGCGTCGCCGCCGTCGTCCAGGATCATGTTGGGTGAACCGCCGTCGTGCCATTCGAAGATCTTGTGGGTGTAGTCCCAGTACTCTTCCAGGGTTTCGCCCTTGATGGCGAAGACCGGGGTGCCGGCGGCGGCAACGGCAGCGGCGGCGTGGTCCTGGGTGGAGAATATGTTGCAGGACGCCCAGCGCACCTCGGCGCCCAGGGCGGTCAGGGTTTCGATCAGCATGGCAGTCTGGATGGTCATGTGCAGCGAGCCGGCGATGCGGGCACCCTTGAGCGGCTGGGTTTTGGCAAACTCTTCGCGGATGGCCATGAGGCCCGGCATTTCGGTTTCGGCGATGATCATTTCCTTGCGGCCCCAGGGTGCCAGGGTCATGTCCTTCACGATGCAATCATTGTTTGTCGACATTGGGTTGGTTCTCCTTTTTGTTAACTGCTCTTTTTGGTTAACTGCTTTTTTGGCTAACTGCTTGCTAACTACTTTTTTTAGCTTTTCGGACTTAATCGGTCGGATCGCCTTAAGTCCGATTCAGCCTAGTCCGCCGCCCGCTTCCTGCGCTTGACTCCGCGCACCAGCAGCACTTCCTCCTGCCCGGGCGAGGCGCTCACCCGGGCCACCTCTATTTTTTCCAGGCCGGCGTTCTCGAACCAGACGCGCAGCTCTTCCTCCTCGAAACCAAGCCACTGGTCTGCCAACTGCTCCCGGGCCCATTCCCGCTCGTGGCGCGCCAGATCGGCCAAGACCACGATGCCGCCGGGCTCCAGCACCCGCACCATCTCCAAAAGAACGGCCAGCGGGTCGGCGGCGTGGTGCAACACCATGTTGGCCACGACGCAACCGGCCCCCCCGTCCACCAGGGGCAGATGGGTCATCTCACCCAGACGCAGTTCGACCCCCGGTAACCCGTCGGCGGCCAGCCGGCGCCGCGCCTCGTCGAGCATGGCCGGGGAATGATCCACTCCGATCACCTCGGAGGCACGGGCCGCCAGTTCCGGCAACAACGCACCGGTGCCGACTCCGATCTCCAAAAGCGTGGCCACGGCAGGAATCAGCGCCAGCAATAACCCCTGGTAATCCGGGATCGGCAAGAGCGTGCGCGCCAGGGTGTCCCATTGACGGGCGTGCCGGTCAAAGAATTCCAGACTCCTCTTGCGGCGCTCCTCCAGCACGGCGGCCAGGGCGGCCAGGTCGTCATGGCGCCCGGGAAGCCGCTCCATTTCCCGCTCGAAGGCGGGCCGGATCGCCCCGAAGAAGGCGTTTTTCTCACCGGCGCGGTAATAGCTCCAGGTACCCTGGCGCTTTACCGACAGGACACCCGCCTCGGTCAGTATTTTCAGGTGCCGGGAGATGCGCGACTGTCCCATGCCCATGATGCGGGTCAACTCCTGCACCGTGAATTCACCGCGCAAAAGAACAGCCGCCAAACGCAGACGGCAGGGGTCTGCCAGGGCTTTGAAGATATCGAGCATAAGGGATTCACTTTACCAGTTTTAACGGTTTTATTATATCAAGCTTTATTGATATACCACGGCATCCCCACCTTGGCAAGCCGATATTTTTGCGCATACGGGACGCCGGGTTAGGAGTATGCTGGCAGCTAGTCCAGCGTATCTTTTCGCATGACCTTCTGCGTAACTTCACCCTATGTCGCCCTTCGACTCCGCTCAGGGACCACCCTTCGACTCGCTCAGGGAGCAGGCGTTCGCTGAGCGGAGTCGAAGCGCAAAGCATGACATTTCAAGTCGGACTGGGTACTAGACGGATCATTGTGGCAGGAACGTCAAGGAGGTGTGGTAACCATGGATATCTTCATGCAGGCAGCGCTCGAGGAAGCGCGGCAGGGGCTTTCCGAGGGGGGCATTCCGATCGGGAGCGTGCTGGTCCATAACGGCGAGATCATCGGGCGCGGACACAACCGGCGGGTGCAGCTGGAAAGCGCCATCCTGCACGGGGAGATGGACGCGCTGGAGCGGGCCGGGAGGCGGCCGGCGCAGGTCTACCGGGAAAGCGTACTGTACACCACCCTCTCCCCCTGCCCCATGTGCAGCGGCGCCATCGTCCTTTACGGAATCCCCAGGGTGGTGGTGGGCGAGAACCGCACTTTCATGGGAGAAGAGCAATGGCTAACCGCGCGCGGCGTCCAGGTCGAAGTGCTGCAGGAGGAAGAGTGCATTAAATTAATGAGGGAATTTATCGCAGAGAAACCAGCGCTCTGGAATGAGGATATCGGGGTGTAGCATGTCATGACTATTGAAATGCTCTGACAAAACACGTATTTTGTTTTACACTAATGTTTTAACGACGTTGGTCATAAAAACAGGGGGAACCCCATGGCATCAGTAAAAGCAAGGATGGCTGAGATAGTTCAAGAGCAGCCCGAGGATGCAACTTACGAAGAAATATTCCGCGAGCTTGCTTTTGAACGTATGGTTGAAAGAGGACTGGCTGACTCACGAGACGGAAAGTGTATCCAAAACGAGGAGATGTTGCTCCGGATCAAATCATGGCGCAAATAACTTGGACAAAAGAAGCAGAACAGTGGCTTAGAGATATATTCGATTACATTTTGGAGCATAACCCCACTGCGGCTGAAAACGTAACCGAAGGGATATACCATCGCGTCCAGATTCTAAACACTTTTCCTCAAGCAGGACATCGATATAGGTCAGAGCCAGAAGGAGATATTCGTATTCTTCTATACGGTCACTACCGTATCGCTTATCTACTTAACAAAGATGGCCAAGTTTCTATTCTGGGAGTTTTTCATGGAGCACTGGAGATCGATCGGTACTTAACCTAAAAACTTCCCTCCCCTTCAAGGGGAGGGTCTGGACCGCCTTCCGACTACGCCGCCTGATTCTCCTGGTGCGCCGCTTCAGGCGCCACTTCTTCCGCCTCTGCGCCGAACAGCTCGTCGAAGATTTCCTGCACGGTGCCGATGCGGTCGGCCTTCCAGGCGTTGGTGCCACAGAAAACCAGGCCGGTCTCCACGTCGCCGCGCTGGGCGCGGTCCAGGGACTTTATGATGCAGAACCGCTCGCGGCTCTCCTTGTAGGTGCACTTCTTCAGACACCCCAGGGTGCAGGTCGAAGCATTGTCCCTGTCGTAACCGGTGATCCCTTCCTGATTAGAGATGATGGCACGACCCGGAAGTCCCGCGGGGCTCATGATGAGACCAATGTCCTCTTTCTTGCAGTCCAGGTAGGCCTGTTTGAAAGCATCATCCGCGTCGCACTCCACGGTCGGCACGAAACGGCTCGCCATCTGGACGCCGTCGGCACCCTCGGCAAGAGCGTGCAGCAGGTCGGCCCGGTCCCAGATGCCACCGGCCGCGATGACCGGCATATCCAGGCCGTACTCGACACGGAAAAACTCTTTCACTCCACGCACCGTGGCATACTGGTCGTAGTCGCCGTTACCGATGTTTTCCAGCTTCTCGCCGAGATGCCCTCCGGCGGTGTCCGGGTCCTCGACCACGACGGCGTCCGGGAGGCGGTTATAGGACTTGTCCCACTTCTTGGCGATGAGCTGCGCCGCGCGAACCGACGACACGATCGGCACCAGGGCGACGTCGGGCGCGTGGGCGGTAAGTCCGGGGAGGGTCATGGGGAGACCGGCGCCGCAAACCAGCACCTTGGCCCCGCCCTCGACGGCAGCTGCTACCAACTGCTCGAAATCGGTCAGCGCAACCATGACGTTCACGCCGATGATGCCATCGGGTGCGATCTCATAGGCCTTGCGCAATTCCTCTTTCAGAGCCATGGAGTTGGTCAGCATGTAGTTCTTCCCGTTGAACATGCCGCTATTGAGAGTAATGCCGGGCGAGGCGACCAGGCCAATCCCACCGCACTTGGCGACGTGGCCAGCCAGCGAACCTGCGGAGATGCGTACCCCCATGCCGCCCTGAATCAGCGGATAACGCGGCTCATGCTTCCCAATGCGTAACGGTTTGAACATGCTTCCTCCTGAACCTGATAAGCTATGCTAGACATTAGCAGATAACGACGTCCTCATTTGTAATAGTAATGTAAAACAAGACGGCGCTTCGGAATCGAGATACCCCTTGCAAAATGCCAAATGCGATGCTACAGGTGAGTCATGAAACTGCACAGAAAGCTGTCAAATCCGCTCATAGCACTCATCGGCATCCAGCTTGTCTGGGTCGGTGTGGTCATATTCTGGGTCTACTGGTTCATCGGAAGGAGCAAGGAGTTCCGGGAACTGGCACTGCACTATAAACCGGAGTTGGTGGCCAAGGGGGTAGAGTGGCTGGTGCTCGTCGAAGGGCTCCTGATGCTGCTGGTCATCCTGGCCGGTGTCTATGTCATCTTTCTTTACTGGCGTCGCCAGGCGAAGCTCTACCTGCAGCAGAGAAGCTACATCTCACAGCTGACACACGAACTGAAGTCGCCGCTCGCCTCGATCCAGCTCCACCTGGAAACCGTCAAGCTGAGGGATCTCCCCAAAGAGAAACTGGACGGATTCATCGACACCATGCTCTCCGACACCGAAAGGCTGAACCACCTGACCAGCAACCTCTTAATGGCGACCAGGATTGAATTCCGGCAACTCGGGGAAAAGGCGAAACGGATCGACTTCTCGCGTTTCGTCTCCGAGTACCTGGAAAAAAAGCGCGGCGAGCTTCCCGAGGGGGGGCGCATCACCCTCGAGGTGGAGCAGGGGATCACTGCCGTCATCGACAGCGAAGGGATGGAGATGGCCCTGAGAAACCTGCTGGAGAACGCCCTGCTCTATTCGCCGGTTTCCCCCGAGATCCGGGTCACGCTGAAGCGCAGCGGCAGGCATTGCCTGCTGGACTTCCAGGACAACGGCATAGGGATCGGGAAACATGAGCTGGGGAGGATTTTCGAGATGTTTTACCGGGTGCGCAATCCCGGCGAGAACATCAGGGGGACCGGGCTGGGACTCTATATCGTGAAGTCCGTGGTGAACGCCCATGGCGGCAAGATCACCGTAGCGAGCGCGGGCCCCGGCAAGGGGAGCACCTTCCACATCATGCTGCCGCTTCCCGGCGGCCAGCAGCAAAGAGGTTAGCTAAGACATGTCCGGGGAAAAACCGCAAATACTTCTGGTCGAGGACGAGATACACCTGGCGCGCGGCATCACCTTCAACCTGGAGCAGGAAGGGTATCTGGTGAGCCATGTTGAGAGCGGCGAGGAGGCCTTGGAGAAGGTGAAGGTCGAGAAGTTCGAACTGATCATCCTGGACGTCATGCTCCCGGGGATCAGCGGCTTCGAGGTGTGTCGCGAGGTCAGGGTACTCGATTCACGGGTTCCGGTCCTGATGCTGACGGCGCGCTCCGACGAGCGCGACCGGATAGCGGGGCTTGCCGGCGGGGCCGACGACTACATAGCGAAGCCCTTCAACCTGAAGGAGTTCCTGCTGCGCGTGTCGGGGATGCTGCGCCGCTCGGCATGGTACCGTCCGGAGCCGGTTGAGGAGGGGTACAGCTTCGGGGAGAACGAGGTGTTCCTGCTCTCCTACCGGGCCAGGACCCCGCAGGGAGAGATCGACCTCACCGATTTGGAGGTGCGCATGCTCTCGCTCTTTTTTCATCGGGAGGGGGAGGCGATACCGCGCGGAGCCATCCTGGAGAGCGTCTGGGGGTATGCGACCGACGCCGAGACCCGAACCCTGGACAACTTCATCGTGCGGCTGAGAAAGTACTTCGAGCCCGAACCGTCCAAGCCGATCTACTTCCAGACCGTGCGCGGCGTGGGCTACCGCTTCAGCAGAAAAGCCTAAAAGCAACCTCAAAAGATTTACCGCAAAGACGCAAAGGCGCAAAGAAAGGCCGATCCAAGGTAAAGACCTAAGCTAAGACTAAACTCTTTCTTTGGTAAAACAAATCAACCAGCATTCCTATTTCTTTGCCTTTCTTGTTGCTTTTCCCCGTATTTGCCTTCCCTTTCCTTGTTTTTCCTTTGCGTCTTTGCGTCTTTGCGGTGAGGTTTTTTTAGTATCGAAACTGCAGAAGGACCGCCTGATATTCAGGCGGCCCTTCTTTTAGTCGCTATCTGATTGTGCTGAACCTTACAGCCCGGCTTTTGCCCGGATGATGTCGGCCTTGTCGGTCCGCTCCCAGGTGAATTCGGGGAGTTCACGGCCGAAGTGGCCGTAGGCTGCAGTCTTTTTGTAGATCGGACGCAGCAGGTCGAGTTCCTCAATGATGGCGCGCGGACGCATGTCGAACACTTCGCGCACGATCTCGGCAATGCGCTTGGAAGGAATCTTCCCGGTGCCGTTGCAATCGACCATGATCGAAACCGGCTCGGCGACGCCGATGGCGTAGGCCACCTGCACTTCGCACTTCTCGCACACGCCTGAAGCTACCAGGTTTTTCGCCACGTAGCGCCCCATGTAGGCTGCGGACCTGTCCACCTTGGAGGGGTCCTTCCCGGAGAAGGCGCCGCCGCCGTGCGCTCCGTGCCCGCCGTAGCTGTCCACGATGATCTTGCGACCGGTCAGACCGCAATCACCCATCGGCCCGCCGATGACGAAACGCCCGGTCGGGTTGATCAGGAAACGGGTGTTGGCGTCCATCAGATGGGCCGGGATGATCTTTTTCACGACCTCTTCGATGATCCCTTCCTTGATCATCTCGTAGGAGACCTCGGGGGAATGCTGGGAAGAGATGACCACCGTGTCGACGTGGACCGGCTTGTCGTTTATGTATTGAATCGAAACCTGGCTCTTGGAGTCCGGACGCAGAAAGTCGAGCACCCCGGTCTTACGGACATCCGCCAACCTGGACACCAGCTTGTGCGCCAGAAGGATCGACATCGGCATCAGCTCGGGGGTCTCGTTGCAGGCAAAACCGAACATGAGTCCCTGGTCACCGGCGCCCTGCTCCTTGTACATCCCCTCGCCTTCCGTCACGCCCTGGGCGATATCAGGAGACTGCTTGTCGATTGAAGTGAGAATCGCACAGGTTTCCCAGTCGAACCCCATCGCGGAATCGTTGTAGCCAATCTCGCGGATGGTTTCTCTGACAACCTTCGGGTAATCGATGACGGCGTTGGTGGTGATCTCGCCGGCGATAACCGCCATGCCTGTCGTTACCATGGTTTCACAGGCAACACGGGACTTGGGATCCTGAGTAAGAATGGCGTCAAGAATTGCGTCGGATATCTGGTCGGCGACCTTGTCCGGATGCCCTTCAGAGACAGACTCGGAAGTAAAAATAAAATCCTTCATCTCCATATGATAAACCCCCTTCGATTGTGTACAGCAGGTAGCCGCCTAAAGTCCGGAATTGTATAATTCGGGGTGGGCTTTGTCAACGATTTAAAGCAAATTGCGCCTCTGGCTGTAAACATCTTCCCTCACCCAGTCGCAATTCTCCCCCTGTGGGTGTGCCGTTGCCGTCCATTCGTGCAGATTAGTTGAAACCAATCCGAAAACAGCTACAATCTTGCTACCCGGTCGCTGGTGGCTGACAGCACAGAATTTCTCTTAATGTGTGCATTGAGAACTGCAGGCAAAGCGACCTGCGCCCAAAGGTGGAGGAGAATCTTATGAGACTCATCTGGCTGGCTCTGTTAGTAGCCCTCGTGGCGGGATGCGGTTCGGGAGGAGGGGGCGCGGAAGGGAGCGCTGTCGAACCGGCACAGCTGACCGTTCAACTCAGTACCGATGCGGCGAACGCGGCAACGGTACTGTACGCGGTTCAGTTGACCCTGCGTCTGCCGGCCGGGGTGGCCGTCACGGCAGACCCCGCAAGTGGAGAGGTTTCCGCGGGAGTGCTGCATCCGGTGGACAGCGCGGCCCTTGCCGGAGCCAGGTACCAGGCGGCAACGGCCGGCACACTAGGGTCGGTAACGCTGAACATTGTCGACCCGGTAGGCTTCACCGTCGGCGCTCTTGCCACCCTGAACTGCACCGTCTCACCGGGAACGGTGCCCAATGCGGCGGGTTTCACTCTGGAGGGATTTTTCGCGAAGGACCTGAATGGAGTTGTTATCCCGGGGGTAACCCCGCGCCTGACACTGCAAACGCAGTGAGCGGGCAGCCCAGCGGCCGTTCAAACTGCTCCACCACTCTTCGGCAGACTGCGGGGAACTCTCCTTCCCCTGCAAAGGTCGGGGGGCCCAAACCGCCTCACAACTTTTTTCAACACCACGCAGAAACTCTCCCTCCCCTTCAAGGGGAGGGTCGGGGTGGGGATGGGGATAATTCGGGACCACCCCCATCCCACAAGTCTAACCAGAAATTCCCTACTCCTCGCAGAGCCTGATGGAATTGATGAACACGGGCTCGACGGGAACGTCGCTGTGTCCCCCCTTGTTGCCGGTTTTCACCTCGCGAATCGCATCGATCACGTCCATCCCCTCAACAACCTGGGCAAACACTGCATAGCCGAAGCGGTCCGGAGTCTTGCCGGTGTGGTCCAGGAAACCGTTGTCAACGACGTTGACGAAAAACTGCGAGGTTGCGCTGTCTACCACGCTGGTGCGCGCCATGGCGAGCGTGCCGCGGGTGTTTTTAAGACCGTTGGTGGCTTCGTTCTTGATGGCGAACTTGGTTTTTTTGGGCTGCATATCGACATCCATCCCGCCGCCCTGTACCATGAACCCCTTGATGACGCGGTGGAAAATGGTCCCGTCATAGTAGGCGTCCTTCACGTAGGAAAGGAAGTTGCGGGTCGATATGGGGGCCTTGTCCTTGAACAGCTCGATTTTAACGATTCCCATCGAGGTCTCCATGATGACCTGGGGGTTTTTTTCTTCTGTCATTTGTCAGGGCTCCTTTTCTTTATAGTTGGCACGGCCAGAGTTTGATACACCTTTTTTTACCATACAAACCTTTCCAGGTGAACAGTTTTCCTCATTCAGTTGCAATTGCCCCCCATCGGAGGGTATTATGTTACTCTGCCGGCATGGTAGCGCATGCTTCTGCGACAACGGCAGGCCCCAGATACACACATTGCTACTTCCGGAGGGAAACATGAAAAGCCTCGTCCTGTTCATTTTGCTCGCTGCACTTATGCTACCGCATCCTGCGACTGCCGCCACGAATTTTCTGCCACAGACCGCAAAGGTTGGAGAGTCGGCTCCCGGCTTCGCACTGGACGCACTGGTTGGCACCGAAAAGGGGAAGGAATTCAGGCGGGTAACCCTGAACGAGTATCGCGGCAGGTGGGTGGTGCTCTTCTTCTACCCGATGGATTTCACCTTCGTCTGCCCCACCGAGATCAAGGGATTCAACGCGGCACTGGAGCAATTCAAGGAGCTGAACGCGGTCGTTTTAGGCGCCTCGACGGACAGCAAGTTCTCGCATCTCGCCTGGGTGCAGCGCGGGGAGCTTGGGGACCTCAAGTTCCCCCTGCTGTCGGACCTGAAAAAGGAAGCTGCCATCAGCTACGGCGCCTTGGACGAGAAGGAAGGGGTCGCCCTGCGCGCGCTCTACATCATCGACCCCGAGGGAGTGCTCCAGTACCAGGTCGTGCACAACCTTGACGTCGGCCGCAGCGTCGATGAGACCCTGCGCGTGCTGGAGGCGCTGCAGACCGGCTCGCTCTGCCCGCTCGGCTGGCACCCGGGGGACAAGACCGCGCCCAAGCTCAAGTAAACCCCGCCAGGCCAGGCTTGACCGGCGCGTGTTCCGGCGCCACTGCTGTTACGTTAAGGGCCTAGCGCCGTTTGGTCCCCCCTGTGGGAACAGGGGGGAAGGCTCGCGTAGCGAGACAGGGGGGTCTTTAGCCCGGGCAAATCACCCCCCTGCCTCTCTGCGTTCGGCTTCCACCCTATTTCATATGGGGGACAAAGCACGGCTCGCCGCAGGTAATTCCTTGGGGCTTGTGGCCTCCCCTACCCCATCATCGCCTTCATCTTGGCAAAGAAATCTTCGGCGCTCTTTTCCTCATCCTCGGGGGTGACCACCTTGGTCACCCCGCTATGCTGCACGTTCATGACCGCGTCCGGGAGCTCCGCCAGGAAACGCGACGGTATCCGCTCCTGGAGCTTGCCGTATTTCTTCCGGTACAGGGTGCGGGTCATCACCAGCTGCTGCCTGGCCCGGGTGATGCCGACGTAGCAAAGCCGCCGCTCCTCGTCCACGGTGAAGTCCTCGTAGATCGCCCTCTTGTGCGGCAGGATCTCGTCCTCCATGCCGACCAGGAAGACGAAGGGAAACTCCAGCCCCTTGCTGGAGTGCAGCGACATGAGTGTCACCGCGTCCTTGCCGTGGTCCTTCTTGTCCTTGCTGGAGAAACGGTCCTCGTCCATGAGCGACACTTTCTCCATAAACCCGCCCAGGGTCGCCTGCGGCACCCGCTCCTCGTAGGCGGCCATCGAGTTGATGACCTGCTCCACGTTTTCCACCTTGCGCCGGGCCTGCTTGGCGTCGTCAATGGTGCGGAAGATCTCCGCCTCAATCCCCAGTTTCTCGAAGAGACCCTTGCATTTCTCGGCCAGGTCACCGCCGGCGGCGAACCCCTGCGCCGCGTCGAGCAGCGTGTGGTGGAACCCGAGCACCTTCTCGCGGGTTCCCTCGGCGACCCCCTCGATCTCCGCGACGCGCCCGAAGGCCTCGAAAAGCGGGACGCCGTGCTCCAGCGACCACTGGTTGATCCGGATGACCGTGCCGTCGCCGATACCGCGCTTGGGGAAGTTCACGATACGCAACAGCGAAACCTCGTCCAGCGGATTGGCGATGACCCTCAGGTATCCGATGGAATCCTTCACCTCCTTGCGCTCGAAGAACTGGGTGCCCCCCACCAGCACGTAAGGGATGTCCTCGAAGCGGAGCTGCTCCTCGAAGGCCCGGCTCTGGGCGTTGGTGCGGTACAGGATGGCGAAGTCGGAGTAGGGGATGTCGCGCTTGTAGCGCTCCAGACCGATGCGCTCCACGACCGAGGTCGCCTCCTCCTCGTCGTCCTGCACGATCAGGAGGTCGACGGGGGGCCCCTGCCCGGCGGCGGTCCAGAGCTTTTTCTCCTTCCTGACCTTGTTGTTGCCGATCAGGCTGTTGGCGGCGTCCAGGATGTTCCCGGTGGAGCGGTAGTTCTGCTCCAGCTTGATGGTGCGGCAGCCGTGAAAATCCTTTTCGAAGTCGAGGATGTTGCCGACGTCCGCGCCGCGCCAGCCGTAGATGGACTGGTCGTCGTCCCCCACCACGCAAAGGTTCTTGCACCCGGCGGCGAGCAGGTTCACCAGCAGGTACTGGGAGGAGTTGGTGTCCTGGTACTCGTCCACCATGATGTAGCTGAAGTGGTCCTGCCAGTGCTTGAGCACCGCCGGGTGGTGCTGCAGGAGCTCCGCCGTCAGCATGATGATGTCGTCGAAGTCGATGGCGTTGAAGGCTTTGAGCGCCGACTGGTAGCGCGGGTAAACGAGGCCGGCCATCATGTCGATGTCGTCGAGCGGTTCCGGGATGAAGCGCTCCGGCGGGATCAGCTTGTTCTTGGCGCCCGAGATGCGCCAGATGATCGCCTCCGCGTCGTACTTCTTCTGGTCCGAGTTCACCTCGCGCACGATCTGGCGCACCAGGCCTACCTGGTCCGCCGTCGAGTAGATGGAGAAATTCTTCTTGTAGCCCAAAGCCTCGATATCGCGCTTCAGCACCCTGACGCCAAGCGAATGGAAGGTGGAGAGGATGATCCCCTTGCAGTGCTTGCGGCCGACGATGGCCTCCACCCGCTCCTTCATTTCCTTGGAGGCCTTGTTGGTGAAGGTCACGGCGAGGATCCGGTCCGGCGGCACCATGAGGTTCAGGATCAGGTGGGCGATCCGGTAGGTGATGACGCCGGTTTTTCCGCTTCCGGCGCCCGCCAGGACGAGGAGCGCCCCTTCGGTGTGCTTTACCGCGGCTAATTGTTCGGGGTTGAGTCGGGACAGGTCGAGCATGGGAAACCTCTTGGAAAAGCGATCCTTTTCGCGACCTGGACGGGAAATCCCCGGAGCAGCGGGCGAAAAAAGAGCCGCTATCAAAACGGTAGCGGCGCTTCATTGTTACCAGAACGGGAGGGGCAATGCAAGGCACAATGAAAAGCAAGGGTCTCGAAAAGAAAGTTCCCCGGCAGCCGTAGTAAAAGGTGCAGCAGGGCCGGGAAAAATCGCACCGCCGGTTTGGTAGCGCGCTTTTCCCCGGTTATGTCAGCCTCTGGCGCTGCGCGGACCAGCGCAGAGCAACGGCGTCGACTGTCAGTCGTCCTCACCCGGCTCATGTGTCGCAGCGTCTGCCGGCAAGGTTGCTTCGAGAGGGCTGCCCCCTTCGGGGCCGGCGGCGGTGCACTGCACCGAGGCGAGATAGACCCGGATCAGATCCTTGATTTCGGCCAGGAGCAAACGACGCGACACGGGTTTTTCCTGGTGCACGACTGCCACGCCTTTAAGGATGTGCAGCAAAATGGCCGCCACGGCTTCGGATTTCGCCTTGGTCAGCGAAGGAATGACTTCCAGCAGAATGCCGGCCATGCCATCGAGCATGGACTTACGAAACCGGGTCCGCAGCACGCCGCCGGCAGCGTGCACCTCCGCCAGGCTGATGGCAAATTTGCGTTGCAGCAAAAGCTCCAGCCTGAAATCGACCAAGGCATTGGCAATGCCGTCCAGCGTCAGGTCCGCAGCCTGCTGGCGCAGTTCCGCCAGCCCATCCAGAACGTGTTTGGCATACTGAAGCAGCAACGCGTCGGCGAGTGCTTCCTTTGAGGGAAAGAAGCGATAGAGCGAGGCGATCGCGGTCCCGGAGCGCATCGCGATCTCGGTCATGGTAGCCGCGTCGTACCCTTTTTCCGTGAATACCTCGACCCCGGCTGCCATGATTGCGGCGACACGAAGGTGCCCCCTTTGCCGTTTCGGCTCCCGCGCGGCGGTCGAACGTGTCGTTGACATAGGAAGGGATATCCTCCGATAAAAATTTTGAGAGAGTACGCTCGCATACTAGCATCATGCCGGCTTGAAGCCAAGGTCCAGATTCGCTTGCTCCGGGTGAGCGCTTAGCGACGTGAAGGGATTTCCGGAGCAAGCAGCAAATGCCGTTGACTTATGAGAGGATATCCTCTACTAATAGTTTATAGAGGATGCCCTCTCATTTCCATCGAAGCATCGGCTTGACGCTTTCCGGCGAACTCGTCTGGCTGGTAAAGGAACCCAAATGATTGACTTTCAGCGCTTCACCCCGTCTTCCCCCCTCAGATTGCGCGGCAGCGGAGCGCCGCGCCAGGCGCCGCCGGGACCCCGCAGGGTCGGGTATTCCTCATGGAGCGCCGGACTTTCTCCCGCTTCACAGTGGACCATACTGGCCGGGCTTTCGGCCGTCCTTGGATTCTTCATGACCTGGCTCGGCATGCCAGCGGCCTTGCTGCTTGCCCCTATGGCCGCGGGAATCGTGATCGCCTCCGGCGGCGCCAGGGTTCAGGTGCCCCGAGCCGCCTACGCTCTTTCCCAGGGGATCATTGGCTGCATGATCGCCAAAATGCTGCCGCTGTCGCTGGCGATTCCCGGCAGCATCGCCGGCCAGTGGCCCCTCTTTGTCGCGGGAGTCCTGTCCGTTATCGCGGCGAGCGGTTTTCTCGGCTGGCTCATGACCCGCATGCGCGTGTTGCCGGGCACCACGCTCGTGTGGGGACTGAGTCCGGGCGCGGCCACCATCATGACCCTCATGGCAGAGAGTCACGGAGCGGACGCCCAACTGGTGGCCTTCATGCAATATCTGCGGGTCATCTTGGTCGCGGCAATCGCCTCGGTGGTCGCCAGGGTGTTTGGCTCCGGGGGCCACCCTGCGTCTCACGCCGTCACCTGGTTTCCTGCGCTCCACTGGTCCCCCCTGGCCGGAACGCTGCTACTTGCAGCCCTGGGAGCACTCGCTGCACGCTATTGGCGACTGCGCGCCGGAGCGCTGCTGCTGCCGCTGGTCGCAGGCATCCTGCTGACCCACCACGGCTTGATGACCATCGAGCTGCCGCGCTGGTTACTGGCAGCCAGTTATGCATGCCTTGGTTGGACCATCGGTTCCCGTTTCACACCTCCGCTGCTCCTCCATGCGGCGCGGGAGCTGCCGCGCATTTTTGCCTGCACGCTCGCCCTGATTGCACTTTGCGGTCTCCTTGCCATTCTGCTCGTTGCCGCGGGCATCGACCCGATGACTGCCTATCTGGCAACCAGTCCGGGTGGGGCTGACTCAGTCGCGATTATCGCGGCATCCAGCAAGGTGGACGTCCCCTTTGTCATGACAATGCAGTCGGCGCGCTTCGTCGCCGTTTTGATCCTGGGCCCCGCCCTGGCCAAATTCATCGCCAGGCAGGCTGACCCTGACCCGATACTTTCCAACCTCAAGGGGTGATTCCATGAAACTTACAGCCATGTTCTTTGCCGGTGTCCTTCTTTGCAACTGCATTCCCCATCTTGTCAGCGGATTACAGGGAAAGCCGTTCCCCACGCCCTTTGCCAGGCCAAGTGGCGTGGGAGATTCCTCCCCGATCGTGAATTTCCTCTGGGGCGCTTCCAATTTACTGTTGGGAGCTGGGGTGCTGTTGCGCCACCCGGTTCTTGCCGGGTTCGGCCCCGACTGCACTGCGCTGATGGCAGGTGCCGCAGCGTCGGGCGTGTTCCTGTCCCTTCATTTTGGCAAGGTTGCCAGAGACAGGAAAGGGAATTGAAGGTGAGCGGGCTGGGCACCCCTGTTCTCCCCCGTGCGGGAACAGGGGGGGGAAGGCTCGCGTAGCGAGACAGGGGGGCTTTAGCCCAGGGAAATCACCCCCCTGCCTCTCTACGTTCGGCGTCCCCCCTATTTTATAGGGGGGATAAAACACCGCCCTTGCAGCGGTTATTCCTCAATTCAACGGGTAACTAGCCTTAAATTTTTCCTCTAGCATCCATCCGGTTCCAATCTCCCGCGCCCTGTGCTATAAGTCCCTGATCCTTTTCCACCTCGCACCTGTCACAGTTTCACATTCCCTAAAGGGGTTACCATAATGGACACAGCAGCAGCCGCCCAGCGGATAAAGACGCTCTCCAGGGAGTTGGAGCGCCACAACCGGCTCTACTACGAAAAGGACATGCCGGAGATAACCGACGCGGAGTACGACGCGCTCTTCAAGGAGCTGCAGGAGCTGGAACTGAGCTTCCCCGAGCAGGCGCAGCCGGACTCGCCGACCAAGCGGGTCGGCGGGCGGCCGCTGGCGAAGTTCTCCCAGGTGCGCCACTCCCAGCCCATGCTCTCGCTGGAAAACGGTTTCAACGAGGATGACATCAGGGATTTCGACGACCGGGTGAAGCGCTTCCTCGGGCTTTCCGGCGAGACCATGATCTCCTACATGTGCGAGCCGAAGATGGACGGGGTCGCGGTCGAGCTGGTCTACCAGCAGGGACTCTTTGCCATCGGCTCGACGCGCGGCGACGGCCTGGTGGGCGAGGACGTGACCGAGAACCTGAAGACCCTCCACGACATCCCCCTGCGCCTGCGGCAGGAAAAGGCGCCGGAGCTTTTCACCGTGCGCGGCGAGGTCTACCTCCCGCTCGCCCCCTTCCGCAAGTTCAACAAGGAGCGCGAGGAGGAAGGGCTCCCCGTGTTCGCCAACCCGAGGAACGCCGCGGCCGGGTCCCTGCGCCAGCTCGACTCGCGCATCACCGCCAAGCGCCCCTTGAGCATCTTCTGCTACGCGCAGGGAGAGACCCTCGGCATCAGCTTCGCCTCGCAAAGCGACTTCCTCTCCAGGGTCCCCGACTGGGGGCTGCCGGTGAACCCGCTGGTGCAGCTGGTCTCCGGCAGCGAGGCGGTCATCGCCTATTACCTTGAGATGATGGCAAAGCGCGACGACCTCCCCTACGAGATCGACGGCGTCGTGGTGAAAGTCGATTCTTATGAGGTGCAGCGCGATCTCGGGGAAAAAAGCCGCTCGCCGCGCTGGGCCATCGCCCTCAAGTTCCCGCCGCGCCAGGCGACCACGGTCGTAGAGGACATCGTCCCCCAGGTCGGGCGCACCGGCGTCATCACGCCCGTAGCCCACCTCACCCCGGTCAATGTTTCCGGCGTCATGGTCTCCCGCGCCACCCTGCACAACTGGGAAGAGATGGAGAGAAAGGACATCCGCAAGGGGGACACCGTCATAGTGGAGCGCGCCGGCGACGTCATCCCCGCAGTCGTGCGGGTCCTCACCGAGAAAAGGGACGGGACCGAGACCGCGCTAGCTATCCCCCTGACCTGTCCCGAGTGCGGCGGCGAGATCGTGCGCATTCCCGGCGAGGTGGCGGTGCGCTGCGTGGGGCTCGCCTGTCCCGCGCAGGTGCGCGAGAGCCTGAAGCATTTCGCCTCACGGCGCGCCATGGACATCGACGGCCTGGGGGAGAAGTTCATCGAGCAGCTCCTGAGCCTGCAGCTGGTGAAGGACGTGGCCGACATCTACACCCTCACCCGCGAGGACTTCATGCAGTTCGAGCGCATGGGGGACAAGCTGTCCGAGAACCTGCTGCAAGCGATCGAGGGGAGCAAGTCGCGCGACCTTTCCCGTTTCATCTTCGCCCTGGGGATCAGGAACGTCGGGGAGCACACGGCGAAGCTGTTGGCGAGCGCCTTCGGGAGCGTGGAGAACCTATCCCAGGCGAGCGAGGAGGAACTCACCTCCATCCGCGAGGTCGGGCCGCAGGTGGCCGAGAGCATCACCGACTTCTTCAAGAACCAGGAAAACCAGCGCATCATCGAGCGGCTGCTCGCCTCCGGCGTGCACCCCTCCGTGGAGGAAAAGAGGGTCGGCGGCAGGTTCACCGGCAAGACCTTCGTCTTCACCGGAACCCTCACCCGTTTCACGCGCGACGACGCCAAAAAGATCGTGGAGCTGGAAGGTGGGCACGCCGCGGGAAGCGTCTCCAAGAAGACCGACTACGTGGTGGCGGGAAGCGAGGCGGGGAGCAAGCTCGACAAGGCCGTGCAGCTGGGGGTAAAGGTGCTGACCGAGGAGGAGTTTCTGGAATTGGTCAAATAAGGAGAAACGCTGGTTCGGGTATTTTTTAGCCCCCTTGACACCTATCAGTCCTTACACTATCATGAAAATGTAAGGAATTGGAGCCAAGGGGGCAGAGATGAACTCAACCATTACCACCAAATTTCAAACGACCATACCGAAGGCTGTACGTGAAAAGCTTGGCATTTCCATCCATGACTCTCTCAAATGGGAAGTGGAAAAGGGACGGGTGATCGTTTCTCCTGTGCGCGGCGATTTCCTCCGCTACCAGGGAAGTGTGAAAATTGGTGCCGGTGATGTCAGCACTGACATCCAGACTGCGCGCGAGCGTCAAGCGGACAAGTATCGGTGAAAAAATACATCATCGATACCAACGCTATCATCTCTTTCGTTACTGATCGTAACCAATCCCAACAAGAGACTGTCGCCCCCCTATTTTCCGCTGCTTCCCGATTGGAATGCACACTAATCTGTCATCAGTTCGTATTGACTGAATTCATATTCATCATGGAGAAAGTCTACGAGATGCCCAAAGAAAAGATAAATGCCATGGTCCGTGACTTTATCGCCATGCCTGGTATCGAACTGCGACATGAAACTGATTTCAAGTCTGTGCTTTCCCTGTGGCCTGAGCGCATCGCTGACTTTGGAGATGCCGTCGTCGCCTCCACCGGAATGGCGCTCAAAGGGTCTGCAATAGTCACTTTCGACGGAAAGTTCAAATCAGCGTTAAAGGCTTTGAGTCAAACTGTGTATCAGACTTAGCAGAAAGACTTTTCCCTTTCAAAACGCTTCCCCCTCCCTAAGAATGCCCGCCGTCCCACCAGACATCGTAGGAACTCGCGACTTCGCCTCCACCAAGACCAACTCTACTCTCCCGGCCCCGAACTGCACCAAGCCAGCACTCTGCTCGCGGAGCAGGCGACCGTGATGCATAACGTGCACTGGAGAACTGCACGTTATTGCAACTTCCCCCCATCACCTATCCCGCTTACATCCTCGTGTGAAAACCGAGCACTTCCTGTGCATGGGCTGATCACGGGGCGCCTCCTTCAGCAAATCACCCCCCCAGTTTCCAGCAGTTTACCCGGCGGCACAGAACGTGCTCCCACATTGTTTTTTATTTATAAATATTTATTAAAAAATATTACACTGAGCCAAATGGAGCAATTATGCCACTCTCTATATCCAGCGTGCCGCCCGGTGTTTGGCTGAGACATGCGCGTGGGTCCCCTGGCCGGTCTCCTCCGCGGTCACCCTGCAGTGTATTTCAAGTAATCAGGAGAAATTTCTCTTCGAAGTACCGGGAGATGCACCATGAAAACGAAACAATTTATCAGCTTTACAGCCGTACTCGCCACTCTGGCATTTCTTTCCGGATGCGGCGAAAATCGGTTTGTGATCCGCTCTGCTGAGCATGTGGCGGCAGAACATCAGAGTGTGGTAAAGGGCAACATTCACATCATGCCGATGAAAAAGGATTTATGGATCATTGAAGTGACACCCGGCGTGACAAACTTGGATCCCAACTGGGCTTCGCTAAAACTAAAATCGGTTGGTGGCTCGGACAGTGACTCAATCAAACCTTCGGAGTTTGTCACGAATGCCGACATGGCCAAGCTGATGCAGGAAAGAACCCTCGAGGCTCTCCTAGAAGCGGGGTTCAAGGTAACCGTAGGTGACAGCATTCCGGCAGAAACTGACGTGATTATTACGCCACTGCTTCAAGCGGCATTCGTATCCCTTCCCAGCCCGTCGTCTCCTTCCGCTATCGTGCGGGTCAGGGTCGATTTTAAAAATGTCAAAACCGGTGCCAGCATAACGACTCTGGTGGTCGGATACGGACAAAGCCTCATCTATTTCACCCTGGCCCAAGGACTGGAAAGAGCAATGGATGAGGCAATGGGAAATTACCAAAGAAACCTTCTCCAGGACACCAAGGATTTTCAGGGAAGTTTGTGACTGAGCCTCCCCATTCAAACCGGTTCCGGCGAGTTCTCCTGGAATCGGAGCCAGTCTGCCAGGCGATTTCCAGTCGTTGAATAACGGACAGCAGGGAACAAGGCGGGGGCCCGCCTTGTTCCCCAGGTAAATCGGCAGATTGAGGTACGGTCGTGGTTCCCCCCTGATGAGCCCCCTTCCCTTCTCCTGCATCTACCCCCCTCATGTTAAGGGCGGCGTCTGGTGCTTTCCTTGGCGTCACCGACCCGCCACTAACCTACCGCTTGCCGGACTCCCAGCCTGCCCGACAGCTGCTACGGAGCAGGCGAAACCCGCGTTTCATTAACCCAGCCATCGGGTGCGCTATTAAAATCGACCTGCCACCACCAGACGCCGCTCAGGTACGCCGGGCCGCCGATTACGGTCCCGAGAGCTCCTCTGCCCTGGGTGCCCAGGGACGTCCCGCCCGGTAGCGTCCGAACCGAGGTGCTGTTGGACGCCTTGAGGTGGCCGCCGACCCTGAACTTCGTGCTGAGAGGTGGCCAGGTGCTCTTGGTGACCCCCGCAGATTGCGCCGAACTGTTGCCGGCGGCATCGAACGCGGCGACAGCAAAAGTGTACGAGGTGGAGGGGGTGAGTTGGGTGCTGGCATAGCTGGTGCCGGTGCTGGTTGCTACGGCGACGCCGTTTCGGTAAATACGGTAGCCGGTTACGCCGATGTTATCTTTGGAGGCGAGCCAGGAAAGAGCCATCTGGCTTGGTGACGACACCGTGACGGCGAGTCCGGAAGGGACGCTGGGGGCTGCCGTGTCCGCGGCTGGCAGTGTTACGGCGGAAACGCTGGCAGAAGCCGGGGACCGGTTCCCGGCGCCGTCAAAGGCATACACCTGATAGCTGTAGCTGGTGGCCGCCAGGAGGCCGGTGTTCTGGTAGCTCGCCGCCGTAACGCTGGCTAGCTGCGACCCGTTTCGGTATACCAGATATCCCTGCACGCCGGTGTTGTCGGTGGACGCGCTCCAGGCCAGGTCGATCCGGGAGGAGGAGCGCGCAGTCGCCACCAGGTTCCCCGGCGCCGTCGGTGCCACAGTGTCGGCTGCTGAGGCCTGTTTCGCCTGCCCGGAATTGGGGTCCACCATGAGGCTCGATTCGTCGACTGCTTCGAAATTAGAACCCAGCACCCGGGCAAACTCACTCACCAGGACATCGTTATTCCAGCGCTCATCGGGAACGCCCGAGATGAACCAGGACGAACCGTTGTCAGCCACGAACATGCCGTACTTCTTCATCGCGGTCAGGATGACCTGGGTCTCGGGAGAAAAGGCCGAGACGTCGAACGAGGCCTTGAGCCGGAAACGCTGCCCCATCGGGGGATAGCTGCTGCCGGTTAGACTTGAGGCCTGGTGGCGGGCCGGCCAAATGAACGAGTTGCGTGTCTGGGGCGCGGTGAACCTCAGTGCGTGATGGATTTCGCCTGAAGCCACCTCATCGTACCTGACCAGTCCGGGGAGTATGGGGAGCCCGGCCGCGTCCGAGGAGGTCCAGCCGCTGGGGCGCAGATTGTTGGATTTCAGATTGAACAGGGCCCCCGACCCCGCTTGCCAGCTGCCGTTAGCCTGGGGATAGCTGGACCAGGTCTCATAGAGCAGGCAGTTGTCCCTATCGACCACCAGGACGTGACGATCGCCCGTGGCGGCGGAGCCTCCTTCAATGGCGGCGTTAGGCGGAATGGGATAGGGACCGGGGTCACTGTCTCCAGCGTATTGGAAGCTGATTGCCACCTTAGGCTGGGTGCCGGGAACCAGATTATAGGGGATGCCGATGGGGCCGCCAGCCCAAAGACCGGACCCGAAATCGGGATGCAGGTAGCGGGCGGCACCGATGGTCGTCACGTAGGCGGATGAATTAGCATCGACGGGTAGTCCGTCGACGGGCGTGTTCCAGATATTGTCAGCGGGAAACATCTGGCAGTTGCCAAGGGTGGGGAACGTTTGAGCCGAGGCTCGTGTTGCAACCAGTAAGATGAGTGTGAGGCTCAGAAATATCCAACGAGAGCTGCGTGTCATAGACTTCTCCTCTAGCTTCGTAGCATAAGCCCTCCTTTTCCAGTTCATGGCGCACGGGTTAACGCGGCGTAGTCCCTTTTATACCACATCGCCCGGACCGAGGTCAAACCGGGCGCTAGCATCGGGTCCCCGCATTTTCGCCCTTTTCCCGGCAGGGAGGGGCGGAATTGATCGTTCCTTCCCCCCTGTTCCACAGTGGGGACCAAACAGCGCCTCTCTTTAAATTCAACCGGGAGGGGAACCTACCCGGAAGCGTCGATATTTTCTCCCTCCCCGCCTTTCAGGGCAACACGAAGTAAAAGGTGGCACCCTTACCTGGTTTGGATTCCGCCCAGACCTTCCCGCGATGGCGATCGATGATTCGCTTGACGGTCGCCAAACCTATGCCGGTTCCTTCATACTCGGGGCCGTGCAGCCGCTGGAACTCGCCAAACAGCTTGTCGCTGTACGCCATATCAAACCCCACGCCGTTATCGCGCAGATAAAAGGTCTCCTGCCCGGCAAGGACCTTCTTACCAAATTCTATCCGGGCCGCGGGATTTGCCGAGCTGTATTTCCAGGCATTTTCCAGCAGGTTCACCATCATCTGCCTCAGCAGTGATTTGTCGCCCCGTGCCGTCAGCCCCTTGTGTATCACCAGCGCGACCTCGCGCCTGGGATCTGTCTCATGCAACAAACTGCAGGCAATGGTTGCCAGTTCGCTCAGGTTGACGGATTGCTTTACCAGATTGGTCCGGCTGACCCTGGAGAGCTCCAGGAGATCATCGATCAGTTTGCCCATGCGCCTGCTGGCTGATCGGGAACACTCGAGAAAGTTGTGGGCCTCGGAGGGCAACAGCTCGCCGTAATCCTCCGACAGCAGGGCAAGGTAACTGTTGATATGGCGCAGGGGCGCCCGCAGGTCGTGGGAAACCGAGTAGCTGAAGGATTCCTGCTCCCGCAGGGCCGTTTCCAGGCTGTGGGTGCGCTCGACGACTCTTTGTTCCAGTTCCTCGTTCAACTGCTTCAGTGCCACTTCCGCGCGGAATTTCAGCAAGGCTATAGCCAGGTAGCCCGCGAGCCTCTCCCACTGATCGATATCCTGAGGGGTGAAAAGCCCCTTGCGAAAGTCGCTCAGCTGCAGCAGCCCCAAGCGCTCGGTTCCGACGCTCAAAGGTATCAGGGCCAGCGACTCGTACCCCACGTCGCTGCAACCGTGCCGAGTGCAAATCTGATGGTCCGCTCCACGCTGTGCGGCGTGAAGCTCCGTGGTACTGTTGGTCCAGAAGCTGCCGCGATCGGTGAAGAACGGCTTTCCCGGGTCAAAATGCCCATTGATGATGTCCCCGCACATGCCGGCGAGCACCGGGCGCCCCGCGTTACCCCGGGCGACCAAACCTCCACTATCCCTGCTGCACAAAGAGTTCTCCGCGATGACAAAATCGCTGCTGAACCCCTGGGCCAGATAATAGGGATAATCATCCCCGTCGCGCAGCCTGATCCCCACCGCCTGGCAGTTCGACTGATCCCTGAAAAAGAGGGTCGACGCCGAGATCATCTCCTGCTCCCCGGCACTGGAATTGATAATACGGAGCAGTTCAATGGTGGATTGGTGCTCCTGCTCGGCGATCTTGCGGTCGGAGATGATCTCCCGCACCGCGACGTAATGGACCGTTCCGTCATCGTCGTGAATGGCCGAAACGACCATGGACACCCAATAGAGCTCGCCGTTTTTTTTGCGGTTCTGCAACTCGCCCTGCCAAAGGCCGCCGCAGGTGATGCTGCGCCAGAGCTCGCTGTAGAGAGCCGGTGCGGTCAGCCCCGATTTCAGGAAGCGCGGGTTCTGACCGATCACCTCATCCTGGCTGTAGCCTGAGACCTCCGTGAATTTCGGGTTAACATATTCGATGGTGCCGTTAGCATCGGTTATCATGACTGAACTGGGATTCTGCTCGACCGCCAGAGAGAGTATGCGGATTCTGTTGTTCTGTCTGCCGAGCTCCCCCTTCAATAAGATGGTGTCGATATGTTTGCCGACAGCGTCTAAGAGTGTCCCCAGGTCGGCGGGTTTCAAAAAGTATTGATTGATGCCGATTTCGAACGCCTTCAGCAGGTAATGACTGTCATTGTGAGCGGTCACGGCGATGATGACGGCTTCGGGATCGAGCCGCCTTATTTTGGATGCCATCAGGATGCCGTCCATCACCGGCATGCTGATGTCGGTGATGACGATGCCGGGCCGGTGCTTTTGGAACAGCAGCAGCCCCTGGGCTCCGTTGACCGCGCTGAACACCGCAATCCCTGGATACCGCGCGCTCAGGGATGCCCCCAGAGACTCTCTGGCAGCCTCATCATCCTCAACCAGGAGAACCGATACTGTTGCAGCAGACTCGCCCCCCGACAGCATAGCTTACCTCCATCCGGATTTGACACAGTCCCATCAGATGTTGAGTACCCTTCTGACTTCCGCCCATGTGCTGCCCCCAGAGAGAACAGCTGCCAGGACAGGGTACGAAAAAGCTCCTGTCTGAGGTCTCCGGGGAGGATGTGTAGCTGACATTGCAGAAAATTTCAACGGTGGCTTGGCTCATACTCATAACCCGCTGCAACCAAATGCCTATGAGTATCTGGCAACGCACTCGACCCAGCAATTGTAAACTCTAATGTAAAAAAGTAAATATAAAATCATTTAATCTCTTCGAAATTGTCAGGATCGACCACGATTCCTGGCAGACAAAAAGACGCGCCTACCTCGGGTGAGGTAGACGCGTCCAGGGATACCTGCCGAAGGTGTCCCTGCCCGAGCGTTTTGCCAGTTGCCACCTCTGCAGGTGGGCTGGTTCCCGAACGGTTTATCTTCTCATTTGAAGTTTGCGGTGAGGCGTTTGCTGGCCGTCACGTTGGTAAACTGGAGCGTGGCGGAATAGCTCACGACATGGTTGCTGGCGTCGGTCCAATTGACGAAGTGGAAGCCCCGAGCCGGCACGGCAGCCACCGAGGTCGTGCTCCCGGCGTGACTCACCGACTGCAGTGTCTTTCCGGTAAGCTCCCCGTGAGCGCCGGCGACAAAGGTTACCTGGTACTGCTTGGCGGCAAAGTACGCGATGACCACCTGATTTGTCTTCACATTTCTGACGGTCAGCGGGTTGACGGTCGTGGTGTCGAAGCCCCGGTCCCCGCTCCATTTGACAAAGTGGTGGCCCGTGTTGGGTACGGCGCCGACCGCGCTGGAGCTTCCTCCCGAGCGGACCGTTTGCCGGGGCACACCGCGCAGGGTCCCGCCGGCTCAGGCCGTGAATCTGAGGGTGTGGTTAACCTCCGTGAAAGTAAAGCTGGCCGTGACGCTGAGGGAGGCCGGCACGGCGGTGTCCGTGCGGGCGGCTGTCGCCACGCCGTCGCTCCAGGATACGAAGTGATAACCGGGGTTGGCGACTGCCGTGACCTGGGTGCCGGTTCCCCCCGAGTACACCGATTGCGACGCGGTGCCGCTGAGCGTGCCGTTGGCGCCGGCGCTGTAGCGCAGGTCGAATCTGCCGAGGCCAAACCCGTCGAAGGCCTGGATCCGGTCGTTTTCGCCGTCAGCCACGTACACGATGGTGCCTGCGGCATTGGTCGCTATGCCGCAGGGAAAGAAAAACTGGCCCTTGCCGGTGCCGAAACTGCCCCATTGCCCCTTGAGGTTTCCCGCGCGATCGAAGACCTGGACCCTGCTGTTGAAGCTATCGAGCAGGTAAAGGTTTCCTACCCCATCCGCAGCCACGCCGTAGGACGCGTCAAAGGGCGCGAAATCTCCCGCCAGGCTTCCCCAAAGAGTCAGGAAGCCCCTGGCGCTGCTGAGCTTTAGGATCCTGCTGTTGCCGGGATTTGCCAAGCTGACTCTGTCAGCGTCTGCTGCCCCCCCGGGGGGACCGAGCCCCGGGTCTCCCCCCAACATGGCAAGGTAGCTCCCGTCGCTGCTGGATTTCTGCACCCCGCCGTTACCGGTGTCGCTGATAAAGAGATTGGCGCCAAAATCCCAGGTGCCGGGAGGAACTGACGGCCCGTTTGTCATCCCGGGTTTCTCTAACTGGGCTTGATAGGTCCCCGGGCCGTCGGATTTCTGGACCCTGTCGCTATTGCTATCCACGACGCTCCGCTCGGAACTGGAGCCCAGCGCCACAGCGTTGGGATACCAGAGCTGCCCGTTTCCGGAACCGATATGACCCCGTTGGGAGAGGTCGTATCCTGACTGGTCGAACTTCTTGAGCCTGTTGTTACCCTGGTCTGCCAGGTAGACCTTCGCGCCGTCATCCAGGGCAGCGCCGAGCGGAAAGTCGAACTGTCCCGTAGCGGCGCCACCAAATTCCCTCAGGTAGGTCCCGGAGCTGCTGAATTTCTGGATTCTTTGATTGGCTGTATCGGCCAGGTAAACATTGCCGCTGGCATCGAGCGCCACGCCGTAAGGGTAGTTCAGCTCCCCGTGCCGGAAGCCGAACTGGCCCCAGGAAGTGATTACGGCCCCGGAACCGGTGCATACCACGACCCTGTTGTTCTCGGTGTCGGCCACATAAACGTTACCCTTGGCATCCAGCGTCACCCCCTCCGGGAATTGCAACATCCCGGGGGCTGAACCGGCACTCCCCCATTGCAGCAGGTAGGTTCCGTTGCTGCTGAACTTTTGGATCCTGCTGTTGAAGGTGTCGGCAACGTAAAGGTTGCCGCTTGGGTCCAGCGCCACAGCGTTTGGGTAGCAAAACTGTCCGTTGCCGCTCCCCGGAGCAGTACCCCCCCACTTGGCGAGGAAGGCACCGGAATTGCTGAATTTTTGGATCCTGTGGTTACTGGTGTCGGCCACGAAGAGGTTCCCGGCGGCGTCCAGCGCGATGCCGTAGGGGTATCTGAATTGCCCGTCGCCGCTACCGAAACTCCCCCACTGGGAAAGGTAGCGCCCGGAGGCGTCGAATTTCTGGATCCGGTTATTGTTGGAATCGACCACGAATACGCTGCCGCTAGCATCGACCGCCAGGGCGACCGGACTGGTAAACTGCCCGGCGCCGGAACCAAGGCCTCCCCACTGGGTAAGGAGCGTTCCGGAGCCGTCGAATTTCTGGATTTTGTAGTGCAGGGTATCTGCCACGTAAAGATTGCCGCCGCTATCCAGCGCCACTCCCAAAGGGCTATGAAAGGCGTGCTGCCCCCCCCACTGAAACCGGAAATCCCCCGGTGCGGCCTGGGCTTGGCTCAGGGGAAGCAGCGCCGCCAGGAGCAGGAACACCATTGTCGTGAGAAGGTGGCCGCCTTTCATTGGGCACCTCCCGGATGGCTCAGCACCAGGAACTCTTGAACTGTCCCGTCGGCGGCGCGATATTTTTCGGTAAAGTGAAGCACCCTTCCCGCGACCTCGCGCCTGCCGTGGTTCGGCGGCGCTTCGAGGTGCAGGGAAATGCTCCTTTTTTGGTGCGCAGCGAGGCTGCCGACCGCGATCGTTTTATAGCCTTTGAAGAAAGGGGGCATGGGAGCCAGCGAGAGCATCAGGTCTGTGAGGGAACTATCCCCGGGGTTGGTCGCCTGCAGGTCAACCTCGAAACCTGCCGTGGCAGCGCCGGCACGGTATCCCGTCACGGTGTGCATTACCAAGACCGGCGGCCCGGAAGACCAGCCTCCTGCCGCTGGGAGCAGCAGGGCCAACAAGATGATGAGTCTTGGGAGAATCCGTTTCATAAGGTGCCTCCTTTTCTGGTGCCGCGGCTTTGCTGGGCAGTCCCCTGCGCAAATCACCGCTCTTTCTGACCGGTCCGGATCGTCTTAAACTGATATTTTTGCTATTGATCATTCTCCTTTTTGCCGCTTATTTAAAAAAGTTTACCAGCGTTTCGCGAAATGTATTTCCGTGGCATCGGCAAGGATATCCGCAAAGGGTACCCCTCAAGTAAGCGTTTTGCCGTCACCCCTTGCGGGTGTCCGCTTCGGGGAAGGTACCGCGGCGGGGGGAGGGTGAGTGGCCTGAACCGTATCAATATCACCGTAGGATGCCGGTGAACGTAGTGAACCGCATCGTTTAAAGCGATGCGGTTCGTGCCTCACCACATCCTACAAGAAAGGCGTGGGTGAAGTTGCGCGAACCGTGTCAATATCACCGTAGGATGCCGGTGAACGTAGTGAACCGCATCATTTAAAGCGATGCGGTTCGTGCCTCACCACATCCTACAAGAAAGGCGTGGGTGGTTTCTGAGTATTCAAGGGGAGCGCCTGTCCGCCGTAGCCTTGGCGAAGGCGGGACAGGGTGGGGATGGGGGCAGGACGGCAATGGCTCTTACACTACCCGCCGCGGTAGGCAGGATTGTGTGCTAATCAGCTGCTTAGTGGCAGTAACCAACTGAAGTTCCCGATCAGTCACAAATATCTGGTCGGGGCCTCGGATACCTTAGTCAAAGGATTTGGTCGGGTTTGTCAGGGGAAACGAAAATACTATTGGATCAACTTAAAACATCTCTTAATTATTGACTTACTAACAATCAACGTTTATATTTGGCAGCCAAACCTCGGACAGTACCTGCCCATTCAACCACGTAACCCAATACCATTCTCACAGGCTCGATGCGATAAAGGGAGTGGCCGCCTTTGCCGGAAAATCCACCAGCGACGTCCAGCTTCACGCAGTGCTGCACAGCACTGGATCGTCCTCAGCACCAAGAACATGCCCCGGAACTCTGGCAGGCGCGTGCCGAAATGCGCAACCTCATCTGCGAACTCCAGCCCGGCCGGCACCACGCCCTCCAAAAGGCCTGGGAGCGGCTCGAGGCAGCGCTCACCGCAAAGGGAGAGCCTGCCCTTCCCCGCGCCGGGGGGAACACGCCCGCCTGCAGCGCCAGTCACCCCCACCAGCAGGGCTCGCGGTTTCCCTTCTTTAGCTCACTGCTGAGAAACGTACTGAGCGCCGGGGGGAGGCCCGTTGAGGATGCCGCGCCGGCCAGCGGTCAGGATGCCAGCGACCTGTTGCACTCCATTCTCGACAACACGCTGGACGGCGCCTACCGGCGTAACCTCAAGCTGAACTGCTACGACTATCTGAGCCCGTCGCTGCAGCGGATTACCGGCATCGGCCCCGAGCGCTTCACCCGGATGCAGACGAGCGAACTTATCGCGTTAATGCACCCGGACGATCGCGACCGCGTAGGCGCGGAAATCGGGGAGGCTTGTCGTCAAGAGCAGACGGCGGGCGTTCTGGAGTACCGCCTGCTCTGCGCTGAGGGGGATTACCGCTGGCTCTCCGACAGCTACCGGATGATCAAAGATGCTGAAGGGAAGCCTGAGTACCTGGTGGGAAACGTAAGGGACATCACTGATACCAAAAACGCCCTGCTCTTGGCCAAGAACAGCGAGGACACTCTCAAGGCGCTGATAGAACTGATGCCGGTCGGCGTCTGCCTGGTGAACTTCGACGGCAGTTTTGCCTATCTCAACCGCTTTTTTCTGGATACTTTCGGCTACGACCTCTCGGACATACCCACCACCAAGCAGTGGTTTTTGAAAGCCTATCCGGACCCCGAGTACCGCGCCAAGGTCATCGCCGTTTTCCAGGCCGAGGCTGGCGCCACCATGGCAAACGGCGCCCCGGTGCCGCTGCGCGAAACCATGGTGACCTGCAAGGATGGCAGCGTGCGGCATGTCATCTTCAACCGGCAGCTCGCCCAGAACTACCGGGTCATCATACTGACCGACATCACCGAGCGGGAGAAGCTGCAGGGCGAATTGCTGAAATTGCAAAAGCTGGAATCCCTCGGAGTGCTTGCTGGTGGAATCGCCCACGATTTCAATAACATCCTGACCGGTATCGTGGGGAACCTCTCCCTGGCGCGCCTTTTGTTCGATGCCCGCGACTGGTCGAGTGAACTGCTGGAGTCCGCGGAGAGCGAGTCCCAGCGGGCCATGAAGCTCGCGGGGCAGCTGCTGACTTTCGCCGAGGGTGGCACTCCGGTTACAAAGCTGCTCTGGGTGGGAAATATCGTGCAGGATGCCGTTTCTTTCGCGCTGGGCGGGGCAAACGTCAAGGGAGTCGTCGCGGTCCCCGAAGCGCTCCACGCCATCGAAGCGGATGGAGAACAACTCGGGCAGGCGTTCAGCAATATCACGATCAACGCCCTCCAGGCGATGCCCGAGGGTGGGACGTTGACCGTCGTCGGCGAGAACCTTGCCATAGGAACCGGGGAAAAGTGCGCGCTTCCCCCGGGGAACTACCTGCGGCTCACCTTTTGCGACGACGGGTGCGGCATTTCCCCGGAGGATCAGGCGAAGGTATTCGATCCGTACTTCAGCACCAAGCCGGGGGCGGCCGGTCTCGGGCTTGCCACAGCCCATTCCATCGTCACCAAGCACGGCGGGACCCTGAAGGTCAGTTCTGAGCCCGGCAAAGGTGCCTGCTTCACGGTCGTGCTCCCCTCAACCGGAGCGGCGCTAGCCAAACCACTCCCCTCGAGGAAGGTCAGCTCCGCGGCGTACAGCGCAGGCGGAGCAATTCTGCTCATGGACGACGAGAAGACGATCCGCACCATAGCCTCGAAAATGCTGGAATGTCTCAGTTACCAGGTGACCGCCTGCTGCAATGGCGCAGAGGCCATCTCCCTTTTCAGGGAAGCGCAGGAGTCGGGCAGGCCCTATCGCATCGTCATCCTGGACCTGACCATCGCCGGCGGCATGGGAGGGAAGGAAACCGCCCGGCACCTCATCGCCCTCGACCCATCCGCCTGCCTGGTCGTGTCCAGCGGTTACTCCAATGATCCGGTTCTGGCCGATTTCAAGAGTTACGGCTTCCATGCCTCGCTCCCCAAGCCGTATCGGTTGAGCGACATGGAAGCGGTGCTGGCTACCGTGGCGTAGCCCTCGAAGGCCGGGGTGCGGTAGGTTCCCCCTCGCCCTCCGGGCGTGTCCGCCGAAGCCTACGGCGAAGGAGGGAGAGGGGCAGGGGTGAGGGAATTGGACAAGTTTAGGACTTGGCCAACTGCGCCTCGATCCGCTTCAGCATCTTCTTCGCCTTGGCGTCTCCCTGGGCGGCGGCCTTGCGATACCACTTGGCGCTCTCCTGGAGATCCTGCCTGCCGGCCTCTCCGGAGAAATAGATCCACCCCAGCGCCGTCTGCGCGTTGAGCCGCCCCGCCTCCGCAGCCTTGCGGTACCATTTCACCGCTTCCGGCTTATCAACTGCCACATCCTTGCCAGTGCTGTAACACCACCCAAGATACAACTGCGCATCGACATCGCCCATATCTGCGGCATTGCGTTTATCGGCAATTTTCTGATTCACTCCCTGTTCAGGAGCCTGAGTCTTAAACATGAGCTCCGGCATGGTCTGAACGGGCTCTGCCTCTTTCCCCGTATTTACGGGCAGTAACGCGGGCACGGCTTCTGTTGTAGCGGCGGGACGGGCCGCTACTTTGACAGACACTGATGTTTTTTTGACAGTTACGGGCTTTACATTGACAGTATCTAATCCAACATTATCTGTTACTGCGCTCCGTGCCGGCGCTGTTGTCACGCGCGGTAACGTTTCAGAAACTCCGGCACCGGGAACTTTCAGACGGTTAACGCCCTTCACAGCCTTGACATCGCCATGCTCGGCCGCTTTTCCGTACCAAACCAGCGCCTTGGCCAGATCCCGCTCAGTTCCCAACCCGTTTTCATAGGCAAGCCCCAGGCTGTACTGGGCGGGTTCCAGCCCTTTCTCGGCAGCCTTGGTGAACCAGGGAAGTGCCTGGGCGGGGTCGGAACGGACCCCCTCCCCCGCCTGGATCATGCAGGCGACCGTTCCCTGGGCCCTGACATCGCCGCCCTTGGCAAGCGCGAGATACTCCTGGTACGCCGTGGTAAAGTCACCGCTACTGTAGGCTTTCGTCGCATCGGCATATTTGGTGGTGGAGCATGCGGCGAGCATCATGGTCGCCGCAGCCAGTGCTGTCAACCTCGCCAACTGTTTGTGAACCAGGTTCATGTAAGCTCCTCTTTAACGCTCACCCAGAGATTCCGAAAGAGTCTTGGATAGCGGCTTGGTCAGATATTTCCAGACGGACTTGCTTCCTGTCTTGATCTCCACCGTTCCTGTCATGCCCGGCTGGATCTTGATGCTTTCAGCGGCCTTGCCGAGATAATTCTTTCCGGTCGCCTTGACGAGGACCTTGAAAAAGGGTTTCTCGTTGGGGCTGCGGACTTCGTCATTGATGGTATCGGCGCTGATATAGGTGACCACCCCGGAAAGTGTGCCGTAGATGGAGTAATCATAGGCGTCCATCTTGATGGTCGCCTCCAGTCCCGGCTTCACGAAGGCGATGTCGGCGGTCTGGACCTTCACTTCGAAGAGCAGCTTGTCGTCGGTCGGGACGATCTGCATGATCTCCTCCCCCGCCCGCGCCACTCCTCCGCGGGTCGTGATGCGCACGTTTCGCACGACTCCGTCCACCGGGGAATCGATCACCGTGTTGACGAATTGATCCTTGCGCTGCACCAGCACCTGCTGGACGGTTTCCAGGTCTTCCTGAGCCTTGGAGAGTTCCGTCTGGGAGTCCTGCAAGTATTTATTCCGTATGCTGGAAATTCTCCCCTCTATTTCGACAACCTGCCGCTGCAACCGCAGGATTTCCGACTTGCTGACATCTCCCGTTTTCAACAAAGGAAGATTCATTGCCAGTTCGTCCTTGGCAAGTTCCCGCGATTTTTCCAGGGTGGCGATATCGTCATTGATGGCTGATTGGCGCTTCTTGAAGAGGGTTTGGTGATTGAGAATGATTTCCGGGAATTTATGCAACTCGCTGGGGAATTTTGGTTCGCCGCCAAGAATTTCCGCGTTGAGCCGGGCAATCGCCGCCTTGAGCGAAGCAGATTTAGCCAAGGACTCGAGATAGGAGGACTGGGACTTCACCTGTTCAAAGACCACCAGTTTCTGTCCGCGCTTGACCAGGGCCCCTTCCTTTACCAGGATATCCTTGATGGTCCCGCCGTCGGTGGCCTGGATGATCTGGTTCCTGGAGCTGGCGATCACCGAACCGGGCGCACGTATTATTATGTCTATCTTGGCCCAGAACGCCCAGGCGCAGGCGCTGGCGATGATGATGGCGCAGGTTAGGAATAGTATCTTGCCGGAAGGTTTGGCGGCACTTCTTGTTTCTGTCATTTCCCGATCGCCTTTTTTGATTGATTTCGTTTTCATCTCGCTTTATCAGGCCTTGCCCGAGAGCCTGGCAAGTACCAGGTCGCGCGGTCCTTCCATGTAGAGCTTCCCGCCCTGCATTACCAGCAACCGGTCGAGGATCGGAAGCAGCGCGCTTTTGTGAGTGGCAACCAGCAGGGTCGCGCCGCCGGTAACGATCTTGTCCAGGGTCGCTACCAGGTTGGCCTCCGTCGTCGCATCCATGGAGGCGGTAGGCTCGTCCAAAAGGATGAGGGTCGGTTTGGCGAGGATCATCCGCGTCAACCCTATCGCCTGGCGCTGCCCGCCTGAGATTCCCCGCCCCCCCTCCGAGATGGGAAGGGCAAGCCCCTTGGGATGGTTTCGGACCAGCTCGAAGAGCCCGGTCTGACGGGCGGCGTCCAGTATCGCCTGATCGCCCGGGTCGGGCAGCCCCTGCAGCACGTTGTCCCTGAGCGTCCCGCTCACCAGACGGATGTCCTGCGGCAGGTAGAAGATCGCCTCCCGCAGCACCCGGGGTGAAATCTGGGACATGTCCATGCCGTCCATCAGTACCCTCCCGGTTTGCGGCCGGTACAGCCCGGAAGCAAGCTTCAGCAGGGTGCTTTTCCCGGATCCGATGCTGCCGATGATGCCGATCTTTTCCCCGGGCTTGATCTCCAGTTTGCCAATTTCCAGCGCGGTGATGTCCCGCTCATATTTGAAGCAGGCGTTCTCCATCTGGATATGCCCGTCCAAGTGTCCCGGGATCAGGGCGTGGGCGCGGTCGTCGATTTCGTTTGGCAAAGCCAGCAGTTTGTCCAGCCCTTCGATGGCCGACTTGGCGTGCCCCCACTTGATCATGAACCCCGGGAACTGCCCCAGCGGGGAAAGCACGCGACCACTGATAATGCTGCAGGCGATCAGGGCTCCCATGGTCATCTGGTGCAGGGTGACCAGATAGGCGCCAAAGGCGACCAGTGCGATGTAGGCTAATTGGGATAGGAAACTGGCGATGTTGGACGGGAGCACCGAGAACTGCTTCAGCTTGTCGTCGCACCGGGCGGCTTCGGCCGCCAGGGTGTTCCAGCGCGACTGCTGCTCCCATTCCGCGCCGTTGGCCTTGATCATCTCGATGGCATCGATGGACTCCACCAAAAGGCCGACCTTTTTGTTGCTCTGTCCCTGGTTGAGCTTGGTATATTGCTTGATCTTCCAGAGAAACAGCAGGCCGGAGAGAAAAGAGATCAGGAAGAAGATCAGCGGCACGATAGCCACCATTCCGCCTATCAGGTAGATGACATAAATGAAAAAGAACGCGAAGGGGATATCGGCCAAAAGAAAGAGCGACGAGGAGCTCATCACGCCGCGAACCAGCTCGAGACCCCGCAGCTGTGAAGAGAGCGTCCCTACCGATTGAGGGCGAAAACTGAGGTGGATCCCCATGGCGCGCTCGAAAAACCACTCCGACAGTTCCAGGTCCATGTGGGTCGAGGTCCGGTCGAGAATGGAGCCGCGCACCTGGCTCAGCACCAGGTTGAAAACGGTAGCCATCACCACCCCAGCCGTCAGCACGAACAGCGTCTGGTACCCGTTGTGCGGGATGACCCGGTCGTAGACCTGCAGGCTGTAGATGGAGGTCACCAGGGCCAGGAGGTTAATCAGGAAAGTGGCCAATAGCGCCTCGACGAACACGCTGCGGTACTTGCGCACCGTCTGCCAGATGATGGCGGAGGACTTGCTTTGCCCGCCGGCCGCCATGGCCTTCGCGGGAATCGAGACGCACTCCAGCCCCTCGCCCTGCTCTAGCCTGACCTTACCCCCGGAGGAGGGCTGCCCCAGCCAACTGCCGTCCGCGTTTTGGGAAACCGCCACCGCCCAGCCGTGCTGCGGATCGCGTACGATAAAGGGACAGTCGGGCGGTTGCGGGTTCTGCAGCGCCCGGGGGGCACCCTCCAGCCTCCCGGCCTTCCAGACTCTCTGGACGATGGAAAGGACGCTGTCATTCTCTCCGGCTGCGTTCATTTCCTGCACCATGTCATCGATGCAGGCACGCGGGACCGCCTGGCCGGCCAGCATGGCCGAGTGTTCAATAACGGGGAGTAGAGTCGTGTGCATGGCTATTTCACTTCCAGTTTTAATTTGTCGGTAAGAAGCGCGATTCTCAGTGTGGCAACGGCAACCTGCGCGTTGGCGTCCACCACGTAGAGCTCGGACTGCGTCGCCTCCCGCACCGTGTTCAGCACGTCGAGCCAGGCCTTGCGGCCGATGATGTACTGGCGTTTGTACGATTCGGCGACGTCCTCGGCGCCGGCTCGCGCGCTTGAGGCGTAGCCGAGCTGGCTCTTGGCCGACTCCATGTCGTTCCAGGCATCGGAAATGAGCCGTTCCAGGTCTCTGAGCGCAGCCCTGCGCTCTTCCACCGACGCGCTTTTCCTGGCTTGGGCCGAAGCGACGCCGGAGATGGCGGAGAGCCCGGCGCCCGGTTGGGCCTCGATGACGGCGGTGATCCGGTTGTCACTGGCCGTTCCGTAATAAAGAGCGTTATTGTTGAAGCTTTTTTCATAGCGCACGGCCAGGGTCGGCCAGTACACGGATTTCTTCACCTTGATCTGGGATTCGGCCGCCGCCTCCTCCAGGGTGAGCCGCGACAAGGTCGGCGACGCCGCGATGGCGAGCCTGATCGCCTCCTCCTTGTTTTCCGGCAGAAGTACCGATTCGAGGTCGATGGGGACCACGGCCGTGACGTTTTTGCCTGACAACTGGGAAAGGGTATTCAGGCTGCGCGCCAGCCCCTGGTTGATGGTGGAAAGGTCGTTGATCGCCTGGGAGAGGCGCGATTGGGAGAGCTGGTGGTCGACCTCCGGGCTCACCTCCGACGCGACGCGCCTTTTTATCGAGTCGTTCAGCAGTTCGTGCTCTTTGAGGTTTTTCTGGCTGATGGTTTTCCGGGCCTGCTGGCGCGCCGCGTCGACGTACGCGTCGATGACCCTGGAGACCACATCGTACTGGGCCTCCCGGATCGCCTTGTCCGAAGCGTCGCTCAGGGACCTGGCGGAAGCGATGCCGTTTGTGATGGCGCCGCCTGTCCAGATCGGCTGCTGCAGGCGAAAGACGATGTTGTTATTCCCGCTCCGGTCGGAGTCGCTTTCCAGGCTCGGGGTCGGGAAACGCTGCCACTCAGCGCTTTTGACATCAGCGGTAGCCGCCTCCCTTGCGGAGACTTTCGAGAGCACCGACGGGTAGGTACGCGCCGCTTCGTTGATGATTTGCTCGAAGGACCACGTTTCGGCATGGGCTTCGTTCAGGTAGAGACATAAAAGGATCAGGACAGCCGGCAATACTTTTCTAAACATTTTTCGTAATCCCTGATTAGGTCAGATTTCTACAAAAGTCCACATCCACCAACAAGCCCCAAAGCCCTCTTCAGGGTGGTGGCAGAAGTCAGTTAACAGTCCGAGAGTCAAAATATTGAAAAGGCCTCCCCCGGCCTAGAAAAGCGCACACTTATGTGCATTTACAGCGTGGTGGCTATCGTCACCAGAACGCCTTGTGCCACCTCCCCCCCAGCTTTCGGCAGCATCGGGACTATTCTTTGCAACGCCTGTGCCTTTTGACGTTACCATCACTATATTTAGTAGGTTCTAGCCGGTGTCGCGTATGAATTAAAAAACGGTGCTACCCCAGATATCTGGAACAGAACCGTCGGCACAATTAGTTAACGGACACAAATCTTGTTTATTGACGTGTAAGTTCCAACCGACTGCTTTCCTACCATTGTTGTCGCATGAACTCTCTTGCCTTCTTCCGGCTGTAACCAATATCTTCCCTCGAGACGTCATACAGATGGACCGGAGAGTTGAACCTGTCTTGATGAGGAGTCCCCCTTTCCAATCGGTGATCATGGTGATACTGCCAATAAACCGACTGTAGGGGAACCGTGTCGTATTTTCCTCCGTGATTTCCACATCGATCGTTTGTAGATGGTGCATTCCATGTTCGCCTCCCTGACGGATTCAGGATCGGCGCGACTGGCGCGCCGGAGGAGTGAACACCACCCCTCAAACTAGAAAATCACCAAGGCGCTCAGCACTTTAACCGATTGTCGACCACTGTTAGGTTCGAGGCGAGGATCGCGAGCCTAAGGATGATGACCGCGAGCTTAGGCATCGCGATCTTTAACCGATTGGTGACCACCATTAGGTTCGTGATAAGGACTGCGAGCTTAAGGATGATGACCGTGAGCTTAGACATCGCGATCTTTAACCGATTGGTGACCACCATTAGGTTCGCCGTGAGGACCGTGAGCTTTAAGTATGATGACCGCGAGCTTAGGCATCGCGATCTTTAACCGGCTGGTGACCACCATTAGGTTCGCGGTGAGGACCGTGAGCTTAGGTATGATGACCGCGAGCTTAGGCATCCCGACCTTTAACCGATTGATGACCACCATTAAGGTTCGAGGTGAGGACCGTGAGCTTAAGTATGATGACCGCGAGCTTAAGCATCGCGATCTTTAACCCGTTGATGACCATCATTAGGTTTGAGGTGAGGACCGCGAGCTGGAGGATGATGATAGCGAGCTGGAGAGGACAAATATCTGGCAGGGTAACTGGGGATCTGGTGGGTATCGTAGATTTGAGACGCTTTTCACTTCGCGGGAGGGTGTCGGTTCCGGCCTTAATTGGAGGACCCATGGTAGCGTTCCGTCGAAGATCCCGTGAACTGGCCCCAATCCAATGGGACCAGTTCACGGGACAAGACGGCATCAAGAAGAAATTACCCTCGGCTGCTTCGGCTGACCGGCTTTTGCTGTGAAATTAGATCGACCGTAGATGAAATCTGCCTCAGAGATCTCATCGCACGGATTGACCTCGCCCTCATTCCATACCGTCGAGGGAATGCACATTCTGCTAGCGAAGTGACTGGAAGGGCCTCAGGCCGGCACGACAACCGCTTTTTTCCGGCGCGACGGACTCACCACCTCAATTCCAGCCTGAAGCAGTGCTGGTATGTCGTCCTCAACCGCCACCGATTGGAGGAAATGAAGAATCTTCTCGAACATTTCGGTAAGATCTTTCCGCGCTTTCTTACGCAAAGCGATCTCGATTCGGTCGCCGTTTACGCCGAATTCGTAACCATGAGCGTAGCGGTCGAGCCCTTCCTTCAAATGAGGCAGGGCCGGCACTCTGTCCGTAAGATTGCGGTAAAGCTCCAAGGTCGACAACCCGTTGTAATAGCGGTTGACGTTGCTGAGATACACCGCATCCTTGCCTAAAAGATCAAATTTTAGTTTCAGCATGGACACCTCCTTATACGTTTGATCACGCTTAGCCCGTGATCAGCTTCATCAACAATCGCGGAAGATACGAGCTTATCTTATATTTTTCAGGGTGCAACTACCTGACAAATTAAGACATTATCCGCCGTGACGCCTTCAGTGTTCATTAGTTGTGAATACCTTGGAACGGGCTCGATAGTGCCAAAAGGATAGACTTTGCTTCCTGATCTTTAGTGGTCTCATTGGTTGACGCGGATCACCTAGGGAAGGCAAGGGTGTGATTCCGTGCCCCAAGGCCTATTCCGTTGACGTTTTCAGACAGCCACCGGGTAAAAAAATGGTGCTGCTCCGGCAACTCCGGAACAGCACCATTGGTATTAGTTATTTGGATTTCCCCAGCCTTTTTTTGCTCAGAGCGATGCCGTTGGTGATGGCGCCGCCGGTCCAAAGCGGTTGCTGGAGACGGAACACGACATTGTTGTTTCAGCTGCGGTCGACGTCGCTTTCCAGGCTCGGGGTCGGGAAGCGCTGCCACTCGGCGCTTTTGACATCAGCGGTGGCCGCCTCCCTGGCGGAGACTTTCGAGAGCACTGACGGGTAGATACGGGCCGCTTCATTGATGATTTGCTCTAAAGACCAGGTTTCGGCACGGGCTTCGTTCAGGTAAAGACTTAAAACCACAGCAACAACCATCGAACCAATTCTAAGCATTTTTTCCGATCCCTTATTCTTCTGATTTCCGCTGGCGAAACCACATCACCGGGACCGCGACGCATACCCGCTCATCAATTCCAAGGGGCGACTGGGGTAGTGTGGATGTCAAAATATTGAACGGGGTGCCGCATCCCGGACCAATGCGTTTTACTACTAATCCCAAGATGTTAGCTGAGATTGCAAAAACTGAGGTTCCGAGGTCGGCAGTTTCTTTTAAAGAAGCCGGAACTATCTGGGCAACGCCTGTGCCTGCGATACAATACGCAGTGGATTTATTTGTGCGTCAGCCGCTGTGCCCAATGGATTAAAAAAAACGGTGCTGTCCAGTCAACTGGAACAGCACCGCTTGCATCGAGTAATTAATAATAATCAACCAAGTTAACTGGCGTGAAAGGTGTGTCCGTCTGTCTGCAGGGTAAGCGTCGTGTAGTCACCAACCAGTGTGAGTGTCTCGACCGCATTATGCCCGGTACTAGCATTGAAATAGGTAAGCGTGGAACCCACAAGCGACCAGTCTCCGACGCCATCGTGGGTGTTAACCACCAGTGCCGAGCTGGCAACCTGATGAGCGGCATCGAGCGTGGCATTGAGTACGATGTTATCGCCGTGGCTAAGGTCGCCGCCGCTCAGTCCTGTGATCACCGAGCCGCCATTTTGCGCGGCGTCCAGGATGAAAGTTTCCTGTACCCCGGTGGCAGCGCCGATTACATGGTTCCCGGTTCCCCCCAGATGGATGGTGTCGACGCCGGAATCATTCAGACTGACGAAATAGCTGCCGGTATCGGCCGCTCCGCCCAAGACGATGGTATGGTGGACAGTGTGAGTATCGAGATTGTCCCCATAATAGTTTTTCAGTGTCAAGCCGCCGGCCCCTGTAACAGATATCGTATCGTTTGCAGCCAGATGCACGGAGCCAGCCAGCAGGTTATCGAATTCGCCCACATTGAGAGTCAGCGTACCGCCAGTGACGTCGAGCGTCGTTGCGTGTTGCACCAATGCACTGCCAGTCGCTCCGTCCAGAGCACCCTTGATAGTTGCTGCACTGTCTGAAATGCAGTAGTGCAGCGTGCCCGTAAGGTCTGCAGCATGGATGGTAGTGATCTGGTCGATGGTCGCCGCATCGTATACTGTCACGTCTACCCCGGCTGTCACATAGGTGCCGGTGCCTGAGTGCGATGCGGCATCAGTAACAAGAGCCGCCGCAAAATCGTGGATTGAGGTGGCAGTTACCATTCCCGCCCCGTTAAGGGAATCGATCGTGCTCAGGTTCGCAATAGTCACAACAGCCGTATCAGTCCCCAAATTGGTGACCGTCACGTCATGCCCCGCCGTGTAGTGGGCACCGCTTAGTCCTTGGTCTGCCACGATATCTGCCAGGGTGTCGTGGATTGAGGTAGCAGTTACCGTCCCCGTAACGACGTAGGCCTTGATCGCCTGCAGGTCTGTTATGCTCGCAGCGTCTAGGACCGTCACGTTGTGGTCTAGCGTGTAGTGCTTGCCGGCGACGGCTTGGTCTGACTGGATGTGGGCCAGGGTGTCGCTGACAGTTGTTGCGATAACGGTGCCCACGTTTGTCAGCGCATCTAAGGTACTCAACTGCGCGATGGTCGCCGAGTCAGTCACGGTAACTTGATGGCCACTTGTAACATAGGTGCCGGCATCTGCTGTCAGGTTGGCAAGTGTGTCGCTGACGATAGTGGCAGTGACCGATCCCGAAGGTCCGTTCATGCCGTCCAGAATAGCGAGTTGTGTCAAGGTTGCGGCATCGGTTACGGTGAGGTTGATGCCCGAGGTGACATAGACGCCGGCGTTAGTCGTCAGGTTGTGTTCCGTGTCGATGATTGAGGTATAAGTTAGCGTTCCGATACCGTTCGCTGCATCTATTGCCGACAACTGCACGATTGTTCCGGCATCTGTCACGGTAACACCAGTCGACGCGGCTACCGCAGCCGCATTGCCGACAAGAAGCAGGTTCGCTGCCGTATCGTGGATCGAGTCGACAGTCAAAGGGTTCAGCGCATGCAGCAGGGTCGCGTCGGAGGCGTTGACGAAAGGGTCGGTAACCGTGACGCCAGGCGCCCCGGCCACCGCCGCCGAGTTGCCGGCAAGAAGCAGGTTCGCTGCGCTGTCGTGGATCGAGGTGATGCTCGTCGCCACGTTCAGCGCCTCCAGCGAGGTCGCGTTCACGGCCGTGATGAATGGATCGGTTACCGTGACAGAGGTTGCTGCGGTCACCGCCGCCGCATTGCCAACAAGCAGCAGGTTTGCCGCGCTATCATGGATTGAGTCGACTGCCACATGGTTCAGCGTATGCAGCAGTGTCGCGTTAGAGGCAGAGATGAAGGGATCGGTCACCGTGATGCCGGTCGCCGCTGTTACCGCCGCCGCATTGCCGGCAAGAAGCAGGTTCACTGTGCTGTCGTGGATCGAGTCGACTGTTAAAGGGTTCAGCGCATGCAGCAGTGTCGCGTCGGAGGCGTTGACGAAGGGGTCGGTGACCGTGACACCGGTCGCCGCGGTTACTGCCGCCGTATTGCCGGCAAGAAGCAGGTTCACTGCGCTGTCGTGGATCGAGTCGACAGTTAAAGGGTTCAGCGAATGCAGCAGTGTCGCGTCGGACGCGTTGACGAAAGGGTTGGTAACCGTGACGCCGGGCGCCCCGGTTACCGCCGCCGAGTTGCCGGCAAGAAGCAGGTTCGCTGCGCTGTCGTGGATCGAGGTGATGCTGGTTGCCACGTTCAGCAGTTCCAGCGAGGTCGCATTCGCGGCCGTGATGAACGGATCGGTTACCGTGACGGAGGTTGCCGCGGTCACCGCCGACGCGTTGCC
>Ga0209123_1000577_pt1 | contig 44611 bp, 46 predicted proteins | sample BarGraIncu00431A_FD_184500 | JGI IMG/M metagenome (GOLD analysis project Ga0209123, IMG submission 184500) | Arctic peat soil microbial communities from Barrow, Alaska, USA - Barrow Graham LP Incubations 004-31A (SPAdes) (version 2) | ecosystem: Environmental > Terrestrial > Soil > Wetlands >...
ACGAGTCACCATTTGTTTTTGCGGGTGTAGTTCAATGGTAGAACTTCAGCCTTCCAAGCTGACTACGTGGGTTCGATTCCCATCACCCGCTCCAGTGAAAAATTCAGGTCCGAAAGGATCTTTTTTAATGCCTTTTTTGACGAATCTTCCGAGAATTAAGGTAATGAATGTATTTAGAAACATTGAGTAGCTTTAAACTGTTTTCAAGCACATGGGATATTTAGATTGGCTGTTTCTAATGATGCACTATTTATTCCTCTGACTATACAAATGACTTTATAAAGTGATTCCCATCTGAACTAAATATAAAGAATGGGAAGACTTTCGGGGATTATGAAGGGGATAAGAGAGATTAAAAAGGTTCGTTTTCAATCCTCTCACCTGCTCCAATAAACACAAAAAGTGCTAGAAATATGCATTTTTCCTTATTTTAGTTTTGGCTATTCATAATAAAATAAAGGGAAACTGAGCAAATTTCTTATAAAATTTGAATTGATCGATGATTGTAAACGCATTCAGACTATGCTATAGTTTTCAAACAAGGGTTGAATTTAGTAAGTACAAATCGAGATATATGAAATAAATACAAGTCAATTAACTTTTAATTGTTTCATTATCATGAATGTAATTTGCTTAATTCACTTGAATTTGGGAGGGGGCTTCTAAATATAATCAAAAATATTTTAATATAGGTTTTTTATGTAAATTTCTATGCAAATGCTGAATTTTATGAAGTCTTTAAAAATGCCGAATTTTACATGAAATGGTGATGAGATTGAATCAAATTGTCGGAATCGTTATATTAGTTTTATAGGTATAAGAATAATCGTTAAAATAAGTGGTTTACTTGAAATTTGGATACTGGATTTCAACAAATTTGAAATACAATTAAGTATGAACAGTATTGATTTGGTTAATTCAGATTATGTGTATGTTAAAGAAAATAAAGACGTGGATGAAGTTGTCGTTCTTGACATATTCTATTATGTTTTCTAAAAACATGGACTTAATTCAAAATATAACATTTTTTAGTAGTCTTCTAGCTAAAGGAGTTTATACGTAAGTAAACTTTAATGCAGATAGATTCTTTAAGTTAAATAAAAAGATCACTGGTGATGTTGTCAACAATGCAAATTCCAATGATTTTGATAAATTGTTCCAGGTAATTGAGAACATTGGTTATCAAAGAGTTACTTACTAGATTTAAGAAATGTTTGAACTATTCAAACTCAGAATCTCTTGAAGGTATAAGGATTTTAGATACATAGGATTTCATTTACAAAATTACACCATCTAAATGCTTTTGAATTCAGACATAAAATGCTTAATTCAAGCATAGAACGGAGGTTTAGTTTATGAAAAAATTATTTTATACTGCTTTGAGCATAGCATTGTTAATAACACTAATTCCTATTCAACCTGTTTTTGCTGAAAATAGAAAAAATAATACGAGTGACGAAAATACCTTTACAGAGGGAAGTATTGAACAACTTAAATATGAAACAGGTATCGATAGTCCATTTAAAGGCCAGTACTTAACATACGCTGTCGATGAAAATGACAATATTGTAAGAATTGAAAACACGTCAACTAAATCATTAACAACGATAGTTGTTTTTGTTGGAGGTGTCTTATTGGGTTACTTATCATCAACGGTAGTAGAAGGAATTGTTATTTCTGTTACTGGACAATCTGGTGGATGGTGGGTGTCACAGGCAATCATTCAAGTACTCAATAAACGATATACTTCAACAACAACTATAAACTGTGATGTATACCCACCTAATTCATATGAAGGTGCCATGTGTAGGGCTGCTTAATTATGAACAAGAAAAATAGAAATATATTAATATTAGGTTTTCTGATCGGTGTAGTTTTATACTTTGCAATTAGTATACTTTTATTATAAACTAACTATTAATTTTATGTTTTATCAAATTATGAGCTTATTATTCTTTAACGGAAATTGAAAGTTCTTAACATAATTAAGTTGGTGAAATTCCATAGATAATGACCTCATTTTCTAAAACACTTATGCCTTCAAGAGATTCTGCGTTTTTACGCTTCGGTTGGTCAAAGATACGATGGAGTATTTCGTTTTCTGAACGAATACCGTCAGCTTTTCTTGGTTATCCATTTCGATGAAACACCCCGAAAAATCGATATAAGTTTTTGAATCCCGAATGCATATGGAAGAGCCAAAGACTTCGATCACTTCATGCGAACCGGGTTTCGCCCGGTTGACGCAGTGTGCTGTTTTACTGCCGATTCGATTGGTTCCCATGAAGATACACAACTTTTCTTCGGATAATTCTCGTTTCTCAGCCGATTCTCCATGCTTTCTCGCTTTTCTTCCATCCGTTCGTTTAATCCTTTTATAACTGCCAGGAACGTAGGTCTCGTCGATTTCCACGATTCCATCCTGTTATTCGGTCCATTGTTCAAGCAACATCAGAAACTTCTGCTGCATAGTGAACGTCATTTAGTGTATCCATGATGACGATTGTCTATACATCGGAGGGCTGTTGCGAATAGTAATCCAATTTCTCGCGCGAGGATACAAACTTATGATTGCACTCCTTGCACTGGTAGCGTTGTTTCTCTTTAAGAAGACCTTTCTTTATGATCCTCGGCGCGATGATTCCACACAACGGACAGATCGAAACAGATGCATCGGATACGATTTCATTGAATTGAATGAACTCGAGAATTCCATGGTAGAATCTCTCTTCTGAAAAGAAGTAAGCTGAATGATACGGGATGTGATATTTTGATTTCTCATGTGAATTTCATTTGCTTAGTTCATTAAACACCGACTTCAATCAATTACACGGTCCGCCAATCTGGACATCAACGAATCATGTCCTATTTTGTCAAGTTACACGAATTTTGTTGCAAATTTTTGAGTAGAATATTGCATCTAATTACTTGTCGGCAATTGGTTGAATTCTAAACAAATAATTATGAATTATTCTATGTATTTAGAAATAGAATAAACGTATGAAAGGAGGAAATACAAAATAATGAGTCAATCAAAGAGATTTACATTTCGATTCTTAAATCGCTATCGAGAATGAATACAATGTCATTACGTGAAATTTAGTAGTTCTAGAAAATTATTATCAGATTTTAGAAATATGTTTGAGTAGAATATTCAAAACTAAATAATTGAACTATTGGTTGTTATTGTTCGTTGATTGAATTTTCAAATGGAGGAACATTATGAAAAAAATATTCTCAACTCTAGCTTTATCTCTATTGTTTTCCTTTGCACTTTTTTTTACTACTAGTAATGTTTATGCTAAAAGTGATATTTCTATAACGAATTCAAAGATTGCACCAAGCGTAGTAATAATTGACAATGTTCTTGTTGGATATGACCAAGAATACTACAGTGGATCATGGCATACAGTTTATACGTACTATGATGAAGTGATTTTACCAAGTACCCCAGATCAAACATTTTGGAGACTATCATATTTTGGAAGTACGTATCGTAGATACATTAGGGTTTATGTGTGTGATGGTGTAGAATACATATTTTTTGAAAATTGATACGCTGGTTATAGTGATATTAAATCAAAATTTGATTTTTTAATTCAAAAACACTACTTTCAACCTTGATTTTGGACTTTTTTTAATTTATGTAGTAATGATAAAAAATATAAGTCATTTGAAACCACATAATAAGGAAAGCTACTTCTATGAAACAGTTAAAGCGTGCCATAACTTCAATAGTCAGAAATGCGAAAGGGTCTTTTCTCTCGTTTCTTGTAGTTTTCGTATTGGCAACTGTGCTGATAGTGGCTTTTCTTGTTAGTGATTCAATGCAAAATATCCGACAATATATTGATTCTCAACTTGGCGCAAAAGCAACAATACAAATCGATCAAGATGTGTTTGGCAGTCTTGATTTAATTGAAAAGCAAAGTTTCCAACGAATCGATGAAGAATTCATAAAGAATCTTGGAGAATTCGATGAAGTTGCTGACTATGATTATTCTTATCGAATTGATTCTATTGTTGTTGCAAACGGAGTTAAGAGTACCATAAAACTTAATGGTTCTAAAAATAAACTGCCTTTGAGTTTTACCGAAGGGAAGGTAACGTTATTTGAAGGAAGATTTTTCACCTCACAAGAAATATCCGAAGATTCAAAGGTTGCTTTGATTTCTTCGCAATATAGTATAACTTCAGGTGTAAAAATCGGAGATGTTATTTCCGTTTATCTGAATGAACAAGAAAAAATACACGTAGGGGATATGGATGGTCAAAACAAAAATGTTACTTTACCCAAAGCTGATGTTGTCGAACTACGCGTCATTGGATTATTCAAACCTGTTCAATCAATCAATTCTGGTTCTTTCAGTCAGGAGAATAACAAAATATATTTATCAAATGCAACGGTTAAAGGTATGATACAAAAAAGAATCGAAACGATGGAAACGTTATTAAGCTATTCCATGATTAATTTCAATGAAACACTTTCTCAGCCTATTTTTATTCTCAAAGATGCATCCGGCAGCATTTCATTTAAATCAAAAGTAGAGCCTTTGCTTTCGTATGGTTACAAGGTGATCACACTGGCAACCGCGTATGATTCTGTTGTCGGGTCACTGAACGTACTCGCAAATACCGGACAGTTTATTGTAATCGCTTCAGTGGTACTGTTAGGCACATTATTTGCCCTATTGATGATTTGGCGTGCACGAGAGCGAAAATACGAACTAGGTATTCTCATTTCTATGGGTGAGAAGAAAGGCAAAATATTGGCTCAACTTATTTTTGAATCTTGGATCATTGCATCACTCGCAATACTTCTCTCTTCCATCGGTGGTTTATTCATCGCAAAAAGTATCACTGATAATTTCATTGCTCAACAAGTTTCAAAGAGTAATTCGCAGATAATAGAATCCGAAATTGAGGATGAAAATAAACTTAGTTTGGTTGAAATTTCACAAAAATATCGAGTTGAAATGGACCCACTCCTTTTTCTGGAACTATATGGTTTTATAAATCTGATTGTCGTCTTATCAACCGGATTGACTGTCAGAATATTTCTCAATACAAATCCTTGGAAACATCTAACCAGCTAATATGGAGGAATTAAAATGATTAAACGACCGCTATTGTATATTCGGAGAAATTTGATTAAGAGCGGTTTATTGTTCTTATTCATATTTTTAGTCGGCGTTTGTTTATCCATGTCGCTCAATCTTTCCAAAACCGGAACCGTGATGAATGCTACAATCCGAAAAACCTTGGGAGCGAAGGTTGCTGTTCAACTTGATCAAGCAAAACTCGTGAATCTTTCAAAACAGGAGATCTCTGAGATTGTTCCTTTATCGAGTGAATGGATCAAAAAAATGAGTGCTTCAAACGAGGTGAAATATGTCGATTACTCACTCATTCGGTATGCCTTGGCTGACAAGAGTTTTTTGATTACAAAAAGTGATACTGGAAATACGAAGAACAATCGTCTAGTGCTTATCGGTGTTAATTATGCAGCCATGTCGATTGTCGAGAATGGATCCTCTACATTGAATGAGGGACGTGTGTTTACAAGCGAAGAAATCAATGCCGGATCAGGAGTCACGATCATCAATCAATCTTTTGCGGATTTTAATCAATTGAAGATCGGTGATATGATTCGAGTCTATAATAACTATTATGGCGTATCGGACTCTTATGTTGGACAGGCGGAAATAATCACCTCAGTCAAAAATCCTTTTCAAGAATTGAAAATCATCGGGATCATCAAAAAAACCCCATCGATCGATTTCGAACCGAGTCCAGATGAAGTATACAATCTCTATGTTCCTGATGAACTGGTTGCACAACAACATCAATTTTTCACTACAACTTTTCCGACTGAGAAGGATTATATGTTCAACCAAATATCACCTGAACCTATCTTTGCAGTTAATGACCCCGAAAACATCGACTCGCTGATAATTAAATTAAGAAATGAGAAAATCGATGCGAATTTTATTCTCATTCGCTCCGATGAAAACTATAAATCAGTCCTTGGTCCACTAACAAATCTCGTTTCCGTATCCACAATTCTTCAATATGGCTCGATCGTAGCTTTTCCATTTCTAATCGGATCGCTTGTCGTGATTTATTTGCTTGAACGGCGAAAGGAATTTGCTCTATTACTCTCACTGGGTGAGAAGAAATCAAAAATACTTTCGCAAATTTGGATCGAATGTCTGATCATTGGATCAATATCTTTGATTGCTGCCTATATAACAGGAACAATCATTTCCAAGAGTTACTTTGAATCAATCGTGAAAACTCAGGCGAATCAGAATATCAATACCGTTGTTGAAGAAGGAAGTTTGAAAATAGCTCAGGAAGAAATGCGAAACACAAAGATCGATTCGTTTGACCCAGTAGCTATGTGTATTTATTTTACTTCAACCGTAACAATGCTCTCAATTGCTGCTGTGATTCCAACAAGTATCATTCTTCGAAAGAACCCAAAGAAAAACCTTAATTAAGGAGAACTGCAATGCTCGAAATCAACCACCTAACATTTACTTATCCCGATGGAGATGGCATCAGAACAATTTTAGATGACATCTCGATGTTACTAGAACCCGGACTGTTTTATTCAATTGTCGGTGATTCCGGATCAGGCAAGACGACATTGATGACACTACTATCAGGGCTCGAATCTCCAGCTAAGGGGAGTCTGTCTTTTAACGGCGAGCAATTGACCGGGAAAAATACGGAAGAATACCGACGTAAAAAGATTGGAATCGTATTTCAAGCATATAACCTTATCACATATCTTACAGCACTTGAAAATGTTCAAATCTCGATGGATATCACAGAAAATTTAATAGAATCCGAACGAAAAGAAGCCGCGTATGCAGCCCTGATGAAAGTGGGCATTGATAAGAACAAAGCCAATCGCCGAGTCACTAAACTCAGTGGGGGTGAACAACAACGTGTTGCTATCGCACGGGCACTTGCAAGGGATGTGGATGTGTTGATCGCGGATGAACCGACAGGCAACCTTGATGAGACCAACACCAAAATTATCGTGGATCTATTTAAACATTTAGCTCATGAAAACAAAAAATGCGTCATTGTCGCAACACATTCAAAAGAACTTGCTGCAAACTCAGATGTACTGTTTAGTATCCAACACGGAAGACTCATACGGAGTGAATAAATTGATAACAGGGGAATCTCAATCTAGATTGAAATTCATTTGTATCTGCTAATGCTTATGATTGAATTGAGAAAGGAAAAAAGATGGGAAACAACATTCGACTTAAAATCACGATTCCGATTATCTTGATTTTATTGTGCCTTGTCGGATGTTCGATTCCCATAAAATTGACATCAGAATCTATACAAATTGCCAAAGGTCAAAAATTCGAACCCACTGACTACTTAGTAGATGATCAAAAAAACATCGGCGATATCGAGATTGAAAGTAATGTCAATGTTAATGAAATTGGTAATTACTTGGTTATTTATAAGCATGGTAGTGAATCGAAATCACTCAATGTATCTGTATTAAGTGATACCATTATTTTATCCAGAGAAGCAGTAGAAGTCAGCCTAGGCAGTACATTTGATCCCTATGCGTATGTAGTGAATAGAGAAACCTCGCTTGATATAAAAGTTGATGGTAACGTGGATACAAGTAAACCCGGACAATATACAATTGTCTATCATAACTCAACTGTCGAAAAAATTCTTCAAGTTACAGTGAAAACGCTAAGTGAGAGTTATGACACTGCCAGCGCTAAACCAATAGATAAAAATCAAACAATTTCAGATCAAGGAACTGGTGGCGGTTACAATTTGAAATTGGTGTTAATTACCAGCCCGGTTCAACCGGGTGGTTATGCCGTTGTAGAAGTAAAAGGTATGATAGGAAAAGAATATACACTCTCGGTTACTTATGATTTATCGTTAGTCGATACAGACGGATTAGGTACGAAAACGGCTGACAAAGATGGAAAAGTCTCCTGGGAGTGGAAAGTAAAGACAGATGCACCTTTAGGAAAATGGAAAGTTTTAATCTCTGGAGATGGGAAATCGATTACTACTTATCTCGATATAAATTAATTCGAAAAAACTGAATAGAATAGAGAAATTGATATTTTCAATCGATCCACTTTAGTAGAGCCACAATGTTAAAGTTGTATGTGTGCAAGGAGGAAAACAGTTACTATATTTCACAAAGAATATAGATAATCTCATTTAGCTCACTAGAGACTATTTATTTAATGACAATAACATTTATTTCCGAATTTGAAGGGTGGATAGTCAGTCAAGATATTTTATCGAATGTTTCAATCTAAATACAGGCGGGTTACAAACGGGTTATGAAATATAAGAAATCATATGAAATCTTGTGGAATTCAGAGTATAATTGGCTCATAGAACCGCTTAAATAGGCATTTTATGGACTTTGAGCAAGTAATATGGGGACTCCCATCACCCGCTCCAGTAAACACACAAAGTGCCTGAAACAGGCACTTTTTTTATGTTCAAAACCTTTTATTTAAAGGATATAACGACCTTTTCCGGCACGCAATGTTGCCTAGGGTTATATTGCGTCTAACTTAATGAAAAGTATCACATTGAATTTAATGAGATTTCGTCACTAGATGTTTTATATTTTATATTTTTAGTTGAATACACATATTATTAATATTAGTAGTCAAAACTAGAATTGGACAAAAAGTTTTAATAGTATGCAAAAGCATGGAATCTCGATTTTTCGAATCCATGCTTTTTTTGTAAATTAGTTACTTCCGTTTCTTTTTAGTTTTACCGATTTAATGAATTCGATAATCATTAATACAGTCTTAATAATCAAAATACATAAGCTAGAAAACAACACCACAGAGCATAATATATACGTTAAGGATAGATTCCATCTTTGTAGAAAAGCATCAAATGTATTTCCTAAATCAATTGTACTAGATTCTAGCGTATAACGTAAAATTATAATGGTTCTTACTAATAATGAAATTGAGAATAAGATAGCTTCAGAAATCAGTGAATATTTTTTCATATTTCCCCCCCCGTATATAATATACATTAAATATGCGAATTAGTTGTATACATAACAAATTTTGATCGAAATATTATGAATATTTAGTGCATGTTGAGTTCAGTAAAATTCGACAGTCATCGGATTTTTTTCTTATCTAGAACCATTTATGAAAAGCTATAACGAACTTTTTTGTCTCGTAATATTATCTTATGGTTATATTGCAGTGATTAAATGAAAACAAATCAAAGATTATTCCATCATATTTTGATTCAACTGATAAATCACTTGCAATTTAGGGTAAATCTATATTATGGTTACTAAAGGGGTGGGTATATGAAAAAATCTAAAAAAATTTTACTATTTTTAGTAATTATCCTAGTTGGCGCAGTTCTTCTTTTTGCATATTGTTATCCATTTGGCGGCAATTCTTTATCAATGCGTATTATTTATACTTATACATATGCTCATAAAGATCATCTTCATCTTAGTAACGATTACCATTATAAAATTATACAATATCATGATATTGATCTGTTTGGTTCATATGCAATCATTGAATTTGAAACACAAGATGATCTATCAAATCTTGAACTGATTTATGATAAGGACAAAAATATTCAACACTATAAAAATTTGTATGACTCTACATCAACAGGGGTTTTTGAGCAATATATTGGTTATCTTCCCGTAGATATTATTAGTGGATCTTATACATTATATGTAATAAACCAGTTTCAATATGATGGAGGCTATTTCTATCATGTGTATGCTATTGGAAACAAACTGTATATTTTCTATTGGTCTAGATAATATTCGATAATGGAAGTAAATACTCTTTTAAGCCAATGATAGGTTAGTAAGGATCAATGATGATAAACATTGATAGGAAAGTTGGATTTTCAACCTTATTATTCCATACCAAAAAATGATTACTGAAGATTAACGAAAGTGGTTGAACGAAAATAATGAAAGATGAAAAGATATAATAATGAGTTTGTTATTGAAAACCTTCAGTAGTATGATTTGAAACCAAATGTAGTGAGAAGAACTGTCTGAAAATGTTGAAATTTAGTCAACGCAACAAGTATTACGTACATGCAAAAACTATTCACTATGAGGCTAACTATATCTAGAGTAGTATTAATAAAAAGGAGAATCAAAATGACTATTGGGGAAAAAATTCTGATTCGCAGAAAAGAGCTTGGATTATCACAAGAACAGCTTGCAGATCAATTGAAGGTGAGTAGACAATCCATTTCAAAGTGGGAACAAGATGGTGCTCTACCGGATTTTATTAACGGTATTACACTTTGTAATTTACTTAACATTACTCCTGCAGAATTGATAAGCTCAGAGCCTTTACCAATACCGACAAAAAAAGAGATAATTCCAACTTCTTTTATGAGCAAAGAAGTACTTATTGTCAAAATTGTTCTAATTGTAATTGTTTTCGCTGTTTTTGGAAAGCTCTACCAGGACCTATATGATTATAACTCTATCCACTTCACATTTAATATGCCGCTTAGTTATCTATATTCAAATACACCCTATTTTCTCGCTGGAATTATCTTTTTCTTTAAAACTATCCGACTTACGAAATCAATGGAAATGTGGGTTTTTGAATTGATTTTCCTAGCTACCATCGGATTTCATGCATACTTAATGTATAACCCACTTTTTTCTTTTTACCAGATTTTTTGGCTATATAAAGTATGGAAACCTATTGGTTTATTAACGGGCACAATTTTAGTTTTTGCTTTCAATTCAACAATAATGAATAAGAAAACAAATAATAGTTCGTTATAATATGGGCAAATATCAAAAATCGATAATATACTTCCACAATCAATTCAAATTTATAGATAGTTTGTGATCTTAAAAAAGGAATCATATATCCCAAATGACAAACATTAAATTAAAACGAAAAAAAGGGGTCGATTTTCTCAAAAAGTATTGATCTCTTTTTTTATACTCAAAACTTTTTATTTACAGGCTATAACGGCATTTTCTGGCTTGTAATATTATCTTAAGGTTATATTGCACACTATAAAGGACTAAAATAAATGAAAATTGAAAATTCATGAGATAGAGAAATGAATTATCTGAATATTCTGAAATAATTGAATTATACTGAATACATAGATAATTTTCTAAAAAGGGGGAAAATATGGAAAAAACAGAATTGGGAAACGGAATTAATGTACGGATTTTGCATCGAACGTATGTAGATGGAGATTTTTTTGAACAAATTCATCTATTTTCCGGAAATGTTGATCCTAACTTAAGTATTAGTGAATTAGTTGCACAAAAATGTAAAAGTTTAACAAACTATAATATCACTTTTGTATACGAAGGGCATGAAGTAAATATAGTAGATTCTATTGAAATTGATGGAATTATAGAATGGAATAAAGATATTAAAGATATCAAATTGAAATGGATGGTCAATTCTGATTATTCAGATAAAATAATTATTTATGTGAATGACGAGAATGCAGTAGGTTCAGATGGTGGTCTTGTAACGTTTATTGAAATTTGTAGAGATTTTTTCCAATATCTAGGGATATTTACAGCCATAATATTTTTGTTTTCTACAAATAGTAAAATATTGAAACCATTTGTTGTCAGAAACGCTGCTAATAGAAAAACTGAGTGGGACATTGATGATTTTAAAAAAGCCTTTCAAATTGATGAATATTGCTCTGCAAAATACGCATTGTTTGTTTGTGGATTTAAAAAAGATAAAAAGACAGGCAAATATCGAAACAAATTTTATAAGCCAAAACTAACCATTTTAACTAACGATGGCTACAATGGTAAAATGAACTAAGTTGGTAAGTTATTGAATTCGTGTAAATTGAAGTAACTTGGATAACATGGAAGAAAACTGCTTCGTAAGCAGTTGATTTCATAACATTTGAAATCGAAACTAGGGAGGTAATTCATCGTGGAGCTACTGATTAAATTCATATCGTTTCTAATCTTTTGTATTAAAATGTCACCATTTATTTTTGTTTTATTTTTTCAAGATTATATCACAAAGAGATTCAACAATAAGTCTACATATATATTACCGATAATCTCGTTTTTCATTTCGGTAATAGTAACATTAATGACTTATAATAGATATTTTATACAACCTTTAGTAGAGCTTAGGAATCTCATAAATTCAATTATTCTGACATTTACTATTTTAAATATACCTACTATTTTGCTTGTAATAGTAACAATGTATTCAAAAAAGAAACTAGAAACTAGAAGAGAATAATTCAATACCAAGCTTTGAGCACGTGATTTATGGATTCCATAATCCAATCCATTGAGCCATTCTAAAGCACCTATAATAGGTGGTTTTAAGGATATTCATACTTAAGTACTTTTTGAACAACTTTATTGATATTATTGTGTTATGTTTCGACTTTATCAGGTTAATTCTTGTCTAATAATTGAAGGGGGGAAAACATGGACACTCAACAGATCACAAGGGCTATTCACGGTAATGATGAAGCCTTAGTAGAATATCTTAAATCGATCTCGCTGATGCTGATGAAAACAGCCATGGGCTTATTGGGGGACAGGGATCAAGCTAAAGATTGCATCTCCGAAACAGTCGCCAAAGTATATAAGCATCGTAAACAAGTCAAACAGCCTGAGTTCTTTCAGACCTGGATCATTCGGATCCTGATCAATGAATGCAAGAATGAATTAAAAAGAAATCACCGCTATATCGCTTTACCGGAAGACTTCGACATACCTGAACCCGTTTCGGAAGACTACGGTTTTGTTAAAGAAACATTGGAAAAACTACCGTTCGATCTGAAACAGATCCTCGTCTTGAAGTTTTTCAACCAACTCACGTTTAAAGAGATTTCCGTAACACTGACCGTTCCTGAAAGCACGATTAAAAGCCGTTATGCCTTGGCCCTCAAGAAAATGAGAGTAGAATTGGAGGAACTCTATGACTAATAATGATGATTTCAATGACTGGACAACTCTGATCGAACAGGAAGACAAAACTTCAATCGATGTCTTGATTGAACATAAGATTAAGACTCTAAGGAAAGCTAAGTATCTCCGTTGGGCAGCGATTCCGCTTACTTCGGTCTTTTCGATTGTGATCGCGTTTGCTTTGCTGGTCAATCTGAGTGATGTCTTTTATGTTTACGCCTTAAGTAATCCGATTCTTAAACCGCTGACCCAACTTGTCAACGGTCGTCAAGACATTCTCAGTGCGTTCGACAGTGGCTATGTTCAAATGATCGATCAGTCGATCACTGTCGGAGATTACACTTTAGTCGTTGATTCTATCATTTCGGATTCCAGAACCATCAACATGTTCTATAAGATCAAATATCAGGGTGAATGGCTCCCTGAGAATGATGAGGAACAAGGGTCACCCCTTGATTTTCTTACTCTTAACGGGGACAGATTCATCAGCGGATACGCATTGACCCATTACGAAAATTATCGGTGGGCAGAAGTGTATCTGGATACTCTCAATGCCTATCAGCCGTTTGTAATCCGCTTTACGCCTTACGGAACGAATTCAACACAAGTGGCGAATATGACCATCACGATCGATTCCACCAAAGCGATCCAACCAATCATCATTCCCATTAATCAGACCATCGTTGTTGCAGGTCAAAAACTGATCCTGCAGAGTTTGGAAATGGGGGCTTTCCAATCCCGATTAATGTATTATCCGGATCCAGACAATGCGATGTTAGTGAATCTGATCAATTTCAAAGGAGAATCCGGATCAATGTTTACTTCTTCTGAAGATGCAGCTTTGAAGATCGAGTTTGGCGGATTTCCAATCGGGCAACTAAATCATCAGAAAACCATGAGTTTTGAACTCATCAACGCTTTTGTTTTAGACCGCACCTTTGATACGGTGACCTTTGATCCAAAAACGAAAACTTTTACTGCTTTGCCTCAACACCTGACCTTGGTCGATGTGCAGGTTGACGGTAATAGCTATGATCTTACACTCAAACAGGCTGATAACAGTGTCATAAACAATTTTCTGACTCCGCGCTCAAGCAATGTCGTTGATGGAACATACTGGGTTAGCTCAAGTAACCAAATTCATATCGGTTTCACGTTGGCCAATAGCAAGCCTGTCATATTCCATGTTGTGGGTGGAACCAAGGTCATTGACCTGCCTAACCCAATCATCATCAAGATTCCCTAAAACATCTAAGAAATTTTGCGGATAAAGTTTCAAAAGAGTTATAAAGAAGCATCCTTCGGGATGTTTCTTTTTGCATAGTTTTCTTATTAAATGGCTTGTTTACATAAATCCTAGTTTCTACTTGACTTTGTCGGGTCCAATGTTTGGTATTTTTTTCTAATGCATCAAGAAATTAGATATGTTGAAAAAAGCGAAATTCACTTGTAGTAGGTCATTGTGATAGAAATTTAAATACAGCATACTTAAGTTGAACTCTTACTAGTAAGCCATCACTGAGTATTAATCTAAATATAGTTGAAAATAAATGCGAAAATCACATTGAATAGTTTTATAGGAACATTAGATTAATATCTTAAAATTCTATTTATCTAGGTGGACGACTTTATATAACGATCACGATCAACAAACTATCTGAAACATATTAATCTTCAATGAGTATAATAACTTATCAAAGTATTAAGTTAAGATATCACTCATTTTACGAATTTTCAGTTCATCTATATTATCTACATCTTCCATAATTCGGTTGAAAAATATTAAAGAAATTTCAGTATAAATTAAATAAATAATCCGTTTTTTTATAGGAAGAACTATGTTATAATGGTAGAAGTTGAATCAATATATTTGGTGCCAAAATCGTGAATGCCGGGAGGGGAAACATGTTAAAGCAACTTAAATATGATCTAAAGGTTTTAATAAAGCGTGGTCGATTACTTACAATGATTTTATTTATCACTCTCATTGCATCTTATTTATCTTTTTCTCTTTATTATCATAAAAATATTGGGGATATCGGTAATTATTCTAATGCCTATTTTCTGATATTCGGTAAAACGACACCAATTCCAACTCTATTCATGTATTCACTTCCGTTGTTTATTGCCATTCCTCATTCTGATATCGATTTTGTAGAGATGAGTTTGAAAAGCCAGTTATTTATGAAAGTCAAAAAAAATGTTTATTATATTTCGAAAGTCATAACTTCTTTTTTAGTCGGATTTTCAATGGTCGCTGTGTTTCTCTTGCTCATCTACGCATTCATGTTTGTAATGCTAAAATCAAACACAACTTATTTTCCGTTTCTATCTTGGAATTATCCAAATAATCCGGAGAGTTCTTGGATATTTTTGTACAAATTCTATTTCAATTTTCCGATACTTTACAATCTTTTCTATATTTTACTAATTAGCATTTATAGTGGTTTTCTGTCTGTTATTGCTTATTGTTTCAGTTTATTGATCAAGTCGAGACCGTTTGTCTATTTAAGTTCATTCTTCGTATCGATCGTGTGTATCTTGATACCCATGCTGTTCCGTAACGGAATTGCAGTTTGGGCTCCACAGAATGTGTATTCACCATTTCCTATGACAGCATCGAATCCAGGGATTTTCTCTATACCAATGGGTATGATTTTTTGGTTCATAATTTTCTCACTATTTATTGTTTCTGTAGTCACCTATAAGATTCGAGTTGAAGAATGAGTATGATTATTTATGCGTTATTAAACTCAAAATTAGAAACAACAGAAATATTGCGTGGGCCATATGATTCGACAATTTAATAAAAAGAAATTTCTCTTAAGTTTCATCATCTATCTGTTATTGTCTTCTCTCTCGTTTATGGTTTTTCGTCAATTTGAAGATATAAAAGTTAACGACATATTGGTTTCGTTTATCGTTACGTTTCCGTTAAATAAACTTGATGCACTGACTGTAATGTTTGTGATCTTATGGATCGCTCCGCAAATATATTTGCTTACATATGGATTCAATGGATTTTATCATTATTTCCGGAATAATATCATCTATTTCGTGATAAGAGGAGAAAAAATATCTAAAAGTTATTGGATGATTTTTAAAACTGTTTTCATCGAAATGACGCTAATGATAATGCTTAGAATGGTGCTCATTTTAACACTTAGTGGTCAGCTTAAATTACTTTTCGACCTCAAGATCATTGTCCAAATTATCCTTTTCACACTCATTACAAACTTACTTGTATTTGTTTGCATCAATTTATTTATCATTTTCCAAAGCGATGTACTATTTCCAATCTTAGTTCTGTTTTACTTGTTTTTGGTATTTCTGTTTATTTATCTGAAATTACCGACGATCGAAGTTCTATTCATTAGAGGAAGTTTAAAAACATTATGTTATTCCATTGTTGTAATTGGGTTACTTCAAGGAATTCAACTCTATTTTATGCATCAGTGTATTAAGCAAGTTGAATATAAATAAAAGGGGGAATGGAAATGAATAAACTAGAAGCGATTGATTTGGAAAAGAAATTTAAAGATAACCTGATTTTTAGTCACGTTAATGTTGAGTTCGAAGAAGGAAAGATCTATGGAATCGTTGGAGAGAACGGAAGTGGAAAAACAGTCTTTTTGAAAACACTTTGCGGTCTTTTAAAGCCAAGCAACGGTAAAGTGGTGTACAATGGGAAAACACTCAAAGAAGATTTTGATTTCTTGCCATCAATCGGAATCATTATCGAAAAACCGGGATTCTTTGATGAGATGACAGGCTTTGATAACCTAAAACTCTTAGCGAGCATTCAGAATACCATTAATGACGATCGCATTAGAGAAGTACTGGAATATGTTCATTTAGAAAACAATAAGAAAGTCGTCAAAAAATATTCTTTAGGTATGAAACAACGTTTGGGAATCGCTCAAGCCATGATGGAAAATCCTGATATTTTGATTTTGGATGAGTTTTCAAATGCACTTGACACCGAGGGTGTTGAAATGACGCATAATTTACTTAGAGATTTAAAACAACAGAACAAAATCATCATTATCACATCTCATTCGAAGTTCGATATTGAGACGCTTTGTGATCATGTATACTCATTTAAGAAGGGGATTATGTCTCATGCTTAGAGGTGTAAAAATAACTGCAATAATTGCAATTATTATCTTGACTGTTTTACTGGGACAATCAAAAACCAGTTCGAGTGGTGTTCAAACAGATGATATATTTTCAGCTTCAACATATTTGACGTTTTACCAAAATTATGATAATTTTGAACCTAAAGGTTCTGATAAAGGTTTCAATAGTGCATCAATGTATGATGATCGGATTACGAATTTCAATGAACTTAAAACTACCTCGAATACAATCTATGAAGTTACTTTAGTAAGCAGAATTCAATATGGAAATATGGTAGAAGCAAAAATTAAGATATCGAAAGTATATAAAGATACTGATAATATTCATAAAGCTAATGATATAATTTATATTTTTGAACGTTGTTATGGTGCTGGTATATCGTTAGTCGCTACCGAATCGAGACTTTTACCAATGAAAAAAGAACAAAAGTATGTAGTCTTTTTAAACGAAATTCCGGCTTATGTTGAACATAAACGCTATAATTTATCTACTCTTATGTATAGTATTATTCCTGTCAAAGAAAAATTATCGATCGTCAGTATTTCTGATGAAAAGGCAATTGAGATCAATTCCAATAAGAAGGTAAGAGGCTTCGATTATCAATATGTAATGAACTATGACTTAGTCCATTTTCTTCAGAATACGCTAGATCTTAATGTGATTAAAGAGCAAAGCGATTTGGAACTATCAGATATTCCGGCAGAAGCAGGGGATAGTACTAATAACGATAGAGTTAATTCAATTAAAGACCGAGTAATAAATGCTAAGTATAGCTTGGCTTATTTTGATAATTATAAACAAATCTGTGAAGATGCTTTAAAACAATATTACAGTTTCAATGTAACATTCAATGAAACAACATATAAAAATTGACATTAAAATCGTGAATGCAGGGCGGGTTAACTTATTAAGCAACATTTATCTGAACTAAAAGTTATAATTCTGCTCGGGCAACTACTTATTATGATTTTATTCATCGTATCTTTGAATATTGATTAGAAGTTTCAAAGATTAAACTGATATTTGGATTATTTTCAAACCCTGAAAGTTTGAGGAGAGTTATGAAAAAAGGGATTCAATACTTGGCAATTATTTCTTTAGCTCTTAGTTTGACTGGATGTGCAATTAAAAAAGTTAAAGTTGAACAAACAGTTAAAAATTTAGAAACATACGAAATATTTTTGATATTAGTTGCACAGAAATATAGTGAAGTCATTTTTGAAACATTTGATCCAATCATCGAAGACTATAAACAAATTAAGGATTTGGCGATTAATATGAGAAATGGTAGTGAGATTCGAATCAGAATTAAGAATACAGCAATGGATTATGGGGAAACTTTCGAAGGGCCCGAACAAATTTTTATAAGTTATAAAAACAGTGAAAGTACGGAATTTAATGTTCCTTTGTTTGTCGATATTGTCAATTCGATATCAGGAAAGAAAATCACTGAGAAATTCTGTTTCACTTTTTTAGAAGCACCTGAAGATCGATATTCTCCGAGTAGATATGACATTAATAAGTTAGATAATGAACTAGTCTTCAAATATGAATTTCTAGACTGGTTTGAAGATTGGTCGATTGGATATCATTTATATAAGGATTATTCAGAAGAACTAACATTTTGGGGTTTCTCGAAACAATCAACGAAATAATTTGAGACTTTGAGTTTAGTTAAATGACTTATAAGTGTAGAGGAATGTTGCGAGAATTCAAAAAAACCTGGTTATGGAGTGTTGCGAGAATATTAGAGTGGATTTGCTGGTCGCTTTGGATATTATGCCACTTTAGCTGACTTTGATTGGATTATGTCTTTGCTTAGCCTAATTCTATGCAATGCTACAACACAGATTATATTTATACTCATTAATTAGTAAGCATCAACAAGAATGAATTAAATCCAACTTGTTTACTGCATATTTTTCGAAGTTTAAAGTGGGAAAAAAGAAGCATATAAATCAAGAATACATTTATAGATAATCTTACTGCTAAGCAATAGCAGGTATAGACCGAACGGAGGTATGTTATGTACACCTATGACGTTATCTTCACACCAAAGAGTGATATTGAAATCGATGATTTTGATTGTGCGATTTCGGACTTATTTTGCAGTCTATCAGGTAATAATCAAATAATTTATGAAACAGAGAATTTATCCATTTTGGCAGATCACTCTTATGTTGAACGTGTAGCAGTGCCTTATCTTGATTCATTCGATCATAAGTATGATAACGCTTATGTGAGTAAAGCTTATCTTAGTATAAATAAATTATCGACATCAGAACCGGAATTTATTTTCATCGGCGAGGATGCAACAATTGACGATAATAGTGATACCGGAGTTGATGCGGATTGCTATGTTCTGCAAATAAATCTGTCTTTGGAAGATTTGTTTCCAGTTGTCAACTACAACACCGGAGGATATATTCCGCTATACTTATTTCCAGAGATTTCTGATGATCTCAGTGAAACCATTAACCGCTGGCATACAAATTACACTGTATTTGATAAACTGTTTTACAGCACAAATGTAGGAGAGATGATGGCGCATAAAATGCTTTCCAATGTCAATAGTCAGTTAAATATTACCGGTCGAAGTGTTGCGTCAATGTTGGAACTCGAAGTTAAAAAAACCGTCTACTATTTCTTGTATAAATTCTATGGAAAGCAACCAAGGAAATGTCCAGTATGTGGTGAAGAGTGGCGAAGCACAGAAAAGGATGCGAGATTCGATTACAAATGTGATCAATGTCGATTGGTTGCTGACAAAACATTCAATGAATCGTAATGCCATTACACAAGGAAACAGTTGAGTAGTTATTTCGGCTAATTGATTGGGCCACTATCGCATATTGGCTGGGTGAACCTCTCATTAATCAAATGAAATTGTTACTAGCTGCGAATAGTACCTGTCTTGGTTTAATACTAACTATTAATTATTCGAAATTTCCTTTCTTCGTTCATAGCTCAATCAAATTTTAGAAAGGAGAATTAGTATGCTATCACTTACTAATTTAAGTAAAAAATATAAAAACAAAGAAATTTTCGATAATGTTTCGATTGATTTTTTTGATTTTTCAAAAATATATTGTTTATTTGGTGAAAGTGGAAGTGGAAAAACAACTTTATTTAATATAATATTTGGGCTTGATCAAGACTATTCTGGCGAATACTTATATAACGGAACGGATGCCAAGAAAATATCTAGTAACGCATGGGATGAGATTCGTAGTAATGAAATGAGAATGGTGTATCAAGACTTTAAACTGCTGGAAGCTTTGACAGTTAAGCAAAATCTAATATACTCTGGAAATTTTTCGATTAATGATAAAGATATCGATAATATTCTAACTTTACTAGATATCAAGAATATTGAAAATTCAATAGTCAAGAATATTAGTGGTGGTGAAAAACAAAGATTGTCTTTTGCTAGAGCAATAATTTCTAATCCTAAAATTCTCTTGCTAGATGAGCCTACAGATAATTTGGATGAAAAAAACGTATTAGCTATAATGGACTATCTTCAATCAATTAAAAGAGATAAGATAATCATCATTATTTCTCACGATGAACGGATTAAACAATTCGCTGATGAAGTATATGTTTTGAAAAATAAAAAAATACATCATGAAGTAAGTCATCACTTTGGATTAAAAGAACAAGCACTAACATCAAGTGTGTTACAAGAAAAGAAAAAAAACCAAAACATTTTATATACCCTTTCTTCTATGAAAACGAAATTTATAGATATTATCTTGACAAGTGTTCCCATAATTATCGTTTTCTGCGTATTTATACTTGGAATTAATTTTATAAGATACTATTCCATTGAATCCTTAGATACTTTCTTTTCCGGAATCGACGCGGATATTGTTGTTTTAGACACTTCCAATTTTACGAATGAATATTCTAAGAAAATGAGGGAACTTGGAATAGTTCCCACTGATGATGGTAGCCGAATAGGGTTTTCGGAAGGAGATTTAAGAAGTGTTCTGAATATAGAAGGCGTTAAAGATGCTCAACTTTTTAATGCTTCAACAACAAGTTTATTTGACATTAACCGTAATAAAATAGATGAGAGTATCGAAAAAGATAACACTTCGGAAAGTCTAAGATCAAAAGCATTTTATTCTTCGCTACCAAAAACACTTCGTTTTACCTTTGCAACAATAAATATTCCTTATGGGTATAGTTCCTCCTATAATCCTAAAAACATAAAACTAGTAGCAGGGAAATTTCCTCAAGATAAAACATCAGAAATTGTCATTCCTGATGTTTTATTCGATCAAAAATTCGGTGGATTACCGGTAGATACTGTGCTAAATCAGAACATCTCATTAAACATTATAAAAAATAGCAATGATAAATCGAAAGAAAACTATAAAATTGTTGGAGTATATCATACCAATTCAGCCACGTTATTAGCTGGAGTTATTCCTGTATATACAGCATATTCAGAGTACAGTTTCCTAGATCTATTTCTAAAAGAAGAGAATTACGAAGCTGGAAAACGTAATGACTTCGAAATCAATATTAATGTTAAAAACTACGAGAACCCTTTATTCTCATCGTATGAAACATACAAAGAAGCTATTGGTACTAACTTAAATGATTTGATAATTCGTCTCGATAATGCTAGTAATGCAAGAGAAGTATCTGATCAAATCAAGATTCTTTTTCCAAATTTAAAACAACTATCACAATATGATTTTAAGCATGGAGAGTTTAAAGAAACATACCGCTCTCTAATAAATCAATATGTTATTATTTCAATAATCTCAATAAGCATTGTAGCTTTATTCATCTTCTTTACGAATAAGAATTATATAAAAAGAAGAAATAAGGAACTGGCAATTCTTTATAGTTTGGGTTATTCATCTTGGTCAGTTAAAAAGATTATTCTTTTAGAATATTTCATTACAACAAGTATTAATATTATAATTTCTTTGCTGCTTCTTTTATTCTCATATTATGTTTATTTTATGAAAACTAATATTAGTGAGGTGTTTATTTATGCCTATTCGCCAACTCAAATCATAACGATAGTGATTTTCCTGTTTTTCACAATATATATTTCAGTTTTATTTGCTTTAAATGGATTAAAAAAGAAGAATCTTATTAAATATTTAAAGGAGAATTAGTATGAAAAAATTACTGCTTTTGTTTTTATTAGTGGCTTTACTTGGTTGTACAAATAAAGATGCTACCTACGTCTATAGGGAAACGGACGCAAGTGCAGTAGTTCATTATGAGTTTAACGAGAAAGTAAAAATAAGCAATCTAACTTTTGTTTTAAAAAGTGTGGAGAAAATCAATGATGATAAATATTTTTTAGATGTTGATATGGATAAAGAGAATTTTTCTCTTTTAAATAATAAATATACCCTTTGTCTTGCAATAGACGATGAAGTATATAAATTGTCCTCACACAAAATTGAAAAATCTGAAGATGGTAAATATGAATTATACATAGTTAGCGACAACTTTAAGGGAGTGCCAACTCAAATCGTAATTATTGATAATGAAACATTAAAAATAAAGGGAGCAATAAATATTTTTCTGAATAACTAAGTTATTTCGCCAATGATCTGGTTGTTTAAGTGCTAAAATATTGTTTAATAACTGAAATTAGAAGGCGGAATATACGAGAAACCTAGAGTGTCATTTAGCTGTTTTCAATTATGTGTGATATTTAAACTGGCTGTTTCTAATGAAACACTTATTATTCCTCTGACTATACAATTGACTTTACAATGTGTTTCATATCTGAACTAAATATTAAGAATGGGAAGAATTTTGGGGATTAAGAAGGGGAAAAGAGAGATTAAAAGGTTCGTTTTCAATGCCCTCAACTGCTGCCAAGTGCATATTTAGGTCCTGAATGGATATATCTTTCTTTAACCATACAAATCAATAAAATAGTCATTTTTCAAATAGAAATAAGCTTACTTCATGTATTTTGTTTTTATTGATTAATCACTTGCAATTAAGCTTAAATCTATATTATTGTTACTCAAGGGGTGGGTATATGAAAAAATCAAAAAAGGTTCTTCTAGTATTAGGAATTATCCTAATTGGCACAGTTCTTCTTTTTGGATATTGTTATCCATTTGGTGGTAATTCTTTATCAATGCGTAATATTTATATTTTTAATCATAAAGATCAGCTTCACCTAAGTAATGACTACCACTATAAAATTATACAATATCATCAAATCAGAGAGTTTGCTTCATTCGTTATCATTGAATTTGAGTCAGAAAATGATCTATCAAAATTAGAACAAGTTTATGCCAAAGATGATAATATTTATCGTTATGAGAAATTGTCCGATTCTACATCGAGTTCACTGTTAACAGAGTATCATGATTATTTACCCATAGATACAAATTGTGAATGCTATATATTATATGTAATAAATCAAAATAAATTCAAAAGTGGTTATCTATTTCATGTCTATTTTTCTAAAGATAAACTATATATTTACTACACGTCAAGATAAAATCGATAGTGGTAGCTAATACTCTTCTACTCCTACGAGTGGTTAGTGAGGATCTATGATGATAGACATTGTTAGGAAAGTTGGATTTAGAAGTGAAGTATTGTTCCTGGGATTGCAATCGTTTAAGCCTCATTATTTTATATTGGAAAGCAATTATCGAAAATTAACGTAAGTATAAGATCGAATAAGGAGGATAAAGGAAAATGACTGCTTTGACTAAGAGAAAATCAGTGATATTTTCAATTATTCTAATCGCAATATTTTTAGTATTCATTTTTAAATGGCTTTTTTTTACAGATCGACTTGAATATAAACAAATCACGAGCGTCTATAATGAAGAAAGTAATACTTATCTTGTTGGATATCTCGGAAACTGTGGAGCACTATGCTCATGGACTGTAAAAGTGAATCTCGAGGATGCTGATGGAAAGGTTCTACGGAATAAGGTATATTATTCAATGCATTGTGGTGCAGTTGATCTAAAGTGGTTAAGTAAAGACAGTGCTAAAATTAATGGAGTCATATTAAAAGTCTATTCTGATCATTTTGACGCAAGGACTGAAAAAGGTTCAGTTTGTCCTTAGTAATAATTGAATGATCGAAAAATTATATCAAGAAAAACTCACTCAAAAATATCAAGAAAATTTCTGCACTTACCGGAGCACTCTTCTGACATCTGAAGAATTAAGATTACGAACATTACGTAGAGTATTTTCAGATGTAGCTCAAGAAACGGGAGTTAGGATTTCGAGAACGGCTGGCTAAAAAAGGGAATAGTAATGGTTAAATGTCATATATTATCTGATTTCTATAAAAGTCTTGAATGGATCAATCTCAGAAGTCATCCCATGATTAACCGCAGCAGACCAAAATTCAGTAGATTAAAATTTGATGTTAAAGCTTCTATCCTAGCTAATTTACTTAATCAATTTCACACTGATGGAGTAAATCTAACTATATTTAAAGATTGAACACTTACTGTCTCATAGGGTATGTTGGGACTATTCAAATAATGCAAAAAGGAGAGTGCTATTATGATAAGATTTAAGGCAAAGTTTCAAGTTTTTGATAGCCCGAAAGTTGGAGTGCCTAAAATCAAAGGCTATAATGAGAATTTTTGGTGTTCTTTTAATACAAAAAAGCAGTTGATAATGTGCAGTATAATTTATTTAGGGAAAGATGAAAATATGCAACAGTATAAATGGTATGATGGAATTGTTGAATTGCCGTATGGTGAAAAGTTTCCACCATACTGCATTGAATCTAACCCTGAATTGAGCGAACCTATTGTCTTGCTCGAACGTTATGATTTAAATGCAGGAGGGGAAATCGTGGGGATGTGCGAGTTGTTAGACATCATTGAAATTGTAAGAGATGATTTTAATATTCGTAAGGATGAGAATGGGAATTATTAAAAAAATTCTATAATAGAATTCGACTTAAACGTTTTATTATACACTTACTAGTGTTATCACAATCACGATTTCACTAAGGTGGGTTCTGTGCCAAATACTCGGGTAATTCGATGGAATGAGTGGATTTTTATTGATGGGAAAAAACAGTATTAATACCCTCGTAATAATTTTGATTCTCTGGTAATTAGCTTAGTGGTTAGGTGCTGAAGTTACTTCTCTGCAAGTGAAGTTGATATTCTTTGGCTTAATGATGATATTGTAAAAATCAACACTATAAAAATAAACATAACTAAAGGGGAAGTATATGACTGGAGAAAAGGAATAGAAATCATAAAGTCTTAAACTAAATGAACTTTATAGTGAATTCGTAATTGGAGAATATTCTTTTCTGGCTGAACCATTAGATCATTTACTTGAGACTATTTAAATTACAAAGTAATAAGGGAAGGTACTTTAAAATGAACATAACGAAGATCTTTATACAAAGAATTATCACGTTTTCAATATTTTTGTTGAACGTGTTGGAAGGAACGGTCTTATGTTAGAGAAATATCGATTTATTGTTTTACTCTTAACTTATTCAATTATTGGACTAGTTGTTAATACATTATATACAAACATTTCCAAGACTAACGATAACGAAGTATTATTAAACCTAAAAAATGAACATGTAACTATTCATTTGCCTAAGCTTTATAAGTGGGTAGGGTTAGTTGGCTCAATATTTTTCGCAACACTATTTCTTTTAATGATGCTTTTCCCTAATGATACTGCTGCAATATGGGTTGGTATAGAATTTTGGGTTTTTATTCTCCTTGGTTTGTACATTTTTGTCACTTCTCTTATTTGGAAAATTAATATTTTCAAAGAAAGAGATTACTTTCTTTATACCAACTCTTTTGGAATAAAGTATGAAATTCACTATTCTAATATTTTATTTTACAAAAACGGCTATAATACATTACGAATAAAAACAAATAAAAAAATGTTTTTTATTGATAACAAAGCAACAAATATTGAATTTCTTTTCGCGATGTTAAAGAAGCATAAGGTTAAAGAAGTTTTACAGAAGAAATAGACTAATAATATTCAGCGGAATAGCATTGTTAAATGAAGGCTCTATGTCAAATGTTGAGGATAAGAAAAATTACTGTAATATTCTTATTAACAATTATGATCTGTTTAGTAATTGGACTGATTGGATTGGTAAGGCCTATTAGTAGTTGCTGCTGTAGCTTTAGGGGTACCATCGACAGTCGAGTAGTGTATTTGGTGATTATACATCACCGCAGTACGGAGGTAATTAATATGAGTTATGCGGGTTATTTTGAATCACTCATTATTGGAGTACTGTTGTTTATTTGCATATCATACATATCATTTGTAGATTTATTAAGTATTCTCTTGAAAATTATTCCATTGAAAAATCCAGAAGGGTTCGATGAACATAAAAAACTAATGGATAGTGAACTATATGTAAATCACAAGAAGAAATGGATAAAAATATATTTATCAAGTCCACTTGTTTACACCTTCATATTAACGTTGTTAGTGATAATAACAAAAAATATTATGTTTGGCTTTTTGATAGGATTACTCACTACATTTATATTAGTATATGGGGTTATTGGGAATAAAGAATACAAAGATCGACAAAAAATTCAAAAGGAAATTAGAAACATAAAAAGCAAATAGCATATTCCATATAGAATGGAATAGATTGACTTTTATAGATCTTTAATGTTTAAATATATGAATAAATAGCGAAAATAACGTCGCTACAGAATTATGATCATTCCAAATCTTGGTGATATTATTAAGTATTTGTAGAAGGAAAAGTAAATCATAAATTGAGAGGGGGAGGGCTAACATATGGTCTCTGAGATATCTATCAAGAAAAATAGAAATAAAGGATGGAAGAGATTCCTAATTTCTATTGCAGTAATACTCGCGTTATTCATTACTCTTATTTTAGCAACTATTCTTCGATCTGAGCAAGTTGGTGATTGGTATTATAAGCAAAATAAATTTGATAAATCTGCTTCGTTTTATGAAACGAGCTACAGTATTTACCATAATTTCAGCAGTTTAGATAAATTGTGCTTATCACTAATTCTTCAAAACGATTATGATGGTCAAGCAAAGTATCTCCCTGAATTACTTAAAAATGGAGAAGATAGTTTTAGTAATAAAGATGATTATTATAATCATTTGGCAGATTATATTATTTCATTGTACAATGTGGGTCGAATCAGTGACTATAAAAACGAATATAGCGGTAGTATTGATAAACTAGTAAATCATATACAAAGTGTTCTTCCTCTAGAACCACTAAGCTACGATCCAAATGTAAAAAATGAAGATTTGGTTTGGGCAATAGAATTAAGTGATAAACTGCTAATTGGAACAGATAATCTACTTTTGAAATCAAGCATCTATTCAGCGCAATCTTTTTTATATTTGAGATTGGGAAACAATGTAAAAGCTAAAGAGTTGTCGGATTTAGTTGAAGAAATAGAGAAAAATTATTTTAAGTAGAGTTAAAATGGTAAGGATGTATGTGTTTATAGTATAAATAGCGACTCTACAAATTAAATACTATAAAATACTAGTAAACTAGCGATTAGCAATAAAGTTGGTTAAACCATAAGAGCTAATCTGTAGTTTTGCAGGTAGTCATACTGTTAGTTCCGATCTTCAGATAATTGCGCAAGGAGAAATGTCTATTGGCGTTGCTGGATTTAAATATTCTTCCAATCGAAGAATAAGAGAGGTGCAGTAATCAGTCGTAAATTTCTTCATTGATACTGAAATCAGAGAAACTAGGTAAAATTATGAGTGATAAAGCTAAAGAATTAGTCATAAAAACAAACATTGTTGTTGGCCTATTTTTTTTGTTATTCTTATTTCCGATACTGCCAATTATTAGTTTCTTTATAGATGAAAAACTACTCTCATTCTTGTTTTATACTGACCTAATTCTATTTTTTATAACTGGAATAATTTTATTGATATTATTATCCCTTTTTGGTCTTAAGCAAAAACCAGTTAAAGCAGAAAAGATAGATTCAGTGTTTGAAAATTTTGAAGAATTATCTAAACACTTTGAAATTGCAACAAGCAACTTGGGTTATAAAAAGCAGAATAGTATTTACCTCAATGACCAAGGAGAGATGCTGCTATTTACCCGAAAAAAATTCTGGGCTCTTAATTGTCTGGTTCTTATTAGAGTTCCGGAACTTACCGAGGATATTCTTAATACGTCAAATGAAAAATTCAAAGAATTTCTCTCAGATTATTACGGGACAGACGCAATAACCGATTGGCTGAGTTTGATTTCATTAGTTTGCGTGGACAGAATCACTCCGTCTTTTCAAAAGTTTGTAAATAGTAACATAAAACAGGAATTTAAAAGATATAAACTTCCGGTTGGAGTTTCGTTTGGTGGCAATACCATCTATATCTCGAATCAAAAGGACGGTTTGGCTATAGGCAACTACAAGAAACTACGGAAAGAGTTTTTAAAATTATTAACTACAAAAATCATATAAGTTTCAGTAAAAAAGTGGTGAAAATTGAGAGGAGGAATGATTTATGAAACAGATCAAATTTTTCCGGAATAGTAAAAAAAGAATTTTGAAATTTGTAATTGGTACTGTACTAGCCATTCTACTTTTCTTAGCAATCACGTTGATTTTAGCAACACTTTTTTCTGAGAAAATAGGTGATTCGTACATGAAGCACCAGGAAGTTTCAGATTCAATCTACTGGTATGAATTAAATTATGATGTGTTTAAAAGTAAAGATAGTCTTAAAAAGTTAGTATTAAGTCTTAAGTTAACAAATAATTTTGCGAAAGAAATTGTCTATTTACCGAAATTGATCAATGATACTAATTCGAATTTGGATTTTTCTGATAAAATACACTATCAAGTTACTTACATTGAAGCTTTGTATTATATTGGAGATATTGAGAATTTTAAAAAAATATTTGTTGAAACAATTGACAGCTACGAAATGGATCCATCATTAGTAGGACCAATAGTACTAATTGTAGCAGATGAAAATGCATCGGACAGTGATCTTCAATGGGCACTTACTATGAGTAATAGAATTATTGAAAAGATTAAAATTATATATGTTCAAGCACCAATATATTTCTATCAATCACATATTTACAGTCGATTAGGAGATGTAACGAAATCACTCGAGCTTATGAAAAAATATGAAGAACTTGATGCTCAAATGCTTAACAAAAAATGAAACAGGTAGTCATTCACTTTTTGATTTAAAGGAATTTGAGAATTAGATCGACTTTTGTAGAGACTCAATATAAAGGGTGGAAGCATATATGCTCAAAGAACGACTCGTCATAATCCGAATCATTCCAGTTGCAGATGACTTTCTTTATTGGGCTTATTGGTGCTGTTGCCGGGAAAAGACTCATCATGATTTTTCGGTGATTGTTATGAATTAAGGAGAAAAAAATGTGGAAAGAAATTGTTAACGAGAATGATCTAACTGACTTTATGGACTTACATTATGAGTTCCACGATAGTTGTATAAAAGAATTAAAGTATATTAGTGGAGCTTACGCTAGTGAAAAAATCATGCATCCAATCAATGACCTAAGAATTCTAAAAATGATTGTACAAGGAAGATTTGAAAGATCTGATGTGATAGAACTCGAATTTGTAGGTTTAAAATATTTAAAAATGTTTCCCAGTGATGAAAATTTTACCTGCGAAATTCTTAACGCAACTATGATTTTGAAAGATGACTGCATTTTTTGGTGTGATTGTGGTGGTATATCAGAAGTTGATCTAGAAAATTTTACAGGCACTATGATATGTGCGTCAAAAGTTCGATGGAGAGCAGCAGACGAATATATAGGATCAAAAGAGGCATACGTGTCAATTTAAATTTTAGACCCCGTAGCGTCCACATGGCTACTCTGGGAAAGCTGGAATAGGATTACTTTAGTTGGGATTTGATATTAAAGTTGAAGGTATATATGTTCAAAAGAACGAATCATTAAAATTCGAATCATTCCAAGGAGACGAAAATGAAAAATTAAAAGAAAGTCAAAATTGTTGTGTTATCGATTGTTATATTTATCGCTGCCAACTATTTCTTATATCTTTATAATTTTGTTACCACTAATTACCAAAAACAATTGCCAGTATTAATGGTATGCTCAAGAACTATTGAACATGAATTAAATTGTGCAGGATTAGGATATTCAATTTCATGTTCACAGTATGATTCTAGTAAAGGAGCACAATTGCCATTTGGAGGTTTAGTAGTTGTGAAAGTTTTTGGTAAGGAGGTTTATGAATCTTTTGGTTGAGTAGTTCGAAAATTTAGTTAAATGTAAAAATTTATTTGATCTGTTTTCTAAATCTGTGCCAAAGATAAAAACTTTGATCTCCATAAAGGTTAATACTGAAAGGATAATAAACATGAAAAAAATAATGGTTATCATTATATTAATGCTTTTAGGTGGATGTGGGAGAGCTAATGCCAATTATAAGTTATTATCTTTGGATGATAAAACAATTTGGGACCAATATCATGTAAATATGGATGTGTTCAGTGAACGATTAGTTTATGAACTGACAGATATTAGTCCATTCTTTAAAATGAAATCTTCGATTTCATTCAATTCAAGAACAATATTTCATGGAGCTTTTTTTTACTTCGAAATTACTGAAAATTCAAAGCCGTATGGGTTCTTCAGTAATGAGCCTAAGTATCCAATAGATCAATTTTCATTTGAAATAGATGATCTTAGTTTCCAGGTAATTATTAGTCCCATAACATCATCACCGGAAAAGAGTTACCCTTGGGTCTATATTACTGGAGTAAATGGTAAGTTGAACTATTACATCCTTTTAGAACTAGGTGACAACAACGTTATCATGCAGAATCAATACAATGAATCAGATACATTTAAACTAGAAGACAGAGAAAAAATTATTGGGGTATTAAGTTCGATATTCACTCGTAATTCTAGTTAGAGTGATTGCATCAGATTAATCTGGTAATATTCTAGGAAAAGATCTAGTACTCATATTATAAAAGGAGGTATAAATCATATGCTGAAAGGAACGGGTTTATGTTAGAGAAATATCGATTTATTGTTTTACTCTTAACTTATTTAATTATTGGACTTGTTGTTAATGCTATTTATACAAGCATTTCCAAGACTAACGATAACGAAGTATTATTAAACCTAAAAAATGAACATGTAACAATTCATTTACCTAAACTTTATAAGTGGGTAGGATTAGTTGGCTCGATATTTTTCGCAACCTTCTTGCTTTTCCCTAATGATACTGCTGTGTTATGGGTTGTTATAGGATTTTGGATTTTTATTCTCCTTGGTTTGTACATTTTTGTCTCTTCTCTTATTTGGAAGATTAATATTTTCAAAGAAAGAGATTACTTTCTTTATACCAACTCTTTTGGAATCAAATATGAAATTCACTATTCTAATATTTTATTTTACAAAGACGGCTATAATACATTACGAATAAAAACAAATAAAAAAATGTTTTTAATTGATAACAAAGCAACAAATATTGAGTTTCTTTTCGCGATGTTAAAGAAGCATAAGGTTAAAGAAGTTTTACAGAAGAAATAGATTAATATTAATCAGCGGAATAGAATTGTTAAATGAAGGGATGATTCGATAGTACGAATAGTTTTTAATGAGGGATTCTCAGGAATGCTGGTAATCAATCTGAGTATGATAAACTGCAAAAAGAGGCTCGAAGTTTATTTGAGATTTCTTAAAATGATTTGCAATAGTCTAATGCAAGCATATACACAACAATGTTTAGACGATCAAGAATTATCGACTGTCGAAAAATAGTAAATAAAAAAGGTAATTCCATAAAGTTCTATCCGATTCCATATTAGTGAGCAAGCAAAGTTGTGCGATTCGCTAAATAAGTGAATAGATAATGTTGTTAATACAGGAGAAATACATATAATGAAACATCAATTTAGCATACAAAAGTTAACGATTCAAGCCGGTTGGCTTGATATGACAATTCTAGATGAAGAAAAAGAAACAGTACTGACAGCCTCCTACTTGTCGGATGCAATCAGCGATTTTGCTATGGCAATTATCTTGTTGTGTGAAGGTGCTAAAGAAAGATCTTTTACCTGGATGAGTGAACCGGGAGAGATACAATGGACCATTTCTAATTCTGATCAATTAGCATCAATCAAAGTGGTTTATTTACTTTATAACGAAGGAACTATGACCTGCGATGAGGAAGTACTTTTTATTGGACAAGTTTCATTAGTTAAATTGGCTAGAGAAGCTCTTCGCGCATTGAATCGGCTTAATATGGAATATCCTGGTGAAGTTTACAAATCGGCATGGCATAAGGACTATGCTTTTCCCGAGAATGCGGTTCATAGATTATCTAACGCAATTAAAATATTGTGATTGAAAGAACTGGTTGCATTGAGAATACACGACTTTAAATCAGTGGACCCTAAGTTTACATTAGGTTTAAAAGGGCACATTTTATCTCATCAACCACAAAGTTAAGATTGAAATTGCTCTTTCTGGGAACAATACAAAGCGGATTTGAATGGTCATCAGAATGAACACTTTTCTAGTAATTAATCCTTGAAAGAGATTTAAAAGCAATGAATTATTTGAAGCCAGTACTTAAAAACTCGGACTTTAAAAGAGATATGTTGAGATATAATATAGTTATTACCTTTGACAGTTAAAAGAGAAACATGAACTACTTTCTTATGAGCAATCGATTTAATAAAGTTAGTCCGGCTGATTTTGATTTGGTTGGTACAACTGATTATGAAAGTTATACTCGTCCGAATGACGGAACTACTTGGGCAGCAAGAAAACTTTATAATCTGGGGTGGGGAAACGAAAATGGATTTGTTCGAATTCCACCACCTGATTTTAAACTGTTGATTGAAATTATCCTTAAATCTGATGATCAAGAAGACCGGTATGGAGCAGCTGCACTGATTAATTGAAAATTAATCAGAGATCATTTCATCATATTTTTTCCCAATTGACTAATCGCTTGCAATTAAGCTTAAATCTATATTATTGCTACTCAAAGGGTGGGTATATGAAAAAAACGAAAAAGAATAAACTACTATTTGGAATCATTTCGATTGTCGCAGTTTTTCTTTTTGCATATTTCATAATTCAAAGAAGTTTTGTTGCGTACAGGTATAAATTTACAATACTACCATTACCATATTCCGTTCTACCTGAAGAATATAAAATCGATCTTACTGTATTGGGCGATAAAGTAACCGTTTTAAAGGTTACTGATAAGTCGATATTATTTAAAAATCCAGAATCAATAAAAATTGCTCGAGTTGAATTTGAGAAGTATTTTTTCAATCTAGAAATTATTGAGTCTAAAAAGCCAAATACCTTTAGAATTTACTTCGAAAATATTTTATATGAAGATTCATTCGAAAAAAATGGAATAGTTGTAGATTTAAAGTTTTCTGAATATAATGTCCCAGATAATACTGAAATTAATCCTACAATATCATTTTCTTTTAGAATTGGTAAACGGAATTACTTCGGATTTATGAATGCTATGGGTGGCAATGAATATTACAACTTTTACCGAAAGGGAGATAAAATCAACATAACACAAATTGAAGTTGTTAAAAAGTTGATTTCGTCATTTATTATTGCGAATTAGAAGATGCATATTGACGCACCCAAATGAATAACTGAGGATAATTTAATCAATGAATTATAACTAATTTAGAATCTTGACTTGGCAAGAAGATGTATTCCACATAACTAGTAAAAAAGGGGTAGATTTTCTCAAAAAGTATCGATCTCTTTTCCTGCTTCAAACCCTTTATTTAAAGGCTATAACGTACTTTCCCAGTTCGATATATTATCTTAGGGTTATATTGCAATGATTAAATGAAAATTAATCAAAGATTATTCCATCATATTTTGATCAAACTGATTAATCGCTTGCAATTTAGGGTAAATCTATATTATGGTTACTCAAGAGGTGGGTATATGAAAAAATCTAAAAAAATTCTACTATTATTAGGAATTATCCTAGTTGGCGCAGTTCTTCTTTTTGCATATTGTTATCCATTTGAAGGTAACTCATTATTTAATCGTTTTAATTACGCCCCTTATCATAAAGATCATCTTCATCTTAGCAACGATTACCAATATAAAGTTACGCAGTATCAGAAACTCGATATATTTTCTTCATTTGCAATCATTGAATTTGAAACACAAGATGATCTATCAAATCTTGAACTGATTTATGCAAAAGGCCCAAATATTCAACACTTTAAAAATTTGTACGACTCTAGATCAATAGGTGTTTTTGAAGAATATATTGACTATCTACCCGTAGATATAAATTGTGGATGTTATACGTTATATGTAATAAACCACATTCAACTCCCTGGAGGCTATTTCTATCATGTGTATGTTGTTGGAAATAAATTATATATTTTCTATGCGTCTAGATAAAATTCGATAATGGAAGCAAATACTCTTCTGCTCCAACGGATGGTTAGTGAGGATCAATGATGATAAACATTGATAGGAAAATTGGATTTTGAAGGGAAGTATTGTTCGCTGGGTTGGCAATCGTTTCAGCCTCATTATTTTATATTGGAAAGCAATTGTCGAAAATTAGCATAAGTATAAGATCGAATAAGGAGGATAAAGGAAAATGACTGCTTTGACTAAAAGAAAACCAGTGATATTTTCAATTATTTTAATAGTAATATTTTCAGTATTCATTTTTAAGTGGCTTTTTTTTACGGATAGACTTGAATATAAAAAGATCACGAGCGTTTATAATGTAGAAAGTAATACTTATCTTGTTGGATATCTCGGAAACTGTGGAGCACTATGCTCATGGACTGTAAAAGTGAATCTGGAGGACGCTGATGGAAAGGTTTTACGGAATAAGATATATTATTCAATGCATTGTAGTGCAGTTGATATAGAGTGGTTAAGTAAAGACAGCGCTAAAATTAATGGAGTCATATTAAAAGTCTATTCTGATCATTTTGACTCAAGGACTGAAAAGGGTCCAGTTTGTCCTTAGCAATAAATGAATTGTCGAGAAATTGTATTTAGAAAAACTCTCTCAAAAACACAAAAAACGTTTCGGTACTAACCGGAGCTTTTTTTGTGGTACCGTTTCTTTGTAATGAGGTGGTATGTTGGCAAAAAGCAAATAGGAATCTGTTCAAGCCAAACTGCACCTGATTGAAAAGTGGGCTCGCGCTGGACTTCGTGAGGATCAGATTGCAAAGAATCTCGGTATTTCATTCACAACTTCAGAAGTTTATAAGAAATCTTATTCGGAGTTAGTGAAGTCCTTAAAAAAGGGAAGAATCCATGATTACCGAACTTGAGAATGCTTTGATCAAAAAAGCACTCTGCTACGAACATGTAGAAAGAAAGTCTAAACAAGGCATAGAGGTGTCAGTCAGTTACTTATATTGAGATCACCAAGAAACATCAGCCTCCAGATTTCTTGCTTTGACTATACTGGAATAGTCCTTATTTTGTATCCTAAAGATTGGCTTGTTATTCGATTAATTTAAATGTATTATGAAGATAATAAAAGTTGTTCAAGATTTTTACACAGATTATTTGATTATCACTAACATCAATATGTTTATCACTATAATATTTATTTAAATTAACGATAAATAGATCAGAGGTGGGGTCAATGAATTATATTCTACGAGCTTGGCTAAGTGTTACTCGAAAAAAAATGAAGTCACTTCTACTTCTTTTCATTGTCTTTGTTTTATGTAATGTAATTGCCGGAATGATTTCGATTGGACAATCTGCCAATAATGTAACAAAAATTATCAAAAAAGACTTGGGCGCAAAAGCTTCGATTCAAGTTGACAGTGAAGCGATATCAGAACTTACTTCTGAGGAAAAATCAGCGATTCCTCTGTTAGATGAGACGTTTATCAATACCCTAGGAAATCTGACACAAGTACAGTATTACGATTATAATTATGTTCGTTTTTTTCAAACTGAGCAGTATCAAATGAACACAAACTGTAAAACATATTGCACTGATGACGACTTCTTTCTGTTTGGTTCACATTTGGCTTCAGTCTATGATATTCTTCAACATAAGATCAAATTGGTTTCCGGTCGGGTATTTACAGATGAAGAAATCAACGAAGGAAAACAGGTTGGGCTACTAAGCAACAAATATGCGCTTATCAATAATATCGTTATCGGAAGTACAATCAAAGTATACCCCGAATATGATTATGATCCTCAAATGGGGAGACCGATTCTAAGCCCGGATGAAGCCATCGAAATCACGATCATTGGCACGTATGAGCCATACCCCGGCCAAGAAGATACTATGAAAATGGTGGGCGGTGATTTGGCGTTGCTACTCAGTTACGATAAATATTTGTATGTCCCCAATGAACTAGTCAAACGCGAAAATGAACGAGCTTCCTTTATAAAATCGAGAAGTAATCTAAAGTCTACGTTTAAACAAAAAGATCCAATCTATGTATTGAACTCAGTGGACGATTTACCTTCATTTGTGGCCGAAGTGAACTCACAATTGCCGAAATACTACAGACTTGTCACCTCGACAATGGAATATGACACAATAGCCGGACCGATCGAGAATCTTGAAATGATTGCCGGAATTTTGGTATATTCCACAATCATATTAGCGATAATGATCATTGGGTTGGTGGTACGTTTATTTTTGAAAGACAGAAGAAGAGAATTAGGAATCTATTTGTCGCTTGGAGAACCAAAACGACGGGTTTTGGGACAGATCTTGATCGAGGTGTTGATCGTAGGGATATTGGGGATTACGCTATCTTTACCTACAGGTTTTCTATTAGCGAAAAATATCTCTTCTGATATTTTTGCACAGTTACTTCAAAAAAAAGATTTCTCATCAGTGAGTGTAGATCCTGAAAATACAAATCAGTTAACGAAAGAGAAGGTAGAATCTCTATTTGTGATCACTTTGGATTCAAACTACATTATCTCCATGTATGCGCTAGGTATCGGAACTTTACTGATATCATCCTTACTACCACTGCTTTATGTATATCGGCTCAATCCTAAAAAAATCTTGATGTAGAAGGAAGGGGAATCCTGATGAATTACGCCAAAAGAGCATTTTTAGCCGTATTTCGGAGATTTGAGAAATCACTGATTTTGTTTATGGTCATCTTTGTGTTCGGCAACATCATGGCAGGTGCCATCGCAATTCAACAGGCAACGAAAAATGTTGAACTGGACATAAAATCAAAATTAGGGGCTCAGGCATCGATACAGCTCAATCAACGTATGCTTGATGAAATGACACTCCAGGAGTTGTCACAAATCAAACCCTTGGGCATCGATGTGATCAAGAGAATCGGCGCAAGCGATGCAGTAAATTATTACGACTATAATTATGAATGGAAGTTCTATACGGATCCAAATCCATCAAAAGCGGGTTTGGTTTATAATATTACTAATGACGGCACAATCGAGAAGACAGTTGCATTCAACGGTCACTGCATCAATTATGGGCCACTGTATGATATTGAAACCGGAAAAATAAAACTTGATGCCGGCAGAGTCTTAACTGAAAGCGAAATCGAAAGTGGAAGTTACGTCGGACTGATTTCATCAAAAGTCGCAAAATTAAATTCTATTGAGATTGGTGATTTCATCACCTTCTACAGTAATAACTACGTTGCCGATGGAATTAGGTATGTTGATCAACCATTAAGTACCCCAATTCAAATCAAAGTAATAGGTATATTTAATCCGATTCAACTCATCGGTGCCGATAATCTTGACTATCTTGATGAAGAAAATATCCGTGTCTATGTTCCGGATAAACTGATCATCAATGAAGTGGGCATTTATGCAAAGAACGGTCATTTAACTGAAAAGGGAATGACTCCGACACTCAATTACAGTTCGCTCATCTATATTCTCAAGTCACCCGAAGTCATCGATAGTTTTACATCAGAAGCGAAAAAAATCATTCCTTTTTCATATTTCAATGTTGTAACAGCCTCAATGGTTTATGATTCAATAGCCGGACCGGTATCCACTTTGAAGGTCATCGCGGATTATACGTTACTATTTTCAATCATCGCAGCGGTGACGGTCATATCACTTGTCATGCTTAGTCTTCAAAAAGATCGAATAAATGAATTCGGCATCTATCTGGCTTTAGGTGAAATGAGACGTAAAATCATTTTACAGATATTATTGGAGGTGATGATGATTTCGATGGTAGCAATTTCATTCTCGTTGTTAACCGGGAGTGGTTTAGCGAAGATTTTATCCAATGAATTGATCAGCCGACAAACAAACAATGATTCCGCTTCTACAGATATAATCAGAATTGACCCGGATAATCCGACTTCATTGAAGACGAACGATGCAGTTCAATTACTCAAAATTGAACTCGATGCGTCCACTATTTATTTATTTTACTTTATCGGTTTGTCTACCATTATAGTCTCATCGATATTACCAATGGTCATCGTACTTAACATGAATCCGAAAAAGATTCTGTTAGACAATTGAGAGGGGGTACATGTATGGCAATACTTGAAGTCAAAGATTTATTCTTCACTTATCCTGACGGAGATGATACAAGAATCATTTTGGATCATGTCAATGCCAGCTTTGAAATGGGAAAGTTTTACACGATACGCGGTTCATCCGGATCCGGTAAGACAACTTTCTTGTCGCTCATCGGAGGACTGGACACTCCGAAAAGCGGAGAAATAATCTTCGAAAACAGAAATATTCAATCCATCGGATATGAAAAATACAGAAGAAATCATATTTCCCTCGTGTTTCAGAATTATAATTTGATTCCATACTTAACGGCTGTTGAAAATGTACTCGTAGCGATGAGTATTACTGACAACCAACTTGAAAAAGATCATAGAAAGTCAGCTTATACGATCTTGGATGATTTAGGTATCAATGAAACAAAAGCCAACAGAAGCATTCACCGGTTATCCGGCGGTGAGCAGCAGAGAGTGGCCATTGCGCGTGCATTGGCAACCAATGTGGATATCATATTGGCTGATGAGCCGACCGGGAATCTTGATGAGGGAATTTCGGAAGTCATCGTCGAACTTTTTCTGAAGTTGGCGCATGAAAGAAATAAGTGCATCATTATGGTGACACATTCAAAAGATATCGCCTCAAAATCAGATATTGAGATTCATCTCAACAATAAAACAATGAAATTTGAAAGTATAACTATCTAGAATTATGCTGAATTAACAAATGGTTAATGGTTTCAAAAATGCTTTAATATGATTAGTTAAATACATTACCGAAAAGAAGTAGGTCAATTTTTGCAGAGACACAGTGTTAAAATTTGTATGTGTATATCTAAATTTGATTGTGATACTGAGCAATAACGGATGTTAGATTTATCAGCTGGTATGACATGGTCATATAATTGACAATGCTGACTAATAATAAAAATAGGTATCGAGGATGGATATTGGGTTAAATTTTTGATCATTTTTTTACATACTTTTATGATTTTACCTAAGTTAAAAATATGAAAGAGGATTAAATGAAAAAGCGGAAAATAATATTCCTATTACTAGTCATACTTGCTGGATTCTTGCCATCTGTCTGTCTATATGCTGATATAAAAATTGTTTTTTTACCATTATTTTATTCCATCGGACTCACTATATTTTCAGTTATCATAACTTATGTAAAAAAGATCAACAGCCAAAACTTTGCTCTACAAAAACAAGAAACTAAACTTTATGCTTCAGTGTTAGCTGGGTCAACTATCCTTTTTTATATAATTGGTTTACTAATAATAAGAAAATGATTTTCGTAAATTGCAATGGGAAGTCATCCATTTGTTAAAATAATGAAATATGTGGAATATGTCGAATTTTGTAGAGCCACAAAGTATAAAGTACAAGATTACAAAAGAAAATGATATCCTTCATTTTCCAATAAAAAGATATAACTAGCATCGTCTTTACTAAATACTACAATTTGAAAGGCAACAATATCTATTTTCGAATTTGAAAGAAAAATAGTCAGTAACGATATTTTATTGATTGTTTCAATCTAAATACTGCCGGGTTACAAACGGGTTACGAAATATAAGAAATTATATGAAATCTTGTGGAATTCAGAGTATAATTGGCTCATAGAACCGCTTAAATAGGCATTATATGAACTTTGAGCAAGTAATATGGGGACTCCCATCACCCGCTCCAGCGGTACAAAAGCCCTATTTCTAAACTGTACCCCTTAGAGTAGACACGAAATAAAAACCGTGTCTACTCTATGGGGTACAGTTTAGTTTATTCTAGGGCTTTTTGATGCTTTCTTCGTGCTCTGACTATACATTGACTATACAAACATTTTTCTACTCAGATTTGCGCAAATATTTGGATTGCCAAGAAAAAGATCCTGAGAAAAACACTTCAGGATCTTTTTCTACTTTACCCATAACTGCTGTAATAAATTTACGTAATCCTGCGGTCGGGTAAGACTAATCTCACCATGACCGGATTTCGGAATAATCTGCAATTCACTTTCGGGGATCGTTGTATGGAGCGCATTGGAAGATTTCTTCATGATGCCCAGTTCTTTTTCGCCTACGATCACCAGCACTTTCGCAGTGGTATCTCTTAATCCTTCTTTGATCGAATATTCCCCGTTGCTTAGCGTGACGTTGATGAGAGACTGCTTGGAAATCTTCAGCGAATCTTGGTAATATTCTTCAAAGTGATCATTGCCCACAAACAATGACTTCGCCTGCAACTTTGCGAATTTTCGGTTCTTTAACCACCCATAAGCCATTGAATAGGCAGGGACGGTTAGCAAACGCGTACCCGGAATCGGAAAGACAAGTGTACTTTCCAACACAGCGTATTTGGCGATCCCCTTACGCTGCGACAATACTTCAGCAACGATTTGTCCGCCAATGGATAAACCGCAGATCGTGTGGATACTTCCTGCGCACTCATCATCAATGTATCGAATCAATTTGCGAGCCGAGTCTTCTATGCTGAGAAATGTCGTTTCCCCGTCTTCCCCGTGTCCGTCAATAATCGGTGTTACAACTGCAAAGTCATTTTCGAGTAATGAAATGATGCCGCGTAATGACCACCATGACAACCCCCCGCCATGCACTAGAACAACCACTGGCTTGTCTTTTTTTCCGAATGTCTTGAATTTCATGTTTTTTCCTCGCTTTGTGTATCAAATACTTCATCAAGCAATAATTTCAAGATCGCATCGAATGTCCTTTCAAACGCAATCTGTGAAAGTAAGTCTTTATTTTCCACGGTAATGTTAAGCAGCTGAATCCAATTGTAAATCAGATCCAAATCACACTTTTCCTTTCGTCCAGCTACCTTCGTCAGCATCCGTTCCATGGCTGCGCGACTGCTCTCCAGTTGTTGGAAGTACCCTTCAGGTAATCTTGCCATCAAGGTCTGGATATCCTCCCTACTCAGATAGCGGAATACACTTTCTTGATCTTCAAGAAAAGTCTGGCGATAGAAAGATCCAAGATCATCGCGACTTAACCCGCTTTTCTCGCTGGCGAGCTTATCGATGCAAGCATTGATTTTGCGTTGATATTCCTTCGCAATCTCAATCACGAAGACCTCTTTCGAAGGGAAGAAATGGTAAAATGTCCCTTGAGCGATTCCGACGGCGCGCGTGATTTCTTCAATGCTCATTTTTTTCATACCGTATTTTTTAATCATCTGTAGTCCGACTTCAAGCATTTGGGTTTTGATTTCTTTTCTCTTTTGCTCACTGTACACTTTTGGCATAATTCGCCTCCTATATGAATTAAAAATAAATATATTCATATTATGCGACACGATAATGGGTAAGTCAAGAGAAATAGTTCGATTTTTCAAAAATGTAATGATGAAGTATATTTTCTGGAAAACGCTCTTTTCTTGTTTCTATGTGAATCGGAGATTGGGTGATCTTTTCAGTTGATCTCTTAAGGGAAATTGAATCGAATTCAGATGATCAGGGAATGGCGAATTTCCAGCCTTGCAAAGACGAACGCAACTCCCTATAATTAGGTTAGCATAAAAACATTCGAATCATTCAGTTGCAGATGACTTTCATTATTGGGCTTCATGGCGCTGTTGCCGGGAAGAGACTCGTCATAATTTTTCGGTGATTGTTATGAATAAAGGAGAAAAACATATGTGGAATGAAATTGTTAACGAGAATGATCTAACTAACTTTATGGACTTACATTATAAGTTCCACGATAGTTGTATAAAAGAAATGAAGTATATAAGTGGAGCTTACGCAAATGAAAAAATCATGCATCCAATCAATGACCAAAGAATTCTAAAAATGATTGTACAAGGAAGATTTAAAAAATCTGATGTGATAGAACTCGAATTTGTAGGTTTAAAATATCTGAAATTGTTTCCCAGTGACGAAAATTATACCTGCGAAATTCTTGAAGCAAGTATGATTTTAAAAGAGGATTGCATTTATTGGTATGATTGCGGTGGTTTATCAGAAGGTGATCTAGAAAATTATACAGGCACTATGATATGTGCGTCAGAAGTTCGATGGAGAGCAGCGGACGAATATATAGGATCAAATGAGGCTTACGTGTCAATATAAATTTTCAGCCCTGGAGCCGTCCACATGGCTGCTCTGGGAAAGCTGGATTAGTTCGACTTTTGTAGAGGTACAATGTTAAATTGTATGCGTATATACCCAAAATAACGACTCAACAAAATTAGGAACATTCCACTGGCTAATCGTTATGCTTTTCTGTCAATTTATCGTGATTGGTGATGTTGAGAGATTATAATAACTTCAAAGTTAGCATTGTTATCTGATTTTCATTTAATATACTCATCATATGATATAATTTGATTAAATCAGACACAAGGAGGCATTAATATGGAAAACATTGAAAAGATTGATGAGCTTGAAAAACTTAAGGATCCTAAGTATTCGAAAGCCTATTCTGAGCAAAAACTGTTTGAGAAAATTCTTAAATTTGCAAAGTATGTAGGACTCAATATAGTTTATATTGTATTGTTGCTGTTTTTCTCATATCAAAAGCCTGATACTCCTAAATGGGCTAAAAACGTAATTAGAGGTGCACTAGGTTATTTTATTCTACCATTTGACGTAATTCCTGACATTATACCTGGTTTTGGATATTTAGATGATACTGTAGTATTAATGGCAGCTATCGGTGCTATTGCATTCTTTATTGATGAAGACACGAAACAGAAAGCAAAAGCGAAATTACACGATTGGTTTGGAGACTATAATATTTCAGATTTGGATGATATAGATCAGAAAATCAGGAGTAAGAAAGAATCAAAACGAGATTAAGTAGTTTAAAACTTTCTGAAATAGCAAGTACAAAATGAAATCTAATTTTTTTAAAAAAAGAGGTCGATATTTCAAGAAAGTATTCCGATCTTTTTTTGGTAATATCAATTAAACAATGGTTATAATTCTGTTAAATAATGTGAATTATAACATTAAGGTTATCATGCAAAACAGATAGAAGTTGTTGACCGATAGTCAGCCTGTCACATTCCGTGTTGTGGGTGTAACCAAAGTCATTGATCTGCCTGACCCAATCATTATCAAGCTTCCATGAAACATCTGAGAATTTTTGCGGATAAATAAAAAAGATTCAAAAGAAATATGCAGAAGCATTCTTCGGGATGCTTCTTTTTGCTCAGTTTTCCTATTAGATGAGCTTATTTACATAAATCCTAGTTACTACTTGACTATGTCGGGCCTAAAGTTTGGCCTTTGTTTCTAATGCATCAAGAAAATAGGTATGTTGAAAAAAGTGAAGTCCATTTGTAGAATGCCATAGTGATAGAAATTTAGATAAATAAAACTGAAGTTGAACTCTCTAATAAGAATCCATTACCCTGTATTGATCCGAATTTAGTTCAAAATAGTTGCTGAAATCTCGTGGGGTAGATTTATTGGAACAATAGATCGATATCTTAACATTCTACTTTATCTAGGTGGACGACTTCCCATTGCAATTTTCGATAAGAAATTATTGAAATGATAGAAGCAATTTACGTTTCAATAAAAACATGTTAATATTGGTAATATGATAAATGAAATGGGGATGACAATGGACAACAATAATATATCAAATGAAATATCAATTGAAGTTAAAAAAGAATTAACAAAAGGTAAAAAGATAATAAAAAAAATTAGAAAAATTTTAAAATCAATTGGCCCTGGATTTGTAACTGGAGCAGCAGATGATGATCCATCTGGAGTAGCAACATATTCAGTCGCTGGAGCGAAATATGGTTATCAAATGACTTGGATGTCATTATTTTTAGTACCGGCAATGATATCTATTCAAGAAATGTGTGGCAGAATAGGAATGGTAACTGGTAAAGGTTTAGCAGGTGTTATTAAAGAACATTATTCAAAGAAGTTATTATATTTTATGGTAATGCTTTTAATAGTTGCTAATATAATAAATATCGGAGCAGATTTAGGTATTATAGCTGCTT
>Ga0209123_1000578_pt1 | contig 44607 bp, 40 predicted proteins | sample BarGraIncu00431A_FD_184500 | JGI IMG/M metagenome (GOLD analysis project Ga0209123, IMG submission 184500) | Arctic peat soil microbial communities from Barrow, Alaska, USA - Barrow Graham LP Incubations 004-31A (SPAdes) (version 2) | ecosystem: Environmental > Terrestrial > Soil > Wetlands >...
ACGTTGAGTACAGGGCGTCCGCAGGGGACGTTCCACGGTATTCTCCCCATCGCTAGGTATCCGGGTAACCGATGTCCTGGCACTTTTTCGCGTTAGGCTCGGGTAACCGATGTCCTGGCATTTGTGACCTAGGGACTAGGGACTAGCAGTACCTGGACGACTCGGGCGAGCTATCAGAACCGGGAACTAGCATAAAAAATATGACTAAACGATAGAGGCAAGGGCAGGGAAGGGGGGACTTAGCCCCCAGCCCCTAGTCCCTAGCCCCTCAAAAGGAATTTATATGGATCTGAAAGAATATCTGAAAAGCCGCTGCCAGCTGGTCGACGAGGCCCTGGACCGCTACCTCCCCGCCGGCAGCGAGCTTCCTGCCTCCCTGCACGGCTCCATGCGCTACTCGGTCTTCGCTGGCGGCAAACGCGTGCGCCCGGTACTCCTTCTGGCCGCCTGCGAAACGGTTGGTGGCACGCTTTCCGGGGCGCTCCCGGCCGCCTGCGCCATGGAGATGATCCATACCTATTCCCTGATCCACGACGACCTCCCCGCCATGGACGACGACGACTTCAGACGGGGAAACCCGACCAACCACAAGGTGTACGGCGAGGCGACCGCCATCCTTGCCGGCGACGCCCTGCTGACCGAGGCCTTTATCCTCCTTTCCCGGTCCGAGGACGGACCCCATCCGGCGGCCAGGCTTCGGGTGATCCAGGAGATCTCCCACGCCTCGGGCTCGCGCGGCATGGTGGGCGGCCAGGTGGTCGACATGGAGAGCGAGGGGAAGGGCGAGATTGACCTCGCGACGCTCTCCTACATCCACACCCACAAGACCGGTGCGCTGATCCGGGCCTCGGTCCGCGCGGGCGCCATCCTCGGGGGCGCCTCCGTGGAGAGCCTGGAGGCCCTTACCCGCTACGGCGACGCGATCGGGCTCGCCTTCCAGATTGCGGACGACATCCTGGACGTGGAAGGGACCACCGAGGAACTCGGCAAGGACGCCGGGAGCGACCAGGCGCGCGGCAAGGCGACCTATCCGGCACTCATGGGACTGGAGGCTTCCAAGGAGCGCGCCCGTGAACTGGTGCAGATGGCGCTGGACGCGCTGTCGGTCTTCGACGAGCGCGCCGAGCCGCTGCGCGCCATCGCCTCCTATATCGTCAAGAGGAAATCGTGATGCCGGACCTCCTTTCCGGAATAACCTCCCCGGCCCAGCTGAAGGGGCTCTCCCTGAAGGAACTGGAGCAGTTGGCCGGCGAGTTGCGTGCCAGGATCATCGAGGTCTGCGCCGCCAACGGCGGGCACCTCGCGCCGAGCCTCGGGGTCGTGGAGCTGACCATCGCCCTGCACCGGATTTTCGATTCTCCCAAGGACAAGATCGTCTGGGACGTCGGGCACCAGGCCTACGCCCACAAACTTCTGACTGGCAGAAACGCCGCCTTCGGGTCGTTGCGCACCATGGGGGGGATCAGCGGCTTCCCGAAACGCGCCGAGTCCCCTCACGACGCCTTCGACGTCGGGCACTCCTCCACCTCCATCTCGGCAGCGCTCGGTCTCGGCGTGGCGCGCGACCTGGCCGGCGAGCACAACAAGGTGATCGCCGTTATCGGGGACGGCTCCATGACGGGGGGGATCGCCTTCGAGGCGCTGAACCACGCCGGCGAGCTCAATAAGGACTTGGTGGTGATCCTGAACGACAACGAGATGTCCATCTCGGAGAACGTCGGCGCCCTGTCGAACCTGCTGTCGCGCACCATCACCTCTGAGTTCGTGCACAAGGCCAAGAAGGAGCTGGAGGCCTTCCTCGAGGGGCTCCCGATGTTCGGCAAGAGCGCGTTGCAGATCGCCAAGCGGGCCGAGGAGTCGCTGAAGGGGCTCTTCACCCCGGGGATGCTCTTCGAGGCGTTCGGCTTCGAGTACATAGGCCCCATCGACGGCCACAACATCCCGCTTTTACTAGAAACCCTGGAAAACGTGAAGCGCTTTGACGATGCGGTGCTGATCCACGTGCTGACCAAGAAGGGGAAGGGGTATCCGGCAGCCGAGGCGAACCCTTCGCTCTTTCACGGGGTGGGCCCCTTCGACGCGGCCACCGGCAAGGTCCTCAAGGGGAAGGGGGGCGCTTCCTCCTACACGGCGATCTTCGGGCAGACCATGAAGAAGCTTGCCAAGGAGAACGAGAAGATCGTGGCGGTGACTGCGGCCATGCCGGACGGCACCGGCCTTTCCCCCTTCGCCCAGGCGTTTCCCGAGCGCTTCTTCGACGTCGGCATCGCCGAGCAGCACGCGGTCACCTTCGCGGCAGGGCTCGCGGCGGAGGGGTTTCGCCCGGTCGTCGCCCTCTACTCCTCATTCCTGCAGCGCGGCTTCGACCAGTTGGCCCACGATGTCTGCCTCCAGGACCTCCCGGTGCTCTTCGCCATCGACCGCGCCGGCGTGGTGGGAAGCGACGGGCCGACCCATCACGGTGTCTTTGACCTCTCCTACCTGCGCGTGCTCCCCGGGCTGACCGTCATGGCGCCCAAGGATGAGAACGAGCTGCAGCACATGATCGCCACCGGCCTGAACCTTCCCGGCCCCTCCGCCGTGCGCTACCCGCGCGGGCCCGGCTGCGGCGTCCCGATCGACCAGATCCCGACCCCGCTTCCCATCGGCAAGGGGGAGCTCTTGAGAAACGGCAGCGACGGAGCGCTCCTGGCGGTCGGCACCATGGTACAGCCCGCACTGCAGGCAGCACAAGCGCTCGCCCTCGAGGGGGTGGAGCTGGCCGTCATGAACGTGCGGTTTGTAAAGCCGCTGGACAGCGAGCTGATCCTCTCGCTAGCCGGGACCGGGCGGCTCTTCACCCTGGAGGAAAACGTGCTGCAGGGGGGCTTTGGCACCGCGGTGCTGGAACTTCTCGAGGCGGAGGGGGTAACCGGCGTTGCCGTCACCCGTCTCGGTTTTCCCGACAGTTTTGTCGAGCAGGGCGAGCAGGGTGAGCTGAAGGCGCTCTACGGGCTGGATGCGGCGGGGATCGCGCAGAGCATCCGGCAGACCGTCAAGCCCAAAAAGAAGAGCGAGTTGAACTGGTGAGTCGATCCGTGACCAGTGAAAGGTGAAAACCACCCTTTACGCTAGAGGCAAGAAATGACCTGGACCGCTCGCCGCACCGCCACTGTTCTCCTGTTCCTGCTCCTTCTTGCGGCACCGGCCGCTGCCGGTGACCCCAACAGCTACAGCGCCCAGGCCAAGGCCCTCATGGGAAGCGGCGATTATTACCGGGCGCTCGATGAGCTCAAAAGCGGCTTCTCGCTCTTTCCCTACAACGAGACCCTGCGGCATGACCTCGCCACGGCTTATGTGCAGATCGCCCAGCGCGACCTGAAGCTCAGTCGCTACGCGGAGGCAGCCGACTTCTTCGCCCAGGCCCGCGAGCTCTACCCCGGCGAGCCCCGTTTCTCCCTGATGCGAGGGGTAGCGCTCTATCTGGCCAAGAACTACGACCAGGCCCGCGTCGAGCTCGCCCAGGCGGGGGAGGGTGCGGAAGCGCTTCTTTACCTGGGCAAGATACATTACGATACCGGCGACCTGCCGGCGGCGCTCACTTCCTGGCGCCGGGCAGTTGAGCTGGATCCGGCAAACGCAATGCTCAAGGAGTTGATCGCCAAGGCGGAGCGGGAACTTCCGGTCGAGTCGAAAATGGACAAGGGGTACAGCTCCATGTTCGATATAAGCTTCGACGCCGAGCTCCCCCCGGGCCTGTCGGCTCAGGTTCTGGACGCGTTGGAGAGCGCTTATAACTCCGTAGGTGCCGACCTCGGTCTCTTTCCGACCACCCGTATCCCGGTGCTCCTCTACACCAAGAGCGACTATTCGAGCGTGACCGCCGGGCCCGACTGGTCGGGCGGTCTCTACGACGGCAAGATCCGTTTACCGGTCGGGGGGCTTAGCGAGGTCACCCCGCAGATGCGCAGCATCCTCTTCCACGAGTTCACCCACGTGCTGGTCGCGGAACTGACCCACGGCAACATCCCCACCTGGCTGAACGAGGGGTTGGCGCAGATCGAGGAGCGCAAGGAGTTCAATCCCCACGCCAAGATGCAGCTGGCGCGTCCCGGTAAGGCGGGGGAACCTCTCCCCATGACGGTCCTCTCCGGATCCTTCATCGCCATGGACCGTGCCCAGGCCGGCCTTGCTTACCAGCAGAGCTACGCCATTGCGAGCTTCATGGTGAAGAGCTATGGCTGGTACGCCATGCAGGGGATACTGAAGAGCCTCGGGGAACGCGCCACCCTGGATGTTGCCGTAGGTAAGGCGCTCTCTGACTGGTCGCTGGATCTCCCCGGCGTGCTGCGGGAGTGGCGCGAGAGCATGCCCGCAGCAACCGAGTGAGCCGGCACGGGTGGGGATGGGGCTGCTTCTTGCGTAGGTTCAAAGTCCGATAGTCCCCTCTCCCGGAGGGGGAGGGGTAGGGAAGGGGAAAGGAAACTTTTCTCGGCTATACGCCCCCCAGGTTGCTAATTAAGAAACGTAGGACCAGGAGCATTGAGTGGTATTTGGCATAGGTGTCGACATCGTTGAAATTGCCCGCTTCGAGCGCTTTCTGCAGGAGGGGAACGATCCCCTGTTCCAGAGGCTCTTCACTTCGGGAGAAATGACCTATTGCGGCGGGAAAAAACGCTCCGCGCAGCATTACGCGCTGCGCTTCGCCGCCAAGGAATCCTTTCTGAAGGCCCTGGGCACCGGGCTGCGTGACGGCCTCTCCTGGCAGGACCTGGAGGTCGTCAATGACGCTCTGGGTAAGCCCGAGCTGCGCATGTGCGGCCGCGCCTTGGAGCTGTTCCGGGAGCTGAAACTCGGCTCCTGCTTTCTTTCCCTTTCCCACGACGCGGGATGCGCCGTCGCCATGGTGGTTCTGGAGCGCTAGCTGGTATCGGGATCTTGGAGCACCACATGAAAATCGTGAGCGGTCAGGACATGCAGGATATGGATCGGCGGGCGATCGGGGAGTTCGGGATTCCCGGGCTCACCCTGATGGAAAATGCCGGCCGCGCCTGTGCCGACGCCATCAGCGAGGCCTTCGGCCCGGGAGCCGGTAAGCGGGCGCTGGTGGTCGCCGGCAAGGGGAATAACGGCGGCGACGGTTACGTGATCGCCCGGCTTTTAAAAGAGAGGGGGTGGGACGCCCCGGTGCTGCTGCTCGCGGCGCCTACCGGAATAACCGGCGACGCCGCGACCAACCTGGCGCTCCTGGACCAGGGGAGCGTTATCCTGGCGCCTGTCGGGGTGGAATTGCCGGCCACGCTCTTCCGCGAGGCGACCCTGATCGTCGACGCGCTGCTGGGAACCGGCGTCAAGAGCGAGGTTGTCGGAGCCTATCGTACCGCGATCGAACTGATCAACGCGTCCGGCCGGCCGGTTGTCGCGGTCGACATCCCCTCGGGAATCGACGCCGGCAGCGGCCGCGTGCTGGGAGTTGCGGTGCGCGCCGACCTGACGGTCAGCTTCGCGCTGGCCAAGCTTGGCAATGTCCTTTACCCGGGAAGTGAGCTTTGTGGCCGTCTGGTGGTGGCTGATATCGGCATGCCGCCTCAAGTCGTTGCCGAGGCTCCCGGCTGCGAATTCGTGGATTTCGCCTGCGCGCGCCGGCTGTTTCGCCCCCGCGGCGTGCTGGCCCACAAGGGAAGTGCCGGCCACTGTTTGGTGATAGCGGGATCTGTCGGGAAAAGCGGGGCCGCTTTCATGGCGGCAACCAGCGCTCTGCGCACCGGCGCGGGCTTGGTGACTCTCGCGGTACCGGCAGCTCTCAACCCGATTCTGGAAGCGAAGACCACCGAGGTGATGACCCTCCCGGTCGGAAACGGGGGTGCGGCGCATCTCCAGGCCGGCGCTGCTGCCGCGCTGCTTCGGGAAGCGGGCACCAGGGATGCGGTGGCGCTCGGTCCGGGTATCGGGCTGGCGCCCTCGACCGCTTATCTGGTGCGCTCACTGGTGGCGTCCCTGCCGGGGCCGTTGGTGCTTGACGCGGACGGGCTGAACGCCGTCGCGGCCGCGTCTGAGGTCCTGCAGCAAAGGCGCGGCCGGGTGACGCTTTTGACGCCGCACCCGGGGGAAATGGCGCGCCTGACCGGTCTTTCGGTGCCCGAGGTGGAGGCGGACCGGATTGGGGTGGCGCGCGAGTTTGCCATGCGTTTTCAGGTTCATCTGATCCTCAAGGGTGCCCGCTCCATCAGCGCCGCGCCTGACGGGAGCATCTCCATCAACGGCTCCGGCAACCAGGGGATGGCGAGCGGAGGGATGGGCGACGTATTGACCGGTGTGGTGGTTTCGCTGCTCGGTCAGGGCTACCCCCCCTTTGAGGCCTGCCAGTTGGGCGCCTTCGTCCATGGCTATGCGGCGGACCTGCTGCTTGGGGAAAAAGGGACCCAGGGGATGAGCGCGACGGATGTTCAGGAGGCCCTCCCCGGGGCGCTGCGCCGGTTGGCGGGTAACCCTTGAAGTGCACTCTTCCGGACCAGGACCGGTAGTATCCCCCCTGTGGAACAGGGGGGAAGGCTCGCGTAGCGAGGCAGGGGGGGCTTTAGCCCGGGTAAAACACCCCCCTGCCTCACTAACGTTCGGCTTCCCCCCTATTTCATAGGGGGGACAAAACACCGCCATCGCACGGGGTGGTACTTAATTGCAACCTTGCGGGCGTCTGGCTTTTTAGGCAACACATCGCCTGCTGAACACCCCGCTGGAGAAACAGCAGCGGGGTTGTAGTTTGAACTGCATGCGTGCAGGAAAATGAATAAAAACGGAGTGTTACTATGATTAAAGCAAAAGATATCATGACCAAAGATGTCATCACCGTGCGTCGCGAAACGACGGTTATGGAACTCGCCACCCTTTTTTCCAAAAGCCGCATCTCCAGCGCTCCGGTGGTAAGCGATGCCGGCGAACTGCTCGGGATGGTTTCGGAAACCGACCTGGTCGAGCAGGACAAGAGCCTGCACATCCCGACGGTGGTCTCGATCTTCGACTGGGTCATCTACCTGGAGAGCGACAAGCGTTTCGAGAAGGAGTTGCAGAAGATGACGGCCCAGACGGTTGGCGAGATCTTCACGGAGCAGCTCTTTAGCGTTTCTCCAGAGGCCCCGGTGAGCGAAGTGGCTGATATCATGAGCCGCGAGAAGGTCCACGCGGTGCCGGTCGTCGAGGCGGGACGCGTCATCGGCATCATCGGCCGGATCGACCTGATCCGGACCATGATAGGTTAACTCCGTGACCTGCGTGGTAACCCGCTCGGGGGAAGAAACGGTGGCGCTCGGAGCGCGGCTTGGGCGCCTGCTGGCTCCCGGCGACTTCATCGCGCTGGTCGGTGAACTCGGTGCCGGGAAGACCCAGTTTGCCAAGGGGATCGCCGTCGGCCTCGAAGTGGATCCCGATACGCCTGTCACCAGCCCGACCTACACCATATTGAACATCTACCAGGGGCGCATTCCCCTGTACCACTTTGACCTCTACCGTTTGCAGGGGCCCGAGGAGGTGGCGGAGCTCGGTTTCGAGGAGTATTTCTCCGGTGCCGGGGCCTGCGTCGTCGAGTGGGCCGAGCGGCTTGCCGAGGATGCCCCGGTTGAGCTTCTCACCGTGACCCTGAGTCACGCGGAGGCGGACACCCGGAAGGTCTCCTTCGCCGCCTCCGGTGCGCGCGCGGCAGAGTTGCTGGCTCAGCTCTTGCCTGAAGACTGAAAACAACCCCCGGGCCAAAAAATGCCTTTGCTGAAGCCCCCTCGCCCTTCGGGAGAGGGGCAGGGGTGAGGGAGTTGACAACTCCGCTGCAGCCCGTCCGTTGGCAAAAGCTGGATGGTTGACAACGGCTCACATTTTTATCCTCCCTCAGAAGCGTGGAACTTATAGCAGCTAGCGGCTCCCTCACCCCGGCCCTCTCCCTGAGGGCGAGGGAGGGTGGATGACCGCAATCCCAACGGCCATGTATTTGCAACATGCCGTTTTTTAATATTGTTTTCAATCGGAGCCGCGGCTGCCCCGCGACCCCTGCGCCAGGCTTCCTGCCGGGGTGGCGCAGGGCCTAGGCTCGCCAAGCCGGCTTTACGCCTGCGAATAGTAAAAAAATGTTTTGACCCCACGGTGTATTCTTGGTAATAAAGTTGTCCAACCGCCCGAGCTACCGAATCCGGCGGATTCAACAGTTGAGCATAAAGGAGGACTGACATGGCTTTGGTGGTCCAAAAGTACGGCGGCACCTCGATGGGGTCCGTCGACCGCATACGCAACGTCGCCAAGAGGGTGGCAAAGACTTACGACGCCGGCAACGACATGGTGGTGGTGGTCTCCGCCATGTCAGGTGAGACGAACAAGCTGGTGGCCCTGGCCAACGAGGTGTCCGAATTTCCGGATAGTCGCGAATACGACGTGCTGGTTGCGGCGGGCGAGCAGGTCTCCATCGCGCTCCTTGCCATGTGCCTGAAGGCCATGGGATACAAGGCGAAATCCTATCTCGGTTTCCAGATCCCGATCATCACCGACAGCGCCTACAGTAAGGCGCGCATCGAGGAGATCGGCGACGAGAAGATGCGGGCGGACCTGAAGGAGGGCACTATCCTGATCGTCGCCGGTTTTCAGGGAGTGGACAGCCAGGGGAGCATCACGACCCTCGGTCGCGGCGGTTCCGATACCTCGGCCGTCGCCATGGCCGCGGCCCTGAAGGCCGACGTCTGCGAGATCTACACCGACGTGGACGGGGTCTACACCACCGACCCGAACCTGTGCAAGGACGCCAGGAAGATAGAGCGGATCTCCTACGAGGAGATGCTGGAATTGGCCTCCCTGGGCGCCAAGGTGCTGCAGATCCGTTCGGTCGAGTTCGCCAAAAAATACAACGTCGACGTCCATGTCCGATCCAGTTTCAACGAAAATCTCGGAACCATGGTTACCAAGGAGGATAATGAAATGGAAGCAGTGCTCGTCTCCGGAATCGCCTACGCCAAGGATGAAGTAAAGATAGCGGTCATGCAGGTACCCGACAAGCCCGGCATCGCGGCCCAGATCCTCTCGCCGCTTTCCGACGCCAACATCTCCGTCGACATGATCGTGCAAAACGTAAGCGAGGCCGGTTTCACCGACTTCACCTTCACGGTGCCGATGGCCGACTTCAAGAAGGCGCTTGCCATCACCAAGGAGACCGCGGAGTCGATTGCGGCCAAAGAGGTGCTCACCGACGAAAACATCAGCAAGGTTTCCATCGTTGGTCTGGGGATGAGGAGCCACGCAGGCGTCGCCACCACCATGTTCAAGACCCTGGCCGCCGAAGGGATCAACATCCAGATGATCTCCACTTCGGAGATCAAGATCTCGGTTGTGGTGGATGCCAAGTACACCGAACTTGCCGTCCGGGTGCTGCACGACGCCTTCGGCCTTTCGGGGAAATAAAATCTGCTGCACTTCCGCCGTGCGGCGCGGGTCAGATCCGACCTATCGGTCCGATCCGACTGATCCGACTGATTTGACCCGCGCCGTACGGCGATTGAAAAGGTGAGGGGACATGAGCCTGGTAAAACTGTACGATACGACTCTGAGGGACGGGACGCAGGCGGAGGATATCTCCTTCCTGGTAGAGGACAAGATCCGCATCGCTCATAAGCTTGACGATTGCGGCATCCACTACATCGAGGGGGGCTGGCCCGGGTCCAACCCGAAGGACGTTACCTTCTTCAAGGACATCAAGCGGGAAAAGCTCACCCAGGCCAAAATCGCCGCCTTCGGCTCGACGCGCCGTGCCAAGATCACGCCGGACAAGGACCAGAACCTGCGCACCCTGGTGGCGTCGGAGGCCGACGCTGTCACCATCTTCGGCAAGAGTTGGGATTTCCAGGTCCACGAGGCGCTGCGCATCCCGCTTGAGGAAAACCTGGAGCTCATCTTCGACTCCGTGGAGTATCTGAAGGCGCGCATGCCGGAAGTATTCTACGACGCCGAGCACTTTTTCGACGGCTACAAGGCGAACCCCGAATACGCCATCAAGTCCCTGCAGGCTGCCCAGCAGGGCGGGGCGGACTGCATCATCCTTTGCGACACCAACGGCGGGACCCTCCCCTTCGAGGTGGCGCAGATCATCGCCCAGGTCCAGGCCGCGATCTCCACTCCGCTTGGCATCCACACCCACAACGACAGCGACTGCGCCGTCGCCAATACCCTCATCGCCGTGCAGCAGGGGATCGTCCAGGTCCAGGGGACGGTCAACGGTTTCGGAGAGCGCTGCGGCAACGCGAACCTCTGCTCCATTATCCCCGCGCTGAAGGTGAAGATGGGGCTTGGCTGCGTCAGCGACCCCCAGATGCGCCAGCTGCGTGAGCTCTCGCGCTACGTGTACGAGCTCGCCAACCTGGCCCCCGACAAGCACCAGCCCTATGTCGGCAACTCCGCCTTCGCCCACAAGGGGGGGGTGCACGTCTCCGCCATCCAGCGCCATCCCGAAACCTACGAGCACATGAGGCCGGAATTGGTCGGCAACATCACCCGGGTGCTCATCTCCGACCTCTCCGGGCGCGCCAACATCCTCGCCAAGGCGACCGAGTTCCAGATCAACCTGGACAGCAAGGACCCGGTCACCCTGGAAATCCTGGAGAACATCAAGGCGATGGAAAACCGGGGCTACCAGTTCGAGGGGGCCGAGGCTTCCTTCGAGCTCCTCATGAGGCGGGCGCTCGGCACGCACCGGAAGTTCTTCTCGGTGGTCGGCTTTCGGGTGATCGACGAGAAGCGCCACGAGGACGAGCAGCCGAACTCCGAGGCGACCATCATGGTGAAGGTGGGGGGGAAGGTCGAGCATACCGCGGCCGAGGGGACCGGGCCGGTCAACGCCCTGGACAACGCCCTCAGGAAGGCCCTGGAGAAGTTCTACCCGAAGTTGAAGGACGTGAAGCTGCACGACTACAAGGTCCGGGTGCTCCCCGCCGGCCAGGGGACCGCTTCCGCCATTCGGGTCCTGATCGAGTCCGGTGACAAGGAGAGCCGCTGGGGCACGGTGGGGGTCTCCTCGAACGTCATCGAGGCGTCCTACCAGGCGCTGATCGACTCCATCGAATACAAACTGCACAAGGAAGAAGAGGCGGGGGTGGTGAAGAAGTGATGCCACGCAGCAGTCGATTGGCGCTCTGGTGCCTCGCCCTGCTGCTCTCTGCCGTCCTGCTTGTCAAAGGCCGCGTATCCACCTGGAAAGGAGGGGACGCGGCCTTTTTTGTCCCTTCCCGGCCCGGGAGCGTCACGGCCCGGCTGACGGGTGATGTGCCCCATCCCGGCGTATACCACTTCCCTGACGGTACTTCGGTCGGAAGCGCCATAATAATGACGCTGCCCGGAGTCCGGCTTTCCGCCGGGAGCCAGACTGCGGCCGGGGCGCGCCTTTGCTCGGGGGATATCCTGAGACTCAGGGGTGAGGGGAGGCAACCATCTGTTTTAGCGATGGAGAGAATGGCCGCCAGGGAGCGCATGCTGCTCGGCATCCCGCTGGACCCCGACCTGCTGGGAGCCGAGGAGTGGGCCTTTCTGCCGGGAATTGGTCCGGTTCTCGCCGCGAGGATCGTCGCGGATCGTCAGGAAAATGGCGCTTTTGGCTCCCTGGACGCGGTGGCACGGGTTCCGGGGGTCGCTGCCGGGAAGCTTGCCGGGGTCAGGAGGTATTTTTAATGCGGCGTAACGGCCTACATTTTCGACGCTATGTGCTGACCCCGGGGTCCCCTGGATTGTAAATAGTCCATTAACCCCGTTCTTGGCACACAAGATGTATACTACCTATTTCACATGAAGGTCTTTAATCAATACTCAGTGGGGAGGTAATATTCATGAAATGCCCAAAATGCAAAGGTAGAATGTTTGCCGAGAAATACTACGATTTCGTCAGGTCTTTCGATGCCTGGAAGTGCACCTGCTGTGGCGAGGTCCTGGACCCGACCATTTTGGCAAACAGGGCGAGGAACTTCAACAGCCTGCTGGGCTGAACTTCCACACACATAGCAGCCACCAAAAAATGGGACCGCACGCGCGGCCCCTTTTTTTGTGCCTTGCCGGTGATAAAGCTTGACAGTGTCAGCTTCCTTCGTTATAAAGGGATAAATTTGGTCCTAAAGGTGTTTTTATGATGGAGCTGACCCGCAAGGGAGAATACGCAATACGGGGTATCATCTACCTGGCCCAGCAGCCGGCCGGACGGGTTTCGCTGATCAGTGAGATTGCCGCGGCCTCGGATGTGCCGCAGACCTTTCTGGCCAAGATTTTCCAGAGCTTCGCCAAACTCGGCCTGGTCACCTCGTCGCGCGGCACCGGCGGCGGTTTCGTGCTGGCTCGCCCGGCTTCCGCCATCACCCTGCGCGAGGTCGTCGAGGCGGTGGAGGGACCGATCGTCCCCAACCGCTGCCTGCTCGGCAGCAGCTGCGACCGGGGCGGCCCCTGCCTGGTGCACGGCATCTGGAAAACCGTGCAGACCGAAGTCGTCAGGATTCTCGAGGACGTCACCATCGAGACCCTGGCGCGTACCCGCGGTGAATAAAAAAATTTGTCATAAACGAGAGTAAAAAGGTCCGGTTGGTCTGCGCTGGAATCGTTCCATGAACACCGCTCGCGCCTGATTCAGAATTGCCTGATATGTTATTTAATGTTTTGAAGGACGGTACCGATGCTCGACTTTCTCTGCCTACGACTGACAAGGGTTTCCTCCGCGCGCCCGGCGTTGTCTGCAGCGTTTCAGGCGGGGTGTCTATGACGGTGCTGCCCAGGAAGCTCTATGCTTTTTACCGGGACGGTTTCCGCTCCATGGTGCTGGGCCGGACCCTCTGGAAACTGATAGCCCTGAAGCTCTTCATCATCTTCGCAGTTCTCAAGCTGTTTTTCTTCTCGAACTTCCTGGAAAAAAACTTTCGCACCGACTCCGAGCGCTCGGCCCATGTTCTGGACAATCTGACCAGAACACCGGCTCCCCCCTGACTTTTTTCTGTCCCGGACGCGCTGTAGCGCCCCTGATATTTTCAACCTTGGCAAGCAGATGGCTTGCCGCGAAATCAAACACAAGGAGGAACGAAGTGGGAAATGAAATTCTGTCGACGGTGAACTGGTCCCGAGCGCAATTCGCCCTGACCGCCATGTATCACTGGATTTTCGTGCCGCTGACCCTGGGGCTCTCTTTCCTGATCGCTTTTTTCGAATCCATCTACGTCAAGACCGGTGACGAGAGCTGGAAAAAACTGACCAAGTTCTGGATGACGCTCTTCGGGATCAACTTCGCCATCGGGGTTGCCACCGGCATCATCATGGAGTTCCAGTTCGGCACCAACTGGTCCAACTACTCCTGGATGGTGGGGGACATCTTCGGAGCGCCGCTCGCCGTGGAGGGGATTTTCGCCTTCTTCCTGGAGGCGACCTTCTTCGCGGTCATGTTCTTCGGCTGGCAGCGGGCCTCCAAGGGCTTTCACCTTTTCTCCACCTGGATGGTGGCGATCGGCTCCAACCTTTCGGCGGTCTGGATCCTGGTAGCCAACGCCTGGATGCAGACTCCGACGGCCATGGCCTTCAATCCCGACAAGGCGCGCTTCGAGATGCAGAATTTCGCGGATATCGCACTTTCCCCGAACGCCGTCCACAAGTTCACCCACACCACCAGTTCGGCCTTTCTGCTCGCCTCGCTCTTCGTCATGGGGATCTCGGGCCTCTTCATGCTGCAAAGAAGGCACCTCCTCATGGCGCAGCGCTCCATGGTGGTTGCCGCGACCCTCGGCCTGGTCGCCTCCGTGTTCGTCGCCTTCAACGGGGACGAGTCCGCTTTCCACATCGCGCACCGCCAGCCGATGAAACTGGCCGCCATGGAAGGACTCTACACCGGGCAGGACAAGGCCCCGATCGTCGCCATGGGTGTCATCAACATGAGCAAGAAGCCCGGCGACGACCTTCCCGCCTTTTACCAGGAAGTGAAGGTTCCCGGAATGCTATCGCTTTTAGCCAACCGTGACTTCAATAGCTATGTCCCGGGGATCAACGACCTGGTGTACGGCAACCCCGCGCGCGGCATCGTCGGCGCCCAGCAGCGTATGGTTACCGGCAAGATTGCCGTCGCCGAACTGGGGCGTTACAAGACCGCCAAGCTAAGCGGGGACGCGGCGACGGCAGCTTCCGCCCTGGCCCTTTTCAACCAGAACAAGGATGACCTGGGCTACGGCTATCTGAACACTCCGGAGGAGGCTGCTCCGCCGGTGGGACTCGTTTTCTACGCCTTTCACATCATGGTGGGGCTCGGCACCCTCTTCCCGATCATCTTCCTGGCGGTGCTCTTCTTCGCCTTCAAGGGGACCCTCGATTCCCAGCGCTGGCTCTGGTGGGTATGCTTTGGCTGCCTCTTCCTCGGCTATGTTGCCTCGCAGGCGGGCTGGGTCGTGGCCGAGGTGGGGCGTCAGCCCTGGGCCATCCAGGGGCTCCTGCCGGTCGGCGTGGCGACTACCAACATCGCCGCGAGTTCCGTACAGACGACTTTTTTCATCTTCCTTGCCCTCTTTACCGCTTTGCTGATCGCGGAGATCGGCATCATGGTGAAGCAGGTTAAGATCGGACCGGAGGAATAGACCATGATAGGAAACCTGGATGTAACAGTGCTTCAGCAGCTCTGGTGGCTGATCGCCTCCGTCGTCGGATCGCTCTTTCTCATGCTGACCTTCGTGCAGGGGGGCCAGACCCTGATCTTCACGACGGCGCGCACCGAGGAGGAAAAGTCCCTGATCATCAACGCCATGGGGCGCAAGTGGGAGCTCACCTTCACGACCCTGGTGCTCTTCGGCGGAGCCCTCTTCGCCGCCTTCCCGCTCTTCTACGCCACCAGCTTCGGGGGAGCCTACTGGGTCTGGATGCTGATCCTCTTCACCTTCGTCATGCAGGCGGTGAGCTACGAGTACCGCAAGAAGCCGAACAACATGCTGGGCGCGCGCACCTATGAAGTCTTCATGTTCATCAATGGCTCCGTCGGGATCCTTCTGATCGGCGCCGCGGTCGGCACTTTTTTCACCGGCAGCCGCTTCACCCTGAACATGTACAACCAGGTGACCTGGGCCACGCCGTTTCACGGCCTGGAGGCGGCACTCAACGTCTTCAATCTCGCCTTCGGCCTCTTCCTGGTCTTTCTGGCCCGCACCCTGGGCGCGATGTACATCGTAAGCCACGTGGACCACGACGCCCTGGTCAAGCAGGCGCGCCGGGCGACGGTCATCAACCTGCTCTGGGCTCTCCCGTTCCTACTGACGATCCTCTACGGCCTGGTGACCATGGACGGCTTTGCCGTCGACCCGGCTTCGGGCAAGGTGACCCTGGAACAGGGGAAATACCTGCATAACCTGCTCGGGATGCCGGTCGTGCTCGGGCTCCTTTTGGCGGGACTGGTCTCGGTCATCTACGGCGTGGTCGCCACGGGCTTTCTGGACAAGAAATGCGGCATCTGGTTCGGCGGGCTGGGAACCGTCCTGGTCGGGCTTGCCATCTTTTCCCTGGCGGGCTACGGCAACACGGCCTTCTATCCGTCCTTGACCGACCTGCAATCAAGTCTTACAATATACAACGCTTCAAGCAGCAAGTTTACTCTCACGGTCATGACCTACGTGGCTCTCGGCGTCCCCTTCGTACTGGCATACGTTGCCTATGTCTGGAGGGTGATGGATTCAAAACAGCTGACACTGGCTGAACTCACTGGTGAAGACGTCAAGAAGATGTACTGAAATTAAACCTAAAGGAGAGTGCCGATGAATACTATTCTGTTGGTAAGCTGGTTGCTGGTCCTGGCTGTATCGTATCGCAGCGCAATTGTTGTCCTGAACAAAGCTGACCTGCTGTAACTTCAGCAGGGAAGAATTAAACCGACAGGCGCAGGAGCTCATCCTGCGCCTGTTTTTTGTTGCGGTGTCTGTGTGTGTAGTGGTACGGTTTCTCATAGCACCGTAACCAGCAAGACCCCGTTCCATTGCCGGTCGGAAGTCGCTGATTCAGCCCCTTAGCGGGGCGCGGGGAGCAGGGAGCGGAAATTCTCTGTTGACAAGCTCGCCCCCCCTTTGTTACTTTACCTCTTTGTTGCGTGCCGTGTAGCAGAGCGCCGGGGGTCCGCAGGCGCCGATCGGGATGCAGCTTGCCACCGCAGGCCCCGAAAATCTGTCACCGTTTTCCCCCCTGAAACCACTTGCAGGAAGCATTGCGGCAGAGAGCCTGCCATATAAAGCGAACAAAAGAGAGGATTTACGATGCAGATCAATGTCGAATCGCTAAGCAGCATCAAGAAGAAGATAAACTTCAAGATCCCGGCGCAGCAGGTTTCCGCCGAGGTCGACAAGGCTTACGCAGAAATAAGGAAACACGCCGCCGTCAAGGGCTTTCGCAAAGGCAAGGTCCCGATGGGGCTGATCGAGAAGCATTACGGCGACAAGATGGCCGACGACGTGCTGAAGAGCCTGGTGAATGACACCTACTTCAAGGCGCTCACCGACCAGGGGTTGAACCCGGTTTCCTACCCGACCATCGAGAGCGATCCCCTGAAGCCGGGCGAGCCCTTCAGCTACTCGGCAACCGTGGAAGTCTTCCCGGAAGTCACGGTAAAGGATTACCTGGGACTGGAAGTCGTTAAGGAGAAGATGGTTCTGGACGACGCTGCGGTTGCTGCGCGGTTGAAGGAAATGCAGGAAAGCCTTTCCCAGTTGGGACCCGCTCCCGAAGGGCATGCCGCGGCGCTGGGCGATTTCGTGACCTTCGACTTCGTAGGCTCGATTGACGGAGTCCCCTTCGAGGGTGGCGACGCCGAAGACTTCCAGCTTGAGCTGGGAAGCGGCCGTTTCATCCCGGGCTTCGAGGATCAGATGGTCGGCATGACCGTGGGATTCGAGGGGACCATCAAGGTGAATTTCCCGGATAGCTACGGCTCGGAGCTCCTCGCGGGCAAGCCTGCCGAGTTCGCGGTTACCGTCAAAGAAATCAAGGTGAAGGAACTTCCCGAACTGAACGACGACTTCGCCAAGGAATTCGGCGAGTTCGATACTCTCGCCGAGCTGAAGGTGAAGCTCACCGAGCTGCAGCAGGCCCAGGAAGAGCGCCGTGTCGAGACCGAGCTGCGCGAGCGCGTCATCAAGAGCCTGGTCGAGAAGAACGACCTGGAAGTCCCCGAGGTCATGGTGGACCGTCAGGTCACCATGATGCTGGAAAACTCCAAGCAGAGGCTTGCTTCCCAGAGGCTTTCCCTGGAGATGATGGGGCTCACCGACGACGGCTACAAGGTTCAGTTCAGGGAAGTCGCGCGCGAGCAGGTCAAGGGCTCGCTCCTTTTGGATGCGGTTGCCGAACTGGAGAAGCTTGAAGTGACCGACGCCGATATCGCAACCCAGGTCGCGGAGATCGCGGTAGGGACCAAGCAGGACCCGGCGACGGTAGCCAACCTGTACCAGACCAACGAGCGCGCCAAGGAGAACCTGGTCGCCCAGCTGAGAGAGGACAAGGCCATAAAGTTCCTGCTGGAGCGCGCCAAGGTCACCGAGCTGCCCAAGGAAGAAATTCAACACTAGGAGCGTATCATGCTTGTACCGATAGTAGTGGAGCAGACCGGCCGGGGCGAGAGGTCGTATGACATCTATTCGCGCCTTTTGAAGGACAGGATCATTTTCCTGGGCGGCCCGATTGACGACAATGTCTCGAATCTGGTCATCGCCCAGCTCCTCTTCCTCGAAGCCGAGGATCCGGACAAGGATATTCACCTTTACATCAACTCGCCGGGGGGCGTGGTGACCGCAGGGATGGCGATCTACGACACCATGCGCTACATCAAGGCCCCGGTTTCCACCATCTGCATCGGGCAGGCCGCCTCCATGGGGGCGTTCCTGCTCTCCGGTGGCGAGAAGGGGAAGCGCTTCTCGCTCACCAACGCGCGTATCATGATTCACCAGCCGATCGGCGGATTCCAGGGGCAGGCCTCTGACATCCATATCCACGCCAAGGAGATCCTCCGGATGAAGGTTCAACTGAACGAGCTTTTGGCCGAGCACACCGGGCAGACCGTGGAAAAAGTCGAGAATGACACCGAGCGCGACTACTTTATGTCGGGTGAAGAGGCGCGCACCTATGGTATCATAGATTCCATAGTGACCAGAAACGTCATGGGAGGTGCCAAGTGAGCAGGAGAGACGACCGTTCCGACACACTGATCTGTTCTTTTTGCGGCAAGAGCCAGGAAGAGGTTAAGAAGCTTATTGCCGGGCCGACGGTCTATATCTGCGACGAGTGCATCGAACTTTGCAACGATATCATCGCGGAGGAGTCGAAGCTGGAGGATGCCTCGGGCACCGACGTGCGCAAGCTCCCGAAGCCCCAGGAGATCAAGGACGTCCTCGACGAGTACGTCATCGGTCAGAGTAGGGCCAAGAAGGTGCTCGCCGTCGCCGTTTATAACCATTACAAGCGCGTCGAGGCGATGACGAAGCCGGGCGAAGTTGAGATGCAGAAAAGTAACATTCTGCTCCTGGGTCCCACCGGAAGCGGTAAGACGCTGCTGGCTCAGACCCTGGCCCGCATCCTGAAGGTGCCGTTCGCCATGGCGGACGCCACCAACCTGACCGAGGCGGGCTACGTCGGGGAGGATGTGGAGAACATCATCCTGACGCTCTTGCAGGCGGCCGACTACGACGTTGAGAAGGCCCAGAAGGGTATCATCTACATCGACGAGATCGACAAGATTGCCCGCAAGTCGGACTCTCCTTCCATCACCCGGGACGTTTCCGGCGAGGGGGTGCAGCAGGCCCTGCTGAAGATCATCGAGGGGACCGTGGCAAGCGTGCCGCCCAAGGGGGGACGCAAGCATCCGCAGCAGGAGTTCCTGAAGGTCGACACCACCAACATCCTCTTCATCTGCGGCGGCGCCTTCCCCGGGCTGGACAACATCATCCAGCAGAGAATCGGCATCAAGACCCTCGGTTTCGGGGCCGACGTGAAGCGCAAGGTCGAGAAGAAGTCCGGGGAGCTTTTGGCCGGCGTGACGCCGGAGGATCTCCTGAAGTTCGGCTTCATCCCCGAGTTCGTGGGGCGTCTCCCGATGCTCGCCTCGCTCGCCGAGCTTGACGAGGAGGCGATGGTGCAGATCCTCAAGGAACCGAAGAATGCCCTGATCAAGCAGTACCAGAAGCTCTTCGAGATGGAGCACGTGAAGCTGAAGTTCACCGACGGCTCCCTGGTTGCCATCGCACGCGAGGCACTGAAGAGGAAGACCGGAGCACGCGGTCTGCGCTCCATCCTGGAAAACGCCATGCTGGACATCATGTACGAAATCCCTTCCCAGACCATGGTGAAGGAGGTCGTCATCTCCGAAGAGGTGATCTACAGCAAGGAAAAACCGATTGTAGTCTATGAGAGCGTGGCGGAAAGCGCTTGAAACAACAGGACACCATGACGACCAAAACGATCAGCAACAGACGCACAAAGAGGGGGAATCCGGAAAGGTTCCCTCTCTTTCCATTACGGGACATCGTGATCTTCCCTCACATGGTGATACCGCTCTTCGTGGGACGGGAGAAGTCGGTGCTCGCGCTGGAAGCCGCCATGGCGGACCATGACAAAAGGATCCTGCTCGCAACGCAAAAGGATGCCAAGACCGAGGAGCCCGGGCCGGATGACATCTATCCGGTGGGAACCATCTGTCAGATCATCCAGCTTTTGAAGCTTCCCGACGGCACCGTCAAGGTGCTGGTCGAGGGGAAGCGGCGCGGTGAGATCGTCGGCTTCACCCGGGAGAGCGACTTCTTCGAGGTCGAGGTCCAGGAGCTTCCCGAGCCGGCGGGGAAGGGGAGCGAGATCGAGGCGCTCAAGCGCGGGGTGCTGGCCAGCTTCGAGACCTACGTGGGGCTCTCCAGTTCGGTCCCGGCCGAAGTGCTGCAGACCGTCACGGGGCTTGTCGACGCCTCCAAGCTCGCTGATACCGTGGCCCCCCATCTGAACCTGAAAGTGGCCCAGAAGCAGGAACTGCTCGCCCTGGCCCATCCGGCCCGGCGCATGGAGCGCCTGCTTGCCCTGATGGGCGCCGAGATCGAGATCCTGCAGATCGAGAAGAAGATCCACGCCCGGGTCAAGAAGCAGATGGAGAAGACCCAGAAGGATTACTACCTGAACGAGCAGATCAGGGCGATTCAGAAGGAACTCGGCGGGAAGGACGAATTCAAGCAGGAGCTGCGCGCCCTGGAGGCGAAGGTCGCCAAGCTCGCGCTCCCGGACGCCGCCCGCGAGAAGGCGCTCTCGGAGATCAAGAAGCTGAAGATGATGTCCCCCATGTCCGCCGAGGCGTCGGTGCTGAGAAACTACGTGGACTGGCTGCTGTCGCTCCCCTGGGGGGTGTACTCGGCGGAGAGTAGCGACCTCGCTGCCGCCCGGGCGCGCCTGGACGCCGACCATTACGGCCTCGAGAAGGTGAAGCAGCGCGTCCTGGAGTACCTCTGCGTTAACGCCCTGGTCCCCGGCATGAAGGGGCCGATTCTCTGCCTGGTGGGGCCCCCCGGGGTCGGCAAGACCTCGCTGGCGCGCTCCGTCGCCGAGGCGACCGGGCGGGGCTTTGTCAAGGTCTCGCTGGGCGGGGTGCGCGACGAAGCGGAAATCAGGGGGCACCGGCGCACCTATGTAGGCGCCATGCCGGGGCGCATCATCCAGAGCCTCAAGAAGTGCGGCTCGTCGAACCCGGTCTTCCTTTTGGACGAGATCGACAAGATGACGGCGGATTTTCGGGGCGACCCGGCCTCGGCACTCCTGGAGGTGCTCGATCCCGAGCAAAACGGCTCCTTCAACGACCATTTCCTGGACCTGGATTACGATCTCTCCCGGGTCATGTTCATCACCACGGCCAACTCGATCCACTCCATCCCGCGGCCGCTCTTGGACCGCATGGAGATCGTCCGGCTGGAGGGGTACACGGAGCTTGAGAAGCTCGCCATAGCCCGGCAGTACCTGGCTCCCAAGCAGGCCAAGGCCAACGGCGTGGTTGGCCGCGGAGGGAGCTTCTCGGACGCGGCCCTTCTGGAGATCATCCGCCACTACACTCGTGAGGCGGGGGTGCGTAACCTGGAGCGCGAGATCGGGTCGGTCTGCCGCAAGATAGCCTTCGCCCTGGCGGGCGGCGCCAAGGCAAAGAAGCTGGTGCAGCCCAAGGGGATCCTCGAGTACCTTGGGGCACCGCGCTACAAGTTCGGGGTGGCTCCGGACGAGGACGCCATCGGGCTCGTCACCGGGCTTGCCTGGACCGAGGTCGGGGGTGAGCTGCTCAATATCGAGGTGGTGACCCTGCCGGGGAAGGGGAAGCTTACTGTCACCGGCAAGCTGGGCGAAGTCATGCAGGAGTCGGCCCAGGCTGCCCTGACCTACGTGAGGAGCCGGGGGGAGCTGCTCGGCTTCAGTCGGGATTTCTACCAGCACCTCGACATCCACATCCATGTCCCCGAGGGTGCCATCCCCAAGGACGGGCCGTCGGCCGGCATCACCATGGCCTGCGCGCTCACCTCCGCGCTGACCAGGCGGCCGGTGCGCCGGGATATTGCCATGACCGGTGAGATCACCCTGCGCGGTACCGTGCTTCCGATCGGCGGGCTGAAGGAGAAGCTTCTGGCAGCCGGGCGGGGCGGCATCCGGGTGGTACTGATCCCGAAGGATAACGAAAAGGATCTGAGCGAGATCCCTGCCGAGATCAAGGCCGGGCTCACCGTGCACCCGGTTTCACACATGGACGAGGTGCTCGGTTTCGCGCTCCTCGGTGCAGAACCGATCCCCGCCGGCGCGCTCCTGGACGAGGTGCTGCCGAGCGGACCGGAAAATAGTTTGGCGGCCCATTAAAAAAACGTTGACAGTTTCGGGAACCCTCTGGTATAAGTTTGCTTCGACTTTGCGATGCAGTTTCAGGAGGGAAGAATGAATAAGTCAGAGCTGGTAAGCGCCATTGCTGATGGGGCCGAAATAACAAAGGTTGATGCGGACAAGGCCCTGAAAGGGATCCTCGATGCGCTGACCGATTGCTTGGCCGGTGGCGACAAGCTGACCCTGGTTGGGTTCGGAACCTTCTCCGTTGCAGAGCGCGCAGCACGCACCGGACAGAATCCGCAGACCGGTAAAAAGATTGAGATTCCTGCTTCGGTAGCTCCGAAGTTTAAAGCTGGTAACACTCTCAAGGCACTGGTTAACGCCTAGGGATTTTAGTTACAAAAGTGACACATGCGGGGTTGTAGCTCAGTTGGTTAGAGTGCTAGCCTGTCACGCTAGAAGTCGCGGGTTCGAGCCCCGTCAACCCCGCCATTTAAATAATGGGCCAATAGCTCAGCTGGGAGAGCGCCAGCCTTACAAGCTGGATGTCACAGGTTCGATCCCTGTTTGGCCCACCATTATTTACTGAGTGTGCCACCGCGGTAACGCATAAGAAGTAGACGTTCTAACCCAGAACGAGTCAGTTTTGGGGTTGTAGCTCAGTTGGTTAGAGTGCTAGCCTGTCACGCTAGAAGTCGCGGGTTCGAGCCCCGTCAACCCCGCCATATCAAAGGAAAGGCCACTCAGGTGGCCTTTCCTTTTTTTGTTAGTCAGATTGTGCCTTTCTCCCCTCCAGCCGTTCCGCCTGCGCTCCCTTTAGCTTGACTTGGTTAAGGTAAATCGTTTATCATCGCCGCTGTCAAACCTGCCGCCACCGCGGCTCGGCCGGCCGAGAGTGCCCGTCGGGCCGAGATCTTAACGCACTTCACAAAAAAGCGAGCTCCCTTGAAAGCTGTCGTGGTAATCCCAACCTACAACGAACGTGACAACCTGGAAAGACTTGCCAGGCAGATCCTTTCTCAGGACCCGGCGATTCACCTGCTGGTGGTCGACGACAACTCCCCGGACGGCACCGGTGCCCTGGCGGATCGACTCGCCGCGGAAACCGGTCGTCTGAGCGTGCTGCACCGCGCGGGGAAACTCGGCCTGGGCTCCGCTTACCGCGAAGGTTTCCGGCTGGCCCTCGATATGGGCGCCGACTTCGTGGTGCAGATGGACGCCGACTTTTCCCATGACCCCTCGATACTGCCGGTCTTCTTCGAGAGCATGCGCGAATATGACCTGGTCATCGGTTCCCGCTACCTCAATGGCGTCAGTGTTGTCAACTGGCCGCTACGCCGTTTGATGCTCAGCTACTTTGCCTCCGTCTATACCAGGGTCATCACGGGCCTGACTATTTCGGACTGCACCTCCGGTTTCAAATGCTTCCGCAGGAGCGCGCTGGAAGCAATCGATCTGGGCCGGGTCCGCTCAGACGGCTACTCCTTCCAGATCGAGATGAATTACCGCTGCGTGGAGCGCGGCTTCCGGGTGACCGAGGTGCCGATCATCTTCATCGACCGGCACGCAGGGTCCTCCAAGATGTCCAAGCGGATTGTCCGGGAGGCGGTGCTCATGGTCTGGAAGCTGAAACTCGGCTCCCTGGCGGGCCGTCTGCTCCCCAAGGGGAGGTCCTGATGAGCGTGCCCTGGTCCATGGTCTGTCTTGCCGGCCTCTGGGGGTTCGTGATCTGCACCGTCGGCCTGACCCTGCAGGGCTTTCCGGCTCGCGGCGTCGTAGCTGCCAGACCCGCGCTTGCCTGGGGAACGGCGCTCCTTTTCTGCTTTATCTCCTGGCTGGTCGGAATGGCCCACACCTAAGACGTCCCGCGCCGGCTTTGGCGCCCCCTCTTTCCGGCAAAGCGCCGCGAAACCTGGGCCTCCGCCAGCGGAAACGAGCCCCTGGCGGGCTGCCACGCAGTTTGTTTCCTGTTTGCATTCTCTATTATTTGTGGTACTCATAGCGCTTATGTCCATCTTTACATGCAAAATAGGTTCTTCGGACGGCAGAATCGTCGTGAAGGAGTTCGATGCGCTCAATTCCGGCGTCCTCAGACAGAGCCTCGAGGATCAGGGTTTCGTCGTGTTCGAGTTGCGCAAAAAGCCGCTGCAGTTCCTCATGGAGCGCGGGGTGGGGCGCAAAAAGATCAATAACAAGGACCTCTTGATGTTCAACCAGGAGCTCCTCGTGCTCCTGAAGGCCGGGCTTCCTATTTTGCAGGCGCTGGACACCATTCTCGAGTCCGGCGGCGGCAAGCTGAACGAGATCCTTTCCGCCATCCGTGAAGACGTGAAGGGGGGGATGGCCTTTTCCAACGCCTTCGAAAAGTACCCGCGGGTCTTCCCGCATCTCTATATCGCCTCCATACAGGCGGGCGAGCGGACCGGCGACCTGCCGCAGACCATCAGGCGCTACATCGCGTTTTTGAAGCGGACCGAGGGGTTCCGGGGCAAGATCATAGCCGCGCTCTTTTACCCCGCCATCCTGGTTTCGGTCGCCGGCATCGCCATCACGGTGCTGCTCATTTATGTCGTGCCGACTTTCAGCAAGATCTATGCGGATTCCGGCGCCGCACTGCCGATGCTGACCCAGATGCTGATCAGCTTCACCACCTTTCTCAGGCGCTACCTGCTGCTGTTCGTGGGCCTGGTCGTTGCCGGCATGACGCTGTTCCGGCGCTGGGGTTACACTGAGACCGGGCGTTTTGCCATCGACGGCATGAAGGTGAAGATCCCCTTCATCGGTTCGGTGCTGACCCGCTACGCGGTGTCCGGTTTCACCCGCACCCTGGCGACAGTGCTGGGAAGCGGCATACCGATCGTGGAGGCGCTGAAAATGTCGGTCGGCACCCTCAACAACAAGGTGCTGGAGCGCGGCCTTTTGGCGGCGGTCGTCCGGGTGGAGGAAGGGAGCCGGCTCTCCAGCGCCCTGGAAAGCATCAAGCTGATGCCGCCGCTCGCCCTGCGCATGCTTTCGGTCGGGGAGTCCACCGGGAGCCTGGAGGAGATGCTCTCCGACATCTCGGACTACTTCGAGGAAGAGATCGAGCGCAATCTCGCGGTTTTGACCACCGCCATCGAACCTGCCATCATGATCGTCATGGGTGTAGTCATCGGGGTTATCATCATCGCCATGTACCTTCCGATCTTCAAGATCGCGAACACCGTCGGTTAGAGGTCTCATGCTGAAACCGTTTCGCAGGAAAAAACTGGGCGACATCCTCCTGGAGCAGGGCGAGATCACGGCAGACCAGCTCGCTTATGCACTGGACAAGCAGCAGACCACCAGGGAGCGTCTCGGCGTCATCTGCCTGAACGACGCGTTGATCACGGACATCGCGCTCGCCAAGGCCTTAGCCGAGCAATTCGGTCTCGAGTACGTCGACCTTAAGGGGTATCGGCCGGACGAGGCGGTCTTCGCCGCGATCCCCCCCGAGACCATGTACCGCTACCAGTTCATCCCGCTGGAATTGCAGGGTGACCTCCTGATTGCCGCCATCGCCGACCCGACGGCCGTGCTGAAGCTTGACGAGATGTCGCTGCTCCTGGAGCGTCCCCTTTCTTTCAAGGTGGCGGCGGAGTCCGAGATCGCCTTTCACCTGCGGCGCGGCGAGGGTGCCAGCCGCGTCCTGAAGGAAGTTTCCGAAGATTTCATGCTGCAGCTCGTGACCGAGACCGAGAAGGGGGAGGAGGTCCTCTCTGTCGAGAACGTCTCGGCCGACACCAGCCCGATCATCAAGCTGGTCAACTCCACCATCCTCGACGCCCTGACCCGCAGGGCGAGCGATATCCACATCGAGACCGCCCAGGAGGGGGTCATCATCAAGTACCGTATCGACGGCGTGCTCTACAAGGCGACCGACCCGATCGACGGCCATTTCCAGGGACCGCTGATCTCCCGGCTCAAGGTCATGAGCGAACTCGACATCTCCGAGCGGCGCGTCCCCCAGGACGGCAGGTTCAAGGTACGCATCGGCACCAAGTCCATCGACTTCCGGGTTTCCATCATGCCGAGCGCCTTCGGGGAGGACGCGGTTATCCGTATCCTTGACAAGGAGAGCATCGCCAGCGACCTCAGGGGGCTCACCCTGGAGACCCTCGGCATGGAAGCGCACGAGGTGAAGCGCTTCCGGAAGATGATCAAGGAGCCCTACGGCATGGTGCTGGTGACCGGCCCGACAGGAAGCGGCAAGACCACGACCCTGTACGGCGCGCTCACCGAGATCCACACCGGTGAGGAAAAGATCATCACCATCGAGGACCCAGTCGAGTACGTCCTGAACGGGATCACCCAGATACCGGTGAACGAGAAGAAGGGGCTCACCTTCGCCCGCGGCCTGCGCTCCATCCTGCGCCACGACCCCGACAAGATCATGGTCGGTGAGATCCGCGACTCCGAGACCGCCCAGATCGCGGTCCAGTCGGCACTCACCGGGCACCTGGTGTTCACGACGGTGCACGCCAACAACGTCTTCGACGTCATCGGCCGCTTCACCCACATGGGGATCGACCCTTACAACTTCGTGGCCTGCCTGAACTGCGTCATGGCGCAGCGGCTGGTCCGCAAGATCTGCCCCTCCTGCAAGCGGGCGGTCGTCGTTTCCGACGAGCAGCTGCGCGAGTCGGCCATCGATCCGGAACGGACCCGGGGCATCACCCTTTACGAGGCGGTGGGGTGCGACGAGTGCAACGGAACCGGCTACCGGGGGCGCTCGGCCATCGTGGAACTGCTCGATTTAAACGATGAAATCCGCGAGCTGATCATCGCCAAATCGCCCATTGCCACCCTGAAGAAGGCGGCCCGGGCTGCGGGAACCCTGTTCCTGCGGGAATCCGCGGTCGCCAAGGTGCTGGCGGGCGAGACGACGCTGAAGGAAATCAACCGTGTCACCTTTGTGGAGTAGATGCTGATATGCTATTTTCCAAGAACGCATTAGGGCTCGAGCTCTCCACCGAGGGGCTGCGCTTCGCGCTGGTCGCCGGCGGCAAGACGCCGCGGCTCGACGCCGGCATCCTGGTTCCGTTCTCCCCGGGAACCCTGCAGCTCTCCCGGCGCGAGGCGAACGTGACCAACCCCCAGGCCTTCGTGGCTCAGGTGCGTGAGGCCCACCTCAGGCTCCTGACCAAGGAGAAAACCGTATCGGTCTCGCTTCCCGACGCCACCGGCCGGGTCATGCTGCTTGATCTGGAGGCCCGCTTCAGGAACCGGGAGGAGGGGCTGGAGATCATCCGCTGGAAGCTGAAAAAGAGCCTCCCCTTCGACATAAGCCAGGTACACCTCGACTACCAGACCCTGGTGGAGAAGGAGAACGGCGCCGTGTCGCTCCTGGTTTCGCTCATCTCGCGGACCGTGGTGACCCAGTACGAGGATCTCCTTTTGAGCGCGGGGCTGGAGCCGAAGTTCCTGGATTTTACCTCCTTTAACCTGTACCGGCTCTTTGCGCCGCGCCTGGAAATCTCCGAGAACGGTGCCTTTGTCACCTTTTACGGCGGCGCCATGACGGTGCTGATTTTCTATGGCGGGGTGCTGTCCTTTTACCGGACCAAGGAAACGGTCGGCGAGGCGCAAAACCTGTACCGGGAAGTGAACAGCTCCTTCCTGGTGTATACTGACAGGCACCCGGGACAGGCGGTGAGCGAGGTGTTCTGCATGGCCGGAGCTGCCGACGCCGAGGCGTTTCGTTCCCTGGTCGCCGAGGCGAGCGGCCTGGAGCCGGTGCTGCTTGACCTGGACCGCATGGTGAGCCTCGGGCGCGACCTCAGTCTCGACCGCGGGGCGCTGCATGCGCTGGCCGGCGCGCTCGGTGCGGCACTAAGGAGCCTTGGATGAGACTGACCACCAACCTCGCCACCAGGCGCTACATCAACCTGCGCCAGCTCGACGCGGGCCTCGTCATCTGTTTTGTCCTGCTCGGGGTCCTGGCGCTTTTCCAGGTCGGGGAGCTTACCAGTAACGGATCCGAACTTTCGCGGCTGAAGGCGCTGAGCCAGCAGAGCGGGGGGCGCCCCGGAGCGCCCAAGGTGAGTGACGCTCAGCTGAAGGCCCAGGAAGCCCGGATCCTTTTTGCCAACGGGGTGATCGAGAAAAAATCGGTCAACTGGCTGAACCTGCTGGACCGCCTCGAGGAGGTGGTCCCCTCCGGCGTGGCGCTCACCGCGCTGGAGCCGGACCGCACCCACGGCCTGAAAATCTCCGGAGCCGCGCGCGGCTTCGCCAACCTGCGCGAGCTGATGGAAAACATGGAGCGCTCCAAAAATTTTTCGGAGGTGTACCTTTTGAACCAGAGTGACGCCAAGGTGGGGCTGACCCAGCAGGGTCTGAACTTCACCCTCAGTTGCAAGGTGGCACTGCGATGAACTTCGAAATGCTTCGTGAAATAATCGCCGCCCGGCGCAAGTCCTTCGGTCTCATCGCCCTCTTCCTCGCGCTGGACCTCTGCCTGTGGCTTTTCCTGTCGCTTTGGCAGCAGCCTGAGCTGGAAAAGACGCAAAAAGAGTGGTTCGCCAAGAGGGATGCCGCTGCCCGCGGGGTAGACCGGGGGGTGTCGGCCCGCTACCAGGATACCGAGCGCGACCTCGATACGTTCCAGAAGCGGATCATCGACAAAAAGGATTTCGCCGGCTTTCTGAGCGAGCTTTTCGCGACAGCCCGGAGCAATTCCCTGGTGCTGAAGGGGATCACCTACCGGCCGGTGGTAACCAAGGAGGCCGGGATCATCTCCTATGCCATCGGCTTTGACGTCACCGGCAAGTACGCCGGGGTGAAAGGCTTTGTCTCCGACCTCGCCCGCTTCCCCAAGCTGGTCACCGTGGACTCCATCGCCCTGGGGAACACCAGCCAGACTGCCGAGTCCGTCAACCTGAGGGTCCAAATGACGGTGTTACTCAAGACGGAGGGGACATGAACCGCCAGAAACTCATCCTCTGCCTTCTTTTGGTCGTGCTGGCCGGTTCCATCGCCTACAGTGTGCTGCGCAGCCCGCCGGAGAGACGGGCGGCAACCCTCACCTACCGTCCCGGTGTACCGGTTTCCGTCAGGCCCGGCGCCGGCGCGCCCCAAGGGGGCAGCTCGGAGGGGAGGGTCCATCTCGCCCTGCTCGACCAGGAACCGCCGCGTTTCGCGGGGTTTCGCCGCAACATCTTCAGTCCTATCTTTTCGGAGGAGCTGAAGCTTCCTCCCTTCAAGCCGCTCCCTCCGCCGCCCAGGCCGGTAGCGCTTGCGCCACCGCCACCGCCGCCGCAGATTCCGCTGCTGCCTCCGGTGCCGCCACCGCCACCGCCGACGGCCGACGAGATCGCCGCCGGGGAAATGGCGAAGTTCACCTTTTTGGGATTTCTGAAACAAGGTGGCGCCAGGACGGTCTTTCTCTCCAGTAATAACGAGATATTCCTGGCCAAAAAGGGGACCACCCTGCTGTCCAAATTTCAGGTCTCCGATCTGACGGATGATGCCATCACCATCAAGACGATCGCCGGGGGACGCGAACTCGTCATACCGCTGGTCGAAAACCGGGCGCTCAGCACGCGCAACACCAGTTTACGGAACCCCTAAGGAGCGACTGCATGCATAGCATTAAACCGATTCTCACCCTGGTCATGGTGACGCTGCTTTTTTCCGGCTGTACTGCCGGGCGCACCGCCTTCAGCAAGGCTCAGAAACTTGAGAACGACGGCAACCTGGACGCCGCTTTGGTGAAATACGCGGAGGTGGCCACGGCGAACCCCGAGGTTGGCGAGTACCGGGTCGGGTTCCTGAAGGCGACGGATGCCGCCGCCAGGATGCACTATAAAAGGGGAGAGACCTTTTACGCCCAGAAAAATTACGACGAGGCGCTCAGGGAGTACCAGAGCGCCTATGCGATCGACCCGACCCAACTGCAGGCAAAGCAGCAGGCGGATCTGTTGCAGAAACTTAAAAACGCCCAGCTCTACTACATGGAAGGGTTGGATTTCGAGAAGAACCGCAAGCCCCGCGAGGCAATGGTTTCCTACAAGCACGCCCTGGAGTTCGACAACGGCAACAAGCAGATCAAGGGGGCGATGGAACACCTCCTTTCCACCAAGCCGGCCAAACTGGACGGGTTCGAGCTGAACCTGAAGTCGACCAAGCCGATCACCCTGAAGTTCAAGGATGCCAAGCTGAAGGAGATCTTTTCCATCCTTTCCCAGCTCTCGGGGATCAATTTCGTTTTTGACGACACGGTGAAGGACGTGAACATCTCGCTCTTCCTGGAGAACGCCACCTTCCAGCAGGCCATGGAAATCATCACCGGGATGCAGAAACTCGGCAAGAAGGTCCTGAACGAGAACACCATCATCCTATATCCGAAGTCCCCGGAAAAGTACAAACAGTACGAGGATCTCTTCCTGCAGACCTTCTACCTGAACAAGTTGGACGCCAAGAAGGCGGTCAACCTGATCCGCACCATGCTGCAGGTGAAGAAGATCTATGTGAACGAGGAGATGAACGCGCTTGTGATCCGGGATACCCCTGAGGTCGTCGAAGTGGCCCGGAAGATTCTGGAGGCCAACGACGTTCCTGATGCCGAGGTGCTGCTGGAGGTGGAGGTGTTCGAGCTCTCCAAGAATAACGCGGAGACCTTCGGGATGGCTCTCTCCAAATATTCCGCTTCCCTCGGCGTCACGACCCCGACAGCGCAGGGCGGCGGCTTTTTCTCCGATTCGCTCGGTTCGACCACCACGACGAGCACCACCGGAACGACGACGGTGACCCCGCCTAACGTTTCGAATCTGCTGAGTCTGTTCGCGTTCAAGGGGTATAACGGCTACCTGACCGTCCCCAACGCCACCTTCAATTTCGGTAAGACTCTTGCCAATGGCGAGACCCTCTCGAACCCCAAGATCCGGGTGAAGAACCGGGAAAAGGCGAAGTTCAACGTCGGGACCCGGGTGCCGATCACGACCACCTCCTCTCCCTCCGGCGGCGGGGTCAGCGTGAACGTGCAGTACGTCGACGTCGGCGTCAAGGTGAATGCCGAACCGACCATCCAGTTGAACAACGAGATTTCCATCAAGCTCGGACTCGAGGTGAGTTCCATTTTGCAAAAGGACACCATCGGCACCGACCAGGCCACCACCGTGGTGACAATCGGGACCAGGAACCTCGATACCGTGCTCTCCCTGAAGGACGGCGAGACCAGCATCATCGGCGGGCTGATTCAGAAGACCAAGACCGACAGCAAGAGCAAGGTATTCCTGCTGGGAGACATTCCGTTTTTGGGCGCGCTTTTCACCAACACCAATGATGCAACGAACAAGACCGAACTCATGCTGGCGATCACGCCGCGCATCGTCCGTGGTGTGACGGTTCCCGAAAACGACGTTGCCGCCTTCTGGTCCGGTCGCGAGGATGAACCGTCTGCCAACAAACCGTATTCCTCCTTCGTCCAGGAGCCCGAAATGCTCCTGGCCGCACCTGGCACCCCAGCTCCGTCCGCGGCTGCTCCACCTGCTGCTCCGTCCGCTCAGCCGGTTCCGCCAGCGAGCGTCCCGGTGCCGGCCGCTGCAGTCCCGACGAATGCCGTACCGAGCCCAGCACTGCCTGCGCCCTCTACTCTGGCACCTGTGACCGCGCCTCCCGTCACCTCGAGAGCGGCCGGGATGCCGGCTGCTGGAAACGATGCCCTGGCTCCTGCTCCGGCAGTGGCGGTCCCGGTTCCGGTTCCGGTTCAACCAGGCGCGGCCTCGGTGCCCGCCGCGGCCAAGGTTGCGGTAGCACCTGCCGCACCCGCGCGTAAAGCGGCTGCCGGGTCTACGCCGGTCGTGCTCAGCCTGGTTGCCCCCGTTTCCGTCAACCTGAATGATCAGTTCAGCGTTCAGGTTAATGAATTCGGTGCCAAAAACCTGTATAGTTCTGTTTACATCCTGAGCTATCCGAAGAACCTCCAGGTGCTGACTCAGTCCGAGGGTCCCTTCCTGAAACAAAACAACGTGGGGACCAGGTTCCAGGCGTACGACGACAAGAAAAAAGGGGAAGTCTGGCTGTCGCAATCAAGGACTACCGGCGTAGTCGGAGCATCCGGAGACGGTGCGCTGGCTGTCGTCACCTTCAAGGCGATCGCCAAAGGGAAGGGCGTCATCGGGATCAGCAACCCGAACTTCACCAATCAGGCGGGCGAATCGTTCACGACCAACCCGACGAGTACCGCTTTGGAGGTAAAGTAGCCTTCGCGGGCTAGAAGCCATGTGCAGAACTCTTCACAACAATCGCGGGTTGAGCCTGATCGAGTTGGTGGTGACCATGGTCATCCTCGGCATTCTCGCTTCCCTGATCCTCCCCTCGGCCAAGATGACATCTACCCGGGTAAAGGAGATCGAGCTTAAGAGAAATCTGAGAGAGATCAGGACTGCCATAGATGAGTACAAGAAAAACTATGACAAGGCAGTCGACGACAAAAAGATCATCCCGTCCCTCAACAAGCCTGGCGGCTATCCTGAAACCTTGAAGGTGCTGGTCGACGGGTACGACTTCGGGGGGCTGGTGAACTACAAGAAGAGGTTTCTCCGCAAGATGCCGGGTGACCCGTTCCACCCGGTACCCGAAGGCGATGAGCCTTGGGGGATGCGCTCCTATGAAGACGACCCGGACAGCAATTCCTGGGGCGGGCAGGATGTCTACGACGTCCATTCCCTGAGCGACGGGACGGCCATCGACGGAACGAAATACAAGGACTGGTGACGGCATGCTGAAGAGGATACTGAAAGCGCAGCGGGGTTTCACGCTGATAGAACTGATGATGGTCGTCTCCATTGTCGGGATTCTTGCGGCCATAGCCGCACCCAACTACCAGTGGGGCCTCATCAGGGCGCGTGAGTCGGTGCTGCGTGAGGATCTCTACATGTTTCGCTCCACCATCGACCAGTACTACGCCGACCAGGGGAAGTATCCGGACTCTCTCCAGGAAATGTCCGACAAGAAGTACCTGAAAGGGATACCGAACGACCCCTTTACCAAATTACCCGACTGGGTCACCTCGCCCCCCGAGCCGGTGGAAGGGCAGGACATCAAGGGTAACGTGGCTGACGTGCATAGTAACTCCACCGTTATCAGTCCCAGCGACGGCAAGGCGTACAATCAGTGGTGACCAGGGCCGGCCTGTCCGCTCCTGATCACCCGAAGAGGCTTCTCACATGATTCAACTGCATAACGTAGGGATGTCGTATCAGGCCGAAACGCCAGCGCTAACGGATATCAACCTGAAAATCCCCAAAGGGGATTTTGTTTTTTTGACCGGGCAGTCGGGCGCCGGCAAGTCGACGCTGTTAAAGCTCCTTTACGCCGAACTGACGCCGACCCGCGGCCAGGTGCTGATCGACGGTGTTAACCTGAGCCGCCTGACCCGCTCCCAGATTCCGCTGCTGCGCCGGACCATCGGTGTCGTATTCCAGGATTACAAACTCCTTCCCAACCGTACCGTGCTGGAAAATGTCGCCATTACCCTCGAGGTGCTCGGCTGGGGCAAGCGCGACATCGGCAAGAAGGTGTTTCACATCCTGAAGCGCATGGGACTCGAGGACAAGATGAATTCCACTCCGCTCAGGCTCTCCGGCGGCGAGCAGCAGCGGGTGGCGCTCGCCCGCGCCCTGGTGAACGACCCCAAGATCCTGATCGCCGACGAGCCGACCGGGAACCTCGACGAGGAGAACAAGGAGCAGATCCTCTCCATCTTCAAGGAGGCGAACATCCGCGGCACGACCGTCGTGGTGGCGACCCACGACCGGCGCGTCATGGACAACTCGCACCGCAGGGTCATCCATCTCGAGAAGGGACGGATACTGGAGGCGACCGATGGCAAAGGCTAAGGCGGTTCGTCCCACGCTCGCCCAGGAAGGTTTCGCTGGACGTTTCGGCTACTTTTTCGCGCGCGCTCTCGCCAACCTGCGGCAAAACGTGTTCGTGAGCGTCGTGACCGTGGCGACCATCACCCTGGCGCTCTTGATCGCCTCCCTCTTTCTGCTGGTCTACGTGAACCTTGAGGGGATGGCGAACGGCTGGAGCGACAAGGTGCAGATAACCGCATACTTCGATCGCGAGCCGACCCCGCTTGCGGTGGCGGCGCTGAAGGGGAGGGTGAAGGCGATTCCGGGCACTTCCAAGGCGGTCTTTGTCACCAAGCAGGAGGCCGAGGTCCGGCTGCGCGGCCGGCTCAAGGGCCAGGAGTCGCTCCTGGCAGGGATCACTGCCGAGGTGCTCCCTGCCTCGCTCGAGATCAGCCTTGATCGTGCGCATCGCGACAGCGCGGCCGTGGCACGCTACGTGACGGCGCTAAAGCAGATCGCCGGCATCACCGAGGTGCAGTACGGCGAGGAGTGGGTGCAGCGCTTCAACACCTTCATGAATTTCTTCCGACTGATGGGGACCCTCTTGGGCGGTTTTCTCGCAATCGCGGTACTTTTCATCGTTTCCAATACCATCAAGCTCACCATCTACGCGCGCAAGGACGAGCTGGAACTGCTCGGGCTGGTCGGCGCCACCCGCTTTTTCATCAAGGCTCCCTTTCTCATCGAGGGGGTGCTGCAGGGTGCGCTCGGTGCCGTGCTCTCCCTGATTGCGCTCAGCGCCTGCTACTATGCCTTCCTGCATAACGCGGGCAATTTCCTCGGGGTGAACCCCGCCGGCGCCGGCCTCAGCTTCCTCCCCCCCGCTCATCTGGCCGCCATCTTGTTTGGCGGGATAGCGCTCGGATTCATCGGGAGCCTCACCTCGCTCAGAAGGTTCATAAACGTCTAGCATGCGCAGCCATCTTATCATACGAAGTCTCGCCCTGACCCTGGTCCTCGCCCTCTGCCTACCCGGCCCGGGCAGCGCCGGGGTGAAGGAAGACCTGCAGGGGGTCAAAAAGGAGATCAGGGAGAAGAACCTGCTGCTCTCCAAGACCCGCAAGGTGGAGACCAAGGTCTCCGTCGAGCTGGAGCAGATCCAGCGCTCCCTGAAGGAGAAGCAGTCGAGCCTGCTGCAGCTTGGGCACGACCTGGCCGGGGTCGAAAAGGGGATCGACCAGACCCTGGGAGAGATCGAGCACACCCGCCAGGAAGCGGAAAAGAAGCGGGCCCAGATCGACCGGCGGGTGGCCGCGCTCTACAAAGGCGGGGAGACCGGAAACCTGAGGATTTTCTTTTCCTCGGAATCCTTCCCCCAGATGACCGAAAACCTGCGCTACATGAAGAGCGTGCTGGCCAACGACAAAAAACTTTTCGCCCAGTTCAACGACGACCTGGCCCACCTGAAGCTGCTCAAGGCCCGTCTGGAGCAGGATGCGGCGCGCAAGGAAGGGATCCGGCGCTCCATGCAGGGGAAAAAACACGAGATCGAGCAGGAGCAAAGCCGCAAGGCGACCTATCTCGTCAAGGTGCGTCAGGACAAACAGGGCTACGTAGCCTCCCTGAAGGAGCTCCAGGCCAACGCCGGGCGGCTGCAGACCATGTTTGAAAGGCTTGAAGCGAGAAATAGATTGGCGTATAGTGCTGCCAGAAACCGCCGCAAGGGGAAAGTGCCCGCAGTTGTCCCCGGGACTGCTGCCGGGCATGCCCGCGTTGCCCAGCCGCCCGCCATGGTGGTTCCCGACCAGGGGCTCGGCGCGCAGAAGGGGAGGCTCTCGCTTCCGGTAAAGGGGACGGTGCTGGAACGTTTCGGCAGGCATAAGCATCCCGAATTCGATTCCTTCACCTTCAGTAACGGCATCTCCGTCTCAGCCCCCGCCGGGACCCCGATCCATGCGGTGTTTGACGGCGAGGTGATTTTTGCCGACTATTTCAAAGGGTATGGTAATATGATTATCGTTGACCATGGCGGCGGCTTTTTCAGCCTGTACGCGCATGCCTCCTCGGTGGTCAAAAAGGTCGGTTCCAAGGTGGCCCGCAACGACGTCCTGGCAAGTGTCGGGGACATGGATTCCAGCAAGGGGCCTTTGTTATATTTTGAGATTCGCTATCAGGGTAAGCCGGTTGATCCCGCTCCCTGGTTCAGGTGAAAAGAGCACTAAATATCCATAGGGAGGCAGAATGTTCAAGGGCAGTAAATACAAAAAGGCGACTCTGTTTGTAGCGACGGTTTCATTGCTGACGCTGATCATCGCCTTTGGCGTTCAGCGCAGATGTGCGGCCCAGGGGGTCGCCAACGATTACGAATCGATCGAGCTCTTCACCGATGTGCTTTCCATCGTGAAGAAGAGTTACGTCGAAGAAGTGGACACCAAGAAGCTCATTTACGGGGCGATCAACGGCATGTTGAGTTCCCTCGACCCGCACAGCTCCTTTATGCCCCCGGACACTTATAAGGAGATGAAGATCGACACCAAGGGCGCTTTCGGGGGACTCGGCATCGAGATCACCGTGAAGGACGGCATCCTGACGGTCATCTCCCCGATCGAGGACACCCCGGCGTTCAAGGCGGGGATCAAGGCCGGCGACCAGATCCTGAAGATCGACGACAAGTTCACCAAGGACCTGACCATCACCGACGCCGTGAAGCGGATGCGCGGCATCAAGGGTACCAAGGTCACCCTCACAATCATGCGCGAGGGCTTTGAAAAGACGAAGGACTTCGTCCTGGAGCGCGACATCATCCAGGTCAAGAGCGTCAAGTTCAAGGTGCTGGACGATGGCTACGGCTACGTGAGGCTTTCCCAGTTCCAGGAAAAGACCGACGACGACCTGGAAAAGGCACTGAAGAGCCTGCAGGCTGAAAAGCCCCTCAAAGGACTGGTGCTCGACTTGAGAAACGATCCGGGCGGGCTTTTGGATCAGGCGGTGCGGGTGTGCGAGCATTTCACCGAAGAAGGACAGCTGATCGTTTACACCGAAGGGCGCGAGAAGGACTCCAAGATGCGCTTCACCTCGCGTAAAGGCGGCAAGGAGCCGGGGTACCCGATCGTGGTGCTGATCAACAGCGGCTCCGCCAGCGCCTCGGAGATCGTTGCCGGCTGCCTGCAGGACCACAAGCGTGCCGTCGTCATGGGAACCCAGAGCTTCGGCAAGGGGAGCGTACAGACCATCATCCCGCTCTCCGACAACTCCGGCCTCAGGCTGACGACAGCCCGGTACTTCACCCCGAGCGGGCGCTCCATTCAAGCCAAGGGGATCACCCCAGATATCCTCGCCGAAAAGGTGGAGATCGCCACCACGACCGAGAAGAAATCGGACGGGATGCACATCAGGGAAAAGGATCTGGAAAACCACTTCGAAGGCCAGACCCCGGAGAGCGCCGACGAGAAGAAGGCGAAACCCGCTCCGTACAAGACCGATGAAGCAGTCAAGGGAGACTCCCAGATCCTGCGCGCCCTCGACCTCCTGAAAGGTTGGGAGATACTGAAAACCATGGGAAAGGCATCCTGACGCCTAACCCACAGAGCTGACTGGAAAAACGGAAGGGGTAGCCATTACCCCTTCCGTTTTTTTTTAGGGGGCCGTCACTTTTGCCGAGTGCGGTATTGACATCCTCTACCGTCTTGACATAAAAAGTGTTGCTGAGGTAGATTTAAACGGTAAACTAGCTCTGCGACAGATCTTTCCTGCCGGGTTAGACACCCCGTTTGTCAGAGGGGCTGACCTCGACCACGCGCACTGCCGGGCTCTCTGTCAGTAACCACTGCTTCTATTGTGAGGTCAACCCATGCTCAATTTCAAGCGTACCGTTTTATGCCAGATGCTCGTTCTCTGCTGCCTCGCAGGTGCCCCCCTTTCCGCGTTCGCTCTGGGAAATATCTCGCTTTCCTCTTCGAATGGCACCTTCTTCACCCTCTCGGCTAGCGGCTTCGATGCGCCGCATGGATTCCAACTAACGGTAAGTTACGACAAGTCACGCCTATCCAATCCGCGTGTTGTCCAGGGCACCCTCACCAGTGGCGCGTTTTTCGCCGCAAACCCAAATGTCGCCGGTTCGCTCATCGTGGGCGTGGTCAGCAGTCCCGGGTCCATGAAGGGAAGCGGGCCAATCGCTACCATCACCTTCGATCGCGCCGGTGATTCCTCCGGTAGCCTCGGCGTGAGCGGACTTGTTATCAATATCGCTGGGACGTCGCTTCCCGCTACCTTCAGTGGATGGTCGGATGTCGGCGGCGGTTCGGGCGACACGACCGCAGGCGGTACCGATACGACGTCTACGCCCACGGCGACTACACCCACTGCGGCCACGCAAACGACGACTACTTCGACTGGCACTTCGACGGGAACTCCTGTCGTGGGTGGAACCTTGACCATGCCTTCGGATGATGCCGGCATGCGCGAGCGCAAGGACGTCCCTGGGCAGCCGGCTCCGGTGCTGCCCCAGCCGATGCAGCAGGAACCCCATGACGCTAGCGTCCCGCCTTCGGCCAGTTCGGAAGCGCCCGCCGTCCCCGAAGCTCCGGTCGCCACTAAGAAGGCGCCGGAAGAGATACTCCGGTCGGTGCAAAGCGTATTGGAGAAGTTCAGACTTTTCAGCGGTGAAAAAACGCCCGCTACTTTGAGCGCGCTCTTTGACACGGGCCAGGGCACCCCATTCAGCCAGACGCCTGCAGTCGGCATCAGCGACGGCAAGTCGAGCGTCAAGATCACCATCTCCAAGGTAGCCGGCGACAGGGCTCCCAATTTTGCCTTCAATCATGCTAAGTACCTTTCCTTCAGGCAGACAGGCGACGGAGAGTGGCAGGTCGAAGTGTTGCCCGAGAAAGGCGCGCTCAGAGCGAGCATCAGCATGGTGACGGAAGCTGCCCAACAGGAAATACCTCTCACCGTATCTCCGCAGGCCGACGTCGACCTGGATAAGTCAGGAAGTGTGACTGAGGCAGATTTCCAGCTTTTCCTGAAAACGCGCGGGACTGACGACGCCCCCAAGTTTGATCTGAACGGTGACGGCAAACGGGACTATCAGGATGACTATATTTTCACTGCCAATTACCTGGTGAAGGCGGGGAACGTGAAAAAAGATCTGCCTCCGGCGCCGAAAAAGACACCGTAAAGGGGTGGCGTCGGGGCTGGACCTGATAGTTGCTGAAGGGTGCTGGTATCAGGTTGAGTAAAGCTGAGACGCATGCAATGCGTCTCTACGACAGACAGGCAAATTTTGTGTAATTAGATGCATGCAAAGCGTCAGTACGACAGACAGGCAAGTTTTGTATAAAGACGCATGCCATGCGTCTCTTCGACAGACAGACCAGAAATCGTGTAGAGACGCATTGCATGCGTCTCCTGCACTTCCCTATCTCAGTTTCGGCTATTCCTGGAGGATAAATGATATCTTTGCGCGATGGTAAGCTGTTCCAGCAACTCTGCTTCATCAACGGGGCCTGGACGGCTGCCGATAGTGGCGAGACCGTAGCTGTTACCAATCCGGCGACCGGGGAAAAGATCGGTACCATTCCTAAAATGGGCGCAGCCGAGACTCACCGGGCGATCGAGGCCGCCAACCTCGCCTATCCCGCCTGGCGCGCCAAGACGGCCCAGGAGCGCAGCACGATCCTGCGACGCTGGTCCGAGCTCATGCTGGAGCACCAGGAGGACCTGGCCGTCCTGATGACGGCAGAGCAGGGGAAACCTTTGGCCGAGTCGCGCGGCGAGACGGTCTACGCCGCATCGTTCCTCGAGTGGTTCGCTGAGGAGGGGAAGCGGATCTACGGTGACGTCATCCCCCCGCATCAGGCCGACAAGAGGATCCTGGTACTGAAGGAGCCGATCGGTGTTTGTGCCGCCATCACCCCCTGGAACTTTCCCTCGGCGATGATCACCAGAAAGGCCGGCCCGGCGCTTGCCGCAGGATGCACCATAGTTGTGAAACCGGCCACGGCGACTCCGTATTCCGCCCTGGCACTGGCTGAACTTGCCCGGCGCGCCGGCGTCCCCGACGGGGTGTTCAGCGTCGTGACCGGCTCAGCCGCCGGGATCGGCGCCGAGATGACGGGCAACCCGCTGGTGCGCAAACTGAGCTTCACCGGCTCAACCGAAATCGGCAAGCAGCTGATGGCCCAGTGCGCCGGCACCGTGAAGAAGGTGTCTCTGGAGCTTGGCGGCAACGCCCCCTTCATCGTGTTCAACGACGCCGATCTTGACCAGGCAGTGGAGGGCGCCATCATCTCCAAGTTTCGCAACACCGGCCAGACCTGCGTCTGCACCAACCGCTTCCTGGTGCAAGAGGGCGTGTACGATAGTTTCGCCGAGAAGCTTGCCGTCGCAGTTGCCAAGATGAAGGTGGGAGACGGACTGCAGGGCGAAACCCAGCAGGGGCCGCTTATTGACCGTGGTGCGCTGGAAAAAGTAGAGGAGCACATCGCCGATGCGCTGGGGCGCGGGGCGCGCCTGGTGACCGGAGGCAAGCGGCACGCGCTGGGGGGGACCTTTTTCGAGCCGACCGTGCTCGCCGACGTGACGCCGGCGATGCTGGTGGCTCGCGAGGAAACTTTCGGACCCGTCGCTCCGCTCTTTCGTTTCACGACGGAACAGGAGGCGGTCCAGATGGCCAACGACACGGAGTTCGGTCTGGCCTCCTACTTCTACACCCAGGACATCTCACGCGTTTGGCGGGTTGCCGAGGCGCTCGAATACGGGATTGTCGGCATAAATACCGGCCTGATTTCGACCACGGTCGCTCCTTTTGGCGGGGTGAAGGAATCCGGCACCGGCCGGGAGGGTTCCAAATACGGCATTGAGGACTATCTGGAAATAAAATATCTCTGCATCGGCGGGGTGAAGTAGCGGGTACCTTTGCGGTCCGGCCAAAGGAGACGCATGCAATGCGTCTCTACCTCGCGCCGGTAAAATCACAGGTAGAGACGCATTGCATGCGTCTCAGCGATGTTGCCATAACTTGTGACTGCTGGCCGCAAACGACTGATTTGCTGTAGTTTGCCTGCGGTTTGGCATTGCGGCTGATAAGGAAACTATGAAAGAAGTACATGCTTACACAAACGGCAGGCTGGTGCGCGGCGAGGCGGAGGTGGTGGGGGAGTTTCCCCTGGTGCTCAGGGTGAATGACCGGGAACTGGTCACCCTGATCGCGTCGCCGCACGACCTGCGCTTTCTGGTGGCAGGTTTTCTCAGGGTGCAGGGGTTCGTGAGTCGGATCGAAGATTTTTTGATGCTCAGCGTTTGCAACGATTACGGGATTGCCAATGTACGGATCAGGGGAGAGCTTCCCACTGAGCTCAAACCGATCCTCACCTCCGGCTGCGGCACCGGCATTACCTACTCATTGCCGGCTGCGGGCGGTACTGTGAAGCTGGCCGGCGCACCTGATCCCGTGGCGCCGAGCGCCGTTTTTGCCCTGATGGAGCAACTTGCCCTGGCGGCTGAGCAGTACAAAAGTCACGGCGGCGTTCACTCCGCTGCCGTCGGCGACCTTAACGGCAAGCTCTTGCTGCATGCCGAGGATATCGGCCGTCATAACACCTTTGACCGCTTGGCCGGCGAGGCGCTGCTCAGGGGAGTTGAACTCGGCGGTCGACTGCTGGTTACCTCGGGCCGCATCTCCGCCGAGATGGCTGCCAAGGCCGCGGCGCTCGGCATCCCGCTGATCGCCTCGCGCACCTCGCCGACCGACATGGCGATCAGAATCTGCCAGGAGGCCGGCATCACCCTGATCGGCTACCTGCGTGGGGCGAAGTTCAACGTTTATGCCCACCCCGAACTGCTGTCGATCGCCCCGGATTCTGGCGACCTTTGAGGAGCCGTTAAGTCAAGAAGGCACTGCCAAGGATACCCGCAAGGGGTATCCCTACAAAAAGCGTTTTTTGCCGGCACCCCTTGCGGGTGCCCACTTCGGGTCTCTCGAACTGGGGGGAACAACCCGTTAACAGCATTAAACCCATACGAACTAAATCACCTACTTAGACTCAAGTTTCTTACGAGCGTCCGTCCGATCATCCTGACTTGGTTCCTTCTTCTCACACAACCTTTCCCTCTTGCTAACCAAGCCACCAGTTACGGAAAATTCCCCGTCTTAGCCCATTTCAACAATTGACAAAGCCTGCCAAAAACTGTATACAGTATCCGTTATAGCTAAGCGTCCCAGTCGCGTTGTATTTCACATAACTGCTGTAAATCGTTGTTTAAATATCTGGAGGAGGGACCATGATCGAAGCGTACCTGAAGCAAGAGGCTGAAAGAAAGGCACTCGGAATTCCTGCGAAACCGCTTGACCCGGAGCAGACCGCAGCGCTATGCAAACTCTTGGAGGCCCCGCCCGCTGGCAAAGAGGCATTCCTGTTGGAACTCCTGAAGGAAAGAGTTTCCCCGGGTGTTGACCCCTCTGCCGAAGTGAAGGCTGCTTTCCTCGCCGGCATCGTTGCCGGTTCCCTCAAGTCCCCGCTCGTCTCCAAGAAGGACGCAGTCCAGATCCTCGGCACCATGCTGGGCGGCTACAACGTGGCCCCGCTGGTCGCTGCACTCAAGGCCGCCGATCTCGCCGAGGCCGCCGTCACCGCGCTTTCCGGCATCACCCTCGTCTACGATGCCTTCGAAGAAGTGCTGGCACTCTCCAAGAGCAACGCTTCCGCCAGGAAGGTCATGGAATCCTGGGCTAACGCCGAGTGGTTCACCTCCAAGGCCGGACTTCCCGAAACCGTCAAGGTCAAGGTTTACAAGGTTGACGGCGAAATCAATACCGACGACTTCTCTCCGGCCGGCGACGCCTGGAGCCGCCCCGACATCCCCCTGCACGCGCTCGTCATGGGCAAAACCCGCTTCCCGGACGGCCTGGCGACCATCGCCAAGTACCGTGAAGAAGGATTCCAGGTTGCCTTCGTAGGCGACGTGGTCGGTACCGGTTCCTCCAGAAAATCGGCCTGCAACAGCGTGCTCTGGGCAATCGGCCAGGACATTCCTGCGGTGCCTAACAAGAGAAGGGACGGTATCATCATCGGCGGCGTCATCGCTCCGATCTTCTTCAACACCGCCCAGGATTCCGGCGCGTTCCCGATCAAGACCGACGTGACCAAGCTGAAGACCGGCGACGTCATCATCATCGATTCTGTCAAGGGCGAGATCAAGAGCGAATCGGGCGAACTGCTTTCGACCTTCACCATCTCACCGAACACCCTTTTCGACGAGTTCCGCGCCGGCGGGAGAATTCCGCTGATCATCGGACGCGCCCTTACCGACCGCGCCAGGAAGGCTCTGGGACTGCCCGCCACAAGCGAATTTACCCTGCCGGTAAACCCGGTACCCAAGGCAAACCAGGGCTACTCGCTGGCCCAGAAGATGGTCGGCAAGGCCTGCGGCGTAGCCGGCATCCTGCCGGGTACCGCGTGTGAGCCCGCCATGACTACGGTCGGCTCCCAGGACACCACCGGCCCGATGACCGCCGATGAACTGAAAGAGCTCGCCTGCCTGAAGTTCCTGGCACCGATGTTCATGCAGTCCTTCTGCCACACCGCCGCCTATCCGAAGCCCTCGGACGTGCAGATGCACAAGAACCTGCCGAAATTCATCATCGAGCGCTGCGGTGTCCCCCTGAAGCCGGGCGACGGCGTCATCCACTCCTGGCTGAACCGCTTGCTGATCCCCGACACCGTTGGTACCGGCGGCGACTCCCACACCCGTTTCCCGATCGGGATCTCCTTCCCGGCCGGTTCCGGACTGGTCGCCTTCGCCGGCGCGCTCGGCTTCATGCCGCTCGACATGCCTGAGTCCGTGCTGGTTCGCTTCAAAGGGACGTTCAATCCCGGCATCACGCTGCGCGACGCGGTGAACGCGATCCCGCTCTGGGCCATCAAGCAGGGCCTATTAACCGTGCCCAAGAAGAACAAGATCAACATTTTCAATGGCCGCATCCTGGAAATGGAAGGTCTCCCGGATCTTTCCGTCGAGCAGGCCTTCGAACTGACCGATGCCGCCGCCGAGCGGAGTGCCGCAGCGGGTTGCATCAAGCTCTCTGAGGCTTCCGTTGCCAAGTACCTCCGTTCCAACGCAGCACTGATGCGCCAGATGATCAAGGAAGGGTACCAGGACGCCACCACCCTGCAAAAACGCATCGACGCCGTCGAGGAGTGGCTGAAAGCTCCCAAGCTGCTCGAAGCCGACGCCAATGCCGAGTACGCGGCAGTCATCGAAATTGACCTCGCTGAAATCACCGAGCCGATCCTTTGCTGCCCGAACGACCCGGATGACGTCAAGATCCTTTCCGAAGTCGCCGGGACCACCATCAACGACGTGTTCCTCGGCTCCTGCATGACCAACATCGGTCACTTCCGCGCTGCAGGCGAGCTCTGGAGAGGCAAGAAGTTCAACCCTTCGATCCGCACCTGGATCTGCCCGCCGACCCGGATGGATCAGCTCCAGTTGAAGGACGAGGCATATTTCTCGATCTACAGCGCCGTGGGCGCCCGGGTCGAAATCGCGGGCTGCTCGCTTTGCATGGGCAACCAGGCACGCGTCCCGGACGGGGTGAACATGTTCTCCACCTCGACCCGTAACTTTAACGACCGGATCGGTAACGGCGCCCAGGTGTTCCTGGGATCCGCAGAACTCGGCGCTGTCACCGTGAACCTGGGCAAGCTCCCGACCCCCGCCGAGTACCTTGAACAGTACAAGGAAAGGGTAGAGCCTAACAAGGACAGCGTTTACAAGTACCTCCAGTTCGACGAGATGCCTGCTTACAAGTAACCCCAGCTGTTAATGCTGTAGCAAAAAAGGCCCGCCGGTGAATCCCTAGCCGGTTCACAAAGGTGTTGAAAATCAAAAAAGCTAGTGTAGAATACTCCTTAGCGGTTTCGCTAGGGAGTATTTTTTATGGAACAGGTAACATCCATCCCACGTATCCCCTCAATCGTTAACG
>Ga0209123_1000579_pt1 | contig 44464 bp, 40 predicted proteins | sample BarGraIncu00431A_FD_184500 | JGI IMG/M metagenome (GOLD analysis project Ga0209123, IMG submission 184500) | Arctic peat soil microbial communities from Barrow, Alaska, USA - Barrow Graham LP Incubations 004-31A (SPAdes) (version 2) | ecosystem: Environmental > Terrestrial > Soil > Wetlands >...
GTTGAAGGAGCATTTGGAGTTTTGAAAGAAGATCATGGGTTTAGAAGATTTTTAACTAAAGGAAAAATCAATGTGAAAACTGAATTTACTCTTTTATGCTTTGGATATGACATAAATAAATTTCATACCAAAATCCAAAATGATAGATGTGGAATTTTATTGTATGAAATAAAAGCATCTTAAAACTCAAAATAGTAAATCAACATTTTAAAATTAGGAGATTCAAATATCTTCTTTCTGTAGTGCGAAAAAATAAAAAAGGAATAAAATTTAATCCTCAAAGGGGTAATATTTTAGTCCTTTCCCTAAAATAAACAAGAAAAAAAGGCGGTCTCTTTAAATGATTTTTTAATCATTTTGAGACAGCCCCTTTTTCATTACATTTTTAATATAAGCAGTAGCTTTTAGCATTTTTTCTAATGCAACTGTCCAAAATTCTTTTAGAGGCGTTAGCCTCTTTCATTTTCACCAGGTGCTATTATTATTTCTCGACCTACCGCATATTAAACAACCCTTAATATATTAAGATAATGTACGTCAGTGCCCAGAGATTTCTCATATAAAGTCTAAAAGTTCATGTGTTATAATAGAAATAATTAAAGAAGTACAAGAAATTAATAATAGGTTTTTTATATGAAAGGGGAAATAACTTATGAAAATAAAAGTTTCTAAGTCAACAGGCGAAGAAGACTACGAGTTAAATATTGGGGATATCGTAGAAGTTACAATAGATGATAAACATTTAATGATGGAAATATATTTAAAAGCAATAGTAGAAAGTATAAATGAAAAAGGTACTTTGTTTATAATTAATAATGGATTAGATTGTCATGTATGTTTTGTGGCTAATATATTTAAGATTAATGATGTAATAATCAGAGATAAGAATCCAAATTTATTTACCTATGATTTTAATTCATAGCAACAGAAACAAGGGGTCATCCAATTTCTGGTTAGTATCTCAATGTAAAAGTTGATTTTTTTCAATTATCAAAATTTCATTCACTCTCAACTTATTTCTTCCCTTCCATATATAGCAGCTTATATAAGTTGCTATACAATCCTTGTTTTTCAACCAATGCCTTAGGATTTCCTATTTCTCGTATCCTACCTTTATGAAGCACTATTATCTTATCTGCATTTTTAATAGTGGATAATCTATGCTCCACAATAATTGTAGTACGATTTATTGTAAGCTTATTTAATGCATCTTGAATTAAGCTTTCAGTTTCTGTATCTATATTTGAAGTAGCTTCATCTAGTACTAGAATAGGCAGATTAAAAGCTATAGCTCTTGCATGAAAAAGTTGAACCTCTTTCATTAACCGGGGCAGAATATTTCTCAGGCAATTTTTCAATGAACTTATCAGCATTAACATATCTACATGCTTTAACTACTTCTTCATCAGATATTTTGTCATTATTTAGCCTTACGTTACCTTTTATGTCCCCTGCAAATAGAAACACGTCCTGAATCACCGTAGCTATGTTCTCGCGCAGTTGCTCTTTTCTCATATGCTTTATATTATGTCCATCCACCAATATTTTGCCCTTTTGAATATCATATAGCCGAGTTATAATGTTTATGATAGAGGTTTTCCCCGCACCTGTAGCTCCCACGAAGGCTATTTTTTCGCCTTTTTTAATGTTGAAACTAACATCCTTTATAACTGCTGGACGTACAGAAAACTACCGAAATATTTTCGGTAGTTTTCATCAATGGCTTTCGCTTGCGAATATACTTTATTTTACGGCTCTGCTTTATGTGTAATATTTAATATAATCCATCGCAAAATAGCTATCTATTATCTTAAAATATTAATTAGATCATAAAAATAATATTTTCTATTTCTTGATCTTCCATCCGAATTAATTATTTTTGCTTCCACTAATTTTCTTAAATAACCATCCAAAGTTGTTGTTGGAATATTTATATTACTGTTTATTTTACTTTTAGTGAAAATTGGAAATTCAAAGATAACATCTATAACCTCTCTCATTTTGCTACTATCTATTATTTCTATGCTTTGATTTATAGCTCCAGTATATAGCTCATTTATTTTTTCTATTTTAACCATTAATTTGTTTGATTCATTTATACAAGCAGATAAAAAGAAGTCTATCCAATCAGAATAAATTTTTCTTGCTACTGCAATATCTTTTTTATATTGTTCTTCGTCGTCTTCTCTATCTATTACAATCACTCTAGTTGCATTTAAAAGTTCATAGTATTTATGCTTATCTTTTTTTAGACTTTCACTAACAAATAAGTTGGCGCTACTTATGAATCCCTTATTATATAAATATAAAGGAATTAGTATCCTTCCTATTCTACCATTACCATCTAAAAAAGGATGAATTGCCTCAAACTGTGAATGAATTAATGCTATTTTAATTAAATCATTAGTTTCATCATCTTCATTTATAAATTTTTCTAAGTTACTCATATAACTATCCACAAGTTGTGGCTCCGGTGGAATATATGAAGCATTTTCTATCTTACAACCTGACGTCCCTATATAATTTTGAACAGTTCTAAATTCTCCTGGAGTTTTACCTCCACCCCTCACACCACCACCAAGTAATGTTTTGTGCAAATTTTTTATTAGTCTACTGCTTATAGGTAATCTTTCTAGACCGTATACACCTTCTTGTAGAGCCATATGATAATTTATTACTTCTTTAATATCATCCGTAACATTTTTCTCATCTGTTCTATATTCTAACATCTCATCCATAGTTGCTTGAGTTCCTTCAATCTTAGAAGATTCTAAAGCTTCTTTTAATGAGAATAAATCCATCAAAAGAGAGGGTCTTACTTTTGAGTTTTTCAATTTTTCATTATAGATAGCAATTTCTTTATTAGCTTTAATTACTTTATTAAATAATCTTTCCTTATCAATTAATACATCATAGGTTATATGTTTTGTTTCTGAAAACATTCCTCTCTCGATAATCTAAATCAACTTTAATAGTATTATATCAAACATTTTTAACATTTGTATTATTTGCCTAAACACTATAATGAATATTATACAAATGTCAAAAATATACTTTTTAAAATTGATTCTGTAAATTACACATTTTATCATCGCCATTAATATAATTATGTTAGTTTTTATTGAAAAGATGTTTAAAAATAAGAAAGATGATATAGTATATAATAATAGTGATTTAAGGTGAGGTGTTAATATGAATACACAACCAACTACGTTTGAAGTAACTTTACCAGAAGAGCTTATTCCTTTTTTAGATAAAATTTCTGGAGAGTCTATAGACCAGAAATTTAGGCTAACTCTTGTTCTAAATTTATTTATCTGTAAAACAATAACATTAGAGAAAGCAGCAGAGCTTTCTGGTTTATTACTTTTAGATTTTATGGATGTTCTTGAAGACCAAGGAATTCCTTGGGGAGAATATACTGATGAGCATAGAAAGCAAGACGATTTGGTTATAAAAAGATGTTAAAGGAGATAGGACAGTAGATGGGTTAATAGAAAATAATATATACTAAATTAAATATAAAAGAACAAAAAGAGCTACAAGTAAATTCACCTGCAGCTCCTTTTGTTATAATATGTTACTTATATAAATCACTATAAATTATCTTAAATACTTCTAAAGCTTCTTCAATTTTATCTTGCAATAGGTATTTTTTATTCTCTAGTTGCCTTGTACCTTCCACCGTGATTTTATAAATTTTCTGTGCTTTCTTAGAGTTATTCCATTCACCAACCACCAATTTTTCCTTTTCTAATCTTTTTAAAAGAGGATATATTCCGCCTGTACTTGGAACCCAAAGACCATTTGTTCGTTCTCCAATTTTATGAGATATATCATTCCCATTAGTTTCGCCTAAACTTAGAATAAATAACACGTACAGTGGTAGTAATCCTTTTGTGAATACTTGCCCTACCGCTTCTTTTTCCTTTTGAACTTTTCGGAGTTCTAAAAGCTTTTTCTTATATTCCTCGTAAAGCCTCTTTTCTTCAGCCCTAATGTCTATCTCACTTTCTTTAATCAATGTATCAGTCATTTATAACTAAGGTTCCTCTATACAAATCATTCCTACTAAACCTGGTCCACTATGAACTCCTGACACAGGACTTATATATCCTCGGAACTCTGCAGAAATAGCGTTAGGATGGTGACTTATACTTTCTAGTACTTTTTTAGACTCTTCTATGGCATCACCATGCACTATATAAACTTTACACTTCTTTTTATCTAAAATATTGTTTGTAAGTTCTATAAGCTTATTAAGAGATTGTTTTCTACCTCTTACTTTTTCACATGTAATATACTTACCATCAGTATCAATTGCGATTATAGGTTTAATGTTTAAAAGCTCTGCTATAGTACCTGAAACTTTTCCTATTCTTCCACCTCTTTTTAAGTACTCTAAAGTACCTACTACAAAATATAGATGGATTCTTTTTTTAATAGATGGAATAGCCTCAACAACTTCTTCAAAGTTCTTTCCTTCTTCTATGAGCCTTCCACATTCAGTTACTATTAATCCTTCGCCAAGAGCAATAGATTGTGAATCACATAAATGAGTATTTATACCTGGATGATTTTCACTTATAAGTTTTATAGCATTAAATATACCTGATAATCCAGTGGATAAAGTTACTGCTATAGCATGAGTGTATCCCTGTTCTTCTAATTTCAAAAACAGTTCCTCCATATCCTTCATTGATGGCAATGAGGATGTGGGAACTTCGGTTGTCATATTTTTATAAACTTCTTGTGATGTAATATCTACATTGTCTAAATACTCTCTATCAGAATAGATAATCCTAAAGGGTAATACATTAATATTATATTTCTCTATGACTTCTCTACTTAAATCACTTGTAGTGTCTGTAATCAAAGCTATTTTTTCCAAATTAACTCCTCCTATATTACATTATATTGCCATTATAGCACTATTGATTATGTGTATCAATAGTGCTACATATATTTATTTGGGGACTATTGGACTAACGGGGACAGTTAACAACTAATCTACTTAAATATCTCCCTAAACCATTCTAAATTCCCAAAGAAATGTACATGAGCATAGGCTGCTAAGGTATTTTTTAAAACATATCCACATTTCCAATTTTTCTGGTTCCCAGCATAAACCTGTTTAGAAAGTTTCAATACCTTTTCCTCCGCTAACTCAACAGTAGATTTATGAAACTCATGACAGTTTATACTCATGTTTTGAGGCAAAATACTATTTTCAACCTCAACTTCTATTTCTGCATATCCAAAATTCTGGAGTGTTTTTGTCAATGTATAATAACCTTCAAAAAAACCTACTGCATTATATGATATTTGATCTATCTCTCCAAGTTTTTCTGCCTGAGGGTTTTCACCTAAAGGTTTTTCCCCATGAGTAAGGTACATTAATCCTCCACATTCAGCATAACAACGCAGTCCATTGTTGAGAGCATTTTTTATACTATCCAGCATAGATGTATTTTTTGATAACTCCTTTATAAATACCTCAGGATATCCTCCGCCTAGATAAAGAAAATCAATATTACTTGGTAGCGACCTATCCTCAATGGGACTAAAGTATATAACTTCTCCAAGTTCCTCTAGAAGCTCTAAATTTTCTTTATAGTAAAAGCTAAATGCTTTGTCATAGGCCACAGCTATTCTTTTCCCCTTATTCTCCACATGAAATTTATCTACATACTTTTCACTTTCTTTAAATGCCTCTAATAATAAATCCATATCCAAATGCTTTTCTAATAACTGAGCACAAATTTCAATTTTATCTTCTAAATCCTCTACTTCACTGCTTTGAATTAACCCTAAATGCCTACTTTTTAAGTCTAATCTCTCTTCACTAGGAAGATAACCTAAAACCTTCAAGTTACAGTTTTCATTAATAGCAGCTTTAAGTAGATTATAATAACCTTCTGTAATATTGTTTAGTATTATGCCCTTTATATTAGCGTCTTTAAAATCAACTATTCCATTTATTTCTGCGCAAAGGGTTGCTACTTGAGCCCTTGGCGAAATTACTAGTATAATAGGTAAGTCTAAAACCTTTGATATGTGATAAGTAGAACATGATGTATCTATACCTTTTCCATCATATAAGCCCATAACACCTTCAACTACTCCTAAGTCTCCATCTCCTCTAGAAAAGCTAGCCTTTACTCCTGCCTCACCCATAAGATATAAATCTAAATTTCTTGAATCACAACCAGTTATTTTTGTATGAAAAGCAGTGTCTAAATAATCCGGACCCACTTTATACCCCTGAACCTTAAATCCTCTATTTTTTAATGCTTTCATAATTCCAAGTGTCACTGTAGTTTTACCACCACCACTGCAATTCGAAGCTATAACTATACTCTTCATTTCTACTACACATCCCTTTTGCGTTAAAGTTTAATTAATTGTTAACTGTCCCCAGTGTTTTACTCAGTCTCCCAGTGATTTTCTTACCTGTCCCTAGCTTAATTAAACTATTCTCTCAAACTTTCAAGCATAGCTACCAGTTTTTCATTACTACTCCTATCCTTAATAGCTAGCCTTATATACTGTTTATCAAGGCCTCTAAAATTGTCTGCTTTTCTTATGACAAAGCCTTGATCAATACAAATCTTATAAAGTTTCTCTGAGTTTATTCCTTTTTCAAAGGCTAGTCCTTTTTCAAAGGCTAGTCCATTTAATTTGCAAAGTACAAAATTTCCATAAGTTAAAAATACTTTATCTATAAAGGAAATACTTTTTAATGATTTTAAAAACCTAGGTCTTTCCTCTCGTATCCACTCTTTGCTTTTTTCAATATATGCACTATCTTTTAGCACATGCCTTGCAGCAACTTCTGCAAAACAGTTTATGTTCCAAGGATTTTGTTTTCCTTTAATATTTTTTACTAAAGCTTCATTACTACTTATTCCATACCCAAACCTTATACCAGGCATTGCAAAAAATTTAGTTAAGGCTCTTATTATAAATAAACACTTATACCTTTTAACACTTTCTGCAAAACTGTGCTGTGAATCTCCTGTAAATTCAATAAAAGCCTCATCTATTATTATTACCTTGTTATTACTCTCACAATATTCAAGTATCTTTTGAAACTCCCCTTTATCAATTATATTACCATTAGGATTATTGGGGTTACCTAAAACTACAGCTTCTACCTTTTGTAATTTATTTAGAATATCTTCATAATCATATGATAGCTGAGCATATTCATTTTTTAATGAGTCCTTGCAATTAAACTCCTCTTTTAAATACGAGTACTCTATACTACAACCCCATTTTTTAGCATCAATTTCATACTCTACAAAAGAAGGTACAACAATCAATAAACTTTTATGACAAGCTATAACTAAATCAATTATTTCTGCAGCTCCATTGCCTAAAACAAAATACTCTTCTGAGCAATCAGTGTATTCTTTTAAACCTTTTAAAACACCCCTATATTGAATATCTGGATATCTTGTTAGGGAATTTATTCCTTCATTGATGTTATCAATGAAGCTTTTAGGAACCCCTAATGGATTTATATTAGAGCTGTAATCTATTAACTCTCGTCCCTTAAGTAATCCATCAGTATAAACATCTCCACCATGTATCATTAAATACCGTCCCTTCTATTTATAACTTTAGAAAATTCCACTAAGTTCTTTCATATTCTGTTTTTTTAAAGCACAAAAAAAGTAGTACGCTTAAGATAGTGACTACTTTTTAATTAATTCATAATTAAATTAACTACATTAAAAAGTTCTTTCCCTCCGAAAGCTTTGTTAATATCATTTAGGCAGGTCTCCTGGCTTTTGAAGTGTTATCCTCAATTACAGTAGCGGGGGCTGCTGCGGATTTAAACCGCATTCCCTTTTCACCTATTAAAAGGCACCTAAAATTATATTCTATTTTAGCTATAGTTTATTATAATAACAACCTGCTGTCAATAAGATTGGGGATAAGCTTGGGGACAGTTAACAACTTTTTGTTCTATTAGCCTATGAATATCTTCCCCAGCAAAAGGCAATAATATAAAAAAAATTGTTTGGAGTGGTGATTTTCATGGCAAGAAAGGCAAGATTAAAATCAGATGGCGCTATATATCATATTATGTGTAAAAGTATCAGTGAAGTAGATTTATTCAGGGATGATGAGGATAAGGCAAAGTATTTATCCCTTATAAAGAAATATAAAGATCTCTATCATGTTAAAATTTACGGGTACTGTCTTATGGATAACCATTCACATCTATTGGTTTATGCTAATGGTACAGATATATCCAGAGTCATGCATGGAATAAATTTTTCTTATGCAAGGTACTTTAATAAAAAGTACAAAAGGGAGGGTCATCTTTTCAAAGATAGATTCAAAAGCAAAATAGTTAATAGTGATAGATACTTGAGGACTGTATCACTATATATACATAATAATCCTACGGCCATTGGCGAATATAAAGATTGCCCTGAAAAATATGCCTTTTCTAGTTTAGGAATATATATAGGAAAAAGGCGTGACCATTTCGACATAGTTGATTATGGATTTATCCTTGCCTCTTTTGGTAAAGATCTTGAAACTGCAAGAAACCATTACTATAGCCTTGTTTTCGGATGCACCGACGAAAAATTAAAAGAAGAATTTGAATTTAAAGATGAAAAATCAAAGTATAATAGTGAAAGAAAACTACTTGTAAGAAACTTTAAGTCTGAAGATATAATAGAATTTATAGCAGAAAAAATGAATATATCAAAGTTTCATCTTAATGTAAAGTACAATAGAAAGCTAGTAAACGCAAGAGCATTAACGGTTGTTTTAATGAGAAGTATCTGCAATTTTAAATCTAGTGATATATCCATGGTACTTGGAAACATAACGCAGACCCGTGTGTCAAGATTAAGTACTATTGGTATAGAGTTAATTGGAACTGACAAAAAATACGAAAATATCATTGAGGAATTTATTAAACGTTATGGCAATTAATTAATAACAATCATAAGATAATTAAAGCTATTTTAAATTGAATAAAGTTGTACAAGCCAGCAAATTATAGTTTAATTAAGTGTTAACTGTCCCCCACCTAGTAGTAATCACCTAGTTAATTAATTGTTAAACGTCCCCAGTTCCCATCTGCTTAATTCATAGCCACAAACAAAATCATAACCAAAATTTCAACTAATTCATTATTAGCCCCCAAGCTATCTCCTGTAAGTCCTGTAATTTTACTTTCACAAAACTTATTAAACAAGAAACTTAGAACCATCCCTGAAACTATCAATATTGCGCTTTTATTAAATCCTATTAGTAGAGTCCCAAGTATAATAGTTGTAATACCAGTAATTACTAACCTTTTCATATCAATATTGCCGATAAATATATTTCCTGAGCCCTTTTCTTTAGCATTTTTCCCTATAAAAGATATGAACACCACAGTAAATCTTGCAATTACTGGTGTGATAATTAATATAAGTGGTAAATTTATATCTATTATTGTGCTTACCGCAGCATATCGTGCTAACATATCAAATACTATAGCAATACTTGCATAAGTGCCCACTCTGCTATCCTTCATAACTTCTATTATTTTATCTTTGTCACCTTTTAAGGAAAAGAAACCATCACAGGTATCCCCTAGTCCATCTACATGTAACCCGCCAGTAATAACTATTGGTATAATAACTACAAATACCGCTGTAATATTTATTGGTAGAACTTTTATTAATATATAATAAATTAACCACTGCAAAAGTCCTATAAACAATCCTACCACAGGAAAGAATATAGATCCTCGCCTAAAGTTTTCTTTTTCACAGTTCAAACTTTTATTTATAGGTATCCGTGTAAAAAACTGAAAAAAAAGTAAAAAGTCATTTAAATATTCCTTCATTTTGTCTGCTTGCAAAGACTTGCCCTTGCAAACTTCACCTCTTTCCTTGAATATACATTCTACGTCATTCTTTATCCGTTATGAATAATTTGATCAATATATAAATTACCATATTCATATTTTATAACACTTATATCACCATTTTTACATCCGAATTTCCAAAATAAATCTATGTTCTCGTTCATAACATAACAATATATAGCTCTTATGACTCCAGAATGAGTACAAATTAAAATATTGTCACATTCTAATTTTTTAATATCCTCCATAAAGTCCTTAACTCTTTCACATAGCTTAATATAACTTTCACCACCGAGTGGTGCAAATTCCATCCAATTATTTTGCCAACTCACACATTCCTTAGGATACAGCGTCTTAATTTCCTCGTAGGTTTTTCCTTCAAAATCTCCAAAATTGGTTTCATTTATTCTATTATCCTGTATAAGCTGGATTTCCGTTTGTCCCAAAACTAATTTTGCCATTTCTGTGGTTCTTTTTTTATCACTAACATATACTTTATCTAATTTTATATCATTAAAAAAATTGTTAGCTTTATTGCCTTGACTTATACCAATTGCATTTAGGCTTATATCCAAATTACCATAATAGGACCCTCTTCTATTTTCTTCAGTCTGGCCATGCCTTAGCAAATAAATATTCATAATTCTTCTCCTATAGCTACCTCACTTTAATTTTATAGTGAAGTATTATCCCTTATATCTATATATTTTTTGCTATCAAGTGTTGCATCTTCAAATGTCCCCATATTATCCATTGTGAACAGTGCTGCTTCAATTATATTAAAGGCAAGGGGGCATCCTGAGCCTTCTCCCAATCTCATATTCAAATTTAGCATAGGTTTTAATCCTATTTCCTTCATTATAAACGCTGCTCCTGGTTCCGCCGATAAGTGAGATGCAAATATATATTCCTTCACTAAGGGATTTAATTTATAAGCACAAAGCGCAGCTGCTGAAGCTATAAACCCATCAATAACAATAGGAACTCTATTTTTCGCTGCAGCTAGGAAGCAACCACATAGTCCTGCAATATCGAATCCTCCAACTTTTGAAAGTACATCAATAACATCATTTTTATCTGGATTATTTACTTCAATAGCTTTTTTAATTACTCTTTTTTTATTAATAAATTGTTCCTCTGTAATTCCCGAGCCTTTACCTACTGACTTATCTACTTCAAGTCCTGAAAAAACACTTAGAATTGCAGCACTTGTGGCAGTATTTCCTACACCCATTTCCCCTGTACCAAATAAATCATAGCCTTTGCCTACCAAATCATCAATTGTTTCTATACCAACTTCTATAGCTTTAATTGTTTGCTCCCTAGTCATTGCAGGTCCCTTCATCATGTTCATGCTTCCGTAGGCAATTTTTCTATCTATAATTTTAGGATTGTCAAAGTCCGCATCAACGCCTATATCTACAACTGTAATGTCACTTCCAGCAAATTTTGATAAAACATATACGCCGGTTATTTTTTTAGTGAAATTATTAGTAACTGTAGCAGTTACACTTTTAGGGCAATTAGACACTCCCTCTTCTACAACTCCATTATCGCTACACATTATAACTACATTCTTTTTATTAATCTTATTATATATCTCTCCAGTAATACCTGCCATCTTGGCTATAATATTTTCTATTTCACCAAGACTTCCTATAGGTTTTGTTAAACTATCAAGTCTATCCCAGGCCTTTTTCATAGCTTCTTTATTTGTTGGTTCAATACACTCCATAGTGTTTTTTAGAATTTTCATTTGTTTTTTATCCCCCTGTTCTGATCTAAGTCTATCTCATAATTTTAACACATAAACCTTAAAGTGTGTTTATTAGTTTCATTAGTTGTTAACTGTCCCTTTTAAATTAGTTGCATCACTTCTTAACTGTCCCCAATTAACAATTAAACCCAGCTAAAACCCAGTAAACTTAAAAAGCAGGGACAAATTAATGTCCCTGCTCCTTAATAGATTTCGTTATCATCTATAACTGGTAAACTGTCTAAATTATTGGTTTTATCTCCATCTGGTAAACTTCTTAAAAATTCTTCGCCTTTTTTTGAAGTTGATATAGAAACTCCACCTATATTCCCTTGCTTAGCCAAAATGACTGCTTGTTCTTTTGAAACTATATCTCCATTCTCAAATTCATAGGCTGTAATTTCTCCACTATTGTCTTTTACTACTCTACTGATCATATGAGCTGCACTTTCTTTATTATTATTCATAATAACACTTCCTTTCTTATTTCATTATTAAATATCCTAAAAAACAAAGTATCCTTCTATAAAAAACAAAGTATCCTTCTATACATACAGTTTTACCAATTATATTATTATTTATGTTAAATGTTTTTATAATTATTTATCAATAATACTAAGAGCTAAGAGAGTTATTGCAAAAAAAATAACAAGTCAAATATGCTAGCATACTGACTTGTTATTATTATTCCCATTCTTCTTCTAAAAGCATCTTCTCATCATATTTTTTTCTTCCCATAAGCCTAAAGATAATATCCGCTTTTCTAAAGCCTTTGCCATTTTCCTTGTATTGCTTAAAAAGTCTTATAATCATACCCTTATTTATATTAAGCAAAGGTACTAATTCCTCAATATGATAAGCTTCCTCAATTAAAATGTCTTCAAGGTTTCTCTGCATATTAAGTTTATACTCTAGGTCTAATCTTCTATTTTTATGAGGTCCGCTGCTTCCTCTATGATGTTTCGAACAAAGGTATCTAAAGTTAAGTGGAAATTCAATGCCCCCTTGGCTTATATAAACTATATGATGCTTATCCGCTGGCTTACCACAAATTTCACACTGAAACAAAATTTTACCCTCCTTAAAGAATAATGAGGCAAAACAATTAATAATTGTTTTGCCTCATAGTCTTTACTAAAACATTAATTTTTATTAAAATTTAAAATCTTTAAATTTGTTTTTAAATATATCTCCTAAAGTTAGACCCTGTTCTTCCCCATTATATTTTGAAAGATCGCCATAACTCTTATCTAATGCTTCTTTAATACTTAAGCTTATTCTTCTATCTTTTTCATTTATATCACCAATTTTAACTTTTACAACATCTCCAACTTTTAATACATCAGAAACTTTTTCTATACGATCTTCTGATATTTCTGATAAATGAACAAGTCCATCTATACCTGAAGGTAGTTGAACAAAAGCACCAAAGTCCATTATTCTTACTACAGTTCCCTCTACTATATCATTAGTTTTATATGTGCTTGATATATTATTCCAAGGGTTTCCTGCTGCTGCTTTAAGTCCTAGAGATATTCTTCCCTTTTCTCTATCAAGGTCTAAAACACGAACTTCCAATTCTTCTCCAACAGATACTACCTCTGATGGATCTTGAACTCTTTTCCATGATAATTCTGAAATGTGAATAAGACCATCAACGCCACCTAAATCTACAAAAGCACCAAATTTAGCGAGTCTAGTTACAACGCCTTTTCTCATATCGCCTTTTTTAAGTTCATCCCATACTAAGTTTCCCTTAGCTTCGTTTTCTTCTTTTTCTATTGCTTTTCTAGATAAAACTAACTTTTTATTTTCTTTTTCTAACTCAATTATCTTAACTTCCATAGTTTTTCCTTTGAAGTCTTGTAAATTTTCTATATAAGCACTTGACATTTGTGAAGCAGGTATAAATGCTCTAATTCCTTCTACATCAGCTGTAGCTCCACCTTTTACTATTTCATTAATTGTTATTTCTAAAGTTTTATCTTGATCTAAAATTTCTTGTAATTTACCCCATAATTCTTCAACATTGTCCTCACTGGTAATTGGAACCATAGATTCCTCGATACTGCCCATTACGTCATTCATTGTTACTTCTTCGTTATTTTCTTCTGTTATATTATCTGTTATTAAATTTTCTGTTGTCATATAATACACTCCTTCTATTAAATAATTATTATTAAAACTATCCTCGAATTACTTATATAGTTTTATTTTATCCTATATACTCATTCAAATCCTGCTTATTTTGATGATTTTATAGAATTACCCCAAAATCAGTTTTATTTATCTGATTTCCTTATAATTCCTACAATTTAAATATCACACTATCCATTATACACAAAAACATCAGAAAATACAAAGTTGTTTGAAATTATTCACAAAACAATTCAAAATAATCTCAAAATAACTGGGGACGGTTAACAACTATTTTACATTTAAAACACTTTAAATGTGGATTAGTTGTTAACATCCCTAACCATTAAGTACATTAATTGTTAACCGTCCCCTACCATTTACCCCATTTCCCTATCTTTCGTTTATCGTTCTTCCCTAAAATAAGCACTCAAAAGTCCAGCCGGTGGTTAATTTTCGCTAGACTTCTTCATGGAAACTATTACTAAAATAATTATTGTAACTAACTGCAAATTTAGGTAAGCCTTGAAGTCTAAAGCCTAATATGTCAAGACCGCAAAGAGCTCCTCCTACTAATGCATTAACATATTTATATAAATTAACATTTATACTAGCTGCGTCAGCGGCCGCACAACTTGATTTACTCGTAGAGTTATAGTTAAAAACGCTTAAATCAGTGCTCCAAAGGCTCCTGCAATCGCTGCAGCTCATAGTACTTAAACCTGGCATAAATCCAATGACAGAACGAATAGGCCTCATACCCTCTACACATGAATTAAGGTTTCTTATTTATGATTTTTCAAATAAGCTGTCATCGCAAATTATTAACAATAAAACTAGAATATAAAGCTATTATATATAAGATAGTGGACTTGTGAAGAATGTAAAAACATTCATGATAGGGATGAAAACGCATCAAAAGACATCCTTAAACAAGGAATAAAAGAATTTAATAATTAACTATTTGATATTCAAAATTTTAAAAGTATATTAATTGTTAACTGTCCCCCTGATTCTTAAAAATAAAAGTGCATTAGTTGTTAACTGTCCCCGCTGTTTTTAACTGTCCCCCCGAACCGTCCCCGCCATTCTTATTTGAAAACTACCTTGTTATCTTTTATAGATTTTACTATGGCTAAGGATTCTACTTTAATACCTTCCTTTTCTATGCGGCTTCTTCCATCTTGAAATGCTTTTTCAATTACAATTCCAACTCCTACAATTTCAGCGCACGCTTGACGTACAATTTCCACAAGTCCCATGGCTGCATTTCCATTTGCTAAAAAGTCATCAATTATTAAAATTTTATCCGCTGCATTTATGTATTTTTTACTAGCTCTTACCTTATAGTTTTTGTTTTTTGTAAAAGAGAACACGTCGGCTTCATATGTTTCACTATCCATATTAGTTGCCTCATGTTTTTTCGCAAAAACTACAGGAACATTACCAAAATGTTGCGCCACAATACATGCTATTCCTATACCAGATGCTTCTACTGTTAGTATCTTAGTAATTTCATGATTTGCAAATCTTTCTTTAAATTCTTCACCAATTTCATTAAAAAGATTTATATCAATTTGATGATTCAAAAAGCTATCAACCTTTAAGATTTCACTCCCTATTATTGTTCCCTCAGATATAATTTTATTCTTTAATGTTTCCATAATTTTTCTCCTTTATTAATTAAATTTTCAACATGCTTTAAACAATAAAAAAACTCCCTAGTTAACGATTAAATGCGTTAACTAGGGAGCTTATAATAAAATAAAATTATAGTCTTTAATCATTATAACCACCCATAGTCAAGTATTTCACGGCCACTTGGTAGAAACGCTTAGTCCATATTTCTAAGCATATATGAGTTTATGAATATTAAGTTTTGTTCTTTTATTATTGTTCGTGTATGTATTCCTTATACAATATTACAACATTTTTTTTATTATTTCAACATTTTTTCAACTATTATAACCTGCTAATTTTATTATCTCCAAATATTGTTTAAAAAGACCCTACTAAAAAAATAACAAGTCAAATACGATAACCTATTAATAGGCTAAGCACCGACTTGTTATTTACTTAAATCTATTTAATTATAATTTAATCCTAACTGATGGTGTATTCCAAATTTCTTTGGCATATTGCTTTATAGTGTTATCACTGGAAAATATTCCAGACTTCGCAATATTTACAATGGCCATCTTTTGCCAAGTAGACTTTTGTCTAAATAGCCTATCAATTTCACTTTGAGCCTTTACATAAGAATCAAAATCTTTAAGTACGAAGAACTCGTCATTGTGCGGGATCAAACTATCATATATACTCATGAATTCCATTTTATTAGTATCTAAAAATCCATTTACCAGCTGATTTACAACGGTATTTAATCTCATATCGCTATTATAAATCTCTGAAGCTCTATAATTTTTATTCTTGTAATATTCTATTACCTGCTGCGAAGTTAGTCCGAATAAAACAATATTTTCTTTACCAACTGCATCAAAAATTTCTACATTAGCCCCATCTAAAGTGGCTATTGTTATAGCTCCATTCATCATGAATTTCATATTACCAGTTCCAGAAGCTTCTTTGGACGCAGTAGATATTTGTTCACTAACATCAGCACAAGGAATAATTTTCTCAGCTAGTGACACTCCATAATTTTCAAGGAATACTATTTTTATTTTATTTCTAGCTATAGGATCATTATTTATCTTTTTAGCTAGTGTATTTATAAGCTTAATGTTTTGTTTTGCAAAATAATAACTTGGAGAAGCCTTGGCACCAAATATAAAAGTTCTTGGAACTATATCTAAATTTGGATTTTCACGAAGCTCATTATATAAATGCATTATATTGAATACATTTAAAAGTTGCCTTTTATACGCATGCAATCTTTTTACGTGAACATCAAATATGGAATTAGGATCGATATCTATTCCATAAGTTGTCATTACATAGTTTGAAAAACCTACTTTATTATTTGTTTTTATATCTTGTATTTTCTCTTGAAAAGCGGCATCCCCTGCATAATCCATTAGTTTAGCAAGTTTATTTGGAGACTTTACCCACTTGTCACCTATGGTGTCCGTTATAAGATCTGCTAGCTCCACATTAGAATTTAATAACCATCTTCTATGAGTTATTCCGTTAGTTTTATTATTAAATTTTTCTGGATAGAATTCATAAAAATCCGTCAATTCTTGGTGTTTTAATAATTCTGTGTGCAATTTTGCAACTCCATTAACAGAATGACTTCCTACAATAGCAAGATATGCCATCCTTATATATCCATCTTGGATAATGGACATTTTATTTACTTTGTTCCAATCACCATTGTACCTATGATAAATTTCATTACAAAAACGTCTATTTATTTCTTCTATAATCATATAAATACGTGGAAGTAATTTTTTAAACATATCTGTAGGCCATTTTTCTAGTGCTTCTGACATAATTGTATGGTTAGTGTAGGCCATTGTTCCAGTAGTAATTGTAAAGGCCTCATCCCAAGTTAAATGTTCCTCATCCATAAGTAGCCTCATTAGTTCGGCCACAGCTACAGCTGGGTGAGTATCATTTATCTGTACTGCCACATGCTTATGAAATTTACTAAGTGGAATCTTCATCTTTTTATAGCTTTTCATAATACTTTGAATTCCGGCGCTTACAAAGAAGTATTCTTGTTTTAACCTTAGTAGTCTACCTTTTTCAAAGCTATCATCTGGATATAAAACTTGTGAAATAGCTTCCACTGAATATTTATCCTCACCTGCTTTTGCATAATTCCCTTGACTAAAGGATGAAAAATCAAAGTCTTCTTCCAAAGTCTCAGCACTCCAAAGCCTTAAGTTATTTACAGTATTATTTTTATATCCTTTTATTGGAGTATCATAGGGTACCGCTCTTACAGATTGATAATTTTCATGAACAGCTTTCATTTCCCCATTTTCGTCCTTTAGATATACGTCTCCATAAAATTTTACTATTACAGCCTTATTCTCTTTTCTTATTTCCCAAACATTACCATTTTTTAGCCAGTTATCAGGAACCTCTACTTGGTAACCATCTTCTATTTTCTGCTTGAATAGTCCATATTTATACCTTATACCGCAACCGTGACCAGGTATCTCAGTAGATGCCATGGAATCTAAGAAACATGCTGCAAGCCTTCCTAGACCACCATTACCAAGTCCAGCATCGAGTTCTATATCCTCTATGTCTATCCAGCTAATTCCTAGATCAGCAAAGGCCTCCACACATATATCCTTAATACCTAAATTAACTAAATTACTATTGAGTAACCTACCAACTAGAAACTCCATAGAAAAATAATACACTTGTTTTATTTTGTTCTCTCCATACTCTTTATTAGTTTCTATCCAAGATTTAGAACAATAATCTTTTATTAATGCACCTAACGCAACATATTGATGTAGCCTAGAGGCATCCACTGCCTCTTCTGCAAACATAGTTTGTAATTTTTCTATATAATCTATTTTAAATTCTTCTTTATCTATTACCATAATATCCACCACCTAGAAATTTTAAAATCTACAGCAAATAAAATTTAGTCTATTAAATTACTATATAAATCTATATAGTTTTTAGCTGAATTCTCCCAACTATTGTTTGAAGTCATAGCATTGTTAACTAATTTATTCCAAGATTCTTTGTCTTTGTATAAGTTTAGAGCGTTATTTATTGTATCCATTAATTCATCACTATCGTAATTGGTAAAAGCAAAACCATTTCCAGTACTAGTATATTTGTTATATGGTGTAATGGTGTCTTTTAAACCTCCAGTTTCACGAACAATTGGAATACTTCCATATTTAAGAGCTATAAGTTGACCAATACCACAAGGTTCAAATAAAGACGGCATTAAAAACATATCTGAAGCAGCATATATTTTTTGTGCTAGCTTCTCATCAAAAATAATGTTTGTAGATATCCTGCTTGGGTAAATAGAAGCATAATATTGGAATATATCTTCATAGTATCCATCCCCATTACCAAGCAATACTATTTGAACAGGAAGGCTAAGCAATTCTTGAAGTTTTTCCACTATTAAATCTAGTCCCTTTTGTTTTACTAGTCTAGTTACAATTCCTATCATCGGAATATTTTCATTTATGGTAAAACATAGTTCATATTGAAGTTTTAATTTATTTTTCACCTTTTCTATTAAAGAGCTTTCATCAAAATTGTAAAATATTTTTTTATCTAGTATAGGATTGTAGAGTTCATAATCTATACCATTTACTATGCCATATAATTTATCTGATTGCGAGCGTAATAATCCGTCTAGTCCCTCACCATAGAATGGAGTCTGTATTTCTGCTACATAAGTTTCACTTACAGTAGTTACTGCATCAGAGAAAACAATTCCTCCCTTCATAAAGGAAATAGCATCATAAAACTTTAGTGCATCATCACTATCATACCCATCATCTAGATTTAATAATCCACCAAGTACTTCTTTTGGAAATACTCCTTGATATTTTAAATTATGGATAGTGAATACACTTTTTATTTTACTATACTTTTCATCTTCACTATATATATCTTTAAGCAGTGCTGGCAAAATTCCACAATGCCAATCATTACAATGAATTATATCTGGCACAAAATCTCCCATGTGTTTTATAGATTCTAGTACTGCTTTTGAAAAGTAAGAATACCTCTCTCCATCATCATAACATCCATATATCTCAGGTCTTTCAAAATAATATTGATTATCTACAAAGTAATAAGGTATGCCCTCATAAGTTAAATGTTGCAAACCACAATATTGATTTCTCCATCCAACTGGCACAGTAAAACTAGCTACACTTTCCATACAATTTCTAAATGACAATGGAATGCCACTATATTTAGGTATAATTACTCTTGCATCAATACCCATTTTTCTTAATGCTTTAGGTAATGCATATGCTACGTCGCCAAGACCCCCAGTTTTTATAAAAGGATACGCTTCCGATGCCACAAATAATACTTTCATACTAAACCTCCTTTAGACACATTCAATTAAATAAATAGTCAGTGCTCTAATCTATTCTAGCCTGGCTATTTATATAACTGTGCCTTATCTTTATTATTCTAATCTAGATTTTTTCTCTATAACAACTGGGAACTCTTCATCCCCTTTTAATATTGTATTCTCATTTACAATAGTATTTTTATCAATTATAACATTAGTTAGTTTACAGCCTTGTTTGATTTCACAATTTTCAAATATTATGCAATTTTTAAGTTCTGCACCGGCGTGTACAGTTACCCTTCTTGAAATTATACTATTCTCTATACTTCCTTCTAAAATACATCCATTGGATATCAGTGCATTCTTAACTTTTGATCCATTAACGTATTTAGTTGGTGCTCCATCTTTACTCTTTGTATATATTAACCCATTGTTAAAAAATAATTCCTTAGTTACTTTTCCATTTAGCATATCCATACTAGTTTTGTAATAATTTTTAATAGAATTTACACATTGAAGGTATCCTTTAAATTCAAATGCATTTACATTAAGTTTCGAAACGCTATTATAAATAGCTGCTTTTATTGAATTATGATAACCTGTCTGAACTGACTTGTTTATAATATTTATAAGGGTACTTTTTTTCATTATAAACATTTCCATTGATATATTTAGTTTATCCTCTGCTCCAATGTTTTTCCCAATGCTCAAAACTTTATTTTCCTCATTAATATACAGTGTACCGCTATTTACATAATGCTTTTTCCCATTGTTTGTTTTTTTGTATAATAATGTTATATCACTACCTGATTCTTCATGAAACTTAGCAGCCTCATTATAATTCATGTTGCATAACATATATGAAGAAGATATTATTACATAGTCTTGCTTAGTTCTGTGAATGTATTCCATATTATCACTTAATGCATCTATATCTCTTGTTTGTGACCCATCTGTATTAAACAAAAATAACCCATTTATTTTTCTATCTAGATCCCAAGATTTACCTGAACCTAAATGATCCACCAGCGATCTAGTTTTTGTGTTAGCGAATATACCTATATTATGAATACCAGAATTAACCATATTGGAAAGTACAAAATCAATAATCCTGTACCTTCCACCTATAGGTATAGATGCTATAGGCCTTGCTTTTGTAAGACTTTTAATATTGTCTTCTTTCTCATTTAACATTAATATTCCTATATAGTTTTTTAGCATACTAGCACCCCCTCTTTATAAGTTAGTTATTATTTTCGAATCGACTTTAATGTCTTTTCCTTGTTCTATAACAATAATATCTTCTCCATTACCAATATGTGAATTACGCCTTATAGTAACATTACTTCCAATAATAGCTTTATCAATAACCACATTATTTCCTATTTTAGTATTTGGTAGAATAACTGAATTAGTTATTTTTGAGTTTTTGCCTACATGAACTCCTTGAAAAAGCACACAATTATCTACTTCTCCAAAAACAGTACAGCCCTCATTTACCATAGCATTACTTATACTCGCCTCAGGTCCAATATATTGTGGTGGCAACATAGCATTGACTGTATATATTCTCCATTTAGTATCGTGTATATTCAAATCATTATCATCAGACAGTAAATCCATATTAGCTTCCCAAAAGCTTTCAATAGTACCAACATCTCTCCAATATCCTTTGAAGGGATAGGCATATAACTTCTGCTTCTTATTTATCATTTTTGGTATTATATTCTTTCCAAAGTCATTATCGGAATTTTTATCAAGGTTGTCCTCTTTTAAAAGTTGTTTAAGCGCTGCCCAATTAAAAATATAAACTCCCATAGATGCTAAATTACTTTTAGGATGTTCTGGTTTTTCATCAAATTCATAGATAGTATTATCTTCCCGAGTGTTCATCATTCCAAATCTACTAGCCTCTTCTAAAGAGACTTCTAAAACTGCAATAGTAACATCTGCGCCTTTTTCTTTGTGATAATCTAGCATTTTAGAATAATCCATTTTATAAATATGGTCTCCTGATAAAATAAGCACATATTCTGGATCATAGCTATCAATGTAATTTGTATTTTGGTATATAGCATCTGCTGTACCATTGTACCAATTGCCTCCATCTTCACTTTGATAAGGGGCAAGCATGCTTACACCACCATCTCTTCTGTCCAGATCCCAAGGTGCACCTATGCCTATGTGAGAGTTTAAAGCCAATGGTTGGTATTGAGTAAGAACTCCTACAGTGTCTATATTAGAATTTGAACAATTACTTAGTGAAAAATCAATAATTCTATACTTTCCTCCAAAGGGAACTGCTGGCTTCGCTATCATTTTCGTTAATTGTTTTAGCCTTGACCCTTGACCTCCTGCCAGTATCATAGCTATCATTTCTTTTTTTAACATGCTAGTTCACTCCTTTCTAAACCTCCGTTAATGACTAAATATTTACATTGAAATTTTAGGGATGAAAGATAAATTTCATTTTGTATCAGTTATTTGAATATTTTAATAATATATTTAAAATTATACCATATATATCTCATAATTGTTAAAAAACAGTTAAGAAATTCACAATATTTTATTTTTTTATAGTTTTATGAATTAATTCATATCATTTACCAAATATTAGAGTATTACTTTGTATATTTTGTAAAATATAAAACAAATAAATTATAGCATAGCGACCCTAAGTAAGCTATAATTTAAAATAACAATGCACATATAACCCTTGAGTTTCAATAAAACTTTAGCCTGATAAGGAGGAAACTATGCAAGATTTAAATACATCATCTAAATATAAGTTTATACTGTTACGTATACGAGAATTTCTTATATTAAAGTACAAAACCATTCTTAAAATAGCTTTTTCTATACTAATAGTCCTTTTGATTTATTTAGAAGGTAAAAAAGAATTATCAACCCTTAATTTAGCAGATTCCCTTTCCCTTTTAAGAAGTTTCGAACCTATAAAGCTTCTGTTATTTTTCATTGCGGGTTCTGCTGCTGTAAGTTGTATGACTCTTTATGATTATTTTATAATTAAAAATTTAAAATACAAAATATCATTATTAAAAACCTGGAGGATTTCTTGGATTTCCAATACTTTTAACAATTTTCTAGGCTTTGGTGGATTAACTGGTGCAGGCATTCGTTCCATGCTTTATAAAGAAGAAAATGTGCCACCCAAAGAGTGTCTATTTATAAATGTTTTACTTGTTCCTGCAACAACAACTGGTCTATCAATACTTGCCTTACTTGGTATATTTAATGTATTACCTATGAAACCTATTCTTTCAGAGCATAAATGGTTTTCCATCGCTGTAACTTCTTTTGCTATTTACTTTTTTATATACTTGTTATTATTTAAGATTAAATGGGTAAGAGACAAGGTGTTGCCTGAGGGGATATCTGTTGCATCCTCAGCCCCTTTGAGAATAAAATTAATTTTCGCTTCAGTTTTTGAGTGGGGTGGAGCAGGACTTTTGCTTTGGTATATAAGTTCAAACTTTATTAGTAATATTAACCCACTTCAAGTGTTTCCAATACTTACAGTAGCAGCTTCTGTAGGGATATTAAGTATGGTACCTGGAGGCCTTGGCTCCTTTGACTTAGTTACTATTCTCGGTCTTCAATTAGTTGGTGCATCGCCTAGCCAATCTCTTGCAATATTATTTATATATCGGCTTTTCTATTATATTATACCTTGGATTTTGGGAGCTATTATGGCTGCCATTGGTATGATTACTAAAAGTAAGCAGGATGATGTGGCAGTACCTTCACTATTCAATAAATTTCTTAACTTTCCGAGTGGAAATGTTTTTTTAAGTGATTTAGGTGTATGGGCTCTTTCTTTAATGGTATTTGTCAGTGGTATTATTTTACTCATTTCCGCCGCCACACCAAGCATTACTGGAAGAATTAAGCTACTATCAGAAATTAGTGCTTTTCCTCTGATGCATTTTTCCTACAGAATTTCCATTGCCATAGGTCTCATGCTCTTAGTGCTTTCCTGGAAAATCAAAGAAAGGCTGAAAAGAGCTTTTAACTGGACCTTAGTTTTATTAATTTTAGGCGCACTTACCACCTTTATGAAAGGCCTAGACTTCGAAGAAGCAACATTTCTATTAATTATTGCACTATTATTATGGTTATCTAAATCCCGTTATTATAGAGAAAGTGCACCCATAAAGAAAAGAACTGTAGCACTGTATTTGCTTATAACCTCTGTTAGTATTTTTCTCTATGCACTACTTGGTAACAGTATTCATGCTGATTTTATTAGGTCTGATAAAGCTTTTTATATACTAACAGTCCGCCCACGCGCTTTTACTCAAAATGCAATCTCTGCCTTTATCATTTGTTGGATATTTTTGTTCTTCTTGCTAAGTACCAGTTTTAATACAAAGTTTAATACTAAACCAAAAGAAGAAGACATTGAAAAGCTAAAACAGTTCCTTAAAAAATATAAAGGAAACTATCTTACACATCTTATTTTTTTAAAAGACAAAAACCTTTATTGGGCTCAAAATGATAAGGTACTTCTTGCTTATGGTGATATTGGCAATAAATTAGTGGTGCTAGGTGATCCTATAGGAGATTCCTCACTATTTAAAAATGCAATTGAGGATTTTCAAATCTATGCCGATAAATTTGGTCATACTCCTGTGTTTTACCAGGTTAGTGAAAAGTATTTTAAGTACTATCATGAAAATGGATATTATTTCTTTAAACTAGGAGAAGAAGCAATTATAAACCTAGAAACCTTTAGTCTTGCGGGCGGTGGACATAACCAATCCCTTCGTTCTGCAAAAAATCGTCTAGAAAAAGAAAATTTTAAATTTGAAGTATTAAATCCACCTTTTTCTAGTGACATGATTTCTGAAATTAAACTTATATCTGATATTTGGCTAGGGAAAAGGAAAGAGAAAGGTTTTTCATTAGGCTTTTTTAATGAAGATTATATACAATCCTCCCCTGTAGCAGTGTTTAAAAATGATCTTAGTAAAATTGTAGCTTTTGCTACCATAATGCCTGCTTATGATGAAGTATCTCTGTCCATTGATTTAATGCGCTTTGACCATAGCACTTGTCCTAACGGCACTATGGAAGCTCTTTTTGTAAACTTAATTAATTGGTCAAAAGCTCAAAATTATAAATATTTTAATATTGGCATGGCGCCTCTTTCCAATGTGGGACTCGCACCTTTTGCCCATGATCAAGAAAAATTGGCAAAGTTTGTTTATAAGTTCGGTAACTATTGGTATAAATTTTCAGGGCTTCGTAACTATAAAGAGAAATTTCACCCTGATTGGGAGCCTAGATATCTGGCTTATCCAAAATTTATTTCACTACCTACACTATTAATAGAACTTACAATTCTTATTTCCAAAAATGCTGAAAAGCAATAAACTTCTAAAATAACAAGAGAAGCAGGTCATTGTTTTACCTATAAAACAATTTTAAAAAAGGGGTGTTGAAATGATAACTAAATTACCTGATGGAAAAACTATAGATGAGTGTATCCATGAGTTTCCAATTCTTAAAAACATAATTGATACTAAAGAAGTATTTTGGGTGAATCCAAAACTTGAAGCTTTTGAAGAAGCAATAAAAAAGATCTCCTTAAATGAGCATGATGTACGCGATGCAGAGAATAGACTAACTCGCTTTGCACCACTTATGTCCAATTTATTCCTTGAAACTTTAGTTTTAGGTGGCCTTATTGAATCTCCAATGTATAGTATTCCCTATATGCAGAGAAGCCTTGAGAATTTATTTAATATAAAAATTCCGGGTGAATTGTTATTAAAATGTGATAGCCATCTTCCTATAGCAGGCTCCATTAAAGCTCGCGGTGGAATCTATGAGGTGCTAAAACATACAGAAGACTTAGCACTAGAGCATAATTTAATTAAGCTAGAAGATGATTATTCAATTATGGAGAGTGAACAGTTCAGAAAATTTTTTAGTAAATATACAATCCAAGTAGGTTCTACTGGAAATTTAGGTCTGAGTATTGGAATAATGAGTGCAAAAATTGGGTTTAAAGTAATTGTCCATATGTCAGCAGATGCAAAGCAGTGGAAAAAAGATTTACTTCGAAGTAAGGGAGTTACAGTTATTGAATACCAGTCGGATTATAGTAAGGCTGTTGAGGGTGGCAGAAAACTTTCAGATATTGACCCTATGAGTTATTTTGTTGATGATGAGAATTCCACCAATTTATTTTTAGGCTATAGCACAGCAGCCCATAGACTAAAAAAGCAGTTAGAAGATATGAAGATTATTGTAGATAGTGAACATCCGCTTTTTGTATACCTGCCTTGTGGCGTAGGCGGTGGCCCAGGTGGTGTTGCCTTTGGACTAAAATTAATATTCAAAGATAATGTACACTGCTTTTTTGCAGAACCTACACATTCACCTTGCATGCTACTAGGGCTTCTTACAGAGCAATATGAAAAAGTTTCTGTTCAAGATTTTGGTATTGATAACATTACTGAGGCAGATGGGCTTGCTGTCGGAACTCCTTCAGGGTTTGTAGCAAGAACATTGCAAAATTCATTAAGCGGTGTTTATACTGTGGAAGATGATAAATTATTTATGCTTTTAAGTACTTTAATAGATACAGAAGAAATACCTTTAGAACCCTCTGCATGTGCAGGAATTATAGGCGTAGCTAAGCTTTTTGTAAATGTTTCCGCTACCAAATATTTAAAAGATCATAATTTAACAGATAAGATGACTGAGGCTACACACATTGCTTGGGCTACTGGTGGAGGCTTAGTACCAAAAGATGTTATGGAAGGTTACTATGAAAAAGGTTTAAATCTATTAGCTAAAAGAGATAATCATGGCTTGCATTAAAAACATTATTTAATCACCTTCAAATAAATAAAAAGCTAAAAATAATTCTACTAATTATTTTTAGCTTTTTTCACTTTTTTCTTTACATTTCTCTGCTTCTTCTCCAATTATCTTTATGCCTTTTTCTATATCTCCCGCGGATAATCTAGAAAATCCCAATCTTATAGTATCACTCCCGCTATCATCCGTATAAAATATATCTCCTGGAGCGAATATTACGTCTCGGGTGTAACATCTTTCTAATAACTCTCTTGCGTTAATTTCATCTAATTTTATAAATATATACAGTCCACCATCCCCTAATATATTTTTATGCGGTATATACTTTTTAGATAACGACTTAATTAACTCATACTTTTCTCTATATATGTTTCTTGCCTTTTTTACGTATCTTTCAAAGCTTCCACTTTTCATATATTCATATAAAATTGCTTGATCTAAGGATGAGGTGTGAATGTTCCTGCTTCTCTTTACACACTCTAATGCATCAATGAGTTTTTCATCAGCAAAAATCCACCCTATTCTTATTCCTGGGAAAAGAATTTTTGATAAACTACCTATATAAACCACTGAATTTTCCTCACCGCTAATTGATACTATAGGAGCAATATGCGAGCCTAAATGCTGAAGCTCCTCATTAAATCCATCTTCGATTATTGGTACCTTATGTGCTTTTAGTAATTTATAAATATCTTCTCTTTTTTTACTCGTCATCACCATCCCAGTTGGATTATGATAAGATGGAACAAGGTAAGCAGCTTTTATATCATCGCTTTTAAGAGCTTCTATTAATTTACTTGTGTTTATACCCTCCTCCTCAACCTCAATGCCTATTATATCTAACTCATGAAGCTTCATTAGCTTTATGGCTGTATTATGAGTAGGGTTTTCACATATAATTTTATCTCCACTTTCAGTAATTGAAGATAAGACTATATCAAAACCTTCTGTAAATCCGTTAGTTATTAAGATGCTTTTATTAATTGTATTAACTCCCTTTTGTCTCATATAATCCAGAAGAAAATTAATTAAAGGCTTATATCCCTTGGCATAGCCATAATTAAGAATTTTTTCACCCTCAATTGAAATTGTGTTTAAAAACGCCCTCTTAAATTCTTCCATATCAAATAAACTTTCATCCGGTGCTATAGTTTTGAAAGATATCATGCCTTTTTTATATAATTTTTCATGCTTCATAATATCTAATTTTTCAGCACGACTGGCATAGCTACTAATATTATTAGCCCAATTTATATTCCACTCATTATTCTTATTTACTTCTATCTTAGAGATAAAGGTGCCGATACCATCTACAGTGTACGCCAAATTATAATCTTGGAGAAGTTCATAGGCTCTCATAATAGTAGTTCTGCTAAGCTTCATCATAGAAGCCATCTCCCTTGTTGAAGGCAATTTACTTCCAGGGGGAAGCATACCATCTTCAATCATTTCCTTCATATAATTGTAAACCTGAATGTAAATAGTCTCATTTTTAGTAAGCTTTATATCATAAAACATTAGTGCACCTTCCATCTATAAAGATATAAGTTTAATTTTTATTTATTCAAAGAGTATTGAACTATTTTATCTAGAAGCTGACTAAAGTTTAGTCCATAAGCATTAGCACTTTTAGGGAAAAGGCTGTTTTTGGTCATACCTGGGAGAGTATTTATCTCCAGCACATATATCTCATCATCTTTTATTATCATATCAATTCTAGCATACACCTTAAGCTTAAAGATATCCCAACATTTCAAACAAATTTCCTCAACTTTTTTACTTAGTGTTTCAGGAAGCTTAATGATTTTTTCTTCCGCACCATCATTATCATATTTTGAGCTATAATTAAAAATTTCTGATTTAGGACTTATAGAAATTACAGGAAGCACCTCTCCATTTAATATTGGGCAGGTTATTTCTTCGCCTTTTATATATTCTTCAATTATAATTTCATCATCATATTTTAGTGCTTCGCAAACTCCAACTTTAAGTTCATCTATGGAATGCGCCAATATAGTTCCAATACTTGAGCCTCCACTATTAGGTTTTACAATTAAAGGATATCCCATATTTTCTATTATACTATAATCTATTTTATTTTCATCCTTTACTATTATCCATTTTGGCGTTTTTATTCCCTCTGATACAAATAATTTTTTACTTATATTTTTATCCATGCATATTGCACTAGCTAAAACACCGCAGCCTGAAAAAGGTATTCCTAGACTTTCTAATATGGCTTGTATTCTTCCATCCTCACCAAATTTTCCATGAAGTGCAATAAATGCAAACTCTAATGATTTCACGCTATCTATAAACTCATATTCACTGTTTATTGGTATAGGTACAACCTCATACTTAACTTTATCTAAATTTTCAATAATCTGCTTTCCAGTATTTAGTGATACCTCTCTTTCCGCTGATGTTCCGCCCATTATAACTCCTATTTTCATACAATCACCCCTACATTTATTTTCTTAATATTATTATATGGGGTGCATCCTATTAACGAAAGAACCACTACATCGTGAATTTCATGATGTAGTGGTATCTATGTTAATAATATTTATAATCTTTAAATGTACCTAATATGGCTTTGAAATCTTTTGAGTGTGATAATTTGTCCACTAAAAAATTAAATTTGAAATCTCAAAGAAATCACCCATTAGAAATGTCCATGCCATAAAATATTTCTACCATTTCTTTTTTCAATTTCTTTATAATATCACATTTTTCTTCTTGGTCTAAATCTTCTTCTTTAATTTCGAATAAATAATTTTCAAGCTCAAAATCGTTTAATATCATTTTTGTATGAAATATATTAGATTGATATATATTCATATCAATTAAGTTGTATCTATTTATAGTTTCACTGGCTATATAATTTTGTATAGAATTAATTTCATGATCTATAAAATGTTTTTTACCATCCATATCTCTTGTAAAACCTCTGACCCTATAATCAATAGTAATAATATCTGAATCAAAGCTACCTATTAAGTGATTTAGAGCTTTTAATGGGGATATAGTTCCACATGTAGCTACATCTATGTCCACTCTAAAGGTACTTATATTATTTTGAGGATGACTCTCAGGATAAGTATGTACTGTTACATGACTTTTATCTAAATGTGCAACAATATTCTCACGAATTGGAGTTAGAATTCCTCTATTACAAGAAGGATCTACCAAATACAGTGGAATTTCTTCCTCTGAAATAAGTAAAGTTACGCTGGCTCCTTGAGGATCATAGTCTTGTTTGGCAATGTTTAGTACACTGGCGCCTATTATTTCGGTAACCTCAGTAAGAATCTTTGTTAGTCTCTCAGCATTATATTGTTCATCAATATACTCTATATATTTCTTACGATCTTCTTCAGTTTTTGTATAGCAAATATCATAAATATTAAAACTTAATGATTTTGTTAAGTTGTTAAATCCATATAGCTTTATTTTGTTTTTATCATTTTTAGCCAACTTTATTCCCCATTTCTCTTTGACATCTACAAAGAAAATTATATAACTTATGGCCTCATTGTCAAGACCTAAATTTATTGTAAATGAACATCCTATATAATTTTTTACTTGAAGTATATACTTTTTAACATTATAATCATTTATAATAGTAAATTTGTATATTTTTATATTTATTATTACTATTAACTTTATAACTTAGATGTGAATATATTTAAGTATAGCCTATTTATTTTGTCACAAATATATATATCAATAGAATATGGAGGTATCAATGCAATGGATAAAAAATTAAAAGTTGGTTTATTAGGTGGAACTGGATTTGTTGGTCAACGTCTTGTTACGTTGCTAGCTGATCACCCTTATTTTGAAATAACTGTTATTGCTGCTAGTAAGAACTCTGTGGGTAAGACTTATTTTGAAGCAGTAAATAATAGGTGGAAATTAGACATACCTATGCCAGAGTGTGTTAAAAAGATAGTAATAAAAAATATAGATGAAGTAGATTTAATAAGTAGCGAAGTAGATTTTGTATTTTGCGCAGTTAATATGCCGGCAAATGAAATTAGAGAAATTGAAGAAAAATATGCAAAAGCTGAAACTCCTGTAATTTCAAATAACTCTGCACATCGCCATACATCAGATGTTCCCATGGTTATTCCAGAAATAAATGCTGACCATTTTGAATTAATTAAAGCTCAACGTGAGCGTTTAGGCACTAAAAAAGGCTTTATTGTTGCTAAACCCAACTGCTCAATTCAAAGCTATGTTCCTGCTATAAGTGCACTTCTGCAATATAAACCTACAAAAATATTAGTTTGTACCTATCAAGCTATATCAGGTTCTGGAAAAATATTTTCAGACTGGCCAGAAATTAATGATAATGTTATACCTTATATAGGTGGAGAAGAAGAAAAGAGTGAGCAAGAACCTCTAAAAATTTGGGGTCATATAGAGAATGATTGCGTAGTTAATGCTACTGAGCCTATAATTTCAACTCAATGCATACGTGTTCCAGTTTCAGATGGTCACTTAGCTGCAGTGTTTGTTTCCTTTGAAGATAAACCATCGAAAGAAACTATTATAGAACATTGGGCGAGTTTTAAGGGCAAACCTCAACTTTTAAAACTCCCAAATGCACCAGAACAATTTTTGACTTACTTTGAGGAAAATGATAGACCACAAACTGGTCTAGATAGAAATATTGAAAAAGGTATGGGCATAGCAATTGGAAGACTTCGAGAAGATAGTTTATTTGACTATAAATTTGTTTGCCTATCACATAATACTCTTCGTGGTGCTGCCGGTGGTGCAGTGCTCACAGCTGAACTTTTAAAGACTGAAGGATATTTAACATCAAAATAATCTAGGCTAGAATAAGCTCCAATAACAAAACCTTCTTATTTCAAGATGATTTTCAACTTGAGGTAAGAAGGTTTTTATTTTAAATTAAATGGGGGACAGTTAACAACTAATGCACTTTAAGGGCGCGGTTAGGCGGGGGGACAGTTAACAACTATTTATCAAATAGTTGTTAACCGTCCCTAATTATTATTTCTTACTTAATATTGAAAACTCTTAAACGCTTCTAAGAATCTTTCAATATCCGCCTGCGTATGCTTGACACATAAGAATGTTGCCTCAAATTGAGATGGTGCAATATTTATTCCACTTTTTATCATATGTTCAAAGTATCTTGCAAATAACAATGTATCACAAGTTTTAGCATCTTCAAAAGTTTTAACTTCACTCTTTTCTGTAAAGAAAGGTGTAAGCATTGCACCACATCTATTAACTACCATAGGTATACCTTTTTCTTTTGCAATTTCTAGTAGTCCCTTTTTAAGTTTTTTAGAAAGCTTCTCCATATGCTCATAAAGACTTGGGTTATTATAAAGCTTAGTTAATGTTGCGTAACCAGCTGCCATTACCACAGGATTTCCTGACATAGTACCAGCTTGATAAACTGGTCCCATAGGCGATAATAGCTCCATTATCTCTCTTTTTCCACCATAAGCACCACAAGGAAGTCCTCCCCCCATGATTTTTGCATAAGTTATTAAATCAGGAGCTATTCCATAAATGCTTTGTGCTCCTTTATATGCTACTCTAAATCCACTCATTACTTCGTCAAAAATAAGTAGACTCTTGTATTTATCACATAAATTCCTAAGCTCTAATAAAAATTCTTTTTCAGCAGGGATAACTCCCATATTTCCTGCCACTGGCTCAATGATTATGCAAGCAATATCATCGCTATATTTCTCGAATACTTCTTTTACACTGTCTATATCATTGTAATTTGCTATTAATGTGTTTACAATGCTTTCTTTTGGAACACCTGCAGAGCCAGGTATGCCTGTAGTCATCATTACTCCTGAACCTGCTTGAACTAGAAAGCCTTCAGCATGTCCATGGTAACAACCTGCAAATTTTATTATTTTATTCTTTCCTGTGTACCCTCTTGCTAGTTTAACTGCACTCATCGTGGCTTCTGTACCTGAGTTAACCATTCTAATCATATCTACACTATCTACAGTGGTGCAAATATGCTTGGCGAGTTTTAGTTCTACTTCTGTAGGTGCGCCAAAAGCTATAGCGTCCGCACAGGTATTTTGTATAGCTTTTACTACCTCCTCGTCACAATGTCCAAGTATCATGGGCCCCCAGGCGCATACGAAATCTATATATTTATTTCCATCTTCATCATAAATGTATGCACCCATTCCTTTTTTAATAATTGGAGGAGTTACAGTTAAATCTTTATAAGCTCTAACTGGACTATTAACTCCACCAGGCATGTATTGTTTTGATTCATTAAATATGTTTAAATTCTTCATAATAATTTCCTCTTTTCTTATTTAAATTTTGATATTTTTATACTACTATAAAAAATGTTACTATAGTTATCCACACCAAGTTAATTTAATATGATTTTATCCACAAATTCTTATTAAATAATCACCTAAGTTTTATTAAAAACCCACTAAAATATTAATCTTATTCGCTAGCAGAGTAATCAAGGTATGTTTTAAAGCTTAAATATCCTGCTTATTATGTCCACACATTCTTTAGACCTCCCCTTCAAATGTTCCTCCTTTAAGACCTCTATAGCTCTGTTTATGTAGGCATTTGAAGTACTCTTTAAAAGCATTTCTGCTAATTTTTCATTATCTTTAGTCTCTTTTTTATGCTTAAAAGTATCTAACCTTTGTTTGTAGACATCTTCACCATTGTGTTTTATCCTTTTTATAAAGGATGATAGCTCATTTATGGTTTTCCATTCTATATATTCTTTTATGGCTTTATCTACTATGTATCTGTTATTCTTCATTAAGTGTTCTCTTCTTTTGTAGTTATCATCATGGATATCTCCGAGCTTATCTATATCATATACTTCATATAGTGAATTTTCACTTACTGTCTCTTCGATATCCCTTGGCACAGCTAAATCAAACAATAATAAGTGCTTATTAGGTAACTCCTTTAAGTGAACCACATTATGAGGAGCCGCAGTACAAGATATAACACAATCCACCTCTTCATAATAGTTATGTATATCCTTAAAAGGTATTACTTTTACTCTTGGATTTTCTATATTAACCTTTTGAAAATCTCTAACTGCAATATATAGTAAATCTATTTCTCCTTCTAGAATATATTTTGAGGTTAATTCCCCTACAGCTCCATAGCCTAAAATCATAAAATTTTTGAGACCCCTTCCTATCGCCTGTTTGACTACCATAGAAGATGAGGAAAGTGGTATATCACCTATTTTAGATTTAGTTCTAAATTCCTTGCCACAAGCAATAGCATTTTCAAAAAGTCTTTGAAGTTCTTTTTTAGTTGTTTTCAAACCTTTCGTAGCTTCATAAGCATCTCTTACTTGCCCTAAAATTTGGTCCTCTCCAAGTAATAATGAATCAAATCCACAAACCACCTCCATTAAGTGTTGTATAGCTTTTTCTTCCTTATAACTTTCTACATACTTTATTAAAGTCTTATCCCAATTTAACGCTTCAAAAACTTTGCTTATAATATTTTCATCCTTCGATCTAAAATATATTTCTGTCCTGTTACAAGTACTTAAAATAACTGCCTCGTCACAAATTTTTAAAAGAGCCTCTAAACACTTTTCTTGACGTTTTGGTATAATTGAAAGCTTTTCTCTGATTTCTATTTTCACATCATGATTTAGTCCTATTAGTTGTATCATTTTATCATCTCCATAAATACATCAATATTACGTATATTACATATAGTATTAATAAATAAAACATTGCCCCATACATTAGTCTTATTGTATCTATTATATGTTCTTTCCCTAGATCTTTTATTTTGTTTCCTATAGTTGGTTTATACATTATTTCTCCAAAATATATATTTGTACCGCCTAATTGAACTCTCATAGCACCTGCTGCTGCACCTTCTGGATAAGCACAATTAGGACTTTTATGATTTTTTCTATCTCTTATCATTACTTTTAAACTCTGTGTAATATTTCCTTGGACGAGTGGAGCTGCTAAACAAATTAACATTCCTGTTATTCTGGCGGGTATAAAATTAAATACATCATCTGTTTTTGCTGGAAAGAATCCAATATATTTATATTTTTCGTTAATATATCCAAGCATTGAATCCATAGTGTTTATGCCCTTATACATCATAGCTAAAGGCGCTCCACCCATTATTGCGTAGAGAATAGGAGCTATAACACCATCTGCTGTATTTTCTGCAATAGTCTCCACATCCGCTCTTACTATTTCATATTCACTAAGAGTTTTTGTATCTCGGCCTACAATGTAAGATAATTTAACCCTTGCGTCGTCAATATCATTTTTAGCTAAAGAGTCATACACCTTTATGCCTTCTTTATGAAGGCCTCTAGTAGCTATTGTTGTCCAAAGAAATATTATATTTAAAATATGGTATAACAAAAAAACTTCACTAGAAATCTTCAAAATTATAAAAGGAACTAAAAAACTACAAAAGGCCACTACAACTACAATAATCCCTCCAAAAACTTTAATTTGCTTATTGGTTTTACATAGCTTCCTGCCTAACTTATCTAATGCAGAAATAAGTTTTCCTATATAAATTACCGGATGTGGAAACCAATATGGATCTCCAATTAATAAGTCTAGGACAACCGCTAAAATTAAATCTATAACATTTGATGCCATTAGTATTTCCATTTTAATTCCTCGCTTACTTCAATTAGTTATTAACCGTCCCCAAGCTTTTCAGCTTAGTTTAATTAGTTGTTAACTGTCCCCCGGCTTTCCGGCTTTCCCCAGCTTTTTTAGTCCCATGATTTTATAGATTGCATCCATGTCTATACTATCTCTCACTATATCCGCTAGCTTGTCTATTTCTATTTCTCTTAAACTTTCATAAACCTTAGATTTTTTAGGTTCCATAGCTTTTTTTACTCTTAGTGCATTAACTATATATTCTCTAAATTCCACTCCATCCAAAATCCCATGGATATAGGTTCCCATAATATTTCCACCTTCATTAATTGCTCCATCCAAAGAGTCGCGCCCACCTTCATAGGAAGAGTGTTCACCTTCCAGGGAAGAGTGTTCACCATTATTTTCATATATTTCAAAAAGTGGTTTTGCCCTATGCCCATATTTACAAATTCCCATATGTATTTCATAACCATAGACATCAACGCTCATATCAATACCGCGAGCCTTTACTCTTGTAGTTATTTTTTCTCCTTGGAATGTTGTATCTATATCTAAAAGCTTCATGCCCTCTATTTTTTCAAAATTAGATTCTACACCCTGAGGATCATTTAAGCTATTTCCTAGCATTTGATACCCTCCACAAATTCCTAATATGTTGCCTTCCATACTATATTTCACAATGGCGTCAGTAAGTCCTGAATCTCTTAGAGTGATTAAATCCTGAATAGTATTTTTAGTCCCAGGTATTATAAGTAAATCTGGATTTCCCAATTCTTCTTTAGTTTTAACAAATCTAACTGATACATCTTCTTCAGTCTTTAAGGCATCTACGTCTGTAAAATTTGATATATGTGGGAGGCATATTACCGCAACATCAATAGGTGCAGTAATTTTTTTGTTAAATTCAACTGTGCCATCTTCATCTTCTAAATCTAATCTAAAGTATGGAACTACACCTAAACAAGGAATATGTATAATATCCTCCAGCATTGTAAGCCCAGGTTTTAAAATTTCTAAATCCCCTCTAAATTTATTTATAATAGTGGCTTTAACTCTTTTTTTCTCTTCCTCGTTAAGTAAAAGTAGAGTCCCTGCAAGGGATGCAAATACTCCCCCTTTATCAATATCTCCAGCGAGTATTACAGGGGCATCTATAAGCTCTGCCATTCCCATATTTACTATGTCTCTATCTCTTAAATTGATTTCTGCAGGGCTTCCTGCTCCTTCCATTACTATAATATCAAATTTCTTTTCTAATTCTTCAAACTGCTGCTTTAGCATATCTTTAAATTCTATTTTCATATTATGATATTCCATAGCTGTACTATTTCCAAAGACCTTTCCATTAACTATAATTTGACACTTTTTATCCGAGGAGGGCTTTAATAAAATTGGATTCATAAATACCTCTGGCTCAAGACCAGCTGCATATGCTTGAAGCACCTGTGCACGTCCCATTTCTTTCCCATCCATTGTAATGTATGAATTCAATGACATATTCTGTGATTTAAAGGGACACACAGAAAACCCATCTTGTTTAAAAATTCTACAAAGTGCTGTTACTAATACGCTTTTTCCTACAGATGAAGCTGTTCCTTGAACCATTATTTTAGCCATTTGTTTTTCCTCCTTCTTCTCCCTTTTTGAACAAAATAAAAAAACAGCAAGCTTTCACACCTGCTGTTATGTACAAAATTTCCATTGCACTAACTTAAATTCTACAAGTTCTTTCCCGCCGAAAGCTTAATATTAATGTTTTAGGCAGGTCTCCTGACTCTTGAAGAATTTATCCTCAATTACAGTAGCGGGGGCTGCTGTGGAATTACACCACATTCCCTTTTCACCTTATAAAAGGCACCTAAAAAATATCTATTCACTTTTTAAAAATTAGTCATAAAATTAAGTTCTAATATTTAATGTATTACTTCATAATTAAGTTTATAGTATTAATTTAATTATGTCAATTACTAAGAATTTCTCATACTTTTTTGCTCATTAATTATATATATACTCATTACCACTTTTATCTGTTTTTTCTAGTTTATTTATTTTAATTATTGGAATTACACTAACTTCTCCACTTTTAAAATCCTTATATTCTCGTTCTCCAAGTGTTCCCTCTATATTTACCCAAGTGCCCTCAGTGAATTTTTTTTCATTAGAATAATCACATAAAATACCCACGAGCTGTGCATCTGCAGCGCAACAACTTACAACAATTCTAGATAATATAAATTCATCTTTATTAAGTCCCTTTTGATTATATATGAAGCCTTTAATATTGATAGCTCTACCAATATGCTTGTGTGGATTTCCATATATATCATCATAAGTATTTATAAAATTTCCACTGGTCATATTTATAGTTGTTTCTTTTAACAGTGAAATACTTTCTAAAGCCCCCTTTAATGTACCACTCGCATTGTCAGTAGAGTGAGTATCTTTTTCATTAATATCACATACCTCTGTTCCATCAGCTAAAACAGTATGCTTATGCTTTAAGGTATTAATTTTCAATTGTGAAGTTAATGAAAATCCTTTATTTATTGCGCTATCAATACTGATCCCTTCAGGTTTTAATAGAATTCCTAAAACCAAGGGGATTAAAAACATGATATACCCAAGCTTTAATTTTTTGGCCTTTTTAATTGCGTAAATATTTTTTCCTTGAAAAATAACCAAAATGATAAAAAAGTATAATGCGAATTTTACGTATTTAACCATTTTCGGATGCACAAATAAAGTTAATTTATTTGTGCTAATTATCATATAAAAATAACAAGTGAACCCTATGAGTATAAGAAACCATATTAATTCATTTAAATTTACCTTCTTTTTCAAACATTCATCCCCCCTGTTACATTACTTAGCATTGCAAGCGGAAATATGTTTGCTATTACAGCTAAAATAAAGCAAATAGTAATTATAAGAAAAACCAGCTTAGCTACAAAACTTAATTTAAAACTTCCACAAAGCATAATTGTATTTTTTATATCTATCATAGGCCCTAAAATTAGAAATCCTAGAATTGAACCTGAGGTAAACTGCCCTAAAAAACCTCTAGCTATAAATGCATCTGTTTCTGAACAAACTGATAAAACAAAAGCCAGCACCATCATCACTATTATGGAAGATAACACTCCTCCACCTATTGATAAAATAAATGCCTTTGGTATAAAAACTTGCATACATGTTGATAGGAAAACTCCCATTATAAAAAATCTACCTATGTCATATAGCTCTGCACTTGTATGTGATATTATATCTTCTATATTTCTTATAAACTTATTGCTGACCTTGCTATGATTATGACTATGCCCACAAGAACAGTTATCATGATTATGTTTAACAATAATATTTTTGGGCTTTTGTGCAATATGATGTCCACAGCCACAATCAGCCTTATGTGGTGTGCCTCTAGGCCTTTTGACTACATGTGGCTTAAAAGGACTATCTTTATGCAGTACCCCGATAAGACTACCTATTGTTATAGCACCAATCATACCAAACATAGCCCTTGCTATTACCATATATGACATTCCCATAAACGCATAATGTGTTGACAATAAAACCACAGGATTCATTATAGGCACTGATAACATAAATGTAATTGCAATACTTAGTGGAACACCTTTTTTAATAAGTCGCCTAGTTATAGGCACAATAGCACATTCACATACGGGAAAAACAAGTCCAACTAAGGAAGCAATCAAAACCCCAACAAATTTATTTTTCGGAATTATTTTAGTTATTGTTTCCTCCGATACTAATATCTGAATTATAGAAGAAACTAATGCTCCAATTAGAATAAATGGGATACCTTCAAAAATTATACTAAGAAAGATAGTGGAGAAATCATTAATAACCCTTGAATCTAATTTAATAATAGAGGTAATATTTACAAAATATATACCCAATAGTGTGACTATGATAATACTTAAAATTTTTATTAAGATAATCTCACTATCATAAATTCTTTTATTTTCCTCAATCAAGCTCCCAACCCCTTGCTAATAATATTTATACATACTAAACTATTATATTAACTTAAGCAGGTGACTATGCTACAAAAAAAGAGAAAGAAAAAGATGCTAGTTAAAGTCATCTTGTTCTAAACTAAACATTTTATTTTAATAATAAGCCCACTAAATTACCTTTTTAATACTGCTTTTATAAAACCATTAACATATTCATTCTCCTCAAGCTTATCCTGTACCTTGCTTTTCCATTCTTCACTCTTTAATAAGTCTGATAGGTTTTGCCCATACCACTTTTCAACATCAGAACGTGAAACCTTATAAGTTAATCCAGTAAAATTATAATTTATTCCTTCAAGATTATCAATTAAAGCAAATGCCACAGTAGAATTGTAAATCAAAGCCTTTTTCGCCTTATTCTCATTAATATTTTCTATTGTATCCTTATAATTCACCTCCGCTGTTAGCTTATCTGGAAATAATTCAAAAGACATTGGTATATTATTTAAGGGTAGATTATGAAATAAATTTATTATATTGCTGGCGTTTCCCATATATTTATTTTTATATTTCAAAATACTATTCAAATCGTGGGTTGTGGGATTTTGCTGCTGAGCCATATATTGAATATTTTTTCTGTCGTTCCTGGGTATAATAACACCCTGAACTAATCCAAATAAAACGATTCCCATTATTGCTAAACAAACGATTATCTTATTCCTAGCTTTCATCATCTTCACCTACCTCATATTTTAAAATTAGTTTTGGAGCTACATTAATAATTAATGGAAATATAATTGTAATAAGGGGAAGTGCATAGTTTATAGCTACTACAGCAAACTGATATGGCCCTGTTATTATAACCCGTCTTGAAAACCAAATGTTACTTCCAAATTGAATTGCAGAGGTATAAAGAGTAGAAACTGCAATAAACAAAACCCAAATAATCCAAACAATTTTTCTCACTTTAAAAGCAAGTTTTATATTTATAGTGGACTTACACTGAAAATATTCAGAATCTTCTTTTCTGTTTAATAGCAAGTACCTTATACCAATGAAAGTACTGCAAATAAAGAGAATCATATTCAGTATAATTCCTATTCCAACAATTTTAACAGGTATTGTTAAAACCCATGCTATTATAGAATATAGTAAAACTATTTGAATATATTCAAACTTATATTTATTTACATATATTTGCTTGTTCCCATCAATAAGATAATCTATGCTGCTTATACTTTCTTTTGCTCTATTAATAGCTTCGCTGCGTGCCATACCACTTCCAGTTAAATCATCTACCTTAGCTTCTAGGTTACTTAAAATCTCATATTTTAATTCATCCATTTTTTTATTTCCTTTATACTTGCTAAACATACTATCAACATGATTTTTTAAACTGTCCATAAATATTACCCCTCCCTTTCAATGAGTTTATTAATTAAATCTCTTGCTATCTTCCAAGCTATAAGTGCTTTTTTATAATTTTCCTTACCAAGTTCTGTAATCTTGTAATACTTTCGTCTGCCACCTTGACTTTCATCTCCCCAATATGACTCAATAAGTTTTTGGGTTTCAAGCCTTTTCAAACTTGTATATAACGAGGGCTCTTTTAACTCGTATTTACCTTCACTATTCTTTGAAATAGTTTTAATTATTTCATAGCCGTAATTATCTCCATCACATATCACTCGAAGTATTATTGAATCAATGTTGCCACGAATAAGTTCACTACTAATATTATTTTCATTCATTTTGTTCACCTCATAATTATAATTTATCACATATTACTATGTGTGTCAATGTACTATTCATTAAATACTAATATTTTAAATAATATATTGCAAAAAAGAAAAATTGTCCACACTAAAACCAAATTTTATGGTTAGAGTGTGGACAATTCTGTTCATAACTATATTTATATGTTGAAAAGATTATTGATTATCTATATTAGTTTAGCCCTCAAAAACATAGCTTTCATACCGAGTCCAGCAAATTTAGCTTCATATTCTGTAACTACATTATCTTTAAAATCACTATTATGTAAGTCATAGGTTGAAAATAATATTTCAAAGCCGCATTCTTTGAAATACTCTACTGAGTCTTCAAATAACTCTGTATCATCTGTTTTAAACCAAACTTCAGATCCTAGCTTTAAGAATTTCTTATAATTAGTTAAGCACTTAGTGTGAGTTAATCTTCTTTTGTTATGTCTTTCTTTTGGCCAAGGATTACAGAAATTTATATAAATTCTACTTATCTCATCTTTTTCAAAAACATCATCAATAAGCATAATATTTAGAGGCATAAGTCTTACATTTAAATCTTCTGACCCTTTAACTTCTCTTACTTCCAGAACCTTTCTAAGGGCAAACACTAGTACCTCATCTTTTAAATCTATACCTACAAAATTAATATCTTGATTTTGCTTAGACTTTTCTGCTATAAAGCCACCTTTACCACAGCCTAGTTCTAGATGTATTTCATTATTATTTTTAAATTCCTCATTCCATTTTCCTTTATGAGCATAGTGGTCTGTTACTACAATATGACTAGACTCAAGCTCTGGTCTAGCCCAATATTTTTTTCTTAGGCGCATATATTTTTCTCCTTTTATTTAAATATTAAAAAATTACTACATGATTTCTTCTCAAATTCACTTTATTATTATATCACAGGAATTGTCCTAAATAAACTTTATGGTTAAAGAAGCATTAGTTGTTAACTGTCCCCATCCCTAATCCCTAAGCTTCCTTCCTGTTAAAGTAAGGAATACTGACTCTAAATCCGGATCTTTACTTTCTATATTCTTAATAGAAATATTATTTGAAGTGAAAAATAATATGATCTTATCTAAATTAGAAACATCTTTCTTGCTTTCTATTTTAATTTTCTCATCTACAACTTCTATTTGCACCACTCCCACTATTGCCTTAAGTTCCTCCATATTAACCACATCCACATCTTCTACAGTAATCTCAACGTAATTTACATTTGTAACGAGAGCCTTTAACTCCTCCACCGTTCCTTTGGCAATTACTTTTCCGTGGTCTATTATGGCTATATTTCCGCATATAGCTTCTACCTCTTCCATATAATGAGTGGTGTAGATTATAGTACATCCTAGTGAATTTAATTTTTTTACAGACTGTAATATATGATTTCTTGATTGAGGATCAATGCCAGCAGTTGGTTCATCCATTATAATGAGCTTTGGTCTATGAGCTATTGAGCAAGCAATATTTAATCGCCTTTTCATTCCACCTGAAAAACCCTTTGGATACTGTTTTTTCTTGTCTAAAAGCCCAACAAACTCTAAAGCTTCCTCTACTTTCCCCTTAAGCTCAGACCCCTTTACCCCATAAAGACTAGCAAAAAAATTGACATTTTCATAGGCTGTTAAATCCTCATAAATAGCAATTTCTTGAGGCACTACTCCAATATTTTGCTTAGCATGGGTACTGCTTTTTTCAAGATCTTTGCCTAAAATTTCAATTTTGCCTTTATCCATTGCTAGTAGTCCGCATAATATATTTATAATAGTGCTTTTACCTGCCCCATTAGGTCCTAATAACCCATAAATTTCTCCTTCTTCTATATTTAAGCTTATATCATCTACTGCTGTTATATCTCCAAATTTTTTAGTTAATCCTTCAATTTTTACTATATTCATAATGTTTGAGGCTGGATACTCGTGACTTCAGTCATGAGAGGAATGCCCAAACCTTGCATAGGCACTCCAATAAACAGCCTATCTCCTTTCCCATAATAAAATCTTGCGTATTTCTAAAATATTTAGTTTTTTAAAACTCGCGCTCCTATGAACTTTAGTTCCATCTAACCTTCTTAAATCAAAATACCCTGTAGTTCGTCTACCAAATATAAAACATTCTATACCTTCAAATTGAACTTTATCAAACAATCTAAAACCTTTTACTAAATAGGGCGCTTGATTAAGTTTCTTAATCCCACACTTTAGAATGTTAGCCTTATGAATTTGCCTATTATGTCTTCTAACTTGTTTGATATAGTAGTAATCTTGTAGTCTTTTTACTAAAGGATTCCCTGTAATGCATAGTGCGTCAACTCTATGTTCTTTAGGCAAATCATTGGTTATTCTTGTATTTTTGGTGATATAACCATAAGTCAAACTCACATTAGAATACATTTTTTTTATCCTAGTATAAAAAGCCCACCGCATTATCCCCATGAATGCTGCATCTCTAAATGATTGACCGCGTTTGAGGTTAAGTTTTAGTTTCCCTTTGTGATAGTCATTATGACAATCTTCACAAAGTGTAATTAAATTTTCCTGGCTATTGCCGCCTACTTTCCTTGATTCTATATGGTGTACATTAAGTATTTTGTTGTTACATCCCTTCCGGCCTTTACACTTATGACCATCTCTAAAGAAAACATATTCTCGCACATTCCAAAATCCTAGCCCATTTCCTTCTTGGTATTCTTTGCTTTCTATAGTCGGATTTTTAATCTTTTGTATATCAAAGCTTGCTACCTCAACAATAATTTTGCTAATAGGTAGCAATTTATGGATTCTGTTTACTATTTTTAAATGAGTATCTATTTTATTTTCTATTGATGGAGCTAACCATCCTTTATTTTTACTCCCTACCCTATTTAGAAACCTAGGCTTTCGGTACCTTAATCTGTTGCGCCTTATTCTTCTGTTTTGCCTACGCGTAGATAATAAATTCACTATATCATTTCTGAGCTCAATTTCTGCTGAAAAGATTTCTTTCTTTTGTGTTACTGCGGATATTCCAATACATTTACTTCCTGCATCTACACCCAATATTATTTCTTGTTTGGTTTCTCCTGTAGCTTGTAATAGTTGAATTGTAAATGGTGTTCTTTTAACTATTTTAGCCTTACCTTGCCTCAGCAATAATCTTGCTTTTCTAGGACTGCATGGCATTAATGGTCCACTTCTTTGATTAATTACGAATACACTCATGCTTCGTTCTCCTTTCAGAGTTAATTACCCTTAGACAATGTTGTAAAGGCTTGTTAGGCATAGCACACCGCTTCTTACCCTTGGAGCTTTTAATACTATACGATAGAGCTACAAACTAGGATAAATATTCGTAGGTATCATAACCTGAACAACGTAGCTTTCGCTTAGTCTAGTCACCTAAGACATAAGAAAATTTCTCCTCCATGCCTACGACTTTAGTCGTGGGTTAGTTGACT
>Ga0209123_1000580_pt1 | contig 44415 bp, 28 predicted proteins | sample BarGraIncu00431A_FD_184500 | JGI IMG/M metagenome (GOLD analysis project Ga0209123, IMG submission 184500) | Arctic peat soil microbial communities from Barrow, Alaska, USA - Barrow Graham LP Incubations 004-31A (SPAdes) (version 2) | ecosystem: Environmental > Terrestrial > Soil > Wetlands >...
ACAGATATGCGCCGAAGCTTTTATACCCTCAGCGGAATGATAACTAATCTGATGGGACGTAACGTTCAGGACGGAGACGTGTACATATTTATCAACCGCCCTCGTACCAGCATGAAAATCCTGCACATGGAGTGTGGCGGTCTTGTGATCTATCATATGAAGCTGGAATCGGGCTGTTTCAAACTGCCTGTTTTTGATCAAAGTACCGCCCCGGGTACTACAAAACCGTTTAACTAATTGATAGTTAAGCGGTTTTATTTTTTTAAAGAGAGAATGAAAGAGAGAACGCTGTTTTTTCCTTGTAATGTACTGATCGCCTAAACTCGTTCCATTATTTTTCGAAAAGAATCAATCCAACAAATTAGCTACAATTGAAGATTTGCCAGTTAATGAAACCCCCTTTTTTTCTCTTTGTGTAAAGGATCGAAAGTTAGGTTTGGAATTTGAGACTTCTGAATATTGTTCGGGAACTTAAAATAACAAAATAAAAAGAAAAATTGTAATTAGTTTTGTTCTGGGCATTGTAAAAAGGATAAACTTACTGATTATCAATATTTTTATCCTTTTAAAGGAAAGATTCTGGTATTCGATAAAACACTTGATATTTCGCAAAGGGTAATCATTTTGAAATAGTTCCATGCAAATATCCTTCTATTGGATTTTCTATTGAAATGAGCATTTAAAGAAAGAGCACAATTGGATTCCTTTGGATCGACTTAAAAGCGATGAAAAGTGCCCCAATTGCCTTGTCCCCAAGGTTAAAGATCAAATTTCAGATTTGGAAGATTGTCCCATCAATTTCCTTACTAAATTTACAAACTCTGTTTCATTGATAAGTAAAAGTTCACAATCTGTTGTCTATTTGTCGTCTGCGCTCTAAAATACGTCTGTTCTAAATGGAGCTAATGGCAATCCAGCACTATTGAACACACAACATTTGGGATTATTTGTCCATGCGTATCTAATTGCCACCGGATTTTTTACTTTTTCGGAGAACACAAAAACTTTATTGGTTCTCAAATACGCGTTGGCCACATGAAAAACTGAATCTTTTCCGCAAATTTCGAAACTACGCAATCCAAGTTGGTTTTCATTTTTCAATGGACAATCATTATCCTTCAGATTAACAACCACTGTATCTCCTTTGATATCGAACGACTCGTAAACAGGTCCATCAGCAATTACATCCTGATGATAAGCGATTTTTAATGCTTGAAGTGCCAATCGGCGACCAAATTCCTGTTTATTTTTCGGATGAACATCATATTGATCACCAATATCAACTGAAATAACCATGCCTGTATAAGGCAATGAAAGTGCTTTTTGTTGAGCCTCGCGCAAAAGGCACCATGAACCGGCATTTTTATCAGCCTCATGAGACATTTCTATGTTTGAGGTTTGGATAAATAAAAAAGGTATGTCAACTTGTTTCCAGCATTTCCGCCAGTCCATAATCATTTGCTGAAACATTTTTTGATATAAATATGGGTGTCCGGCATCAGATTCTCCCTGATACCAAATGAAACCTTTAATTGCAAATGGGATTATCGGCGCCACCATGCCGTTATAGAGAAAAGCCGGACTGTTCTGATAACTTTTAGCTGCTGGATTACTTGACTCAAGCAGATCATTAGACTTCCAATCTTTTGTCAAATTAAAGTAGAAAGAATGATCGGAAGTGGATATATAAAATTGTTCTTGGCGACCAATTACTTGTGACAAACCAAAAGGTTGAGCCATTCGAATGGCGAGAATATTTTTTCCTCCATGAACCAAATTTTTAGGAATTTCAATTTTTACTGGCTGGGGGTATAAAAAGTATCCTATCTCCTTACCGTTGAGAAATATCTGACTTTGTCTGTTTAGAAATCCAAGTGACAATTCGAGCTTCTGTGAGGCAACGGTTTCAGGGATAATAATTTTCTTACGCAACCAAACAATGTCCTTAAAATGATTACCCGGATCCAGAAGACCAGTCATTTTCCAGGATGATTCATCGAAATCAAGTTTATTGATTTTATCTGACAAACCGACCTTCGGATAACTGATCTGATTTCGGCGTATCCGGTTCTTTTCAATGGAATCCTCTACTTTTTCACTCCATTCCTTCCGATCAAAATTGACAGGGATAGCCGGTAGGTCTACTGAATCTCTAAAAAGTTCAAGCGATTCACGGCTCATCCAGGTTTGAATGGGTGTTCCTCCCCAGGAACTATTTATGATTCCAATTGGCACTTTGAGCTTTTTATGCAATTCTTTTCCAAAAAACCATGCTGTTGAAGAAAATCCGGCAACTGATTCAGGGCTTGCGATTTCCCATTTTCCGGTTGGTAGATCTTTCTGTTTACTTGGAGATGGATAATGGGGAACAGAAAACAATCTAATTTCTGAATAGTTGGAGTCTGAAATCTCCTCTCTCCAATGAAAAATAGCCGAATGTGGAATCCATTCCCAACCTTGCATCGGGTGTTCCATGTTTGACTGCCCTGATGCAAACCATACATCACCAATCATCACATTCTTGAATTCAATTTTGTCAGTGCGACCTTCAATTTCCAGAATGTATGGACCTCCTTCGGGAAATCGTGGTAAACTCGCCATCCAGCGACCATCAGGTTTGGCAACAATTCTAACTTCATACGAATCCAACCTAACTATAATCTTTTCCCCTGGTGTAGCCATTCCCCAAACAGGTATGGCTACTTCCCGTTGCAATACCATATTATCGGAAAATATTTTTGCTGGAAGAACCTCTGCCTCCAAAGTACCATACAAAAAAAGGGAAAAGATTAGAATAAGATAGACAGTTTTCATATCAAAAATTTTCTAAGCAATTGTCATTTGGCTTTTTTTGACTTATTGTATTTTGACAATAAGTAGAACGACAGTTAAAATATTGATTGCAAATTACCATGAAACAACCAGTTCTCCTGTTATCTTCTCTACAATATAATGTTTTCCAAGTTTTTCATCCCCTGCTTTAAATGCAACCTGTCCGGTTTTCCAGGGGTAATTTGTATTTACGTAAGCATGAAATGACTTAGCGGCCATATCGTCTTCAGGATAAATGCGTACAATGGCATTTTTTAATCCACTTACTTGGTAACGTTTGGTAATTCCCATCTGCCCAGAATGCAATTCGTTGCATGAAACTATCCCATCATTTTGTTCCACGAAAATACGGCACTCTCGGTTCCAGGCTGTTGGCATCACATAAGTAGAGTTTCCTTTTTCGAGTTTTGTTTCGAATCCAAGTAACAATGGCGCACCTTGAGGCATTTTAAACCTAAGTTTGACCGTGTTGCTCGGATTGTAGCCTGAAAAAATAAATGCATTGTTTGAGCGGGCAATTGTCAATATTGGGTTTTTTATAGACGGGTCTTGCTTGTCGACTGAGCAATCGATGCCAAATTCATCCAATACATATCTTGACAAAAGTGGCCCGATAAACCATTTTGATGGATTATCTGGAGTCAGCAAACGCCCGCCATCAAAACTACTGGAATTGGTACCACGTAAATAAACGACCTTGCCGCCATGCCATTCGGGTTTGCTTCGCATCCATACAATGTCCCGTTTTGCACCTGATTGTTCTACTTTAACCAATAATTTAGTACTGCTTTCATTGGCGTTTTTCAGAATTGTCCTTATTCCGCCTCCGGAAAGCAGCGAACGATGATTAAGTATTTTAGGGTAGCTTGTTTCGAGCACATCGGGCATATAATCTGAAATAATTTTGAATTCACCCTCTATTGGAGATTCGTTCTTCAGGTTCAGAAAATCGGTAAACGCTTCTCCTGAATGATCAACCGGGCCAAAAACAATGAGTTTTCCACCATTTTCAACAAAGCGGACCAAAATTTTTTCCAGAGAAGAACCGGCGGCGGGGGCTATGGTCATCAAAACTGATTCATTAAAAAACTCAGGTTTATTAACAATCACCGACTGAAATGAAGTGGTAGAAATAACTGTATTCAATGGCAACCCATTGTTGATGGACTGACGGATGAACCAGTCGCCATAATAAATTTCAGGCAAGCGATCTTTGTATTTGTGCGCCCATTCGTGGTACTCGTCAAACGGGTAGATCCAAACCAATGGTCCAGGTGCAGTAGGCGCATCCATTCTGGCTTTCAGAATATGTGGGGTTACCTCATTGGGAACCTGAACTGGCATATTACCATAAGAATCGTCGATAGTCAGGAAATTCAGTTGTGTCGGAATCCCGATATTTCCACTGGCATCGATCCGGCAAACAGACAAAGGAAGGTAAATATCGTGTGGTTCGCGGCCATAGCGGTCAAGCCATGGGCTGTTGAGCCACCAGGGATCATGCGTGTAATAGCGGAATGGAAAGCGATAGTCTGGTAACTCTGACATACGCGACATGTAGCCGGCCATTTCCAATCCAAAATCGCCATCCAAAGCAGCCCAGGGAGAGTTGGGTGGTGGTAGCATATTGAAATTCCCCTTGTAGATATTTTTCAGGTCTACAGCATCTCGGGCCAAATCGGCTCCAACAGACAAATTTGTACCTCTGGTTTGTATTTGAAATAAAGGACATTCTTTTCGAAATAGTAGCCAGAACTCAATAATTTTCGCAGTAGCATTTTCCAGCTTTTCCTGTTCAAAACTCTTACCATTAAAAATCGCTCCGGTAGCCGACCATCCTTCAGCTCCGAAACCAAGACCATTGCTGAACCAAATGTAATCAAATCCCAGATCAGTCAAAAAATGCTGGCTTTGCTTACCAAAAAAAGTTCCAAAGGGGGTATTTTCTGGAATGCCATTAGGGAAACCAGCATACGATTCATTATCGGAATTTAAAACCGAGTAGCAACTAACCATTGATTTGTGACCCATCGAATTTCCACCCAATATCTCTGGATGTTTTTTATACTTGAACTCCGATTTAGCAAATTCAGGGCCTGGATCAAAAGTTGCTCCAACCAAAATGGGCTTTCCGGTGATTTTTTTCCCTGCCTCCTTCAATGCCTGTACTATAAACTTTAGGTCGCCATAGTTATAGTTTGGTGGATTTTTCATATAGAGGTAGGCCCGTTCATGAATCGAAAGTTCCTCCGGGCCGGATCCAACTTCGTGCTCTGTGTTTGGATTGCCTATATATCGAGCCCATTCAAGCGGTTGATCCAGAGTGCCTTTGTAGTCCAATATTTCAGAGCCATCGCTGGTCCATAACATAACTGAAATCGTATCAGTATGTCGGAGCAATGAAGACCATTGAGTAAATACCTCGTCCGCAACTTCCCTGATATAAGCTTTATCATTTTTCTTAAACGGTTTAAGCGACATCTCTAATGTGATGTTATTAAACCGATTCTTTTGAAGGGCTGGATCCTTAACAGTCAGATGAGTCTGAGCGAAACTGGTTCCTGACAAAATCGATATAACCAGTAGCAGTAAAAGAGTTAAATTGTTTTTCATATGCTAAAACATGTTCGTTTTCATTGTATAAAACAGATAAAATTTTGCTAATCACCCGATATGTAGTTTAATAAAACCAGTGTCTATATCTAAAGCTACTTTTTTTAATAAAATATATTTATAAGTGTTACTGAACCAGTTGGATCGTTTGAATCGTAACAGGGCCCAACAAACCTGATTCAATTAAAGGAACTTTTGCCCAGGATAGTCGGGTTTGATCTGAACCCCAAATATTAGTACCTGGTACGATAGTATTCAAAATATTTGTATGGGTATATTTATCACCCGTAATAGCATCTCCTGTTAAGCGATTCGACCAGGTATTTGCAACTTCAATAGTCAGAATATTCTTACCCTCTTTTATAAATTTTGTGATGTCATACTTATAAGGCTTTGCCCATGAAATTCCTAATGGACTACCATTGAGCCACAATTCTGCAACTTTCGATACATTTCCCAAATCGATAACTATCTTTTCAAGCTTTGCAGATGATCTTGCCTCAAATTGGAAAGCCTTGCGATACGTTCCAATACCTGAATAATATTTGATCCCCTCATTTTTATTGTCTGTCCATGAGGATAATCCGGAAAATACAGCCGAATCGGGAGCGCCCCATCCTTTGGTAAAAGAAACATTCCATTCACCGTCAATAACCTGATTTTTTTGCTGGTTCTCTACCAACTTTGAACCTTTTATACTTTTAAGTTCAAAGGTTCCTTTATTCAGAAATTGTATTCCATCTTTTGTAAATTCCATCATTGGAGGATTATGGCCCGAAGCAGTAGCATTTGTATAAGATGCTGAAGGAATTCCCTTTTTAAATACCACAAAATACGATCCGTAAGGAGCAATAGTGATGGGGATATTAATGTATTTTTCTTGTTGATTATACACCGGAACTGGAACAATCTCTCCTGTAAGAGGATACCAGATTTCTGGTACTTTTGATTGCTGCCTGAAACCACATTCTCTCGAAATCCATTGATCAGAGGTATTTCTAATGAAATAGAAATCCATATCCGCTTTTTTATAATGAATGAAATCCATCAGAAAAGATGTCTTATCCGGGTAATCAAAGTCAGGCGGAAGATTAAGTATCTTAAGCATTTCATCAGGATTTATTCCTGCATATATTTTGCCATTTTTAGCAAGCTCAAATTTTGACGTTTCATTGATGGTTGTCCATAATTGATTGATCATTTCTTCACCTTTCTTTTCCGTATAAACGCCATCTTTTAAGTCAACAACCTTCTGAGGTTTGATGCCTACAATCACCGCACCTTGCTTAACCAATTCATTGAGTTTGGCTAAAACTAACGGATTAATTTCATCTTCTCTGTCTAATGCAAGCATACTGAAAACCGCACCATTGGATAAAACTAATTTTCCTCTTTTAACAGTTAATCCGGTCAATAGAATTTCTGTATTTACGACTTCATAATCGTATCCCGGACCAACAGTAAAGTGGGTATTTTTGGGAGTTGCTGAATTTGGTACCTTATCTCCATAATAATAAAGCACATCAGCTGTAAAATTAGTCTTCTGAAAGATAAAGGAATTGCGTGATATATAATCAATAAATGGTTTCACTTTTGGCCACCATACCCGTTTAGTGTTAAAGTGCGTACCAGCTCCATAGACTATACCTGGATAACCTGTACCGGTAGGATTATGACTAAACCCATGGAAAACAACCCGATTCATTCCTTCGCAAAAAGCCCTGTCTCCCAATGGCTTCATATCGAATGGGCCTTCTTGCCAATGTTGAAAAGAGGTGAATGACTCCTCTTCAACAATACCTCTTTGATAAATGTGAGATGCTGCTGAAACTTCTTTTACTACACGTAAAATATCTATACTGTCTCTTTTTGTACTGTCTTCCAAATTCTGATCTCTGTAATATCTAAAATGGTTAATCCAAAATTCACCACGCGGGATATCTATTGCGCCCAGAGCCTTTAAAGGTTCAGCAGGTCCATTATACAGAGGATATCCAGGTCCACCAGCTTCACAATTTATTTTTAATCCAAACCGATTACAAACCTCTTTTGATTTTTTGTATAAATTATTGATCATTAGTTCAGATAACGTTTTCTTGAAATCGATTTGAACTTGTTTTGTTATCTTTTGACTGTAAAATTCCTGGTCAAAGAAGGAAGGGAGGAATTTGTAAATATCATATCCATTCACTTTCTTAAATTCATTGGGTAGCGTTGATGTCCATACAAATCCCCTGGCTTCATAACTTGCGAGATATAAACTTTTAAGGGCTGTTTTTCGGAAGTCGCCTAAGATTGGCCTTAATCGTTTGATGATATACATTAAATGTTCTTCAACCGCAATCGAATCAAAATGATCGATTGTTAAACCTGCCGAATGCGGACTCGGAAGTACGAGTTCCTGCCCTGAATTGGAACAGATATACCGAAGGATTTCCCAGTCACCAGCTGGGGCTTTCCAATTAAGAATATCCTTTGCCGAATCAAAAAAACTGGTAACGTTGATGATATTGGTGGTATCAAGATTGTTTTTCATAGTATTTTCAGGAATAGCCAGGATGGCTACTTCTTCATAATATACAGGCCGGCCATTAGGCTGAAATGGGATCAATGGTTTTCCTGTTCCTCCAATTAATGAGGCTTTTGGAAATGATATCTCCGGAAAAGGAATTTTTATTTTCTGTATACCTGAGCCCCCTTTTATAATGATTTTTGAATAGTAAAGTGACTTACCGGCATTTTTAGCTTTTGTCCATGAACCGCCTGCATTCCAGCTGCTTGAAAGATTAAGGCCCATCTCAAGACCCAATTTACCTGCTTCTCTAACTGCAAACTTTATTACTTTCAATGACTCATCACTCAAAAAAGCAGGCCCCCCTGGAATTATCGAATCCTGCTTTGGAACACCTATTTCAAAAAAATCGAATCCACCTATTCCGGCTTTCTTCATCTCCAAAAATTCTTGTTTGGCACTTATGGTATCTATATTACCATTAAGACACCACCAATACACTTTTGGGCGGGCAGTACCGGTTGGATTCAGAAATCCATCTTTAAGCATTTTGTAATCGTTGCTATTTTGGCAAAAGGCTAGTTCATTTGAAAAATGAAATAAAAAAACAATAGAAATAAGTATTAAAACGGTTTTTTTCATTTTTAAATATATTAAATTATTTTCATTTGCACCATTAAGATCTGATAATTAGTAATTTCCGTGTTTTAAGCACAGTTCTATAAATTTCCTTACTCGGTCGGGTGACACATCATTTTGAAGAATATGTGCTGGAGAAATCATGTACCCCCTATTTTTTCCAAGAATGCTGATTTTTTCAATAATATCTTGTTCCAACGCTTCGTCACTACCATTAGGCAGCAAATCCTGCTGATCAATTGCTCCCCAAAAGGCAAATTTGTCACCAAAATTATCTTTCAAATCGCGAGGTAAATGCCCGGGAACATTTGGTTGTACAGGATTAAACACTTCAAAACCAATTTCGCTGATGTCGTTGAGAAGATCGGCCACTGCACCATCGGAATGTAAAATAGGTATAATATCAGGGTTAGCGATTTTAAACCGATCAATCATCTGTTTATAATGCGGCTTCAATTGTTTACGGAAAATTTCAGGAGGAATAAGCAGACTGACTTGGGTACCAAAATCATCACCAAACCAAATAGCATCCACCCCTTTTTCAATCAGTCTTAAGCCTATTTCAGTCTGATATTCAGCACAAGCTTCGAAGAGAGGATCTATATATTCTGCCTCCATCATCATATCGACCAGCAATTTTTCCATTCCAACTAATTGACGTGCAAGTGCAAATATAGTCGCCTCTATATCTCCGAATACTAAATAGTCGTCGTGGTATTTTTTTACTAATGCCTCTGCATCTCTGAATCTTCCCGGTGCATCCGGATTGGGAAATTGAAAAGCTTCGATATCTGCTTTGGTTTCGGCATGAGATAATGGGTAATCGACAACTTCGACATATAAATCCCCTTGCCGCATCCGCATGTGATATTCGTTTAGCCAGCTTCCATCTGCGTCAATCACTTTACTGAAATCATCCGAAACTGCAGCACCGGTAATAACGACATCACTTCCCAATGCTACACGGACTTCGTTTGCACTGATCCGATAAGTCACATCCTCATAAGGATTTTCAGTATAATTGACCGGAATTCCAAGCTCCTTACCAAAATGGTCAATCAATTGGCGACATAAATCAAATTGAATTGGAATTCTGTCTGGTTCTCCATCAATCCATTTGAATGCTTTAAGTACACGTTCTCTTGAGTTCACTAATTCTCGAAATTACAGATTAAATTACTCCATGTAAAAAACCTCTTTTAAAGGAACAGAAATGGGTGAATCATCATGATTAACATCCATAATATCTGCCATGTAAGCCCACCATTTCTTAATGATCTCATTGTTTTCAGAGCACCGTGATTTACTTTTTTCAATGTGCTTTATGGCAAAAAGATAGTTAGTTTCTGCATCCCAAAAAATGGAGTAGTCGTATATTCCAGCATCCTTAAACAATTTCTTAAGTTCAGGCCAGATTTCATTGTGTCGCTTTTGATATTCCACATCAAATCCAGGCTTTAAATGCATTCTAAATGCTGTGCGTTCCATGAAAATTAATTTTAATAAAACTGGTAACCCTTTTTTACATTACAATTGAAATCATAAGCTGCTAAGAGAAAATAAGTCTTTAGATTTGGTGAAGATTGTACTGTTTTGTGAATTTTTTTTTTCAATTAAAAGTTCTGAGGAGTTCTCTTCACATTTGAATTAAAATGGATTAGCATCAGAAAATTGGAAATGCTCATTTATTCAAGTACATAGGTAACTAATAGTATTCTGAAAAGATCATTTTCTCCTTAAAAACCTCCCCTTCAAATGAAAGGGAGGTTCTCATTCATAATTTAAGACTTAGTGAAATTCAAATGAATTAAATTCAACTATAGTTCAATTGATTAATATCCTGTATTTTGGGTTAATTTTGGATTTATGTAAATCTCACCCTGAGGAATTGGCATTAACAACTCGTAATCTTCAACTTTAAAAGTTAGTCCTTTATCAGCAAAATGCTTATTGATAACTGTCTGAGCACGACCTGTACGAATCAGATCGAACCACCGTTGCCCTTCGTATAAAAATTCAACTCTTCGTTCCTTTTCCAATGCAAGGGCGAAATCAGACTTTCCTAACCCGCTTAGGGTTGGTAATCCAGCACGAATACGGATCATATTCAGGTAAGGATGCGCTTCTGTTGTCTTTCCCGTCTCGTTTAATGCTTCGGCATACATCAGTATTACATCTGCATAACGGAGAGAGGTAAAGTTTACTCCACCATCACCGATAACACCTGTCGTGAAATCTACAAATTTCATTCCATAGGTTAAATTTTGAGTTTGTCCGTTTGTCAAGGGCACTGGATATCCAATTGAGGCGGCTTTTCGCAAATCCCCGGTTTCATAAGAATTGTAGATATCCATCGTTGGATCCATTCTTCCTGATCCATTCATATTTCCGGGAAAGAGCGCCATGTTAAATAATCCAGGTGTGAAGAGGGAGGAGAAGCTATTACCTTCTCCTAAATTCCCTGATAAATACCTGATTTCGAATATCGTTTCTCCTAAATTACTATTATTTACCGAAAATAAGGTTTTATAATTCACAGCAAGGGGGTATTTATTGAGATCTATTACTTCCTTTAAAACAGCTGCTGATTTTGCATAATCTTTTTGTGTCAGATAAACCTTGCCCAACAAAGTTTTTGCAGCGCCTGTTGAAGCCCTTTCCTTTTTCAAAGTTGTCATATTTGCTAACAAGGTAGCCGAATTTTGAAGATCATCAATAATCAATGCATAGGCATCAGCAGCAGGCTTTCTTGTCATATCAAATGCTGCAATTTCCTCGGGACTGCTAAATTTCTGTTTAACTATGGGTACATCACCAAAGAATCTGACGAGGTAGAAATAGCAATAGGCACGTAAAAATAAGGCTTCACCCTTATATTGAGATTTCAAATTAGCATCAAAACTAACATTGTCAATCCTTGCCAGAATGTTATTGCATCTTGAAACGATTGTAAAACAATTGCTCCATACTGAGGAAACATAGACGTTCGTAGAAGTGACGTTTGCCTGGTCGCATTCCATTTCAGATACCTCCGGCGAGGTCCATTGAATTTCAAGATTATCCGTTATAAGTTCACCTAAGTCAAGAACCGAAGCATTATGAAGGTCCTGTAATCCGGCATAAGCTCCAACCAATGCAGTGTTGAAATCATTTGCTGTCTGATAAAAAGTATTCTCACTTATTTGATTTTCTGGTTGTAATACCAAAAAGTCAGTGCATGAAACAGACGATATGAGCATCATTGCTATTAATAAATATTTTTTCATCGCGTATTCGTTTTTGATTAGAATGATAATTTAACCCCAAATGTATAAGTACGTGCCAATGGATAGGTCATGTAATCGATTCCCGCACTGGTAAGATTGTCACCCGAAGTGCTTGATTCAGGATCATAACCCGGATACTTTGTGAAAGTGAAAGCATTTGCGACATCTGCAAAAATTGCTACACTATTCAATGATAACCTTGATGTTATTTTCTTAGGAACATTGTAGGTCAGATTGATATCTTTTATCCTGACATAAGAGGCATCGAATAATAAACGTGAAGTCCCGGTACCAAAACCATATGCAAAATTATTTCTGATAGCTCTTGGGGTAACGCCATCACCAGGCTCACTCGCTGATCTCCATCTATTATTTGCAAGCGCTAATTGATTTTGTACTCCTGTAAGACAATATATCACTTCACCACCCATAAAATAGGTTTCTGCACCCTGTGAGCCATTCAAAGAAACATTTAAAGAAAAATCACCATACGTGAAATGATTTTCAAATCCCCATGTAAAATCAGGCCACGGACTTCCAACTATTTTTTTGTCACTGGCAGTGATTTTACCATCACCAGTGATATCTTCAAATTTCATATCGCCAGGTTGTACTTTTGGGCTCTGAAGTGGGCTGCTTGCTATTTCTGCAGCATTCTGAAAAATGCCGGTTTGATTCATGAGGAAAAAACTTGCAATTGGGGAGCCAACTTCTGTAACCTGATTGGCGGAGTTGAAAATCCTGGCATTGGCCGTTGCCAATTTTACAACTTTATTCTCATTATGGCTTATAGTAAAATTACTCGTCCATTCAAATTTTTTGCCCCTCAGATTTATAGTCTGCAACCCAACTTCGATCCCTTTATTTTCAATATCGCCCACATTCTGCATTGAGTTGTAAAATCCCGAAGCTGCTGGTAGTTGTACAGCCAAAAGCAGATCAGTTTTTTTATCCTTATAAATATCAGCGGTCAACGAAATCCGGTCTTTAAACAATGCCAGATCTAATCCAAAATTAATTTGTGCCGACTTCTCCCAGGCTAAATTGTTATTCGCCAAATTACTGGGAACAAGTCCCGGATTTAACGAATTATTATCTACATAATTTACGGGCGAAAGTAATCCGATCTGCGTGTAGTTTCCAATCTGGTTATTTCCTGATAATCCATAACCCAACCTTAATTTCAGATTTGATACGAAAGTCAATGATTTCATAAACGACTCTTCTGATACATTATATCCTACGGATACTGAAGGGAAAGTTCCCCACTTGTTATTCGCACCAAACTTTGAACTTCCATCCCTTCGTACAGTTGCTGTTAAAAGATATTTGCCAGCATAAGAATAGTTTATCCTGGCCATTACTGACATCATTGACCATTCAGAAACATAATGGGTTCCCGAATTGACAACTCCTGCCGAAAGATAAGTTACATAATCGGTTGGAAAATTGCTCGCTCCGGCAGATAGCCGGTCGTAACTGTCCTTTTGAGCGGTAAGACCAATTAATGCATCTAATGAATGTTTCTCCTTGAAAATATGTTTATAAGATAATGTATTTTCATTTAACCAGTTTAATGATTCAGTTTTTGTTACCCCAGCAGTAGCAAGCGATTTCAGGGTGGTGAAATTGGGTATTTGTGACGATTTCCATAATTTGATCGTATTTGTTTCAAAATTTATTCCGACGGAGGTTTTAAATGTTAATCCGTCTAATATTTTGTATTCCAGAAAATTATTGAAAAGAACATTCGATACTTTACGCTTATCCGAAAATTCCCGCAAAGCGATCAGTGGGCTTACTAAAAAACCTAAACCATCAGTTACATCCGCCTGATTAAAATAGTAATTTCCCTGATCATCATAAACCGGAATTGTTGGTGAGATTGCAGTTGCCATTGTTAAGATGGCTCCCGTTCCATAATGTCCTTCGGTATTGGGGAAACGTCCGGTTGAGTAAGATCCTGAAACAGATGAGCCTATTTTCAGTTTATCCGAAATAATCACATCAATATTCGAACGGATGCTGTAACGTTGGTAATCGGATGTTTTAATGATCCCCTGCTGATCAAAATATCCTGCTGAAAGATGATATTTTAGCTTTTCATTTCCGCCAGTAGCCGATAGTTGGTAGTTTTGAACGGGTGCAATTCTGAAAATCTGATCCTGCCAATCAGTTGATTGGGTAATAGATGATGGATTGCGGAATTCGGGCCTGACTTGTTGTGAAATAGGTCGCATACTATTTGGGTCGCTCGCATTTCCTCCGCCATAGACATACGCATTGTCGCGTCCTTCAGCAACATACTGGGCATATTCCTGGGCGTTCATCATATCCAATTTATGGGCAATTCCCTGAACTCCATAGGAAGCATCAAAACTAATTTTAGATTTTTCGCTCTTTCCGCGTTTTGTTGTAATAATGATTACACCATTTGCTCCTCGACTACCATAAATTGCGGTTGAAGAAGCATCTTTTAAAATTTCGATCGACTCAATATCCGAAGGATTGATTGCCGAGAGTGGATTAATACGGCTTTGAATATTGTTAACCATTCCGGCAGATGTATAGGTCGAGCTACCGAATGAGAGCATGTTGGAACCTCCACTATCCATACTAATTGGAAATCCATCAATAACATACAATGGTTGCGTCCCGCCTGTGATTGAACTTATTCCGCGAACTATTACATTAACGTTTCCCCCTGGTGATCCAGTTGATTGAGAGATCTGAACTCCTGCCACTTTGCCTTGCAACATCTGGTCAAAACTCGAAGCTGATGGTTGATTCATGTCTTCTGCAGAAACTCGGGCAATCGATCCGGTTAAATCCTTCTTGCGCTGTGTGCCATATCCAACAATAATAACATCATCGATTTTCCGTATATCTTCTACTAATACCACGTTGATTGTTGTTTTTGATCCAACAGCAATTTCTTGTGGGGTAAATCCAATAAAAGAGAAAATTAGAGTTGCATCTTTTCCTTTTACTTCCATTGCATAATTACCATCAGAATCCGTAATTACACCTTTTGCTGTCCCTTTTAATATGACATTGACACCTGGGAGTAGAATTCCGTCGGTACCTGTTATCCGACCACGGATGACTTTCCCCTGATCGGTTTGTGCGATGCCTTGAAATACCATAAAAAGACATAAAAAGACGATCATCATCAGACGAAAAATCGGCTGGTTAGGAATACGATAATTCGTATAGACCCTGTTTGAAAACGTTTTTCCTTTCATAATCATTTGAATTTGTGTTTGGTAATAAAAACAGTTTATCTTTAGTTTGAAATTTTCACACATTCGACATTCAGATAGTTTGCAATTTTTTCTATTGTGGCAGCGTGATGTCCGATGCCTAATGCAAAATGATGAGTTGGTCCTTCATTCATCCATCTTCTCAGAAAAGTTTTAATGTCTGGTTTGAAAAAGCCACGTGTATTGGTGTTTCCCGTTGGTGGAATAGGTCCTGATCCTGACTCTCCTTCAGCAATAATAAATTTAAACTTCCCTTCGTAGGTTGAATTAATGGAAAGCATAGTTATAGGTCCTTCTTTAATTTTAAACTCAACACCTGCTCCATGTCCAGGCTTTCCGTGATATTTTTGAAGGCTCCGTAGCACAGGTTTCCCATCGGCAATCGAAATATTATGAGGGCCATCATGACCGACAAGTACGAATCCTTCTTTAAAATCAACTGGGTGAAATTCCGCGAAACTGCCGCCAATACCTAATCGGTCGAGAATAAACAGAGCTATTAGTGTTTTTAAATCCGATTCGCCACACATTGGGATATGCTGGGCTGTCAGTAATGAGTTACCGACAATTAGGTTTGACATCACACTTTGTACTTCACTGTTTTCGGCTCCGTCGTAATAATATGCCAGACCATCCAGGTTATTAACTTTTATAAAATCCTCCAGAGCCACACTTACTTTTGCAGCTATTCGTAAATCCTCTTTTCTGAGTTTCATTGAAATAGGATCTGATTCTGGATCAGGTGTAGCAAAAAAATCAAGAATTTTCTTTTCTGATATGGCAATATCGTCTTCAGAAACCTCTTCGAAGCTTTTCATAAGTTGGTTAGCTTCACATTGTACAATATGGCTTCCAAAAAATGAGGTGAGCATAGTGGCATCAGTATGCATATCAAGCATTGCATTGATCGGATGGCCCAAATGACCAAGTTGCGCATTTTTGAGGTCATGCAATACTTTAGCAATTCGGCAATACTCGTCTATTTGATCATCTACTTCCTGGTCGTCGGAAAGAGTGCCTATTATCATATCGGGGATTTTCTTGCCTAACCTGACAGCGACTCCGGCAAATTCAGGAAGGGCGCAAATATCATCGTTTACCAATTGCATATAAGTCGATGCTTTAGAATAATCCAACGCTTTCAGCGGTTGTAAGGCAACCAATACAATAGGAGCGTTGATTGATTTAGCAATTATGCCAAATGTGCCGGAGGTGGCATAAGTAAGCATATCACAAAAAATCAAATCCAGGTTTTCTGCCTCCATAGCTTTAACGGCTTCATACGCTTTTGACGGGGAGTCGACCATCCCAAAATCAACAATCTTAATCCCGCAATCAGGTATTTTACGAATAAATGCCTCTTGCTTTTGCATTAATTCTTCAAATAAACCAGGGAATTGACCCCAATATTTTTCATACCCTACACCGAAGACCCCGATTTTTGTCAGTGAAGCAGTTTTTGCAAAATCATTTTTTTTTCTCTCAAGAATATTCATAAATATGCTTTTATATTATATGTTAACGCACTATGTTAATTTTCACACAAAAAAACCTATCTCTTAGCAGAAAGCTTAATTAGTTTATAATCAAGTAACTCAATTCGTGGAATAAACTTCAACAATATAAGAAACGCCAAAGGATACATCAGCCCTGCATACCACCACAATGAATTATACGAATAATTTGTAACGATATAACCAATCAAAGGATTGAGCACCAACGCAGAAATAGCGCCAGCCGAACCAGATAAGCCAACTACGGTGGAGGTTACCCTCCTCCCAAATACATCACTGATTGAGGTAATATAATTGGTAATCCATAATCCGTGGGCAAAAAATGCCAATGCCATCAAACCGATGATTAAAACATATGAATGGATGAAGCCGACAAGAACAATAGGGATTGTCAATGCAGCAGCAATACCCATTACCAGTTTCCGTGCAAGGTTAAGTTTCGATGTCCTTCGGTAAACCAAATCTGAAAGCCATCCACCTAATATATTTGCAATCCCTAAGGCCAGAAACGGAATCCACAAAATCTCGCCTATTATCTCGAGTGACAATGAATGGGTTTCGTTTAAATATTTTGGTATCCAGAACATATAGAAGTAAAAAATCGGATCCAGAATAAATCGGATGGCGACAAATACCAATACCTCTTTGTTTTTTAATAACGTAGTGATTTTATATCTCTTATAGCCAACATCGTCTTTGTTTTCAATCTTTAAAGGTTGCGATGATTGTTTCTTTTCTTTTGTGAAATACAACCAGGCAATCAGCCATATAAAACCGAATCCACCAGTTACAAGAAATACAGCCCTCCAGCCAACGATTCCTAATAAATATACACACAACGGCGGGGCGACAACCGCACCGATTGCTGAGCCTCCTATCGCAATGCCATTGGCAAGTGCATGTCTTTTTTTTGGCACTCTTTCAATTACAGTCTTGATCGCACCAGGGAAACAGCCACCTTCTCCGATACCCAACAAAAAACGGAACAACCCAAACTGAAAGACACTATTGGACAAGCTATGTAAAAGTGTTGCAAAAGACCAGAATCCAACAGAAAATGCCAATCCGAGTCGGCTTCCATAACGATCTATCAAAATGCCACCAAGCGTGAACATAATAGCATAACTGGCCAGGAAACCTGAATTAATGAAACCGTAATCAATATCTGTAATGCTTAAATCTTCCTTGATTTTCAGTATCGATACGGATAGCACCTGACGATCCAGAAAACTAAGAGAGGTTGCAAGCAATAACAAAATGATGATGATCCAATAACTATGTCCGGTTTTTTGTGTCATTAGGTTAACGCACTATGTTTATTTTTGACAAATGTAGAAATTCTTTTTAATTGCAACTATTTTCTTTTATTTTTGTTTAAAATATACGAAGTGTTGTACAACATGCTGAATAAAATTTATTTCTATTCACAAAAAATATTATCCTATGACAAAGAGCGTCAATCCTAAATACATATCAATCAGCAAAGAAATAATAAGAAGGATTGAATCAGGAGAATTGCTAGCCGGAGACAAGGTTCCGTCCGAAAATGAATTGATCAAAACCTATAAAATAAGTAATACAACAGCACGCAAAAGTTTGCTTGAAGTTGAGCTTTATGGATGGGCTACAAGAATCAAAGGAAAAGGGACTTTTGTGTTAAACCGTTCCGAAGATAAGCACCTCACACGAGTACTTGGCTCCTTTCAAGCTGTGAATGAAAGTTTTAATGACAACTTAAAAAAAGAGGGATTTACACCCAAAAATATTATTTTGGAGAAAACAGTGATGGAAAACGGAATTTCTTCCAATATTAATGGACGCCATCACATCATCGAAGGATCTGTATTAAAAATCCATCGTTTACGGTATGGAAATGACACGTTGTTGAAAGACGAAACGAGATACATATCAATGACTTGCTGTCCGAAGATTAATATCCTCGACATGGAAGAATCCCCGATAAAAATTTATGTCGATAAATACCATTTGAAACTCGAAGAAGTGCAGAGAACTTTAGGAACAACAATCTTCCAGCCTGGTGAGTCGGACAATTATTTTGATTCAGAAATACCCCTTGCTGTTTTTATACTCGATGGCGCCATATTTAACACCGATGGTAAGATTGTCGAAATCGAAAAATCATTTTACAGAGGGGACAAATACAAATTCTCAATCAATGCTAAACCACAATTAATTCCATCGAAGCAATGATTCGATAACTTCAAATTTCAGCGACTTCCGCCACCATTTTACCATGATCTCGTAAAAAAGTAAAAAAATGCGAAAGAATCCTTTTCGCAAAGTCCACAAATTCTTGTAAATCAAAAATCTTGAGATTTGAAGTGCGTTTTATCTCGAAAGAAACAGAGGTGAACATTTTATTAGTTGTAGGAAGATATCTTTTGATTAGTGCATATTATCCGTGATTCAATAAGCTTTGTTAGTGCATTTCTTAGGTGGTAATAGCTTGATAAATTATTTTTTAAGTATCAACAACATCCAATCCTGCTCAAAAGCTCACAGCAAATTTGTTTTTGCCAGCTAATCATGTCGGAGGTGTCTTGAGGAAGTTTTAATTTGATGAGTGAACAAGGATAATTCTTGTCTTCTTCTTTTTCATGCCGGAATGAACCATGACTGGAAGCATAGGAATCATCCGGATATACTAACGCTGTATAACTCGATTCAAAGTATTTGGTGTACACATACATTTGCTTCAAATCATCGTCCGATGGCCGGTTACCATTGATCATTTTCCATTTTGTATCAAGAATATACGTTTTTTCACCCTGAAGAATAACAATGTCTGGTTCCATTCCTACCTTTGTCTTTAGCTCAGACTCCCAAAATGTTTTTTTCATCTTTCCTTTGATGAGATAATCCTCTGGTGCATATTTTTTAAGACTGCAGAGCACAAAACGTTCCCATAAGCTATTCATATCGAATATGAGTGCCAGGACATGATTCCGACCTCGGCTTATATCCGGATGGTAATTCAATAATAAGAGCATAGAGATATTAATAGCCTCCCTGTAACATTCAGTTTTTCTGTTGAATTGTAGACGGGTGAATGTATCCTCGCAAACTTTAATATCATCTAATTCCGGAAAGTTTAGAAGCAATGAGCCAATCCTGCTCTGCAGGGCAACTGAGGTATTAATATTCTGGACCAGCTGGAGCGCTTTAAATATGATCTGGTTGAAAGAATTTTGACGGTCATAAGTTTGATGATTCACATAGAATTGCTCCTGATGGATCAGATTTTTCTGAATATGCCTGGTAAAGATTAATTTCCCTTTCAAGGCAAGACTGTTCTCTTCTTGTCTGCGGTATTGTTTGATCAATCCTTTGTGAACCAGTTGTTCTAATTCCGTGACGAAGATCTCCAGATAGAGATCAAGTATAGAGTTTGATTTTAATTTTAAATCAGAACTACTCGAAGTCTGCACATTCAGCGTTTTAACTGCTCTTAGCATTCCGATAAGCAATTTTCTCCAATGCCCGATGTAATTCGTTTGATCTGTTTTGGGTAATACTTCAATGATAAGTGAATCAACCTGGATAATACCCACATGCTGGTTGAATTTAACCCCGTTGTGAATAAGGCTGAAATACAAGGGTTCCTTTCTCTCCAAAGTACCGCTGAAGAGCTAAAAGGTGCCTTTCTTCAAAGTCCACCGAAGTACCAACCTTCAAACTTTGATGTTCATAAACTGTAATAATATGTCTGCCGTGAGTGATCATAGTTATGGATTTACCATTTCCAAAATCGCATTTTCAAATTCACCTTCAGCCCATGATTGTTTAAGACGATAAACTGGCTTTTCGTTCAGTTCATCAACTGCGTCGTGTGTAAATTTTGCAAAGATGGTTTTCTTCGGAATCTCATACTTCTCAAAAAATGCTTCTCCCAAAACAAGCCCAATTTTGGCAAAATCACCATAAAAATATTCCTGGAGCAAGGGTATAATGTTTTGCTGGAAAACCCTCTTTAAATCAGCTATATCATCCACACACAGGAAATAACTATGCCCGAGGAGATGGTCCTTATCCAACAGTTTTTCAACCCTTGTATTGAGCGTTTTCATGATGATCTCAAGAGAAATTCCATCGATGATTTCATTTTCAAGTTCCGGTAGATCGTATTTGGGAGGCATTTCAATAAATGTAAACCGTCTTCTGAGAGCGGTATCCAAAGCTTCAACGCTCCGGTCGGCTGTATTCATCGTGCCAATAATGTAAAGATTACGCGGGATTGAAAAATCTTTCTTTTTGCTGTAAGGTAGTGTTACAGTAAGTGCTTCCTTGTTTCCAAAGCGTTTATCTGTTTCAATCAATGTAATAAGTTCTCCAAAAATCTGTGCAACATTTCCGCGATTAATCTCATCGATAATAATTACATAGTTTTTTTGCTCCACTTTGCCGGATTCTTTTCCTGCAGCGAGAAGTTGTTTTAACAAAGCTTCATAATAAGGCTGAAGCCCTCCTTTGATTATAAGATTTTCCCCGGCATCATACATCGATTTTAATGTATTGATGCTAAGTGAATGCATACTCTCTCCACTATTTTTATCAAAAAATATAGTTCGCTCATTTACATCAACAATTGTATAGGAGGTCATCTTCATTTTTACACTAATAGCTTTTTCTTCACTTAAAGGGGATAAGTATTCCTCCCAAACAGTTTCAAATAATTTCTTTCCTGTTTGTAGTTTTGAGTTTTGGTAATTTGTCAGTGCATTATCAACAAGAGACTTAAACACGCCTTTTTGAACATCATAATGTAATTCTCCCTCCGCCTCGACAGGTTTTATTCCTTCAATAAAGTCCTCATAACTCATACTTTGATGGAAGGTTGTAAAAACAATCTGGCCCGAGTTTACGTACGACTGAAAGCGTCTTAGAATTTCTGGTCTGTTTTCATCGCTCTCGTTTTCAATCGTTTCTAAATCCTTTCTTTCAACAATTGCTAAAGCATGATTAATCGAATTGTATGTCTTACCTGTTCCTGGAGGACCAAAAAGAATTTGATTGAGTGAATACTTCACTTTGTTTGCATGTTGTGGAAAAGTTGTGAAGGAACCTCCCATGATCGCCAACAATCTTTCATAATAGAAATTGTATTCCGGAAGATCTGATTTATATTTGGTTATATCAGTTATGGTTTTCAAAACCATTTTGAAATCTGTTGTCCATTCTCCCTTAAGCTTCCATTCAACCTCTCTGATACTCTTGTATTTCAATCTGTTTGAATCATACCTGTATTCGGAAGTTACAATTCCATACCCCAGCAATTTAGTTATCCCAGATTTTACAATAATAATGTCACCAACTGAAATATTATTTGCAAAATCGTCACCTGCCAAAGCATCATTACTCATTGACCCAGGATTTTCCAAATTTGATAACTCCTGAAGTTTTTTTGCTATTGATGATTTATCAGGATAGTTTTTTAAATCACCGATACTATCCAAATTTAAGCCTACAATATTGTGAGAATAAAACTCTTCCCACATATCAGCGCCATGTCCCGGAGAATATAACCAATACCTTTGGGGGTTAACCGATTCTGCTAAAGGTTTATGATCTGCTTTTTCTGAATCTTCCACCTCAGGCTTAATCTCATCCAATAATTGATTGGCATAATTAAACATGTCCGTGTCTGCTGCTTTTTGTTCAAGTAGCCTTTGCTGAAGCTTATAGAAGCTTTTTTCAACTTTTAGTCCCTGGTTTTTAACAATATTTCTGAGCATTTCCTCCTTATAAATAGGTAATAGGCTCAGATTAGAGTACATAAAAGCAATTTTCCATTTTAATGCAGTACCTAAATCAATTCCGTCAATTTTTTCAAATTCCTTGCTTTTAGAAAATTTAATAGTCTCAACAACTATCGATCTTATTTTTTCAAAAGCCTCCGTTTTTGTATTTCCATACTTTCCAACCCATGCATAAACACCTTCTGATTTATAAGCGGCCCGTGTTTCCACTTTGGAAGTATCTAATCTTTTAAATATTCCAAATTTAAAAGAAGAACCACCCCAAATACTTCCAAGATTTTGAGTTAGTGATTCCAACCAGTAACAAAAACTTGTTTTTTCAATATTGGTATATTCTTCAAGAGTCATTCTTTCAACTCTTTCGAGGGGCCATTCCTGTAAAAACTGTTCTAATATTCCGTCGTTGTTATGCATTTTATTGAAGGTGATTATAAAGGGTGCATTAAATTATAATAACAAATCATATTTATGTAATCAAGAGAAGAAAGTCTCATTTGTTCCGGATGGAATCTAAATTGGTTTGCAGGTGAAGTTTGACATCTTTAACAGGTTAGTGAATTAAAAACGCAAGTTACAAAACAATAGATTGGAAAAAAGATTTTTATACAGTTTCCAACCCAAAGGCATAAGAAAACGAGATAATCCTTTTACCATCAATATTTTCTTTCCATGCAGGTTCTCGGTGACTAATTTCTGCTATTTCACTGGCAGAAGTATTTTTAAATGCGTTAGCGACATAATCCAATGCTTCAAGTTCGGAGGCAGAAAAAAATGATGGATCAAAATTTGCTTTCCCGGAAGGAAGTATTTGTTCCACCTCTCCATAAGAAGTCATCGTAGTCTCCTTGCAAATTATGCCTTCTTCAACCAATGCCTCAAACAGATATTCAAAATGGTTTGGAACTGGTCCGCGAGGAATTGCGGCATATTTTAATCCGGTAATACTTTGGGCATTATTTCTGAAATGCACAAAATCGGCATAAAACAGCAACTTATTCATTTTGGTTTTATACGGACTTTGTCTTTCTGCAAAAAATAGAATTACCTTTTTAGTTTTTTCCCGGTTAAAAGCTTTAAATCCGGTTGTAATATCAGTTTGCGTATAAAACCGGTGAAGTGGATCATTACAGAGACAAGAGTCTGTTTTTAGTTTCTGAACAGGCTTCAAAATTTTGTCACACTCCTTTTCTTCTAATCCACTATATTCCTTAATATATTTTTCAAAACTTTCTGGCTCGCTGATCATCTGAATCAGGTTAGCATTCGTTCTTGACGGAACTTCGCCATCTTCATAATTTCTCCATGAATTGGCTCCCATACCCAAAATTTCTGATATCCTTGCAGCTGAAAGATTGTATTTCATTCTGATTTCAAGGATCTGTTCAGGGAATGGAACATGATGCCTGACCCGGTATTGGTTGACTACCTGGTTGTAATTCAATGCTGAAAAATGCTCGTCTTCAAACTGTTCGCCGGAATCCTCGCAAATGTAATAATGAAACACAACCTGAAATGTTTCTTTCCGGAAAGTCATATCACGCAATTCTTTGGCGACTTTCATTTCCTTACCTGTATATGGACTTTTCATTTGATAGTAATTTGTTTTTTAGTGGCCAAATGGAATTCGCATGAAGTTTGTTATCATTTCATATGGTAATCCCCATTCATGCTCATTTCATGGTTTGATGTGTTTAAACTGATAATTAATGGGGTGCTCGGATGGGTGAAAAGAGATACAAATGGTTTGTGAATTTTCTCTCCCCATGCTGATTTTTATATACACTTCTGTTCCTCTTACTTCCCTGCCAAATACCCACATAGGCAATATGCCACGCATCTTTTCTTCCAACGGACCTTCTGAATAATCTTCAACAATTAATTTTTCAATTATCTCTTTCCTTTTTATCGGACTGATTTCCAGATCCAAAAGAGCCTGTGAATTTTTCCCGCGATCGTCTAAAAAGATGATCTGGAAAATTCTCATCTTAGTTTTAAAGTCCTTCAAAAAATGTTCAACCTCCTGTTTGGTTGCCATTGGGTACAAATTTAGGTATTGTTTTTATATTTTGTACTTTAAAGTTGAATTTTTTGCAACATTTTGATGTAATATTAACTTTAAAGTTGAATTAAACAGAATCATGTTTGGTGCGGTTATACACCAGTACAGGAATCAATAATTTGTCAGTCTCCTTTTTATTCCAAATTTAATTTTGATTTTCCTTTATTTCTTAAATCAACTCGGAAAATAAATTCAGCGGAAATGGCATCAAATAATTCAGTATCAATTTTTTCAAATTCATTCTTATTTAATGGATAAATATCAAGTAAACTTGCTTCATAAATTTTGTATTCTTTATAGCTCTCCATTTGAGGACCAAATAAGTCAATAAAATTACTTAGATGATAAGATGGAAGTTTCAAATCCCCAATCAACTCTCTGTAAAATAAAATTCTAAATTTTTTGTCTTTTTGCAACGCATTTTTACCATTTTTTGGTAAATGCAGAAATTTATTTGACAAAATATCCGCAACGTCTTTCAAAATATTATATTCTTTTTTGTAAGAATTACCTTTTAAAACTGCTTTGTTTTTATCTGATTTTTCTAAATTTATCTCATCTTTAACTCGGGACGCAATAATCGGTTTGAATTTTTCTTTCTTCTCAATAATCAAGTTTGCAAATTCGTTTGTTAATGCTGCTATGTCATTGGTCCATTTATCAAAATCCTTGCCTGATGTAATAAGCGCCCAAGTATCAAATAGCCAGTTTAAATTTCCGGAATGTAGAATTTCATAAAATCTACTTATTACCAATTGCTTACTTTTTTCTTCAGAATAAAGATTACTACTATCAATACCTTCTTTATATAATTGTTCAATTACAATCCAATTAAAACCGTCCATGACTCCTTCTGGAAAAACTATATCAACTATTAGATTGTCAATGTCATCAGTCGAAGTGTTTTGGAAAAAAGATTTAAAATTATCAAAGTAAAATCCTCCATTCTTAAGAGCAACATGAAATTTAGTCACAGCTTCTTTTAAATTGATTTTAATACAAGCTTTTTTCATTCCATATATATAATTCTTAATCTGGTGAACTTCTTCAAATTCGGACATTTTGTAATTTAAAAAATAAATATCCAGACTCCCTTTACTTTTTTCTTTATACCACTTATCTATTTCTGTCTTTGCTTCATTAAAAGCTTTTGAAATAATACTCCAAAATTCTTCATTACTTATATCTTTAGAACTAATAGTAAGACTAAAATAACGGTAATAATTTTCAACATACCGTATAGATTTTGTTGAATAGTCGTTTCCTTTTTCAAACAATTCAATAAATAATCTATTTACTGTTTCAATACTTGTTGTATTTAATGGTTCAAATATTTTAGGATTCCTATTTCTAAGAGCTTCATATCCATCAGGTTGAATTTTGTACAATCTTTTACCATCCACAAGTTTTGCTTCTAAAAAGGTATTTCTGTTATCACGAAAATGTAAAATATTATACACGGTCGGAAATTTCATTTTTAAAAGGATCACAAACATAAATTCGCCATAGTCAATATTGCTTTGGATTGAATTTATGTCAAAGCTTAACATATTGGCAAAGCGAATAGCATCTCTTCTATGCAGGATAAAGTCGAGTATTAGCTCTTTCTTTGTGGAATCTGAAAAAATTTGCTTCAATTTATGATTAAGAATTGAATTGTCACGAAAATGATTCAATACTTCATCAATAATTACGTTTATAAGTATATTTGGGTCAATCGTAGGTAGAACAAATTCAGTTTGAAATATTTTATCAAGATAATTACTCATTTGAAGATTACTGGATAGGAAAGTGTTCTGCACATATTCTCTATCATAAGCCACAACAAAACAAGTATTATAAAAATCAGCAGTGTTTCTTACAATCCGGAATACTTCAATTATTTCTTCGTTATGCAAACGATCTAAATCGTCAATAAAAATGACAAGCCTCTTATGAATCAGTTGTAAGCAGTCATTAATTTCATTATAAAGCTGTTCGCTGGATTTGTCCCCGGAACTCGATAAAGTATCTGCAATGGTTTTAATCCAATTGGTTTTGTCAGTTTCTATTAGCACTTTAAGGTATCTCTCAAATTTGTCGCTTAATGACTTGTCATAAACACCTAATGCTGTTTTTATGGTTTGTAAAAAGTCTTCCACAATTCGGTTATGGGTGGAACTTCTCCAGGGATTGAATTTTATGACTAAAATTGATCTGTCATTTTTTGCATTAAGGGATTTTTGTATTTGATTCAAAAGATAGGACTTACCGGTACCCCAAGAGCCGGAGATTCCAATGGCCAGAGAGCGTTGACCAAATGAATTACAAATAAATTCAGTTATGTCTGTGGCGAAATCTTTTCTACCAAACTCATCTTCATTGTCATCTGGATCATCAAGACCAAAGGATTTGCCATTGGGCATTTTGTCGGGATGAGTTATTAAAAGAAATTTCGCCCATGACCAGATCTCTCCTATTAGGAAGAGTAGATAGATGTCAGCTTGGGCTATTGGCAAACTCCATAAAGTATTAAATCCCCACTTATCACTCCATCTTAAAGGGAAATAGATTATACCAACAAATAGAACAGTGAATGAAAAATTCAGATTTGGACGGTATTGAATCTTCCCGATTTTGTTGCAATAGACAATTATTGTTCCTATTGCTATGAAAACAAATAAACAAGAAGTAATTGTGTTTATGGGAATGTGAGCAACTGTGTATTTAAAAATTTTAACAATAATTCCATCAAAAACATCATAAAAGATCTGCCATAGCAAAATGAAAATGAAGGCATAAAATAGAATTGCATATTTGCCTAATACAATTTTTAAGTAATCAGCCTTCCATTCCGGCTTTAAATGCTCAAAAATTAGCGTTAAATTGGTTTTTGGTTTATTGGAATTTTCATTCTCAGTTTGATTAATTGGATCAGTCATAATATAAAATTGTTTAGGTCTTACTTATTTCCCATACCTCACCTCATCTTCTGCCACCATCCTCATCTCCTCATTTCCTTTTATCTTTTTTGTTCTTCCGCCTTTCTCCAATCCCGCTTTGGCTTTGCGGATTTCTTCCAGCAATTCCTGTACATCACCATCAGTAGGGAGTTGCTCCACAAGTTCACCGCGGAAGGCTTTGGCCAGCAGGGCCTGTGGCAACTGCTCTATCTTGGCTTTTAGTTTTTGGTAGCTGGCTTCTATCTGGTCGGCTTTGGCAAAAAGGGATTCAACACGTCGGACGATTTCTTGCTGTTCTCTCAACTCCGGCAATGAAATGACTAATGTTTTTAACTGAGTGGTGTTAATTCTCGGTCGTGTCGCACCATGAATCTTTGTAACTAACTGATTAAATGCATTATTTGAAACCAAAAAAAAGAGCAGATATTTTTTATTTACTAACGATTCATTGGGCCTAATACAGAAACAATCAGCCTTTGCAATTGCTTTTGTTTTTATTTCAGGCAGAATACAAGCCCTAATATCTTCTGAAATAAAAGATGAAAATATTATATCCCCTTCAATTACGGTATGTCGTAATAACGTGTCGTATTTTTCATCGGAGACGAAGGTTGATTTATTTTCTATAAAATTCAAATGCTCAATGTTTTCCAGTCGAACAACTCTAATTCCTTTTGTTGTATAGTCTTCTGTTTTTAAGTTGGATCCAAATGGACCATCAAATATTCCCCCTTTGAGTACTAAATCACCAAGTTTAATTTTATCCCACTTATTAAGTTTTTCCGTCAGTTTGCCGGTTACAGCCTGAGTAAGTACCTTTTGTCGGAAGTCTTTCAGCAGTTGCGGAATGCGGTCGAGTCGGGTTTTCAAGGCATCAAGGTGCCCAAACAGGGTGTCGAGTTTGGCCACAATGCGCTTCTGCTCGCGAAGAGGAGGAAATGGAATTTGTAAGTTTTTTAAAAGTTGAATTGTAATTTGAGGTTGTGCTGTTCCTGTAATAACATCTTCTTTATCAATAGATTCAAGGGCGTATTTTATGAAATCAAGGTTAATGTGATTAGCACTAATCTCTTCAAATACTATTGAATTACTGGTAACATACGCGAAAGGTTTCGTTCTATGAATTATTCCACACCCGGCACCTCGACAAGAGATAATTACTTTTGAATCCTTATAAAGGTATTTTGAATATTTGCCAATAATTCCATTTGCTCCATATACATCGTAACCATCCTCAATCAGGTCTTTGGTTAAAAGACCTTTCCCATAAACGAGATAGAATAAATTATCAATTTCTGTTTCAACCCAACCTTTTGGTAATTCCTTTTCCATCTTTCTATTGTAATTCTTTGATTATGGCATCCAGTTCACCCATAATGCTTTTTAGTTCCAAAACTGCTTCTTTGGCAATATCGATCGGGTCATCCAGATCATCACCATTGCTGATCGAACTGTCTGCAATCAACCCCAAATCGAGCGAGTCGTTCTTTTTGGCAATTTGCTCACGGGTAATGCACTGCCAGCGTTCGTCAGTAATATCTGCACGCTTTTGGTCGTCCACCTTGCCATCATATTCCAGACCAACATTTTCAATAGTCAAACCTCCTGTATATGCTTTTATAAATCCTTCAAAGGCATCAAGGGTAAATGGGGTGCGCTTTCCATAGTTGGGCGTGTTGGTGCGCATGTCGTAAAACCAAACCTTGTCTGTGTTTCCGGTTTCGGTAACACCACGTTCAAAAAACAGCACATTGGTTTTTACACCCTGTGCATAAAAAATGCCTGTTGGCAGGCGCAGAATGGTATGCAGGCGGCATTTGTCCATTAAGTCGCGGCGGATTTTGGCACCATCGTTATCTTCAAACAATACGTTATCGGGTAGCACTACTGCCGCCCGGGCTCCGCCCTTTTTGTGGAGCGAGCGGTAAATGTGCTGTAAAAAGTTAAGTTGTTTGTTGGCTGTTGGGTAAGTAAAATCATCTCGGCTGGGGCGTTCGCCTCCCTGCTTGGTCCCAAAAGGAGGATTGGCCAGTACACCGTCAAATCCTTTCAGGCTTTTGCCAAAATCGCTGAGCGTATCATTGAGGTAAATGGTACTGTCGAGCCCATGCAGCTTGGCATTCATCAAAGCCAGGCGGTGGGCATCCTGGACCAGCTCAACACCGCTCAGTGCAGTGGTTTGCTGAAATACACGAGTCTTTTCATCCTTGTAAATGTAATCGTGGCGGTTAATCAGGTATTGGTTAATGGAGATCGGGAACCCAAATGTACCGCAGGCCGGATCATTCCAGCGTTCGCCCATTTTGGGAACCACCAGATCGACCATCACATTAATCAATGGGCGTGGCGTGAAATACTGTCCGGCGCCACTCTTTTTCTCACCGGCATTGCGTTCGAGCAAATCTTCATAAATATCGCCCATCACATCGCGGTCGTGCTCATCGTACCAGTCAATCAGGTCGATGCTGCTCACGAGCGATCTTAAATTCACCGGCTTCCGCAGCGTGGAAGAAGCATTAGTAAATATCAGTTTAATATTAGCGTTGTCGCTCTTGGTGCTGATCGTAGCCAACAACTCGCGGTAAGTGTCAAATAAATCCTTATTATCCTTTATATCCTTCAACTTCTGCCAGCGGTATTCTTCGGGCAACTCATTCTCAAAGCCTTTAACTTCACTCAGCTTAATAAATAGGATGTATGTTAATTCATTGAGGTATTGATGGTAAGTTACTCCGTCGTCGCGTAGTAAATTACAAAGGCCCCATAGTTTGGCGGCTATTTCTTCTGCACTCATTTTTTAAATCTTCTACTTAGTTCTGTTGCACAATACCGGTTCCAAAGCATCATACTCCATTCCCGGGTTTCCCAATCAATTTCTGTTTTCTGAATCGTTTCGATCAGGTCGGCAAAGGTGATTATTTTAAACCGCTCTTCCCCGTTTTTTAGCATCATTTGAAAAGCTTTTCCTTTATCTAAGGCATTTTGATCTTCCTGAAAACAAAACAAACCACTGTATCCAATTTCAGCAGAATGGTTTATCAAGGCTGATTCAATGATTAACTGATTCCTGAATAGCTGGTTGTATTTGGTGTTGGTGAGTTCTTCATAGCTTGCCAGAAATGCTGAAGATTCTTCATAATCCTTCCTGTACTTTCCGTCTTGCTTTTCCGTACCATCTTTGCCATATTCTTTGGGAGAGAAGGGTTCTGTATATTTACATTCCAGTCCGATGATGCCTTTTTGATCGCTGATGCTTGTAAATTCCAAAGCAACATCATGGGCAGAATTGTCGCCATTGGTTGCTGCATTAGGGGCATATTCAAAATGAATGTCGGTGACCGCTTTTATTTCAGGATAAAACTGCTGAAAGACCTGGGTTGCCAGCGGCAGGTTGTATTTCAATCGTCCAAAGAAGTTAAAACAAAGTGGTTGACTTGAAAGGAGGTTATTGTACAGTCGGTCTTCCTTGATTAATCCTTTTGATCCGTTATTTCTTGAAGTCAAGGTGTCATGAACAGCTTTTTTTGCAAATTCATCCAGAAAGTTGATGGCCGATTCTTTCCCATTCAGGATACTGCTGCCAATTTTATCTTCCGGCTTAAGGGGATGCTGTCCTTGCTCTTCACCCATCACACAGGTTCTCCACCAGCTTTGATGGTGACGCATATCCCGTTGCAACTGATTGTCGGAGTTGCTTTTCTGACCATGTAAATCAATAATAGTTTGTTTTAAACTCATGCTGTTTGGTATAAATTCTCATTTAACTGAATGATCAACTGATCGAGTTGTTCTTCAAAAACTTTGTTCAGACGGTCAAATCCGCCATTTTCATTAAACGGAGCCTGGTTTAAATCATCGTGCTGCAAAATGTTTTCCGACAGCAATTGATGTTCAAACCGGTCGATCCATTTCTGCTGAATCTTGTTCCAGCTTTTCATCGCCCTCACTTTTTCAACCGCCCGTCTGATCCGCTCTTCGTGACTAATCAGCGCATCGCCCAAAGCCATTGTCCGTATAAAAGAAATAATGTCGGCTGCAATGTCCACATTCCGGGTCGCTTTCCATGCAGTATTCAATGTCCGGGAGTTAAAACCCAGCCGGTCCAATTCAAGCCTTAATTCTTTGAGCGATTTCCGGTCGAGTTCCTGGGGGCGGGTGCAAATAATTTGCAGGGCAGCCATTTTATTCAGGTTCTCTGTTATGAATTTTTGGAAACTCGTGATATAATCTTCGGGTTTCTTACTGTTGCCATATCCACGCTCAATTCCACGGATTTCATCTTCATGTTCCGATACATACTGAAAAGAAGGCGATGGTTTTAACTCGTCAAGGAATTCCCAAACCAATGAATGATGGCTGATCTGCTCAAGTGAACCCTTATTTCTGGATTCATTCAGAAGATTGACAAAACTTTCAGCGTCACGCCCTTTTGTCAGGTATTTGAATTTTTCAAGCTGATCGTCTTTTAGGTATTGTCTTTTCCGCTGGAATTTGGCAATAATCTGATCCAGTTGTTTCGCTGCCCTTTCATTGCTGTCAATCCGGTTGAATTCCTCTGCCAGTTCTGCAAATGAAATTTTAGGGTTAACAGTCACCGGTTTCATTTGGGTGTAATCCTGAAGTGCTTCATAGATCCGGACTGCATCATAAATCCGGAATACTTCTTTCTCAATTTCATCGCAACGACGCGTGGCGCGGCCCAACATCTGTTCATATAAAATCCGGGATTTGACCCTTCTCAGGAATACAATATTGCAAATGGCCGGAACATCAATACCCGTAGTAAGCAAATCAACTGTAACAGCAATCGTCGGATACTTTTCATTTTTGTACCTTCTGAACAGTTCTGCCGGATCATACGATTTACCGGTTATCTTTTGAATGGCATCATCATGAACGATCTCTCCAATCTTTTTAAACTCATCCTTCAGGATGCTGACTACCAAAGCTGCATGTTCATCGGTTGCTGCAAAAATCAGGGTTTTTTCTTCTCCGTCCGGATCAATCAACTGAACCAATTGGCTACATACGGTCCGGTTAAATGACTCGGTAATGACCATCTTATTGAATCCCTCAATATTGATCGCAAGTTCATCCTCCAGCTCGGCTAACTCAATAATTTGATTGTTCTCCTTATCGTAAACCTTTGGTTTTTCGCCCTTTTCCCAGATAATCCCTTCCTCACTCAGTTTTGTTTTGATGATATAGGGAGGTTCGTGGTCAATCAGAAAACCATCGATCACTGCTTCCTGGTAGGAATAGTTATAGATGGGTGTTCCAAATATTTCAGTGGTGTGCAGGGCAGGAGTAGCAGTCATTCCAATGGCAGTGGCATCAAAATAGTCGAGTACACGCCGGTATTTGCTTACATAGTCCCGCTGATCCTTAAAACCAAGCTCTTCATCATCCATCTCCTTGTCCAGCAAATATCCCCGGTGAGCCTCATCCACAATGATGCAATCATAGGTATCGATGGGTAAACAATCCCCGTCTGAATAGAACAAACGTTTCACCATGCTTTGAACAGTCGCAAAGTGCAGACGGGTATCCAATTCCGGGATCAATTCTTTTAATCCCTTTATCTCGTATATTTCTGCAAATGTATTCAGATCCTCAATTTTGTCATCCTTAAAATGATCAAATGCCTGGCAGGCCAGCAAACGGCGGTCAACCATAAACAGGATTCTTCGGAAGCGGTTCGATTGAATCAATCGGTAGGCAAGGCCAATAATAGTGCGGGTTTTTCCGGTTCCGGTAGCCATCGCGAGCAGCATCCGTTTAATCTGCGGACTATCCATGATGGTCTGTTCAACCCGTTGGATCGCTTTCATCTGGTAATCCCTTAACGAAAGGCCGTTTTTATCCTGAAGAAAGTTGGGTTTGCTGTTTTTCAGCTTTTCATCAGCCCCGTCAATGTCCTGCTCCAAAAGTTTTTTCAGCCCTTCCGGCGAGAACCATCCTTTTAACGATCGGGAATGGTTTTTGGGTTTTCTGACATCGACAAACCAAACGCCGCTTTTTGTTTCAAGTTGCTGCAAATAGGGTCGTCCATTGGTTGAAAACAGAAAAGGCACTTTATAAACTTCCCATTCACCCAAAAGTTGAACCGGCAATTTCGCTTCAGCCAATTCTGCATATCGTTTTGATTGCGTTAAGTCGGTCGATATATCCTGGGCATATTTCTTCGCTTCTACCACTCCATAGAGTTCTGTGCCAATAAACAAGGCATAATCAGCCCATTTGCTTCCGCATTTCCATTCTGCAATAGCCATGTTTTTGCCTTTCTCCGGAAGAGAACCATGCAGTTTAAAATTCAGGTTAAGCGTGTCAGCTTCCCATCCGGCAGACCTCAGCTGTTCATCAATCATAAGCCGGGTTTCAGCTTCCGACATCTCAATTTTAAGGGCAGCATTCTTCGAGCGTTGTTTGATCTCAACTGATTTCTCTGCACTTAAGGTTCCAATTTCCCTTTCCTTGATCAGATCAGCAAACTTTTGTTCCAGCTGAAGATATTCCTGTTCGAGGTTTTTAAAGTCCTTTTCCAGGTCAACTTTTTCAGGTGGGTGAAACTTAATCGAACTGATGTCTTTAGCTTCATCGGAATAAGTTTCATAAAACCATTTGGCAATTTTAAACGAGCTGTAAAGTAAGCCCATCGCTGATTCTTCCGCCTGTTTTCCAGCATGAACCGCCTGATTACCAGATTTCCTGATTGTATGAAAAAGGCTTAAGATATTATCTTCCAGGATAGCCTCATCCTTCAGCAGTTCCAATCGTCTGAAGGCCGTGTTTTCGTAGGGGAAGTCAAGTTGGTGGATTTCAAAAATCGTTTCAACCATCTTTTCTCCAAACAACCTCATCTTAAACAAGGAAGTATTGGTGTCATCGTGAATGTATTTTTCAGCTAAAATCCCAAGATTGGCAAGAATCGGATATTCTGTTGATAGGAACTTGAAGTTGCTTTCCATAAGGTTTATTGGCACAGATTATTGGTCTGCCGAAGATACAGATTCCAATCAGAAAACAAAAGATTATGAAAAAGAAAAGTAATGTATTTCTCAAGGTGATTCAAACCTCGGTTAAATTTAATCTCATTCCAACTTATTTCGCTTCTTAACAAATCCATCTTCTTGAAGAAGCGCTTTCACATCACTCATCTTATACCTTCGTCCGCCACCAAACTCAATCGTTTTAAGGTAGCCAATTTTATTCCACCTCCAAAGTGTCGTAATATTAACATTCAGTATTTCAGACACCTGTTTGACCGTTGGGTAGGTTTCCGCCTTTTCGGAAACGACAATCTCTTCTAATTCGCTTTTCGTTTTTTCGATTTAGATAGTCAGCAAACACCTTTAGATCCTTTAATTTAATGGCCAGAGTCAGATCTGCATTGCTCTTAATTAGTTCCTCAATAACATTCATTGTGTTCTTCTTTTCCTATTTAGTAATTTGGCGTCCAATCTCCGCATATATTCGTCTTGGGTTTCAACGCGATTCTCTGTAAGCCAATTTATGATCTCATCCCGTCTGAATAACAATCTTCCATCCCTTCTGAAATGGGGGATCAAACCTTTCGCAGTTCTTTGATAAATTGCAGGTTTACTATATCCGCTCAATTCACACACTGCTTTGAGCCCAATAATTTCAGGCATTGTGCTTTTCACCTGGCTCTGCTCCTTATTTAATACCCTGTTAAGGACAGACACTAATTGGCCTACCGTCAAAAAAGAAATAGGGGTTTCATTTGTAATTTCGTTATCCTTCATAACCGGGTTTACTTTTTGTGTAGATATGTCCTGAACTCGGATTCCGTTTCCGAAACCATTTTTCTGCGTACTTCTCTAAAACTCCAGTATTAAGAGTCGGCATCGCGGTAAACCTGTTCCAATTGAAATTCGTTGTGAAAAAACCACCAGGTTTCAGCAATGTATAAACCGATGAATATCATTTTATTGAATATATCGGCGATGCAATGTTTAAATCTTGAAAACCTGTAGTTTAAAGGGCAAAATAACCAATTGCCTTATATTATTAATCTGTTATCTGTCCCAAAATATTTTATGAACTTACAGCATTTTAATCACGAATTACAATCCTGTCTCCATCATTTTTCGCAAAACCTCTTATAATTGCTGTATCAATTCCCCGGAGCATTGAAGCTTCAACTATTGTTCCTAATCGTCCAAAACCAAAAAGTTGAGAGGTTTCTTTTACAAGATCTTCTTTTGAGAGACTAATTTGTTGTTCTAAAATTTCTTTAACGGCTACACTAACTTCCTCAGGAGCAATATCGGCTGCATTCGTTGCAAATATTCGATAATTCATGTATTCTGAAGGAACCTGTTCTGACGTCCAAAAATAGCGGTCATTTCCAGAGCCAGTATATTTTAGGTTTAGGTGTGAAAATAGCATATTAAAATACGCATCAATTCTGCTCCCAATTCGAGTGATACCCCATCCGGACAAAACTTTACGGCACAATCGATCTCTGCTAATGGGAGCCTCAATTTCAATAATATGATTAATCTGACGCATTACATATTGGCTTCTTTCAGGATAGGTAAACTCTTCACAGGAAAATCCTACATATTCTATTTTCCCGGATTGATATTGAATACAGTACTTTGATTTATCAGGGTCATGTGCCATTAAACCACCTGATTTTATTAGTAATTCATCAGATATAGTTTTGCTTACATCTGATCCAGGATTACTTTCAAGTTCTGGTTCAATATTAGTAAAACATTCACTATTAATTTGATCCGAGCCATTTGCGATCGCAGTCATAATATCTGCCAAAACTTGTTCCGGATTTTCCCACCAATCCAGCGACCATACTCGGAAAACATTCCACCCTAATGTTTTCAACACTTCCTGTTGAATGATTTCACGATCACGGACTGTTTTTGCAGCTTTATAGTTCGTTCCATCACAGAGTAAAGCCATTATATAAACTGAAGGTATTTCAGGATTAATAATTCCTATATCAACACGATAGCCAGAACAGCCAATATTCGTGTTCACCTGAAATCCGCGCTCTCGAATTTTATCAGCGATAATATCAACTAAAGTCTTCTGATTGATAATTTGAGAGTTTGCCTTATAAGCAATTGCATTCTTCCCCCTTTCTGCATATTCAAGGAAAGCCTTTAGCCCTGCAACACCTTCTGATGATGTTCGAGCTAAATTAATTTGTTCAGACCTTAAAGTAGAGAATACTTTCATCTCATACCTTGCACGCGAAACTGCAACATTGAGCCTTCTCCAACCACCTTCACGATTTAATGGGCCAAAATTCAGGCTGACTTTACCCTCTTTATCCGGACCATAGCCAACAGAAAACAAAATCACATCCCGCTCATCCCCCTGTACATTTTCAAGGTTCTTTACAAATATCGGTTCCGCACATTCTAAAGCTAAAGCTTCTATTTCAGGATTTTTCGCAAACGCATCATTCAATAAATCTTCTATAATAGTTTGCTGTACTGAACTGAACGTTACAACTCCAATACTTCGTCCAGCTTTCTCTTTATCTGATAATCGCGACATAATATCATTCACAACCGCCTCTGCTTCGAATTTATTCTGACGACTTTCCCCTTTGTCATAATATCCTGGGATATGTTTATACCTAACTTTACTTTGAATATCATCGGGAGAAGGGAAAGTAAGAAGCTTGTTCTCGTAATATTGTGAGTTACTGAAAGCAATAAGACTTTCGTGTTTGCTTCGGTAATGCCAAAGCAGATATTTCGACGGCATTGACAATGCTAAACAATCATCAAGTATACTCTCTAAATCTTCTTTGTCAAGGTTGTCTTCGTCAATATTATTCGATGTAAAGAAACTTGTTGGTGGCATCTGTTTTGGATCACCAACGACAATCACGTTTCGACCTCTTGCAATCGCGCCAACTGCTTCACAAGTTGGCATCTGCGAAGCTTCATCAAATATCACCAAATCAAATTTGAAATTATCCACATCAATATATTGAGCAACCGACATTGGACTCATTAACATACATGGCGTCATACGTGTTAATAGGGTAGGAATTGTATCGAATAATTTGCGGATTGATGTACCTCTGCCATTATTCCGGATATTGCGTTGCAAAAACCCCACTTCGGAACTTTGCGATGCAGCACGGACAAATGAGGGTATATTAGATGCTAATTTCGCAAATAACTCTTCTCTTGTCAGCTTCTCAAAATTCTGTGTCAGCTTTCTGAATTTACGTATTTTATCTTCAAATAATTTTCCGTTGAAACTGGCCAATATTGGTTCTGAGTCAATAACGCCATCTATAATGCTTTTGTAAAGGGCTTTGTCAAATGCGCCAATGATCTGATTGCTATCTAATGAATGGCTGCACAAATACGACATAAATGAGTTTAGTTCGACACCCACCGCTTTCTTTCTTGCTGTATTCCAACTACACCAATCCTTTAATTGGTCAATATTTTCGAGCCAACTATTTGCTTTCTTGATTTTATTCAATATCCATTGTTCCGTGTCATCATAATGGTCTGAGATCTCTAACTTGGTTGATAATTCAGCATAGAAGCCATTCATGTCATCAAAGGCGCTGGTATACTTTGATAAGGGTTCTTGATAAATAGATAAGAATGTTTCAATTCCTTGCGACATACTGTCTGCAATTGAGTCTCGCATTTTTCCTGCATGGAATATGTCACCGGTTAAGATTAATAGCCTATCGTTGAGCCACAAGGACGATTTACAGCATTCTGCTATTAGGTTCCAATTGCACTCGCCTTCAGCCCACATTAATCCTAATAGGTTTGAAAAATAAATATTCTTGTTCTCTATTGTCTGTTGTTCATGCTGAAATGCAATAATTCTGGCCAATATTTCTTTGACCTGTTTCTGATCTAAAAGGGTTGTTAAAGAGTGAACTCTTAATAATTTAGTGATTTTATTTTGAGCAAAATATTTTGCCAGGAACCATTTACTCTCGGCTATGTTCCAGTCAATAAGTAGCTTATTTGCATTAATAGATAAGATAGTTTTATTAAAATCCGTTAATAATAAGCTCCTAATACTATTTCTCTTAATGCCATGTGGGATAATTTGGGAAACCTGTGAAATTGTCTCCATAAAATTGTCTGCTCTTAATAATGAACTTGAAATAGTCGGTCTGTTCAATAAAAAGTTTGCAATTTTTTTTAGCGATTCAAAGTGTTTTTTAGTGGAACAATCCATCTCTTTGCTGAATACACGCATACAACCTGTTACAGTTGATTTACATCGATCGAGTGATGATAGATATTTTACTATCATATCCCGACCTTCTGTTTTACCAGATTGGGTATATTGAGAGAGCTCAATGTCTAATAGTGGGTGGTTGAAAATGTTTTTACAGAGGATAGCACTCGCCTGAACCTCTTCTATGATATCTCGCCAAATAATAATATTTTCTGTTGACAGCGTAGCCACAACATTCGGTGATAATGCATAATCACTTTTTATATGTGCTTCAATATTATAGCCAAAGAAAGCACTATACAAAGAGTATCCCGATTGTTGCTTGCGATGTAATACATCTACATATTTACTAAGCTCACTTCGCAAAGTATGTAATCGCTGCGATTCTGCACTATATTCTTCCGGAGATTTTTTGCACAGAACTTCTGTGCGGGTCTTCAATTGTTCTAATACAGCCGATTTTTTAGATTTATTGGAATGTAATTCTAAACAAAATGGGTCTATTCCAATTGACTTGAGTCTTTTCTGAACAACAGTAAGAGCAGCCATTTTCTCTGCAACAAAAAGAACTTTCTTCCCTTTATATAAGGCATCAACTATAATGTTCGTTATGGTCTGGGACTTTCCTGTTCCCGGAGGGCCATGCAATATAAAGCTCTTACCTTCGGACGCGGCATAAATGGCTTCCATTTGGAAAGAGTCTGCACTGATAGCCAGCGCAATATCCGAGGGTTTTACATCGGCATCAAGATTCATTACAACTTCTTCATCAATATCCCATTCAAGCATTCCGGATGCCAGGCTTTTTACAATTTTATTATTATAAAGTTTATCTGCATTACTATGAATATCATTCCACATAATAAATTTGCTGAATGAGAAAATGCCAAGAATTGCTTGCTCTTCAACATTCCACTTGGTTTGATTCATAATGCCTTTACGAATAGTGTTTAATATGAGTTTTACATCAACACCACTTTCATCTTTTGGCAGATTCTCCAAACCACCTATATTTATATCAAAATCTTGCCGTAGCATCTCCATCAACGAAATGTTCATCAATGTCTCCTCTTCCCTTGAACGAATCACATATCCTTTTTGTGCAGACTTTCTGATAATTTCGATTGGCAATAAAAGTATTGGCGCATAACGGGGTTTTTCACTACTGGAGGTTTCATACCATTTCAATAAACCCAATGCCAAATAGAGTGTATTTGCTCCATTTTCTTCCATCGAAAGGCGAGAACTTCTATATAGGTTTGTAAGCGAATTAATTAACTCGTTTTCAGTGAGATAAGATCTTAATCGCTTTTGTGTTAGTTCCTTCTTTACGATATCAATAATTGGATCAACTTGATTTACCGATTGGTAAATGCCAGCGTCCATCAAATCATTATCCCAATCAGCGGGTTTTGGTAGAATTTGAAACTCATCTCCGTTTGCGAGGGCATCTTCCAAAAGGTTGATATTTACAGAAATAAGCTGAACAGTACTTTTAGTGAGCCTAATATTCAGCAGATTATTTCGTAAGCTGAGGTCTAATAATTTCCGCTCCCAGAGTCTTTGCTTTGTAACTTCAATATTTTGGGTATTAACTATTCTTGTTTCTGGGATAATTGTTTCTGGAGTACTGGTATCCCTACTTTCTGCTGACGTTACACTGATTTCAATGCCATTATCACCAACTATTCTCAATGGTAAGGGTCGAATACCGGCAAATCGACTTCGTTTTACATCAATCGATAAAACGAAATTTGAGTTGTCCGCTAACTTGTATTCTGCCATAGAAACAGCGGCGTCAAAATTTACTTTCTGCCCTGAATTCATGCATGTAGTTTCAACCAATATAATTTCATTTATTCCGTTGGCAATACGCTTAGTAAGTAGCGATATATCATCATTAACACTATCTGCAAAAGTGTCATCAATAAGCCAGACACCTGCAAATGCATGACCTTTGATTACAACAATTAGTGGATTAATCCCGACTGCTTCTAAACAGGACACATATAAGAGCGACATATCCAGACATGTACCAATCTTATTTGTAAGGATTGTATCGCACATTCTTATTCGCTGACCAGATAGTTCATAACTGGCAGGTGGAGCACAATAGACAATTTTCAGTTCAGCAATTGCCTCATAAATGGCTGCAATCTGTTTCTTTACGCGGTCTTGATTTCTACTTTGATATGCATCCAAAGATGGGTTTCCAGTCCACTCTTCAAGTATCTGTGATGCTCGGTGAATTATCTTTGTTATTGCAGGGTAATTTGGTGTCACGAAAGCTGAGAGCATTTCAGGAATCACAGATATACCGCCCCATTGATCAAAAGGCAAAATATCAATTGAATATATTTCTGTTGCAATATTCTCATTATTACTATATACCGAAACAACAATCTCACTAACCACTCTTTCAGTAATTTCAGACAAATATTTGGGGGAAATATTTATTTTGACATTATTTACTTCAATAATTGAATGTTTGGGAATTACATCTATTAGTCTTTCTGTCTTGTAAGCAAGTTCTGGCAAAAGTGATATTTGAACACTTATATTTACAATATCAACATCAGAATTATTTTTCAGTAACAGTTTTCGTGATATTGGTACGTGATTTTGCTGCATCGCAAAATTCATTGTTGGAGTATAAACAAAACTAAGTTCAAGCATCTATCTTGATTTTTAATGATATAATTAGGTTGTCTTCGAATTCAAATTGTTTGGTTAAATTTATTTTAAACTGAGCGCAAAGGTCAGATACAGTTATATTAATTCCCAAATTTATTGATTATAATTCAATTTGGCTTAAGAATTAGAAATTTATTTTACCTAAGATTTATCAAAAGTTTCTTTTCAATAAATGTTTTTGAGGCTATTTTTCTTCTTTTGAATGATACTATTGCATCCTTGCGTTCACTATTTACAAATAAGAATATTTAAGATATTGTTACCAATTGAATTTGAAATTTTGGTTCAAAAAGTTATAAAACGAAAAGGACAGAACCGGGCGGCTCCATCCTTTAGCAAAAAATTCAAATTCACATTAAACCTACCTTTTAGAATAATTTATTATTCTAAATATTTTCCAAAAAGGTTTCATTTTTAATCATTTATAATTGAAATAAAATGGAGATTAGTGAACCTTTCAAGTCACCGGATTGATTGTCTCTACAAACCTCTGTTTAAAAGAAAAGGACAGAGTCCTATGTCTCCATCCTTTCACAAAAACTATTAAACTTGACCTTTCCCGTTAATAACTATTTATTGTTCGAAATATTTTCAATAAAGCCTCAAATTTTACTTCTGTTTTTTTTGAAAAGGATGAAGCTTGACTTCTTCATCCTTTTACAAAACACAAACATTTAATTTATTTTTTTAACCAACTTATTATTCGAAATACGTTCAATAAAGTTTCATTTTTACTTCTGTTTTTTTGAAAAGGATGGAGCCTATGGTCTCCATCCTTTTACTTCACTTAATGTTATGAGAGAGTATTATCTAACAAATTAATTATTCGAAATATTCTTAAAAAAGTTTCATTTTTCAAGTACTATTTTCTGACATAAAACGATTTATCGTGTATTTTTTGTTATATGGTATTAAGGCTTTCTTTTCTTGCCTTTTGGCTTCCTAAACTTATATATAATTGAAAAGGACAGAACCGGGCGGTTCCATCCTTTTACTAAACCTAACTAACCTAACTAAACCTAAACACTTAAATGATTACAATTAGCGGGCCGCAGTAATTGCCAGCAACTCTTCTTTGGTTAATAAATCCTAAAAAAACGTGAAAGATATCCGAACCCAAAATGACCTTATTCCATTTGTTCTTTGGTTTGTTGACTCTGCTCTAAATGTAGTAGATCTGTGTGTTGCCTTTCCATCCACAACATCAACGTTTTAATTTTGGTCCGGGTTCATTTATTCCCCGATTCTTGCACGCTGTATCCACATCTCTCTTTCCATTCTGATTTCATCTTCTCCTTTTCTTCAGGGTTCAGATGCATCCAACGTCCGTGGGGGCTGTGCCCATGACAACTGTGATGCCCGTGACCGCCTCTGAATCCTCCAAACAGAATTTTGGAGAGAATAAGCAAACCGATGGCTTGCCAGAAGGTGATTGTACTAATTCCGAACAGTGCCGGAAGCAGGTTGTTCCAGAGGAGCATCACCACACTTCCAAATATAAATACACCTGCTGCTATTGCTATAGGGATAAAAATGGCCCTTTTGATCCAGTAACCTTTTCCCCGTTCATTTCCAAAATGCATCATGATTTCAATGTTTTAACTGTTAATATTCATCGTACAATCGTTGAAGTCGCTTGCGTAGGCGCGCAACTGCGTAGCGTTTTCTTGAGATGATCGTTTTAATGCTCTCCCCGGTTTTGTCTGCGATCTCCTGAAGGGTCAGATCTTCAAGTTCGTTCCAAACAAATACCTCTCTTTGTTTGTCAGGCAGTTCGTTCAGGGCAGTGAAGAACGAATCCCTGATATAAGACCGTTCAATTTCACTTTCTGGATTGGTGCTGTCCTTAAAAAATGCTTCCGGCCAAACCATTTCACCATCTTCATCTTCGTAAACAAGGTCTGTCAGTGATTGTGCCGATTTTTTTCGTTTTTTGTCCACAATCCTGTTTTTGCTTACACGGTAAAGCCATGAACTCAGTTGAATTATGGGCTCAGTGTCGATGATGGAACTCAGCTGGTACCATACATCCTGCAGAATATCCTCAGCGTCTTCTTCAGTTTTTACGCGGCTGCGTATAAACCGAATCAAACGCTTCCCATACTCTTGCACGGCATCTTGAATTCGCTGCTGTCGTTGCGCCATCGGGATTGCAATTAAATCGTCCATATTGAGGTAGACGAACGAGTGAGAAAATTACTTTAAAGTTGGGAATAAAAAATTGTGATGTCATTAAAAAGTTGAAATGTCAAAAAGGACCTATTCCTTGTGTTCTCCGGATTCCTGGCGATTCTGAAACCAGGGTATTTCGGGTGACGGTTTTTCTTTATAATACCGACGTTGCTGTAAAGGAGCAGTTTTTAATTCTTTAAGTAGTTTTTCGCCGGCAGGATTCAGCATCGAAGATTCATTATTACACTTCCAATTGACTATTTCCAAAACAGGATAGGCATTAATTTGTTTTTCAGATTCCAATACCATCTTTATGAAGAATAGCTTTCTTATCACCCATCTTATACTGATGTCTGCCACAAAACTCAGTCGATTTTCGATCGCCCTTTTTATTCCACCTCAAATGTGTTGTGATGGTAACATTAACTATCTCTGAATCCAGTTTACAGCTTGAAAAGTTTCGGACTTCTCGGATACTGCAATCTCATATAATTCTCTTTTTGTTCTTCATTAAGATAATCGACCACAAAAAAAGCCTTGAAAACAAGGCTTTTTTCGGTTTTTCAGAAAGGAAGATCATCTCCTTCTTTACCGGCAGGTTCCAATTCCTTTTTGGATTTCTTTGCCTTTTTGGAAGCTTTTTTTGATTCTCTTTCAGCTTCTTCAGTTTCTTCCTTTTTGGAAACGTAGATGGTGTAGTCGCGACCGAAATTATCGGCCTGTTTCATTTTAGCCACCTCGAATGTGACGTATTTGACGCCGTCGTATTCGTAGCTGAATTGTTCGAGATCTTCCAGACGACAGGTGCATTTTGCAATGTTCAGACCTTCAACTTGCTTTCCTTTTCCGATGTAAAATTTCTTAAAAGTTTTCATGGTATTGATTTTTAGATAAAAATTATATGCAAGT
>Ga0209123_1000581_pt1 | contig 44393 bp, 38 predicted proteins | sample BarGraIncu00431A_FD_184500 | JGI IMG/M metagenome (GOLD analysis project Ga0209123, IMG submission 184500) | Arctic peat soil microbial communities from Barrow, Alaska, USA - Barrow Graham LP Incubations 004-31A (SPAdes) (version 2) | ecosystem: Environmental > Terrestrial > Soil > Wetlands >...
TAATAACTTTTCTTTTAAATTCCTAACGAGGAGTTCCATGAATGCTGAATTTAAATCCATGAATGCTGAATTTAAATCCTTTAATGTCGAATTTATATCCATAGATGTTGAATTTATAAATTAATCAATATGTCGATAATTTTGATCCCGATAAATGGAGCGATAATACCGCCTAATCCATAAATCAGCAAATTCTTTGTCAATGCTCTATTGGCTGAAATTGGCTTATAAGGCACACCTTTCAATGCCAGCGGAATAAGTGCAATGATAATAAGCGCATTGAAAATAATGGCACTTAAAATGGCACTCTCCGGTGAACCAAGTTTCATGATATTCATTGCCGACAAAGGTCCCTGTCCATTACTTCCGGCATACAGTGCAACGGAAATAGCCGGAATAATAGCAAAGTATTTAGCCACATCGTTGGCAATACTAAAGGTGGTAAGTGCTCCACGGGTCATAAGCAATTGCTTGCCAACTTCCACCACTTCAATCAATTTTGTCGGATTACTATCCAAATCCACCATGTTACCGGCTTCGCGTGCAGCTTGTGTTCCTGAATTCATAGCGATACCAACATCTGCTTGCGCCAAGGCAGGCGCATCGTTTGTTCCATCTCCAATCATTCCCACCAAGTGCCCTTTTTCCTGTTCTTCACGGATACGGCGCAATTTGTCTTCGGGTGTGGCTTCTGCCATAAAATCATCCACACCTGCTTCTGCAGCAATGGCAGCGGCGGTCAACGAGTTATCACCGGTAATCATCACCGTGCGGATTCCCATTTGACGAAGTTCGGCAAAACGTTGTTTGATACCACCTTTTACAATGTCTTTCAGGTGAATTACACCCAATACTTTATTATCTTCGGCCACTACAAGCGGTGTTGCGCCCAACCGTGCCAAATCCGATACTGCATCAATGACTTTTTGAGAGAAAACCCCATTGTTTTCTTCAATAAAAGCACGAATTGCTTGCGATGAACCTTTCCGAATCTGGTGAACTTTTCCTTCGGGGGTTTTCAAATCCACGCCGCTCATTCTTGATTGTGCGGTGAAAGGAATAAACGTTGCATGCAAATTGGTAATGTCACGCCCACGGATATTGAATTTTTCTTTTGCCAATATAACAATCGAACGTCCTTCGGGTGTTTCGTCAGAAAGTGAAGAGAGTTGGGCAGCATCGGCCAATTCTTCAACCGTTACACCTTCAGCAGGAATAAAGTCGGTTGCCATACGGTTTCCTAAGGTAATGGTTCCTGTTTTGTCGAGCAAAAGTACGTCCACATCACCGGCAGCTTCAATAGCACGTCCGCTGGTTGCAATTACATTTCGTTGGATAAGTCTGTCCATACCGCTGATACCGATAGCACTCAACAGTCCACCAATGGTAGTTGGGATAAGACAAACCAGCAGGGCAATTAATACCGGAATAGATAAATTGTGTGACTGCGATAAGCCCGAAGCATTTAAACTGTATCCGAAAAATGCCGGAAGTGTAACCACTGCCAAAAGAAAAATAATCGTCAAACCAGAAAGCAAGATCGTTAAAGCAATTTCATTTGGAGTCTTCTGACGTTTGGCACCTTCCACCAATGCAATCATACGATCCATGAAGGTATCGCCGGCATCGGCTGAAATACGAATCAGAATACGGTCGCTCAATACTTTTGTACCTCCTGTTACCGCTGAACGGTCACCACCACTTTCGCGGATTACCGGAGCCGATTCGCCTGTAATAGCCGATTCGTCGACACTGGCAATTCCTTCAATCACTTCACCATCCGAAGGAATAATGTCATTTACTTCGCAAACCACAATGTCGCCTTTGCGTAAATCGGGAGCCAACACTTCTGTTTCTTTGTCCCCAACCATTTTGCGGGCAACTGTTTGCGTACGATTTTTCCGCAAGCTTTCGGCCTGTGCTTTTCCACGTCCTTCGGCTATTGCTTCGGAGAAATTGGCGAAAAGCACCGTAAACCAAAGCCAGATAGCAATTTGAAGATTGAAAGACGAATACCCTCCCTGAAAAATTCCGAGAAAAACAATGATAGTTGTCAGGAGTGCTCCGATACCAACTATAAATATAACCGGATTTTTGATGAGCACAGCGGGACTTAATTTCATTACGCTGTCTTTGGCAGCTCGTGCAAGTAACTTTTTATTGAAGATACTTTTATTTGATTTTGTTGTCATGATGCTGAATGATTAAAAAGTAATTCCGTGATTCATTAATAAATGTTCTACAATTGGGCCTAATGATAAGGCCGGGAAATAGGTCAACCCGCCTACAATAAGAATAACGCCGATTAATAATAAGATAAACAGCCAATTGTTCGTTTGGAAGGTTCCTGCTGAAGGAGGTGTGATTTTCTTTTTTGCCATGCTACCGGCAATGGCCAGAATCGGTATAATCACTCCGAAACGTCCAATCAGCATTCCAATTCCAAGAAGCAGATTGTAAAAAACCGTGTTGGCATTCAGCCCTGCAAAAGCACTACCGTTGTTTCCGGCTGCTGAGCTGAAAGCGTAAAGAATTTCGGAGAATCCATGCGGACCGGCATTATTCAGACTGGATAAGCCAAGGGTGCTCACCGCCGCCCACGCCGTAAATAACAGAATGACAAAAGAGGTAATCACATTAGCTATAATGGCCATGGTTACTTCAAATCTTTCCACTTTCTTTCCAAGGTATTCGGGTGTACGACCTACCATCAATCCGGCAATAAATACCGTGAGTATAATGTATACAACCATACCGTAAATACCGGCACCTACACCACCAAAGATAACTTCACCAAGCATCAAATTAATCATGGCAACCATTCCGGCCAAGGGTGATAAACTGTCGTGCATGGCAATAACCGACCCATTGGATGCCGCCGAAGTGGAAGTCGACCAAATGACGCTGTTTGTTATTCCGAACCGGGTCTCTTTTCCTTCCATCAGTGCTGAGTGACCGAAAATAGGATTAGCGGAATACTCACCATACAATGAAATGGCTAAACCTCCAAGCAATAATATAAGCATAACAATGAAAATTGTCCAACCCTGTTTTTTTGAACCGACCATTTTACCATAAGTAAAGGTTAACCCGGCAGGAATCAGCAGAATGGCAAGCATTTCAAGCAAATTGCTCAATGGAGTTGGGTTTTCGAACGGATGGGCGCTGTTGGCATTGAAGAAACCACCACCATTTGTACCAAGTTGCTTGATAGCTTCCTGAGAAGCTACCGGACCCATTGGAATTACTTGTGTAGTTCCCTGAAGTGTGTGTGCAGTTTGATAAGTATCAAAGTTTTGGATTACACCTTGACCAACAAGAAAAACAGCAAACACAATTGATAGAGGCAAAAGAATGTATAATGTTGAACGTGTCAAATCGACCCAGAAATTTCCCAGCTTGTCGGTAGTTTTGCGCGAAAGTCCTTTAGTCAAAGCCAGTAAAACGGCTATTCCGGTGGCTGCGCTTACAAAGTTCTGAACGGTAAGAGCCAACATTTGTACTAAATAACTCATGGTGTTTTCACCTCCGTAACCTTGCCAGTTGGTGTTGGTCATAAAACTCGCGGCGGTATTGAACGCAGAATGCCAGGATACATTGGGTAAATTTGCAGGATTTAATGGAAGATACGCCTGTGTAAGCTGAAGCAGGAATACAAACAGAAATCCGATTAAGTTGAATGTCAACATACCGAAAGCGTAGCTTTTCCAGTTTGTTTCTTCCGTGGCGTCAACACCGACAATCTTATATGTCAATCGTTCGAGCCAGCCGAATGGAGCCGACATCAGGTGCTTTTCGCCTGTAAACACCTTGTACATGTAACCTCCCAGGACAGGCGTTAAGCCTATCAGTAAACCCAGGAAAATAATTATTTGTAAAAATTCAAAAGTTGTGAACATACGTTTAAAGTATTAAGAGAATGATTTGATGTCAGAATTTCTCAGGTTTAATAAGTGAATAAATTAAATAACCCAGTATAGCCATAGCTATAATTGCTCCAATGATATACCCTGTGGGGGTGCTCATTTCAGTTGTTGCTACCATTAAAAGTTTTGTTTCCATTTTAAGTCAGTTTTTAAATTTAATAGTGAATAAGAATAATTAGAAATTTATATCTAATTGTGTTGTTTTTAGCTTGGAATGTTGATATATTAAAGTGTAACACCTGCTACGAAGAATGTAGTTTTTAAGTACGGATTTGCTCCTACAATTGCATAAACAGGAAGGCTAAATTTGTCGGTGATAACTATTGACTTGCTAACTTTAATTCCAAGATTGGTAATACCAGCACCTGTTGTAAGGTATGTATTACTTGCTCCCAACACACCACCTAAAAATATTTTAGCAACCGGAGCTATTTGGTAGCCTAATTCAACATAAGTTGATAGGGCTTGTTTAGATGGATCCGAAACTTTCTTATCGTATCCGGCAAACATGGTATTTATCGAAGCACTAAAGGCAGATCCTGTGTAAGCCAATGTACCTTCGAATACGTGACCTGTACCACCGTTATATTTGAAGTAATTTGGTTGATATCCAAAACTGTAATCGTAATCGGTAACAGTTACAGCGAACTTGCTTGAAAGAGCTAAAGTTGCATATAAGTCAACTTCTTTTAATCCTCCGGCAAAGCTACTTGAAGCCCATGAACCTAAAGTCAATTTGCCGGTGGTAAATGAGGCATAAGGTTGAATATTGGGGGCTCCACCTTTCACACCCGTAACATCTTCTTGTGGAACGCCGCGCCATATATATGAACTTACGATGTCGGCTCCGGTTGCGAACTGTGCTTTTGCACTTGAAATTGTCAAAACCATAATTGATAAAATTGCTACTAATCTAATAATTTTCATACTTGTAAATATTTTAGAAAATGTTGTATTATAATAAATATTTGTTTTGTTTTTGTTTTAATATCTTTTTGTTAACTGATCGAATAAGTTAAATATATGATTATAGCTGCGGTTCTAATTGCTCCAATGATATAGCCTGTGGGGCGTTCATTTCGGTTGTTGCTACCATTAAAAGTTTTGTTTCCATTTTGAATTCGTTTTTTAAATTGATACCTGATGAATCATATCATCATCTTTTTCGTTATCCTTATTATTTTTTTTAATTGTTAGGTCTATATTATCATCGTCATCATACAGTATTTTATCATAATACTCACCGTATCCACTTATGCGAGCAAAAGTATAGGCGACTGCAAAAAAGAGAATTACACCTCCGGCTAGTTCTAATACTAATTCAATTATTGCTTCCATGATATTTGTTGATTAAAAATCGCTTAAAATATTGTTGTTTTAAGCTTCCTGTTTATCTGATGCAAAAATACTATGGAAGTTATAAGGGCATTATAAGATTTTTGAGTGCTTATATAAAGATATTATAAAGATATTATGATCGTAGTTGATTTTCAAAATTTTACGTATTCAGGGACTGAATACTTGGTTGAAGTATATAATTGGAATCCAGAGGAAAACGCAATTAATATCTGATTGTAAAAACAGAAAAATAACTGAAATTGTTTACCTTTGCATAAATTCAACGATAAAACAATACAGCAATGATAAAAAAAGGCGATAATGTGCGTTTCCTGAACGCAGTAGGTGGAGGGATAGTAGCCCGCGTGGATGAAATAAAAAAAATGGTGTTTGTGGAAGATGCTGATGGATTTGAAATTCCGGTACTGGAGCGCGAATGCGTGGTAATTGCAGCTATCAACGAAAAGACTAATTTCCCGATAAAAGATTTTAAAACAAAACCGGAAACAACCGTCTCAAAAGTTGTTGAAACGGTTGTGCCTGAAAAGAAACAGGAACCTATTATTGAAACCCCTGAAGGTGAAACCCTGAAAGCATTGCTTGCATTTTTTCTTATTGATATTAAGCAATTACAGACTACGTCTTATGAATGTTACCTGGTGAACGATAGCAATTATTACCTGTATTACAACGTGGTGAATGGTGAAAATAACGAACTGAAAAGTGTTGCCAACGGCATTATTGAACCGAATATGCAGGAACTGATTTCGGAAATTAATAAAGATGAATTGAGTGGTTGGGAACGGATACGGGTTCAGTTATTGCCATTCAAACAAGCTAAAAGTTATACTCCGCAAGCTGTTCTGGACGTCAATCTGAAAATTAATGCCGTGAAATTCTACAAACTTCACAGCTTCACAGCCAATGATTATTTTGATGAGCCGGCTTTGTTGATTGATATTACTTCGGAAAAGGAAAATGAAGTTGAAAATAAAAAGCTGGCAGATATTTCGGCTGATGATATCAAGCAAGCCATGTTTCAGAAAGAAGAAACCGGGCGACCACGCATTGTAAAACGCCAGCAAACTGCTGAAGTCATAGAAGTGGATTTGCATATCAACGAATTGCTGGACACCACTGCCGGACTATCCAATGCGGCGATGCTTCAATGCCAGTTAGATAAGTTCCACGAAGTGCTTGACGAGAATAAGAATCACAAAGGTCAAAAGATAGTGTTTATCCACGGTAAAGGCGAAGGCGTTTTGCGGAGTGAAATAGAAAAATTGCTCAGGACACGCTATAAAACCTATTACTTTCAGGATGCATCGTTCCGGGAATATGGCTTTGGAGCCACCATGGTTACGATAAAATAAACTTATACCACTAAGACACAAAGAACACAAAGTTACACTTAGTGAGTCTTTGTGTTCTTTGTGTCTTAGTGGTTATTCTTCAGTTAAGAATAAAATCATTCGCTCTATGGCTTGCTGGCAAACAGGACAAAACTCAGGAGCTTTGTTGGTGCGCATACGGCAATCGTACATTGAGCGGTACATGCCTTTTTTCAGATAGCCACCACCTTCAAAAACTCCTAAATTCTTTTTGAAGTCACCTTTGTCGGGTGTTGGAATTGGAGTGGTTGTTGATAATTGAGCTTTCCATTTCCGGTCGAACTGAACTAACGAAGTAATATTGGGTTCCCAGGGTTCTTTCTTGATGTCATAGGTATTATCCAACACATCTTGGTCATAAAAATACTCATCGGCCAATCCTGCAAATGAATGACCAAACTCATGCACCGTTATTTGTTTTGCCAACTCGTTGTCGGCCGCAGTGAGTGCATAGAAATTGAAAATTCCACCACCTCCGTAAGTCGAAGTATTGGCCAGAATGTAAATGGCATCGTACGGAACCAGTGCCGCTAAATCACGCACTTTAAATGTGTTGGCAGTAGTGAGATAGCGCGGTTCGTAAAAGGTAAAGAAATGCGAACCCACAGCTGTATTTTTCCAATCGTCCTCTTGGGGTGTGGAAATTCCGGATTCCCCGGACGGTGCAGCAATGGCGTAAATGTTTATCCTGTTTTTGTATTTCGTAAACGGTTCGTACGCCAGCAGATTTTCGGCCAGCCGTGCTGCATCTTTATAGAATTTTTGTTGGTCTTTGGCTGTATAACCTTCGGCAATTACCGCAATGTCGATGGCATTTTCGGGATCGTTAGTTTTAGTAATTACTTTTACCGGAACCTTTGTGGGCTTAGCCTGTTGAATTAATTTATCCGTAGGTGAAATCGCATAGCGGAATAACTCCTGCCAATGATCCAGGTCGAGCCTTTTCTCTATAATCAGCGTTACCGCCTCAGCCGGAAATGGAAATTGAATGGTTTGTTCAAAACTCTTGCTCGTCATCTTTGCTTCGGGAGTGGTTTGCCACTCGTGGTACAGTGCGCAGAAGCCATCTATGTAGATTTGCCTGCCACTGATGCTATCCAATACCCGAAAGCGATAATCGCCCAGATTCAAATCGGTGGATAAATTCGCCCGCCGTCCGCCCCAAAACGGTTCTTGTTTTACCTTGTCCAGGTAAACGGCCGTTTGTGTGGCATTTCCGCAGAAATGAAAATCAACCCGACAGGCTTTGCTGATAAAATAATCGGTGTATTTTTGGGCCGCAAGTACCGACCAGCATGTGAGGAAAAGAAAAAGAAGGAGCTTGGCTTTTCGCATATCGATTCAAAATTGTATTTGTATGCAAAATAAATTAAAAAGCAACAACTAATTGCCAATTCCGACGTGTTTTTTTATTGTAATGAATTCTTTTCCTCTCATTTGCTTGCAGAGGAGTTGACAAGTAGTTTTTTGAACAAAGATGGAATATCAATTAATTATCCTTTCTGACACAGTTTATTGAATAGACCCACAGTTTTTTGAATAAACCCTCTCCCGATACCTTTTTTACCTCTCCCGATACCTTTTTTACGTGGTTACCGACCTTATTTACTCCTCTGACCACGTAATTTACCCAGTCGCCGACCTTCAGAAGGTCTCCAGATACCTTTTTTACCTCTCCGTATACCTTATTTACGTGGTTGCCGACCTTATTTACCCCTCGGAACATGTAATTTACGTGGTGGTCGACCTTCAGAAGGTATATCTACGAGTCTATTCAATAAACTGTGTTGATAGAATATTAATTAGTGATGAAATTTCTGATGAATATGAATTATTAAAGAAGCAGGAGTTATTGATTATGCAAAATTCACTAATGTATGATACCTGGGAATGTTCAACATGGAGAGTTGGAAGTTGGAAAACAAAAGAGGAGTAAAATAAAAGGAAACTAATGGATTTGATGGGCAGAACTGAACTTGCCGCAAAACTTTTTCGTATAACACAAACAGAAGAGAGAATTAAAAGCAAGAACGTTAGAGGACAAAGTGCATTAGAGAGTACTCATCGCCAAGTTGGTCAAGAAGTACATAAAGTTGTTCAAGAAAATGTTGGCAAATCCCCTGAAAATTTATCTCAAGAAAATGAACTGCCTTTCATTAAAAGAGAATTGAAAGATGGCTACAAGAAAATGACAAAAGAAGATTCACAAAAGAAAATAAAATAAAGTCTACTTGCAAATAAATAATCTGGCTGAACTTCTCCCACAAAGTTCAGCCGATTCTATTTTCCACTCTAGACCTGACATCATCGAATGCATGTCAGCGTCGGATAAAAGATTTTGTTTCCTGTCATTCTGTCACCCAATCCCTGCTGGCACTTTTTTTGAATAGTACAACGCCGAACTAGTCGGAGTGCAACTTTAAGTTGCGTACCGACTAAGCAACTATACTATTAAACAAATTAATATAATAAACCAATTAACTTATAAACAACAATGAGCAAAGGAAACATCGGGGTTACGAGTGACAATATTTTCCCCGTTATCAAGAAATTTTTGTACAGCGATCACGAAATCTTTTTACGTGAATTAGTGTCGAATGCCGTAGATGCTACTCAAAAGCTTAAAACATTGGCAGCCGTTGGCGAATATAAAGGCGAACTGGGCGACACCACCGTACGCGTATCTGTTGATAAAAATAAGGGCACACTTACCATCACCGACCGCGGAATAGGTATGACTGCCGACGAAATTGACAAGTATATCAACCAGATAGCTTTCTCGGGAGCCGAAGAGTTTTTGGAAAAGTATAAAAATGATGCGCAAGCTATTATCGGTCATTTCGGTCTTGGTTTCTATTCATCGTTTATGGTGTCGAAACAAGTTGAAATATTTACTCAATCGTACAAAGAAGACGCAACAGCCCAACATTGGTCGTGCGATGGAAGTCCGGAATATAATTTGGAAGAAACCATCAAAGCCGACCGTGGAACCGAAATCGTACTGCACATAGATGATGACAACAAAGACTTTCTGGAAGATTCAAAAATTCAGGAATTACTAACGAAATATTGCAAGTTCCTTCCTATCGAAATCGCTTTTGGAAAAAAGAAAGAATGGAAAGATGGCAAGAATGTAGAAACTGAAGCTGATAACATTATCAACAACACTAATCCTGCCTGGACTCGCAAACCTGCCGACCTGACAGAAGAAGATTATACCAATTTCTACCACGAGCTGAACCCAATGGGCGAAGATCCACTTTTCCACATTCACCTCAATGTAGATTATCCGTTCAACCTCACCGGTATTTTGTATTTCCCTAAAATCAAAAACAACATCGACATGCAACGCAATAAAATTCAACTTTATTGCAATCAGGTTTATGTTACCGATCACGTGGAAAACATTGTTCCTGAATACCTGACACTTTTGCACGGGGTTATTGATTCGCCAGATATTCCGTTGAACGTTTCACGCAGTTACCTGCAGAGCGACAGTAACGTGAAAAAGATTTCGAGCCACATCACCAAGAAAGTAGCTGACCGGCTACTCGAAATTTTCAAAGCCGATCGTACTCAATTCGAAGAGAAATGGGACAACCTGAAACTCTTCATCCAATACGGAATGCTCAGCGATGAAAAATTCTACGAACGCGGTGAAAAATTTGCGTTGCTAAAAAATATCGACGGCAAATACTTCACTTTCGAAGAATATAAAACCCTTGTTGGCGAAAACCAAAAAGATAAAAACGGCGATGTTATTTACTTGTATGCCAATAACAGCGACGAGCAATACAGCTACATTCAACATGCCAAAGACAAAGGTTACGACGTATTGATTATGGACGGACAACTTGATGTTCACGTGGTAAGCCAGTTGGAACAAAAATTTGAGAAAACCCGTTTCGTACGTGTGGATAGCGATGTGATTGACAAAATAATTCAAAAAGACGACGAAAATAAAGTAACACTTACAAACAATCAGCGTGATGCGTTGGTAACTGTTTTCGATTCGCAGGTTCCAGCAATTGAAAAAACCAATTTTATCATTACGTTTGAACATTTGGCTCCAACTTCCAATCCGGTTTTTGTGACTCAAAACGAGTTCATGCGCCGAATGAAAGAAATGTCGGCACTACAAGGAGGCGCAATGAGTTTCTACGGCGAAATGCCCGAAAGTTACAATTTGGTTGTGAACACCGGGCATCCAATTATTGAAAAACTGTTGCAGGATGAAGAATCAGTTTGCGCAGACGAAGTAGCTCCAATTGCCGCTGAATTGTCGGACGTAAAAATCAAGCACAACAAGTTGAAAGAAGATCACAAAGGCAAAAAAGACGAAGAAATTCCAACCGCCGAAAAAGCAGAACTGGAAGACCTTCAGAAAAAAATAGACACGCTGACTGAAAAGAAAAAAGCAGTGTTTAAAGACTTTGCCAATGAAACTAAACAAGTTCGCCAACTTATCGATTTAGCATTGTTGGCCAACAATATGCTGAAGGGTGAAGCACTAGCTAACTTTGTGAGAAGAAGCGTGGAGCTTTTATAATGCATAATTAAATTTCAAATATATAATTAACTGGCGGTGTGGCTTTATGTCATGCCGCCTTTTTTTTTGTCAAGTGACTTCACTTGAAGACATCTTAATCCGCTCATTATAAATTTCAATTTAAATCATATTAAGGCTTGATAATTAGCAACTCATTATAAAATACTCTCCAATAATAAAATCTCATAATTGATTTTTAGACCTCTGTGTAAGCAAAACGTTATTTTAAATAATTATTTCAATAAACACCAAAGGCGTAATTTTAGATTAGGAAATGTATTTTTACTAATTTTTAATAATATGTATTAATAATAAATAGCTTATATATTAACTGTTGTATATTTGTAAAATTATTAATCGAACAATTAAAAAAAATAAAATTTAACTCTCAAAAGAAAATTACCATGAAAAAAGGAATTCTATCTATTATCTTACTATGCTTGATATCTTCAAGCATATTTTCGCAGAAGAATAAAAGAGTAACTGTGAAATTAAGTTACATAAATCTTCCTCAGAAGCTTATTTACGACCAAATTAAAACCTATTCAGGGTCAGTAACGTGTATTGGGAATATAAACCCCTTTGTACCTGCAAAATCAGATCTTCAGGTTTTAAAATCGTACGAGGCAAACGATCAAAATCCGGATATGAAAATTGAATTAACGATAGGACCCTTAAATCCAATTAAAACTGAGCAACAGACTTATTCTTCTCAAAAGGAATCGAATGGTGTAAAATCTACAGTTTATAGCTACTCTTTTAAATATTCAGCCAATTATGCTTTTACATATCAAGTAGTGAATACTAAAAACAACTACAAATTAGTAAATATTAGCGATGGAGTATCGAATTCAAATGGAAACATTTCGTTTGAAACAACAACATTTAGCAATACACAAGATCTTAATACTTATTGGCATAAAGAAAGTAGAAACTTAATAAACGATGCCGTTAAAACATATTTACAGAACAGATTATCAAACTGTAATAACTACATGGCAAGAACCTTCGATTTTACCCCTACCAATGAGGATGTCACTTTTTTCCTACTCAAAAAAAGTGATATTGATGATGAGTTCAACAAAAACATAGAGGAGGTAATGAATACAATCAAAAATATTCCTTCAAACGATGATATTAAAATCTATAGCGGAACATTAGCGTCCAAAATAACATATTTACTTTCACTGACTGACAAATACAAAAAAGACGACAAAAAAGAAAATGTTCTTTACATGTCTGTAAATTATGATTTGGCTGCTTTGTATTATTCATTGGATATGCTAACAGAAGCACAATCAGCAATTGATAAAATTTCAGATATGAAAGTCGATGATCGGTATATTAAAGAACTATCCTCACAGATAAACGAGGAAAATAAAAAAATGAATAGACACTTTGTCAAAACCAGACACTTGGATTACAACCCGGTAAAAGACTACAGATTAGGAGGAATGGATTTTGTGAGTAATGCTTTAAATTACAATGAAATTGAATTGAAAAAATATAAAGAAGGTGCGGAATCTACTGATATGATTACTTCCTTCAATGGAACAACAGCAAAAGGAAAAATCATATTTGACGATGACAAAGGTGCAATACTGCTTTACACCAGAGAAGACATTAACAATCCGGTGACAATAAAACCTACAAGTACCAAACAATTTTCAAAAAATAATGTAATGTATGTTTCGGCGACAATGAATGGCCCTCAGGGAGTTGTTCGCCAGTTTTTTGGAACTCATTATTTTTCAAACAAAATCAGATTAGTTGAGGTCCTGGACTCAAACTTTAAAGGCACAGGAACATATGGCATTCAGACAACAATAAAAATAAATGCGCCAATACATGATTTCAGCAACGCATTTACTTTAAAGAAAGATTTAGCAGAATATCTCAGTGATTGCCCTTATGTAAGCGAAAAAGCAAAAAAAGGGGAATATATAAATATGTTCAAATTTACTGTTGAAAAAATGCAGGATTTATGTAAAGACTATGATAGCTACAAAAACTAATATAATATCACTTTATACATTCACAATATAAAAAATATCATGAAACAAAAATTAGGGTTAAGCATTTTTTTTCTATTATGTTTGTCATTTACCATGTTCGGTCAAGATACCCAACGAATGGAAAATGAGAATGTTGTTCCAGGTTCTGTAACTGTAGACAATGTAGAAATTCAGGGTTATATCAAGAAGGTTAATTCATATCAAAGCCCAACGGCAAATAAATTACTGCCTCGCCCTTGGGAACTTCAAAGCAGCATAAAATTCATTTCAAAAGACGCATTTGACAACTCTACAAAAATAAATAATAAAGATTTTAAGAAGTATGATGCTAAAAATTGCCAAGGATTCAAATACGTTTCTGCTTCTGAAAACTATGTTTACGAAGCCGTTAAATTTGATCCTGAAACTGGACTGGGCATTATGCCACGATCAATGTTTCTTCGTCTTATTACTCCAAAAAAGATTGCATTGTATCATTACTTTAGTTCCGATGCAGATTTTTATGGAAACATGAATTACGCTGAAAACGAAAAACCTAATATTGTTTATCGTGTTGGGAAAGAAGGAAAACTTAAATACGTTTCCAATATGATTATCTCTAAAGAACTCAAAGATTGTCCTATTGTTATAGAGAGATATGGCAAAGGTAATCAGGAAGATGCACAAAAGAAAGGATTACTAAATTCATTGGTAAAAATATCCAACGAATATCGATTATCTAAAATAATGAGAGCAATTGAAGACTACAATGACAATTGCCAATAGGCACATTGTTAACACAAACCAATTCTTTAATACAATCTTTCTTTAATTAAATTTAGAGGCTTCACCAAAAGTGAGGCCTCTATTTGTTGAGTAATGTAGCATTAATATCCAAAATATATCAATTTGGAACTTATTTTGCCATTATATTTTAAACTTCAAAACAAAATCCTTATTTTTGTGCGATTTATTTACAAAACACAAAAGTTCAGCACCTTGAAATTAGTTAAGACCCCATCGGAATGCACCTGCAAGGAAGATATCCGTGCACAAATCGACACGATTGATCAAGAAATAATTGCCCTTTTTGGACAACGGTTTCAATACGTAAGCGAAATTGTAAAATACAAGAATGATGCAGAAAGTGTTGTGGCTCAGGATCGCAAAGAACATGTAATCAAAGTACGTGGGGAGTGGGCAGAAAATCACGGGTTGGACAAAGAAACTTTCCAACAAATCTTCCGGTTTTTGGTCGATCATAACATCGGCAAAGAACTTGAAATCCTCCAAATGAAAAAAACTTTAGATCTATAACCGGTTTAAATGCGAAACAATAAAACAAACAACAATAAATACTAACTCAGAACTCCCTTTAGGGGTTAGGGGTCAATAAAGAATGAACATGTACAAACAAGACATTAAAGTAATGGACTGCACCGTGCGCGACGGTGGATTAATGAATAAATGGCAATTTAGCGATGAATTTGTAAAAGGAGTTTACAATGCCTGTGTAGAAGCGGGAATTGACTATATGGAAATAGGCTACCTGAGTAGCGAAAAGGCATTTAGCCGTGCTGAAATGGGTCCATGGAAATTCTGTCACCAAAAAGATCTTGAGCGAATTGTTGGCAAAAATGAAACCAATCTGAAACTCTCGGCAATGGCAGATATAGGCCGCATTGACTTGGAAGATATACCATTGGCTTCTGAAAGTGCCCTCGATATGATTCGTGTGGCATGTTACGTTCATCAAGTTGACAAAGCCATTGCGTTAGCACACCATTGCATGGACAAAGGTTATGAAACTTGTATCAATTTAATGGCTGTTTCTACTGTAGGAGAACTTGAACTCGACGAAGCATTGAAAGACATTGCAAAATCACGCGTAAAAGTATTTTATGCTGTAGATAGCTTTGGCAGCATGTATGTAGAATCCATCCAACACCTAGTTCGTAAATATACTGACGCATTACCTGGAAAAGAAATTGGCATCCATGCACATAACAATATGCAATTGGCGATGTCGAACACAATCACGGCATTAATGGAAGGTTGTACTATGCTAGATGCAACATTGCTAGGTCTGGGTCGTGGAGCCGGCAATTGCCCAATTGAAATTTTAATCGCATTCCTGAAAAATCCAAAATACCGTTTATTACCTTTACTGCAGGTTATTCAGGATCATATTCACCCAATGCAAAAGCAAATAGACTGGGGCTATCATATTCCTTACCTGATTTCGGGTGCTTTGAATGCACATCCCCGTAAAAGTATGGAGTGGATGGAATCTGACAAGAAAAACGATTTCGTAACATTTATGAAAGAAATGCACGATAACGAAATTTTGGAATAAAACTCAGGCTTCATTCCAATTTCAAACAATCTGATTTTATAAGAGAACCGACTTCGTTAAAACGGAGCCGGTTTTTTATGTAATATTATGCATTCTTTCTACTGTTATAACAGCAAATTAAAACCAAAAAACTCACAACCAATCATGTCCATTTCAATAAATTATTGTATATTTGTCTGTTTTTCGAGATAGTATACTTTTATGAATATAAAAGCAAAAAACAATCTGCAAACAACTGTAAACAAATAACTAAAAATAAAAATGAGCGAAGAAGAAATAGCAAGAGACGCTGCAAGTGCCAATTACGGTGCAAGTAGCATTCAAGTGCTGGAAGGCTTAGAAGCAGTACGTAAACGTCCTGCCATGTACATTGGCGATATCGGTGTAAAAGGATTGCACCATTTGGTATACGAAGTAGTGGATAACTCCATCGACGAAGCGTTAGCCGGACATTGCGATACGATTCAGGTTTTTATTAATGAAAATAATTCAATCACGGTTATCGATAACGGTCGCGGAATTCCGGTCGACTTTCACGAAAAAGAAGGCAAATCAGCACTGGAAGTGGTAATGACCGTGCTTCACGCCGGTGGTAAGTTCGACCATGGTAGTTATAAAGTTTCAGGTGGATTACACGGTGTGGGTGTATCGTGCGTAAATGCACTTTCAACCTTGTTACACGTGGAGGTTTCCCGCAACGGAAAACTGTATATGCAGGAATACGAATGCGGAGTACCAAAATTTCCTGTAAAAGAAATCGGGACTTCCACTACAAACGGAACACTGACGACCTTCCTTCCCGACAGCAGTATTTTTATCGAGTCGATTTACAAATGGGATATTCTGGCAAACCGTTTGCGTGAATTATCATTCCTTAACGCAGGAATAACCCTGACTTTGACTGACAAACGTCATATCGAAGAAGATGGATCTTTCCGCTCAGAAGTGTTTCATTCAACCGAAGGGTTGAAAGAATTTGTTGAATATATCGACGAAGCACGTGAAAAACTGATTGACAGCGTAATTCATATTTCTACTGAGAAAAACGGAATTCCTGTTGAAATTGCGATGACTTACAATACGTCATACAATGAAAACGTTCACTCATACGTAAACAATATCAACACTATCGAAGGGGGAACTCACCTTGCAGGTTTCCGTCGTGGATTGACACGTACCTTGAAAAAATATGCCGAGGACAGTAAAATGCTTGAAAAACTGAAAATTGAAATCAGTGGTGATGACTTCCGTGAAGGATTAACTGCCGTAATTTCAATTAAAGTTCAGGAACCTCAATTTGAAGGTCAAACAAAAACCAAACTTGGAAATAACGAAGTTATGGGTTCGGTAGATATGGCAGTGGGTGAAGCTCTTGGAAATTACCTTGAAGAAAATCCGAAAGCTGCACGCATCATTGTTGAAAAAGTTATTTTGGCAGCCACAGCACGTTATGCAGCCCGCAAAGCACGTGAAATGGTACAACGTAAATCGCCTCTTTCGGGTGGGGGATTACCCGGAAAATTAGCCGATTGTGCTGACAAAGATCCGGAAAAATGCGAATTATTCCTTGTCGAAGGGGATTCGGCTGGTGGAACAGCTAAACAAGGCCGTAGCCGCCAGTTTCAGGCAATTCTTCCCTTACGAGGAAAGATTCTGAACGTGGAAAAAGCCATGCCGCATAAAGTATTAGAAAGTGAAGAAATACGCAATATATACACTGCATTAGGCGTTACTATTGGAACGGAAGATGACAGCAAGGCTTTGAACATGAAAAAACTGCGTTACCACAAAGTGATTATCATGACCGATGCCGACGTGGACGGTAGCCACATTGCAACTTTGATTATGACATTCTTCTTCCGCCATATGAAGGAATTGATTGAACAAGGATATTTGTACATAGCTACTCCTCCACTCTATCTGGTAAAAAAAGGAAAAACCGAAGAGTATTGCTGGACAGATATTCAACGTCAGGTTTTTATTGAAAAATACGGAGGTGGCGTAGAAGGTGCTGTTCACACTCAACGCTATAAAGGTTTGGGTGAAATGAATGAGACTCAATTGTGGGACACAACAATGAATCCTGATAACCGTACTTTACGTCAGGTAAATATCGAAAATGCAGCTGAAGCCGATCACGTTTTTTCCATGTTAATGGGTGACGATGTTGCACCACGACGTCAGTTTATTGAGCAAAACGCAACCTACGCAAAAATAGATGCTTAAATTTGTCTTTAGCTAACAGTCAAGTGCATTCTGACTGTTGACTGTTGACTGTTGACAAAAAATATGAATATAGCAGTTTTCTGCTCTTCGAGCAACCACATTGCCGAACACTACAAACAATTAGCTTTCCAACTTGGAAGGCTGATTGCTGAAAGTGGGAATAAACTGGTTTACGGTGGAGCAACTGGCGGCTTGATGGATTCTGTAGCTGAGGGAGCACAAAGTAAAAAGGGTGAGATTATTGGCGTAATTGCACAGGCAATTATCAAAATGAACCGCCAGAGTTTAATTCCTACACAAATCATTGAAGTGGATACGATGAGTGAGCGTAAAGATCGAATGAAAATTTTAGCAGATGCGTTTATAGTACTTCCAGGAAGTTATGGAACTTTAGATGAGATGTTAGATATAATAGCTTCAGGAATTGTAGGAGAACACAAAAAACCGTTGATAATAATTAATCAAAATGGCTTTTACGATTTATTTATCAAGCAGATAGAATACATGCGCAGCGAATTATTTATTCCAGCAGAAGAAAAATACAAACCAATTATTGTTCAAGATCTTAGTCACTGTTTAGAGTTAATTAATTTATCAAATAAAAACTCATAATATCATTGCTTTATGAATTTGTTTTGGAAAAATCTTTTTGGAGGAATAACTCCAACAGCTAAACTTGAGAAAAATGAGGCAGAACTTATAGAAGCTATGAACCGTTATGCCGAAATTGAAAAGTCGGTAGAGCTCATAGAATTCAAAAAGCTTTTTCACATAGTGAAGTCTGCAAAATTTCAGGAGAATAAAAAAATACTTCAAAACCGGAAATATAAAGATACTGAAGAATATAGAATCACAAAAAAATTCAAGAAACTTCATTCTTCACCTGCTATTCAACTTTATTATCAAACACTTGAATCTGACCAATTAAAACAATATCTGGCTTTCAAAGCTACCACAGAATACGAACAATTAGGTGACAAAAAACTAGTTAAAGCTTCGGACTTGCTCAAAAAAATGAAACATTTCGAGAAATCGAAAGAATTCAAAAATTATAGCCGCTATCACAATTCTTTCATTATCAATGAGTATGAAGACTTTAAGGTAAAGATAGCAAATCCAGAGTTTAAGAAAGCCAATGAATTCTGGGCAAACCAAAATCGTTGGCGCAGCACTCCTGAGTTTGCCCAGCAAGAACGGTTTTACGAACTTTCTCACAATCGGGATATCATTTTTTATGAAAATGAAAACCCGGAACGATTTAAAAACTATCGGAATGTGAGATTGACATTTCAAGATGAATTTGAATGGAATACACTCGACAAATCGCATTGGGACTTTGGCTTTCATTATAAAAGCCCGGAACTGATCGGCGATCATTCATTTGCGAATGAAAAACAAGCAAATAATTCAGGACAAAACGTATCAGTAGAAGAAGGTATTTTGAAGTTGGAAACCAAACAAGAGAAAGTAAGAGCCCGGGCTTGGCATGCTGAAAAAGGATTCATGGAAAAGGAATTTCTTTTTACTTCTGATGTAATGCAAACTGCAAACTCTTTCCGCCAAAAAAATGGAATATTCCGTGCAAAAATTCGTTGTACAGGTAGCATTCATCACACTTTTTGGTTAGGGGCTGATGGGAAATTACCACATATTAACATTTTTCAATTCGACGGTAAGCAAATAAAAATTGGTAATGCAAATAAAAATATTTTTGATGGTGTTAACATCACTGGGCTTAATACTTGTCAATATTTCATTTACTCATTAATCTGGACCGAAAAGGAATTAATTTGGATGGTCAATAATTTTGAAGTTTATCGTACGGTAAGCAATATTCCAAACGAAGCTTTGTATCTGGCATTCAACTCTTTTATTTCAGCAAAACAAAAAGGTAGTGCCGGAAATCTGGAAGTTGACTGGGTGCGTGTTTATTCTAATTAATATTCTAATTTTCCAAAAATCTACTATGCCAATGACTGTTCCTAACATTTTTTGGGTTATAGCTACTTACCTTTTGATTTCATAAAATGCTTGAAACTTGTAAAATAAACGTTCAGGGCCGGTTTGACATCGGTGGTAACAATCGATTTGTATTGATAGCTGGACCTTGTGCCATTGAGACAGAAGAAATGACTATGGAAGTTGCTTCTACGCTCAAAGACATTTGTCAGGAACTCGGAATTCATCTTATCTTTAAATCCTCTTTTGATAAAGCTAACCGCTCCTCAGTAAAGTCACCTCGCGGCGTAGGAATGGAACGCGGTCTTCAAATTTTACAACGCGTCAAGACTGAACTGGATTTACCTATCGTGACAGACGTTCATGAATCTTGGCAATGTGCAGAAGTGGCAAAAGTGGCGGACATGCTTCAAATTCCGGCTTTTCTTTCACGTCAAACAGATTTATTGGTGGCCGCTGCCAAAACTGGTAAAATTGTCAATGTAAAAAAGGGACAATTTATGGCACCGTGGGATATGAAAAATGTGGTTGATAAATTGCGTGACTCCGGAAATGAAAATATACTGCTTTGTGAGCGAGGGTCAAGCTTTGGCTACAACAACCTTATTGTAGATATGACGGGATTGGTAGAGATGCGCAATTACGGCTTTCCAATAGTATTTGACGCAACTCATTCTGTACAAAAGCCAGGAGGACAAGGCACAACAACGGGTGGTAACCGGGAAATGGTTCCTTATTTAATGCGTGCTGCTTTGGCTGTAGGAGTAGATGCGATTTTTGCAGAGGTACATCCTGATCCTGACAATGCTTTTTCTGATGCTGCAAATCAAATTCATCTATCAAAGATAAAAGAGATATTGGAACAGGCAATTGCGATTGACAACATTACCAAAAGCATTAAGAGCCAAGGACCGAGTGCCAAGAGCCAAGAAATAGGAATTTCTGACCACAAACTACAAACTACAAACTACCGACAGCCAACTAAAATAAAGCTTTTCCTGACTGATGTTGATGGTGTTTTGACAGACGCAGGCATGTACTATTCAGAAACTGGAGATGAATTGAAAAAATTCAACACACATGATGGCATGGGCTTACAACTCATACGGGAAAAAGGAATTAAAACCGGCATTATAACGTCTGAAAATACGAAAATGGTTGAACGTAGATTCCAAAAATTGAAACTAGACTATTTATATCAAGGCAAACGCGAAGGAGGGAAACTGGCTTCAGTAAAAGAAATTTGTGAAAAAGAGAACATCAATCTTTCAGAAGTTGCCTATATAGGTGATGATGTAAATTGTTTTGAATTACTCTCATCGGTAGGTTTAGCCGCTTGTCCTGCAAATGCATTAAATGAAATCAAAAAAATTCCAAACATAATCCAAATGACAAAAAAAGGTGGTGAAGGTTGTGTTCGTGAATTTATAGAATTAATAATGACAACTTATTGCTGAAAAATAGACGAAATGGATTTTGGAAAACGCAGTAAAGAAATATTCAACCTTGAAATAGCTGAACTTCAAAAACTGGCTGATAAGATTGGGCCTGAAATGAATGAAATAGTGGAGCTAATTTATTCCAGCAAAGGTAAGTTAGTGATTATGGGTGTTGGTAAAACCGGCATTATTGGTCATAAAATTTCATCTTCCCTCGCATCCACAGGCACACCATCTATTTATATAAATGCTTCCGAAGCAATGCATGGCGATTTAGGTATGATTAGCAAAGACGATATAACTTTGCTAATTTCGAACAGTGGAAGTTCTTCTGAAATTGTGAATATAGTTTCACCATTAAAAAAAATAGGATCCACACTCATTGCCATGACTGGAAATCCAAAATCAGTTCTGGCAAAAGAAGTTTCAATATATTTGAATATAGGAATTTCAAAAGAAGCTTGTCCTCTGGGTTTAGCACCTACAACATCCACAACTGCCACTTTAGTTATGGGCGATGCATTAACAATTTGTTTAATGGAACGCCGCGGATTTAAAGCTGAAAATTATGCACTTTACCACCCGGGTGGTGCTTTAGGTCGCCGGCTGATTTCTTGTGCAAAAGATGAAATGTTCACTGATGTTCCTAAAGTTTATGAGCACACGCCGTTTAAAGATGTGATCTACGAGGTGAGCAACAAACGACTCGGTATGACAATGGTTTATAGTGCAAAAGAACAAGCAATTGGAATAATAACTGACGGAGATATTCGGCGAGCAATTCAAAAATTCGATGAAATTAAACAACTTACAGCTGTGGATTTTATGACACATGGATTTAAAAGAATTTCTCAGAATGAGTTACTAACTTATGCACTTGAAATGATGGATGTAAATAAAATTACAACATTGACAGTGATGGATGATTTAGAACAGGTAGTTGGAATTCTTTCCATTCACAATATTATTGATTTTAGATAATAACAACTTGAGATTCAAGAAAATTTATATAGAAATAACGAACTGCTGCAATTTCGATTGCAGCTTTTGTTTTAAAACGGCACGAGCTAACAAATTTATGTCGGTTGAGGAATTCAGCCTGATAGTAGAAAAAATCCGACCTTTTACAAACTATATATACTTACATGTACTTGGTGAACCACTTCTTCATCCTCAACTCGATGAAATACTGGAGATTGCTGAATCAGCCGGCTTGAATATTAATATCACGACAAATGGAGGCTTACTGGAACGAAAAGCAACAATATTATTAAAACACTCCATTCGCCAAATTAATATTTCCCTTCACGATGCGGAAGAAAATATTCCACATGACAAGTGGGGAAATTATTTGGAGACAGCTCTGAACTTCTCATCTCAACTTGCACAAAAGACTTATATCAGCTTACGGTTATGGAATACTACGAATGAGCAAAGCGTGGATTTCAATAAGCTATTTTTGAGTAAAATAGCAGATAAATTCAACCTTCCAAATGATTTTTTGAATGACGAAAAAATTGGAAACAGCATAAAATTAGCAGAACATATTTTTCTGCAACGTGCGCCCCGTTTTGACTGGCCGGATGGACATAAAAAGGGAACTCATACTTCAAAAACTTGCTATGCTCTTCGAGATCATATCGCCATTTTAGCAGATGGTCAGGTTGTTCCATGTTGTTTAGATGCTGATGCGAACATGAAACTCGGCAACATTTTTTCAGAAGATTTGATTGATATTTTGTCTAAAGATCGAGCTAAAGACATAAAAAAAGGATTCGAGCAACGAAAAGTTGTCGAACCCATTTGTGCTTCATGTGGTTTTATTATTGATTAAAAATTCAATCCATCAAGCAGTTGTATATAAATTTTAATTGCATCTGCTATTTCATCCAGCTGAATGTATTCATCGGCAGTATGGGAACGCGAAGATTGGCCAGGACCCATTTTCAAACTTGGGAAAGTCATCAAAGCCTGATCAGAAAGCGTTGGCGAACCAAAAATAGAACGATTTATTTCACGACCGCGTTTTACAACCGGATGATTTAAAGGAGTGGCGGTAGAACTGAGTCGTGTTGAGCGCGGTTGAACATCACATTTTACGTTCTTACGTATTTCATTCAACAATTCCTCATTCGAATACATTTCATTACTCCGGACATCTACAACAAAAGAACATAAATCAGGTACCACATTGTGCTGAGTACCCGCATTAATTTGTGTCACAGTAGTTTTTACAGCTCCAAGCAAATCAGATTTTTTGTCAAATTCATATGTTCTAAACCACTCTAAAGCTCCCAGAGCTTTATATATAGCATTATCTCCTTCATCTCGAGCTGCATGTCCGGCTTGACCATGAACAACACAATCAAGCACCATCAAACCCTTTTCTGCCACAGCCATATTCATCCCGGTAGGTTCACCCACTATTGCAAAGTCAATTTTTGGAAGTTCGAGCAACATATTTTCTATCCCATTTTTGCCGGAAATTTCTTCTTCCGATGAAGCCGCAAAAATCACATTATATGATTGTTGATTCTGCGTAAGATAGAAAAATGCATGAAGTAAGCTTACAACACTGGCCCCGGCATCATTACTTCCCAAACCGAAAAGTTTTCCATTCTCAATGGTAGGTTTAAATGGATCACGAACCCATCCGGCAACAGGTTTAACCGTGTCGATATGCGAATTGAGCAAGATGGTACGACGTGAGGAATCAAAACCAGGACTCAGCAACCACAAATTGTTATCCTTGCGAGAAGCTATATAGCCTTTAATTTCAATATATTTTTCAAGAAAATCTGCAACAGCAGTTTCTTCTTTGCTATACGAAGTAATTGCAATCATTTGCTGCAATAAAGCAATAGCATCATCTATTTCTTCTTGATTTACCATCCTAATTTACATTACGTCCAATTAATCTACTATTTAGATTTAATCAACTCTCTTTTAATCAACCACTCTTTCAATAATTCAGGCCATTTATCCACCGGAATTCCACGTGGACGCATTCCAAATCCATGTCCCCCTACATCATATTTGTGGAGTTCGGAAGGCACATTCTTATCTTGTAATGCTTTGAAAAGATTTTCACTATTAGCAATTGGCACCACTCTGTCATCAATTGCTTGTACAATAAAAGTTGGCGGTGTATTTTTACTAACCTGTAATTCATTTGAATAAAGTTTCACCAATTTATCTGAAGGATTTTCTCCTAAAAAATTCTTTCGTGAACCGGCATTAGTCAAGGCTTTATCCATAGTCACAACCGGGTAACCAAGAATCATAAATGCAGGGCGTTGAACTTTGTTTTTAAAATGCGTTCCAACGGTAGAAGCCAAATGTCCGCCTGCCGAGAAGCCCATAATGCCAATCTTATTTTCATCAATATTCCATTCTTTTGCACGTTTGTGCATAATTTCCAACGCCGTTTGAGCATCTTCGACTGGTATTTGCCAATGTCCATTCGGCATACGATAGTACAATACAAATGCCGTAACACCAAGATTATTGAACCATTTGGCAATTTCCGAACCTTCTTTAATCTGTGAAATTCCAACATATCCTCCTCCGGGACAAATTAAAACAGCAGTTCCAGTCGCTTTTTCTTTCGGAGCCGGATAAACATACATACGTGGATCTGAGATATTAATAATAAATTCCGGATCTCTGTAACTTTCTGCAACAGTGATTCCGTTACTATCCAATGGTCCATTGGGATACAGCTTTATTTCTTGTTGTGCAAATAATACATTAGCACACAACATTACTGACAACAATATGTAAAATACTTTTTGCATTAAATGTTAATTACAAAGAGATTGTAGTTCCATTTCCTGTATGTATAAAATCGGCACGTGTAATGACCACTTGTTTTACTCCTGCATTCAATGCCTCAAATGAATTTTCCAATTTAGGTATCATTCCGCCATTAATAACATTTTCATCAACGTATTTTTTGAAAAGCGTCGGAGTTAATTTTAATATTACACTTTCATCATCATTTTCATTGAGAAGCACTCCTTTTTTCTCAAAGCAATAAACAAGCCTTACGTCAAAATGTTTTGCTAATGCTTTTGCAGCTTCACCAGCAATAGTATCTGCATTTGTATTCAAGAGGTTACCTTCTTTATCATGCGTCAATGGTGCAAGTACAGGAACCACGCCTTTAGCAATTAAATCGGACAAAATACCTGCGTTTACTTCCTTTACATCGCCAACAAATCCATAATCAACATCTTTCACAGGACGTTTTTCGGATCGCATATAATTTAAATCTGCACCGGTTAGTCCCAACGCATTGACTCCAATTGCCTGAAGCCCGGCTACGATTTGTTTGTTTACCAAACCTCCATAAACCATAGTCACAACTTTAAGTGTTTCGGCATCGGTTATTCGCCGGCCATTCACCATTTGGCTTTCAATTCCGAGCTTTGCTGCAAGTGTAGTAGCTGAACGTCCGCCGCCATGTACCAACACTTTATATCCGTCTATTTTTGCAAAATCGGCCAATAATTGTTTTAAGCTTTCGGCTTCTTCCACAATTTTTCCACCAACTTTAACGAGAGTAAGTTTTTCCATAATTACCATTGAGCCACTAAGAATACACTATATCAATCAGAAATGTATTTTTTAAGAAAAATCTTATTTTGCTTAGTATGTATAATTCTTAGCTATAATAAATATTAAAATTTAATTAACGAGTGAATATCTTTAGCCGTATTTAGTCTGGTTCTTCCGTTAAGAAAGCTAAGTTCTATCAAAAAACTTACATAAACCGAGTGTTGTGAAAATTCACTCAATAATTGCAAAGCTGCATTTGCACTTCCACCAGTTGCCAATAAATCGTCGTGCAACAAAACTATATCATCCTTTTCAATAGCATCTTTGTGAATTTCTAGAGAATCAGTTCCATATTCGAGTGCATAGTCCACTTTAAAGGTTTCAGCCGGGAGTTTTCCCGGTTTACGAAGCAACACAAAGCCTGCATTGAGTTTATACGCTAAAATACTCCCCAATACAAAACCACGGCTTTCAACTCCAACTACTTTTGTTATGCCTTTGTCTTTATAATAATCATATAATGAATCAGAAACAAATTTAAGAACCTCAGCATCTTTCAATGCTGTAGTAATATCTTTAAACATAATTCCGGTCTTCGGAAAATCAGGAACATCACGAATTGACGCAATTACAGTTTCTATATTCATAGTCAATCTTTACTTTGGTTTAAATACTTTCCAATAATCTTTTTATAACAACCTGCGCTGAGATTTCGCGATTTGCTGCTTCTGGGATCACGATAGATTGAGCACTTTCAATTACTTCGTCGGTTACTATCATATTACGCCGAACAGGCAAACAATGCATAAAATGGGCATTATTTGTTATAGCCATTTGGCGACTGCTAACAGTCCAATCACGATCAGTACTTAAGATTTTACCATAATTTGGATCCTGATAAGCAGCCCAGTTTTTAGCATAAATGAAATCAGCACCTTCAAAAGCCTTCATTTGATCGTATTCCACGCGAGCTCCACGAACAAACTGTTCAGCCAATTCATAACCTTTGGGATGGGTTATTACAAAGTCCACATCTGCTTCATTCATAAAATCGGCAAATGAATTTGGAACAGCTTGCGGTAAAGCTTTAGGGTGCGGTGCCCAGGTGAGAACAACTTTTGGGCGAGTCGTTTTTTTAAATTCTTCTATCGTAATCAAATCAGCAAATGCTTGCAATGGATGTCCGGTGGCAGCCTCCATACTGAAAACCGGTTTGCCGGAGTATTTTATAAACTGATTAATAATAGTTTCCTGATAATCATATTCTTTGCTCTCAAAATTTGCAAAAGCACGAACTCCAATCACATCACAATAGCAGCCCATTACAGGAATTGCTTCCAAAATGTGTTCCGGTTTATCACCATCCATTATCACTCCGCGTTCGGTTTCCAGCTTCCAGGCACCTTGATTAATATCTAACACCAGCGTATTCATTCCCAAATTCATACCCGCTTTTTGGGTACTTAAACGGGTGCGCAAACTGGAATTAAAAAACACCATCAACAGCGTCTTATTTTCTCCAATATGTTTGTATGCATAACGGTTTTTCTTTATTTCCAGTGCCTCTTTAATTGCATCTTGTAAATTTCCGAGGTCTTTTACGTTTGTATAGGTTTTCATCTATTTATAATTGATTATTAGCCTTTTGGCTGCATTACTATTATCGGAATCAACATCTCTTCCATTGAAATTCCACCATGCTGAAAAGTGTCTTTATAATAACTAACATAATGATTGTAGTTATTCGGATACGCAAAGAAATTATCATTGAAAGCAAAAATATAGGCAGAACTAACATTCGGACTTGGCAAGCCAACTTTGGAAGGCTGTGTTATTTCAAAAACTTCTTTTTTATTATAACTCAGACTTTTACCTACTTTATAACGAAGATTTACGTTTGTATTTTTATCTCCAACAACTTTTATTGCATTATCAACCTGGATAGTTCCATGGTCAGTTGTAAAAATGACTTTATAACCTTTTTGAGCAATTGCCTTGAAAAGCTCGTAGGTTGCTGAATGTCTGAACCACGAAAGCGTAAGTGAACGATAAGCCTCGGCATCATTTGCCAATTCGCGCATCATTTTGGACTCGGTACGAGCATGCGAGAGCATATCAATAAAATTCAGCACACATACATTCAATTGGTTATTGTCAATTCGTGGTAGTTGATCTATCAACCGTTCACAGGAATTAGAATCATTGATTTTATGATATGAGAACGTATAGTTTTTGCGGTAACGTTGAAACATTGTTTGCAGCAAATCCTTTTCATTCAAATTTTTACCTTCATCGTCTTCTTCTTCAACCCAGAGATCAGGGAACATTTGTTGAATTTGCAAAGGCAAAAGACCTGAAAAAATAGAGTTTCGCGCATATTGAGTAGCAGTTGGCAACATGCTGCAATATAGTTCTTCCTCATTAAACTGATAAAATTCACTCAGCAACTCTCGAATCACTTTCCACTGATCGTACCTGAAATTATCAACCAAAACAAAGAAAACTTTATCGCCCTTATCCAGCAATGGAAATACCTTTGTCTTAAATAAGTCCGGACTCATCAATGGACGCTTTTCTGTGTGTTCAAACCAATCAACGTAATTCTTTTTTATAAATTTTGCGAAAGTGTTATTGGCATCTGTTTTTTGCATTTTAAGCATTTCATCCATGCCGTTATGAGTCTCGGCCAACTCCAACTCCCAGTACACGAGTTTTTTATAAACTTCCACCCAATCTTCGTAAGTCAACGAATCGTTTATCTGCATCCCAATACGTCCGAATTGAGATTGGTAAGAGGATGATGTATGTTCTGAGACAATTTCTTTTTGGTGGATATTTTTCTTTAAAGTCAATAGTATTTGACTTGGATTTACGGGTTTAGTCAGATAATCAGCAATTTTACTACCAATTGCCATATTCATAATATTCTCTTCTTCGCTTTTGGTAATCATCACCATGGGTACATTTGGATCAATTTCTTTTATTAAAGCTAAAGTTTCCAATCCACTTAAACCCGGCATATTTTCGTCCAGAAAAATTATGTCAAAAGTTTCCTGATGACACAGCTCCACAGCATCTTTTCCATTTGTTGCAGTGACTACTTCGTACCCTTTTTCCTCCAGAAACAGAATATACGGTCGCAACAAATCCATTTCATCATCAGTCCAGAGTATTCGGTCTTTTTTCATATGTTTTTATTTTTTCAGGAATTACTTTTACTTCAGGTAATACTCCTTCATAAACTCAAAATAAATAGGCAGAGCATTCTGCTGAATCATTGTGTTTAGATTTTCTTTTGAGCCAAGCAAGTTCCTATAATTAGCTCCTTTCAAACCTTCAAACAAACTTTTTTCTTTTACCATCCGAAGCAGATATGATTTTGCGACTAAAGCATCAGTTAAACTTCCAATAATAATTACTTGCTGTTTCCCAACTGTTTCTAAAGAAACCTTAAGATCCATAACACCATAATTTGCAGAATTATATGCATCCAGTGCTGTTTTAATTTTTGCAAAATCGATAGTTCCTGAAACAATGTAAATAGCAATAAAATGTGGTTTATTAGCTTGATAGCCAAACAAGCCCTTATACAATGGAACTTCCACCTCTTTAGGTTTAACAACTGGAGATGCTTTTACAACAGTTTGTTTAGCAGTAGTCTCTTCGGCAGTAGTATTGACAGTCGAAGTGGGTGCTTTTACAGAAAGTTCTTGCTTCGTGGTGTTACTTGTTTGAACTGAATTATCAATTTTTTTATCAGCAGTTACAGGTTTTGTGTTCTCAGCTTGTAACTCTTTCTTTTCAATTTTACTTTCAGACACTTTTGTAGTACTAACATTTGCAACTGCAACTTTGCCGGGGTTCTTAGTCTGTTTATTTAAAACAACAAGGTCTTTGGGTTTGTTTTCCGGCTTTTTAGCTAAAAAGGCCAAATAATCATCCAGACTATATGTTGTTTTAAGCAATGCATAATTTTCTTCCGATATAATCAGTTTTTGCACCTTTAAATCATTCATTATTTTATTCAAAGCAACATCCTCAGAAATTGAATTCAGATACCATGCTACTTCGTCGTACGATTCAAAGTTGACAACAGAAAGTGTACTCTTGGTGCTATCGAGCCTATTTATCACCAGGTCAAAATCTTTAATCATAAATCGGGAGAAATTGAAAGTAGCTATTTTATAAAGCAAGCTATTCATCTGGTCATTACTTACATTGCTTATTAGTAATAACCTATGCTTAGTTTGTTTATCTGTAGAAAATTGCGGTGCAGAAGTTTCATTAATTTCAGTCTCAGCGCTTTCGTCTCTCTTGGTTAATAACGATCCGCTAGTAGTTCCAATTTTAGCTTCCTGCCCTTGTTTCAGCAATGCCATCATATCTTTAGCCATAGAATTCACATCGCTTTCAGGATAATTCTTAATCAAATCGTTTAATGCTGTTCTAAAATTTTCAGCAGTGTCGCTTTTACCGATACTTAAAGCATTTAGCAATAAAAACTTAGGCATTAGTGTTGACAATGGAAAATTCTTCTTTATAAAGTTGACCTGTTTAAATACTTCTTTAAAATCACTGGCATTATATGCTTTGTACGTTAGCTCATAGATAGAATCTTGTTCTTGACTAACCCTGCCAAATTGTTCATTAGAATTAGGGTTGGACAATATTTTTTGGTATTTTGAGTCAGGAAATTCATTAATCAATTTTGATTTATACAATTCAGCTTCAACCTTATTCCCATTTTTCAATTGCATCAAATAGATATTATAATAAGCATCTGCAACTCGTTGATCGGACTTAAATCTTCGAATAAATTCTTTAAATATGCTGATTGACATTGGAATATCTTCTATTCCATCTTTATAAATATAGCCCATATTGTACAATGCAGTAGCAATATCTGCATTCGATTTTGCAATTTGGTCGGGAGTTACAGGTATTTGTCTTAAATAAAATTCAGGCTTTTTGTTATCGTTAATCTCTTTTGCTTTAGAAACGGTATCAGTTAAACTACTTACAGCATTTTGATCCACATTATCTTCTGCAAAAAGTGAAGTTACCTTATTTGATCTTCGCCAGTTATCTTCGAGTTTGCGCTTACCCCATTTTTTTACAAACTCTGTTTCGCCAGTCCGCATTACATCAATATTGTAAAAATACCAGTCTCCAGCAACTCCCGGAGTAGCTCCAATTGGAAGCATTTTTGAAAAATTTTCATCTGGATTTAATGACGTAGCTTGCTTTTCTTTCAACTCTTTATCAGCAGCAGCTTTTTCATCTGCAATCAACTTGCTTATCACACTTTTCACTACTTCAAGTCTTTTACTTTCGGGCAAAGCAGCTAATTTTTGTAAACTATCTTGCAGTACAACAATGTCATTTTGAGTAGCCAGTTCACCCAACGTTTCAGCACGTTTTGTTACGCGTTCAAAGTCTTCATGCTCATTAGTAATAATTTTACCTGCATTTTCATAACATGGCTGGGCAAGCAAATAATTCTTATTATCATAATAAATATCTCCTAATTTTATAAGAGCCACGGCTTTATCCATTCCCTTTCGAGTACTTTTAGCAATCGATAATTTATAATTTTCAATAGCTTTAGTCGTATCAGCATGTAGTAAATAGGTGTTACCAATTGCGAAATACAATTGATCTAGATAATCTTTATTATTGTGATTTTTCAACATTCTCAATAACTCTTTTCTAATAGTCAAGATATTCCCCTGATCCAACTGAGCACGACTTATTCGTGCATTGAAGTCCATTTCATAAGGAGGATTCGATTTTATCACATTTGTATATGCTGCATATGCAGCCTTTTTATCATTTGTTCTCTGATAAAGTTGTGCTATCAAGTAACTAAATCTTTGTTTGAGATTTCTATCATTTTCTTTAGAAATAGCTAACTGCAGAAATGGAATTGCCTCTTTATATTGATGTTTCTTTAGCAGCAAATCGGCATTTACTGATGCATACAATCCGGTATTCCCAGACTTTAAGCTGTTTTGATTTATTTTTGACAGTGCCTGTTCAGCTTCATATATCCACCCCATTTCAGCATAGGTACGCACAATCCATAACTGACAGGTAGCTTCCATGTCTTTATCAGTTCCATAATGCCTCAAAATATATGAAAAAGTTCCGACTGACCCCAGAAAATTTGCTTTATGAAATTCAGCTTTTCCCAGTAATAACCATGCTTCTTTTAAAGCAGGATTAAATTCTTCTTGATTATAATAAAGTTTATATTCAGGCAAACTCTCACGTTTATAATCTTTTTGTGGCTTAACTTTAATGGAATGTAATTTTATCGCCTTCCTGCACTTTTCAATAGTTATATCCATATTGGTGGTTGCAGCATTAGCATTGGTATGCCTGCTTATAGGATACATTGGAATAATTCCTGAAAAATCTTCTTTATTGGCTTTTTGAATATTTCTCAATCCTTCGTTATAACTTGAATTAGCATTGTAAAAGACATTATAACGAGTGTTTAATGCCTGATAATTCCGTGACAACCAAGTATTTTTATTAGTAGAGCAACTACTGACAATAACTATCAATAATATAAAAAGAGAAATATGTTTTGAATTTTCTTTCAAAAGATTCCGAATTGAATTATTAAAAATACAAGCAATTTATTATAATAGAAAAGCATTTAAAAAAATATTTTCTAATAACTCAAATCCTTGAAATGTGAGTCTGAAACATAAAACTTTAAAATATGCTTTCTATTGTCCTTTGGCTTACAAAAATACTCATTTTTTTAGCATTAATAGTTAACCTCTTAATGAAAAGTCAGCGGAAAATTATTGATAATAGAAATATGAATACTGTTTTTCGTCTAAATTAATTCGGTTTTACTTTTAAAGAGAATCTATTATAAAAATAAAAGAACCCAATCAACACCAACACACCACTTACGCAGCCAATCCATAAGGTTTTTCCAACCCCAATTGTATCGATATCAATAAGTTGATATCCATTATTTTTGAAATAATAAAAAATAACTGCAATAACATTATTTGTAAAATGGGCAACTATGGGTAGCCACATATTCTCACTCCATATAAGTAGGTATCCAAAGAAAGCTCCCAACAACATGCGAGGGAAAAAACCATAGAACTGTAAATGAATGGCACTGAAAATTATAGCAACAATCCATACAACTAATTTTACATTCATTTTTTGTTGCAGAATTCCTTGCAGTGCACCTCTAAAAAACAATTCTTCTCCCAAAGCCGGAATCATGGCAATGAGAAAAATATTGAAAAACAAGGACTGAATACTATGAACATTTAATAACCTTTCCGTAAATTGCATCGCCTGATCTTCTGAAACTTTCATCCAGGTCTCTAATCCTGAAAATACTTTTGGAAGCACCATTCGATGATTCAAATCACCCAATAAATTTACAAAAGGAATTATCAAAACCATAAAAAAAATCACTAGTGTAATATCAACCCAATTTATTTTTTTGTCAAAATGTAAAAAAATCAAACTGTTATTACTACATAAATAAGCCAAAACAAATGGCGGAACCACAAACATCCCAACTGACAAAAGCAACTGTGACAACTTCATCAATTCAACACTTGAAGGATTAGCTATGGAAACTATGGCAATAACTGGCAATAAAATTAAGGTGACAAATAAGGTAATGGCTAACAGCGTAATAAGTTTACCAACTACGCTAAAATGTAAATAACTTCCTTTTAAACTGCTCATTTGAATATGTTTTTACAAAAAAACTCCTGCCACCTTTCGATAACAGAAGTTCTTTTGTGTCTTAAAAATTAAGTTTTAGTTTCTTGGTCTGGCTTCTTTAACTACCATTGAGCGACCATCGAATTCTGCACCATTTAATTCTTCGATAACTTTTGCAGCAGCAGCATCATCAGCCATTTCTACAAATGCAAATCCTTTAGATTTACCAGTTTCGCGATCTTTAATAATTTTGCAAGATTCTACTTGACCATACTCTTCAATAACCCCTTGAAGGTCATTTTCCCGAACTTTGTAACTTAGGTTACCTACGTAAATGTTCATAAAATAATATAAAAATTGAATGATTTGTGATTCAAGAATAGTATAAACAAACGGGGTTAAACCAAAAACGGTCCATGGAAGGAGAGTAAGAAATAACCGTACGAGAAAATACACTTTCTTTTCGATTACAAAGAAAAACAATTAATTTTGAATATACAACAAATAGTGTAAAAATATTTGAAATTTAGTGAATTAAGTACATATATTTTAGTTCCTAGTAAGTCCGTCGCCTTTAATTATCCATTTATAAGAACATAATTCTTCCAATGCCATTGGACCTCTTGCATGAAGTTTTTGAGTGCTAATTCCAATCTCAGCTCCTAGCCCAAACTGTGCACCATCGGTGAAAGCAGTCGATACATTGGTATATACACACGCAGCATCTACCATTTTTTCAAAATAATTAATATTTATTTCATCTTCACTTACTATACATTCGCTGTGTTTTGAACTAAATTTTGCAATATGATCAACTGCGGCAGAAACTGTCTCAACTGTTTTAATTGACATTTTATAATCCAAAAATTCGATGCCATAACTTTCCTCAGTCGCTTTTTGTAGCAAATCTTTGGGATATTTGCCATTCAGAAAAGTAAATGCTTTTACATCGGCATAAATTACCACATCTTTAGCCGCTAATTTTTCACACAATCTTGGTAAATCAGCCAGTCGTTTTTCGTTTATAACCAAGCAATCCAATGAATTACAAACGCTTACACGACGGGTTTTAGCATTAAAAATAATATCTGCACCTTTAACTACATCGCCGAACTCATCAAAATAAGTATGGCAGATGCCTGCACCAGTTTCAATAACCGGAATGCGAGAATTGTCTCGAACAAAATCAATCAATCCTTTACCGCCTCTTGGAATGATAACATCGACTGTTCCAACTGCATTCATCAACTCAGATGCAGCTTCACGTCCTGCAGGAAGTAAAGTCACTGTATCTTTATCTAAACCAAATTTTTCCAACACAGATTGTATGACCTTAACTATCGCCAAATTGGAGTTGTATGCATCAGTTCCACCTTTAAGCACACAAGCATTACCTGATTTCAAACAGAGTGAGAATACATCAAAACTTACATTGGGACGAGCCTCGTAGATTATCCCAACAACTCCAAACGGAACTGTCACTTTTGAAATTTTCATCCCATTCGGACGCTCTTTTTCCATCAGCTTCTTACCAAGCGGAGAAACCAGCGTAGCAACGTTTCTGATATCGTCTGCTATTCCTTCAATACGTTCTTTATTTAAAAGCAGGCGATCATACATCGGGTTAGATATATCCATTGCTGCCAGATCTTTCATGTTTTCTGTCAAAATGTTTTCTGTCTCTGCAATTGCTTCAACAGAAAGTGCCAACAATACTTGATTGATGGTCTTATCGCTGACAAGATTTAATTGACGCGAAGCATGCACACAAGATTGTTTCCAGTCCGTAAATATTGAATTTGAATCCATATTTTTAAATATTAATCTGATTGATCCTTTTTTATTACAAATCGTGCTTAGGATAAACTATTCCACACTGCTTTCGAACAGAGTCCATAACACTAATCAACTGAATACTATCATTCCAACTCCACAAATCACTTTGTGTTTTTCCTTCAAGCAAACAATTAGCAACAGCTTCTGCTTCAAATTCATATCCATTGCTTTTAAATTCGAAACTAAATGTTTTTTCAGTTCCATCGTTAAGGAATAACTTAACATCACCAGGACAGAACCAAAGATGATCGAGTACAATTTTTCCTTTTTTACCATGGATTTCAGCTACAACAGGAGAGTCTCCCAAAAAAGATGAATACATGACGGCCAACAGATCTTTATCGTATTTAAACGTATAGCTGCAACTGTTATCACCTCCCTGCTCACTTAATCCCGCAATGGACAAAATGGTCTGAGGCTCCCCAAGAAGTAAAAGCGACAAAAATATATTGTATATTCCAATGTCCAAAATTGTACCACCGCAAAGATCAATATTATAATGGCGATGTTCTGGTCCATTATCTGACAAAATAGAGAAAAACGCTGTCAATAATTTTACTTCACCGATTTCTCCAGAATCTATCAATTCTTTTGTTTTTCTAATATTAGGTAAAAAACGGCTCCACATGGCTTCCATTAAGAACAAATTCATCTCTTTTGCCTTTTCAATCATTAAGCTTGCTTCTCTCAAATTAACACCCATTGGTTTTTCACAAAGCACATTTTTATGATTATTAAGAGCCAACATCGTATTCTCCAAATGTAAATTATGAGGCGTACCAATATAAACTATATCAATATTGGGATCACATACTAGCTCTTCATAACTACCGTAAGCTTTCGGGATATTAAATTCAGTCGCGAATTGTGTCGCAGTTTCCAAATTTCTAGATCCAACTGCATAAATTTCAGAATTAGTCACGACCTGAAGTGCAGTTGCAAATTTGTGCGCAATCCAACCGGTACTTAAAATTCCCCATTTGACTTTTTTATTTTCCATTTTATTTTTCAATATGCAAATAAATAATAAACAGATATAGCCAATAATTATTCCAAATATAAATAATCACAATGTATGAGTGGTTTCTGATTTTTCTTACCCAATAATTCCCTAGCCTTCTCACTACTAAATTGTACTTTGCCAACCCCAAGCGAATGACCATTTTGGTCATATATCCTTACAATATCGTCCTTTTCAAAATCGCCCACAATTTCTGTAACTCCTATAGGCAACAAGCTAACAGCTTTTTCTCCGAGTAAAGCTTTAGCTGCATTTTCATTTACATGAATTTTACCTTTTGCAAAACCTTCACTGTGAGCAATCCATTTTTTTACGCTTGAGATTTCAGCTGTTGAAGCCACAAATCGAGTGCAAACCACATCTAACTTTTTATCTAGCAAATGTAAAAGTATATTCTCGCGTTTTCCATTAGCAATAATCACGTCTATTCCTTCATCTGCAATTTTTCGAGCAATAGTTGTTTTTGTCAACATTCCACCTCGACCGAAAGTAGATTTGGAACTTTGAATAAAATCTGTTACATCCTGTCCTTTATCAATATGGCGAATCACTTTTGATTCAGGAGCAGCTGGCGATCCATTGAAAATACCATCAATATTACTCAAAATAACTAAAGCTTGCATATCCATCATCGAAGCAATTAATCCCGACAATTCATCATTATCGGTAAACATAAGTTCAGATACTGAAACGGCATCATTCTCATTTACAATTGGAATTACTTTGTTTTCCAACATTACCCGCATGCAATTTCGCTGATTTAAATAATGTCTCCTACTGCTAAAATTTTCTTTGGTTGTAAGAACCTGACCAACCGTAATACCATGTTCCCGGAACAAGTCATAATAATGATTTATGAGTTTAGCTTGTCCAACAGCCGAAAAGAGTTGGCGTTGATCTACCACATCCATTTTCTTGTTGATGCCCATAACACTGCGTCCAGAAGCTACTGCACCCGATGAAATCATCACTATCTCAACTCCTTTTTTATGTAACTGTGAAATCTGATTAACAAGAGCCGACATGCTTGTAATATCAAGTGTTCCGTCAGCAAGCGTTAGTACGTTACTACCAATTTTTACAGCTATTTTTTTATATTTAAAAGGCATATTCTTATTTAACAATATCTAAAACTTTCATTTTTATTGAAAAATCTATTTTTCATTATAAACAACATGCATCAGAGTTGTACCAACTGCCTGAAGCGTGTTTTTATCTACATTATCCATCGTATCATGAGTAGTGTGCCAATAAGATCCAAAACCACTGTTTGAGTTTGGATCATATTGAATGATATCAATACTTGGAATGCCTGCTATCTTATTTACGTAAATATGATCATCAGTAATAGCTCCACCCTTTTGATCAGCAAAATATTGTCCAAAACCTAGACTTTTAGCTTGAGACCATACATTACTCACCACGTTTCCGGCATAATAATCAGAGGACTGTTCTCTAAAAAATGTAGCATGCGGAGCTCCAACCATATCAAGTAAAATTCCAAAACGGGCAGTATATCCGGGAATATGTGGATTTTTTGCCCAGTATTGTGTTCCTAAACACCACGAATCCTCATTGCTTCCACCAGCACTTTCGGGCTGTCCATAATCTTCCGAATCAAAAAATATAAGATCCACGCCAACAGTTGGTAAATTTCTACCCATCAATCTGGCCATTTCAAGCAACACGCCTACTCCACTAGCGCCATCATTAGCAGCCATAACAGGTTTTTTCCGGTTCTCCAGTTTTGGATCATTATCTGCCCAAGGGCGGGAATCCCAGTGAGAAAACAATAAAATCCGAGTTTGAGCATTAGGATTGAAAGAACCAATAATGTTTGTAGATTTCAAAACTGTACCATCGAACGCTGTCAGATTTGCTTTTTGTACAATAACATCAGCACCCGCCTTCTTTAATTCAGTTGTAAGATATCTTGCACAATCATCGTGAGCTTTTGTATTGGGCACACGAGGCCCAAATTCAACTTGTTTCTTCGTGAATAAGTAAGCCGAATCTGAATTAAAAACTGGCACATCAACAGATTTTTCTGTTTTTTGAGCACTTTTAGTTGTTTGAGTACAAGCTAAAAAAAGAAAAGCAGGAAAAAGAAAAATTAATACTTTTTTCATAACATGTTAAATGAAGCACAAAGATACTGATTTATGATGAAAAACCGAATCTGCCACAAAGCAATATCAACATTTAGCGATGAGAAATCGTGAATAAATCGTTCATTGAAAACCAAATTTAGCTGTAAAAGTAGACAACCAAATCAACATATTTAAAGAAAACACTATTTTAAAATCAGCCTTTTCGTAAAATTTCCAAAAATTTAAGTCAAAAACTTCTTGAAAAATCAAATTAAATTTTAGATTTGCACATCAATCCTGCTATATTTGTTAAACATATTTCATTATTTACTTTTTTATTGATAATAATGACGTTATATTATATTTTAATTTTTCCCAACAAAATACGACTTATATCATTGTAATTATGCATATTACAAAACAGAACCCATCAATAAACAGAACAGATGAAGGGGTTTCAAATAAAAACAGGTTGTAAAACATGTTTTTTTGTTTGCATTAGTGAGAATTTACCTGTTATTTTGTCATCGTTAACTAAACAACACAATCTTTTTTATACCTTAAAAAAACTAATACCTATTTAACCGTGAGACTTTGTGAAAAGTCTCACGGTTTTTTTATGTAATTTATGTTCATTATCTGCACATTTTCTGAAATTTGTGCAAAAACAGTTGCTATTTCAATTAAAACTGCTATTTTTGCGAGTCTTTTTTATCAAAAATGATTTGCATCGATCAATACTGAATATCTGCCTTTAAAAAAAGGTTCTGCATTATAAAATTATCAATCACAATATATTAATCTAATTATCTGAAAATGAGTTTTAACATTGTTGTTCTTGCTAAGCAAGTACCTGACACACGCAACGTAGGGAAAGATGCAATGAAAGCAGATGGAACGGTTAACCGTGCCGCGCTTCCAGCCATTTACAATCCCGAAGATTTAAACGCGTTGGAGCAAGCTCTCCGCTTGAAAAGTAAAATTGAAGGAGCCACGGTTCATATCCTGACAATGGGACCAGCACGTGCCGCCGAAATTATTCGTGAAAGTATGTATCGTGGTGCCGATGGCGGTTATCTTTTGAGCGGACGCGAATTCGCCGGCTCAGATACATTGGCAACTTCTTATGCTTTGGCATGTGCCATTCGTAAAATAGGAAAAGTCGACCTAATCATTTGCGGTCGTCAGGCTATTGATGGTGATACGGCTCAGGTTGGACCCCAAGTTGCAGAGAAATTAGGCTTTCCACAAATTACTTACGCTGAAGAAATTTTAGATCTTTCTGATAATAAAATTACTGTAAAACGTCGCCTTGAACGCGGTATAGAAGTTGTAAAAGGCTCACTTCCAATGGTAGTTACCGTTAATGGTTCAGCTGCAAATTGCCGTCCACGCCATGCAAAACTGACTCTTAAATATAAACACGCTGCAACACCTTCTGAAAAACAGGAAGCCGGATCTGATTATACAGATTTATATGATGCTCACCCTTATCTGAACATTACCGAATGGGGTGTAAGTGATATTGAACACGACATCAAATGGTTAGGACTTAGCGGTTCACCTACAAAGGTAAAACAAATCGAAAACGTTGTATTTACAGCTAAAGAAAGTAAAAGCATGACCGCTTCTGATTTAGAAATCGAGAGTTTGATGATAGAATTAATTGCTAACCACACGATAGGATAAATTACCATGAACAATATATTTGTATACCTAGAAATAGAAGATGGCATAGTAGGTGATGTCAGCTTAGAATTACTTACTAAGGGTCGTAGCTTGGCAAAACAATTAAACTGTAAGCTGGAAGCTGTCGCTGCCGGATATAAACTTGAAGGCATTGGTGCACAGGTTTTTCCTTTTGGAGTTGACGTTTTACATCTTGCCGATGATAAACGTATGGTTCCTTATACCTCTCTACCTCACACTTCGTTGTTGGTAAATCTTTTTAAAGAAGAAAAACCACAAATTGCCTTGATGGGAGCTACTTCTATCGGTCGCGATTTAGGACCCCGTGTTTCTTCGGCTTTGTTCAGTGGATTAACTGCCGACTGTACCTCACTTGAAATTGGAACTTACGAAGACAAAAAAGCCGGAAAAGTATATGAAAATTTACTTTATCAAATTCGTCCTGCTTTTGGTGGCAACATTGTAGCTACTATTGTAAATCCGGATTGTCGTCCACAAATGGCAACAGTGCGTGAAGGCGTAATGAAAAAAGAAATTAAAGATCCAAAATTTGTAGGTAAAACACGCAAGTTAGAGATTTCAAAATATGTTGCCGATACTGATTTTGTGGTTGAAGTGATAGAACGTCATATGGAAAAATCGAAGCTTAACATTAAGGGCTCTCCAATTATTGTTTCGGGAGGTTACGGTGTAGGAAGTGCAGATAATTTCAAATTATTATATGAATTGGCAGCTACTTTGGGTGGTGAAGTTGGTGCTTCACGCGCTGCTGTTGATGCCGGATTTTCTGAACACGAACGTCAAATTGGTCAAACAGGAACAACTGTTCGTCCAAAGTTATACATTGCTTGCGGTATCTCCGGGCAGATTCAACATATTGCCGGTATGCAAGAAAGTGCTATGATTATTGCTATTAACAATGACCCAAAAGCACCTATCAACCAAATTGCAGACTACGTAATTACAGGAACTGTAGAAGAGGTTCTTCCAAAAATGATTAAGTTTTACAAAAAGAATTCTAAGTAATATGAACTTTTATAACGACAATCCCGCAATAAAATTTCAGCTTTCGCATCCACTGATGCAGAAAATCGTTGCCCTCAAGGAGCGCAATTTTGCTGAAAAAGATAAATTTGATTATGCATCACGTGATTTTGAAGATGCCATCGATAATTATGATAAAGTACTAGAAATAATTGGAGAAATTTCAGGCGACATCATTGCTCCTAATGCAGAAAGTGTGGATCATGATGGACCTCAAGTTGAAAACAGCCGAGTGATTTATGCTCGTGGAACACAAGAAAACCTGGATGCATTGGTACAAGCCGGCGTTTACGGAATTACTTTACCACGTCAGTACGGAGGTCTCAACTTTCCAATGGTTGCTTACGTAATGTCAGGCGAAATGGTTTCTCGTGCTGACGCAGGTTTTGCAAATATATGGGGTCTTCAGGATTGTGCTGAAACAATTTCTGAATTTGCTTCCGACGAAATAAAAGATGAGTATTTACCTCGCGTTTGCGAAGGTCATACTTGCTCTATGGACTTAACAGAACCAGATGCCGGTTCCGACTTACAAGCAGTACAGTTGAAAGCTACTTTCAACGAAAAAGACGGAATGTGGTATCTTAACGGTGTAAAACGATTCATAACAAATGGTGATGCACAAATCAAATTGGTTTTAGCGCGCTCAGAAGAAGGAACAAGTGACGGACGTGGTTTATCATACTTTGTGGCAGACAACAAACACGATCATACAGTTTTAGTTCGTCGTATCGAAAATAAACTAGGTATCAAAGGTTCACCAACTTGCGAATTAGTATTCAACAATACTCCGGCCAAATTAGTAGGAACCCGCCGCATGGGCTTGATTAAATATGTAATGTCATTGATGAATGGTGCTCGTTTAGGAATTGGCGCTCAATCTGTTGGGCTTTCAGCTGCAGCTTACAATGAAGCCTTAGCTTACGCAAGAGATCGTCGTCAGTTTGGAAAAGCAATTATTGAGTTCCCTGCAGTTTACGAAATGGTATCAATTATCAAAGCCAAACTGGATGCTTCGCGCGCCTTACTTTATGAAACAACTCGTTTTGTAGACATTTATAAAGCTTACGAAGCTATTGAGTCTGAAAGAAAATTGGATGCTGACGAAAAAGCAGAATATAAAGAATATAGCCGTTTGGCAGATGCCCTAACTCCTATGCTAAAAATGTTCACCAGTGAATATGCCAATCAAAATGCTTATGATTGCATTCAGGTTCATGGTGGCTCTGGATTTATGAAAGATTATGCTTGCGAACGCTTGTACCGCGATGCCCGCATTATGACCATATACGAAGGAACTTCACAATTGCAGGTGGTAGCTGCTATCCGTCACGTAACAACCGGAAATTATCTGAAGCAAATTCGCGATTACGATGCTCGAACTATCAATCCCGAATTTACGTCATTCCGTAAACGGTTACAGATTATGACTAACTTGTATGCGAATGCAGTAGCACGTGTAACTGAAGCCAAAAATCAGGAATACCTTGATTTCCAGGCTCGTCGATTAGTTGAAATGGCCGGACATATTATCATGACTTACTTGTTGATAATTGATGCTTCACGCGACACTGAAGACCAGTTCCGCAAATCAGCTGAAGTTTATTTAAACTATGGAGAAGTTGAAGTACGTAGACATGCTGCCTTCATCAAAACATTCGATGTTGAAAACGTTGATGTCTATAAAGTAGTCTGATCAATATATTACTATAAATAGAAATGCTCCAGGAAACATAAAATTCCGGGAGCATTTCTATTTTTAAATGGTATTAAATTATTTTTTCAATCTTATTTTCCATGCAAAATCAATGCTAATTAAATGTTCATATTGAAATGTAGTTTGAGGGTTAAGTGCTATAAATGTAGGCCTATAAATCAGACCTACATCAAAATAACGACCAAATTGAATGTAGGATGAGAAAATGAGTCCTAAAGCATCGTGCATTTCATGCGTGGATAGAATAACAGGAACTTCCAACTCCAACATAGAACTGTTATAATCATAAGTCCAATAATTTCTACAATAACTTAAACCGTAACCCAGTGAAAATCGGTTAATTTTGTAATTATTTGAAAGGCTTAAATAAATTGATGATAAAGATTCAGACTTTCCGATACAGTCAATTGGTGCGGGAAATGGGACATAATAGTCTGCAGCACATGTTACCGACAGATTTAGATATTGATTTTTTTTGTGATAGTAATCTATTCCAGCCGATATTCCCAAAAATCCAGTAGCAGTTTTCACACCATTGCTTAATGGACGAAACAGATAAGTATTTATCTCTGGAATTGACACTTTCAAATATAACTCATTCCTGTTATTTGCTTTCCCATACAAATAGTACATCCCAGAGGTATCATTGGAATTAAGATAGACTTTAAATGGGTATGTGAATTGCTTGGGACTATTATGATCTACTATTGCTCCGGCTATTCCGTACAGAAAAAAAACATTGCTTACATATGCCAATGAATAGATTGACTCAATTTTTACCACCTTTTTTATACTATCAGAAATAGCGGTTATTGTTATTGGATCCCGACTCCTCATTACAGAAATGGAAACTTTATTATCATGCGTTATAGTCGTATCATTATTCACCACAATCCGGCTTGGTTTTGTAGTATAAATATCAATAGCCGTTGTAGGCGTATTAAATAAAGTTGCACAGGAAACAAAAATACAACTTAGCAAAATAATGATAAATAACTTTTTCATAGAAATAATTGTCAAAATAACACCCACTTCTCTAGAAAAACTCAAGCAAACCAACAGTTATAGAACCATTACAACAATATAACAATATAACAATACTAAACTTAAATTAGTTTATATTTATCAACCTAATTTATTATGAAAAAATCATTTCGAATAAAAATTTGTACAGATATCAATAAAATCTGACAAAAAAGGCAAATAAAAAAGCCTATCATAATGAATGATAGACTTTTCCGATGTGACAAAAACGCCAATTAGTATATACTAAATTACTTTGACATTTACTGCATTCAATCCTTTTTTGCCTTCTTGCAAATCAAATTCTACGGTGTCACCTTCACGAATTTGATCAATTAATCCAGAAATGTGTACAAAATGTTCTTTTTTTGAACCATCTTCGCTTATGAATCCAAATCCTTTAGACTCATTGAAGAATTTAACTGTTCCTTTACTCATTGTTGATATTTATTATTTTTAATGTCCGACAAAGATAATGTTATATAATTATAAATCACTGTTTTTTGAAAAATAAATAGCAAT
>Ga0209123_1000582_pt1 | contig 44390 bp, 33 predicted proteins | sample BarGraIncu00431A_FD_184500 | JGI IMG/M metagenome (GOLD analysis project Ga0209123, IMG submission 184500) | Arctic peat soil microbial communities from Barrow, Alaska, USA - Barrow Graham LP Incubations 004-31A (SPAdes) (version 2) | ecosystem: Environmental > Terrestrial > Soil > Wetlands >...
TTATTCTTGCCTCGTGCGTCTACCTGACGCCGACGCTCCTTGCACCGCTCCCCTCCTGGTGGGGCGGCCTCCTTCCCAAGGACAAGATCCATCTCGGTCTCGACCTGCAGGGGGGGACTCATCTGACAATGGAAGTGGAAACCCAGAAGGCCGTTGAAGGTTCCCTGGACCTGATTGCGACCGACCTTGAGGACTCCCTCACCTCCCAGAACCTCCGTTTCAAGCGGATCGGCAAGCTGGGCGGCGACAAGGTGCAGCTCACTCTCTACGACCGCGGTTCCGCGGACGTGGTGACCAAGCTTGTCAAGAAGAAGTACCCGGACCTGGAGGAGTTGCCGCTCGTGGACGAGGGTGGCTTCGTGAACCTGCAGCTGCGCATCAATGAGAAAGAAGCGCAGGTAAGAAAGGACCGTGCGGTGGCACAGGCTCTGGAGACCATCCGCAACCGAATTGACCAGTTCGGCGTTTCCGAGCCGATCATCCAGCGCGAAGGGATCAACCACATCGTGGTGCAGCTCCCCGGCATCAAGGATCCCAAGCGCGCCATCGAGCTGATCGGCAAGACCGCGCGTCTGGAGTTCAAGCTGGTCGACGAGGCCGTGAATGCGACGACGGCGACGGCCGGAAGCGTCCCCGAGGACGACGAGCTGCTCTTCGAAAAGCGCACCGACGCGGCTACCGGAGCAGTATCCGAGACCCCCGTGGTCGTGAAGCGCAAAGCGATGATCACCGGCGACCTTCTGACCGATGCCCAGATCAGGATCGATTCCCAGTATAATCAGCCTTACGTCGCCATCGAGTTTAACTCGACCGGCGCGAGACTCTTCGACCAGGTGACCGCTGCCAACGTCGGCAAGCGTTTCGCCATCGTGCTCGACTCCAACGTGTACTCGGCCCCGGTCATCCGGGAGCGTATCTCCGGTGGCAGCGCCCAGATCTCGGGCTCCTTCACCGAGAAGGACGCCGCCGACCTCGCCATCGTACTGCGCGCCGGTTCGCTCCCCGCACCGGTGAAGATCCTGCAGAACGTGACGGTCGGACCTTCCTTGGGACAGGATTCCATCCGTAAGGGTCTCTCTGCCGGTATGATCGGCGTAGCCCTGGTCGTCATCTTCATGGGGATCTACTACAAGGCCTCCGGCATGGTGGCGAACCTCGGCATGGTGCTGAACATCGTCTACCTGATGGGTGCGCTCGCGGCGCTCGGCGCCACGCTGACCCTTCCGGGCATCGCGGCAATCGTGCTCTTGATCGGCATGTCCGTCGACTCGAACGTGCTGATCTTCGAGAGGATCCGGGAGGAGTTGAAGCTTGGCAAGACTCCCCATGCGGCGCTGGACGCAGGTTACGACAAAGCGTTCCTCACCATCATGGACTCCCATGTGACGGCGCTCATCACCGCGGCCGTGCTGTTCCAGTTCGGCACCGGTCCAGTCAAAGGGTTCGCAGTTTCCCTGAGCCTTGGTATCATCATCAACCTGTTCACGTCGCTGCTGGCCACGAGGGTGCTCTTTGACGCCTTCCTCGACCGCGTTCACGTGAAAAGACTCAGCATATAAGGGGGGGGACAATGGAACTCTTAGGCAAAACCAACATAGATTTCATAGGGATGAGGAAGATCTCCTTCGTCATCTCCGGAATAATCGCCCTGATCGGGATCATCGGCATCATTCAGATCGGCCGGGGTGCTGCCAACATGGGGATCGACTTCTCCGGCGGCACCTCCATGCAGCTCAAGTTCGTCCAGCCGGTTACCACCCTGGCCGCCCGCGAGGCGCTGGCCCGCGAGGGGCTGAAGGAAGTCGACCTGCAGGAGATCAAGGACGGCAACAAGCTCCTGATCAAGATGCGCAAGAGCACCATCGGGACCGGCAAGGTCGCCGATACCGTCCAGGAGATCCTGAAGAAGGAATTCCCGACTAACCCCTTCACCGTGGAGAGCTCCACCGAGATCGGCCCCACCATCGGAGAAAAGCTTAAAAGCGATACCCTGATGGCGGTAGCACTCTCCATGCTCGGGATCATCCTCTACATCGCCTGGCGCTTCGACTTCAAGTTCGGAGTCGGCGCGGTCCTCGCAACCATGCACGACGTTCTTGCCATCATCGCGGTTTTCTACGTCATGAACAAGGAAGTGAACCTGCTGCTGGTTACGGCCGTTTTGACCATCGCCGGTTACTCACTGACTGACACCGTCGTCGTCTTTGACCGTATCCGCGAGAACCTCCACAAGAGCCTGAAGGATCCGATCACCCAGGTCTTTAACAGGAGCATCAACGAGGTGCTTTCCCGTACCATCGTCACCTCCTTCACCGTCTTCATGGCGGCCTGCTCGCTCTTTCTCTTCGGCGGCGAGGTCATCCACGATTTCGCCTTCGCCCTGTTGGTGGGAGTACTGGTCGGAACCTACTCGTCCATCTTCGTCGCGAGCCCCATCGTGGCACTCTGGGAAAAACCTACGGCCGAAGTGAAGGCCTAAAGGAGGCATAGGTGACCAAGGAGAACATTCTTACCGTAGTTGTCGCACTTATCGTGGGTCTGTTGGGCGGGTACCTGATCTTCAATATAGCCGGCAACAAAGAGCTTCCTGCCAACGTATCCGTGCCGCAGGGAGCCGGTTCACCGACCGATTACCAGCGCCGCATCGTCGAGGCGGAGAAAATCGTCGTCAAGGATCCCAAGAACGCCCAGGTCTGGAACCAGCTGGCGAACGATTATTTCGACACCGACCAGCCGCAAAAGGCGGTTAACGCCTACGCCAAGGTGCTCGAGATCGATCCGAACAACGTGAATGTCCTGACCGACCAGGGGATCATGTACCGCAAGATCGGCTGGTACGACAAGGCTATCGCCAACTTCGAAAGAGCGCAGTCGATAGATCCCAAGCACCTGCAGAGTCTTTACAACCTCGGTATCGTGTATATGCAAGACCTGAAGCAGCCCGACAAGGCGCGGGAGATCTGGACCAAGTATCTCCAGTTCGACTCGACCAGTCCGACGGCCCAGCAGATCAAGGCCGACCTGGCCGCCATGCCCCCGAACATGGGGAAATAACAGAAATGAGAAACCCGCTTCGGCGGGTTTTTTTTCGTTCCGAGCTGGACCGGCTTGGCGCTAAAAATTTCACCATAGAAGTGTAGAGACGCATTGCATGCGTCTCCTTTACCCAATCACGCTTAGATCAACTTGAGGGCGCCGGAGCTGAGACGCATGCGATGGGTCTCTACCCGTGGGGCTTGGATCAACTTGGGCGGCGGAGCTGAGACGCATGCAATGCGTCTCTACCCGAGGGGCTTGGATTAACTTGAGTCGGCAGCGCTGAGACGCATGCGATGCGTCTCTACCCGAGGGAGTGGTTCGGATGAGGAAAGCAACCTCGAGGGTGGTTCGGATGAGGAAGGCAACTCCGGGGTGGTTCGGATCGGGAAGGCAACTTCACCGTCTTGCTGGGCGCCGTTAATGCGAACTGTCCTTCTTTGCACCTCATTTGAGTGTTTTTTGCTTAAGAACTGACGTCCGGGCGTGGTATTATCGGCAAGCATGTCGCGCCCGCCTATGGCGGCGCATCGGCCCAGCAAAACCCCAGGGAGATATTTGATGCAACCGATAACTGAACGAAGCTGGCGCGAGCGGCAGGCGGACCCCGAAGCGGTAGAAAGCCTCACCGGTTCCGGGATCTCGGCCCTGCTGGCGCGGCTTCTCGCCAACCGGGGGGTCTGCGACCCGCAGGCGGCCCAGGCTTACCTGAACCCGACCCTCTCCAGCCTGCACGACCCGCTGCTGCTAAGCGGCATGGCTGAAGGCGTGGAGCGGCTCTGCCTCGCCGCCACCCGCGGCGAGCGAGTTTGCGTCCATGGCGACTACGACGTGGACGGCGTCAGCTCGGTGGCTTTGCTGGTCTCCTTCTTCCGTGCCGTCGGGCTGGACTGCTTCTCCTATATCCCGAAACGGCTCACCGAAGGGTACGGCCTTTCCCCGCAGGGGGTCGCCTCAGCGGCCCGGCAGGGGGCGACGGTCCTGGTGACGGTCGATTGCGGTATCGGCTCGGTCGCGGAGGCGCTGCTTTGCCGCGAGTTGGGGGTCGATCTCATTATCACCGATCATCACTCCCCGCCGGACATCCTTCCGGACGCCTTTGCCATCATCAACCCGCTTCTGCCGGAAAGCCGGTTCCCCTTCCGCTCGCTGGCCGGAGTCGGGGTCGCCTTCCATCTGGTGATCGCCCTGCGCGCCCGCATGCGCGCCGCAGGTAGCTTCCCGGGGCGGGAACCCGACCTCAAGGAGTACCTTGACCTGGTCGCCCTTGGCACCGTGGCCGATGTGGTGCCGCTTTTGGGCGTCAATCGTGTCCTGGTAAGCTATGGCCTCAAGGAGCTCTCGGCCGCCTCGCGCCCCGGGGTGCAGGCGCTCAAGGAGGTGGCCGGCGTTTCCGGCGAGGTAGGGTGCGGAGCGGTCGGCTTTCGCCTCGCCCCCCGCATCAACGCGGCCGGCCGGTTGGAGGACGCCTCTCTCGGCCTGGAGATGCTCCTGACCCCGGACCTCCTAAAGGCAAAGGAGATCGCCACGGCGCTGAACGACAGTAACGCCGAGAGGCAGGCCCTGGAACTCGCGACCCTCGACGAGGCGCGCTGCATGCTGGAGGACGGCGCCTGCCAGGGGAGAAAGAGCATAGTGCTCGGCTCGGAGCTTTGGCACCCGGGAGTCATCGGCATCGTCGCCTCCCGGATCGCCGAACTGTTCCATCGGCCGGTCATCCTGTTCGCCCTGGAAGGGGGGACCGGGAGGGGGTCGGGGCGCTCCATCTCCCGCTTCCACCTGCTGGACGCCATCAAGAGCTGCGCCGGACATCTGCTGCGCTATGGCGGTCACAGCCACGCGGCCGGACTCTCCATCGAAGAGGGCGAACTGGAACTCTTCGCGCTCGCCTTCGATCAGGCCGCCTGTCGGGGACTCGACGCCGAAGCCTTGATCCCGAGCACCCCGTATGACGCGGAACTGAGCGCGGCGCAGATTAGCGAGGCGCTCCCGCAGGAGTTGGAGCGTATGAAGCCTTTCGGCATGGGGAACCCCGAGCCGCTTTTCCTCCTGAAGGGGGCGACGGTCTCCGGGAGCCGGGTCTTGAAGGGGGGGCACCTGAAACTGCAGCTTGCCTGCGGCGGGCGGAGCTTCGAGGGGATCGGTTTCGGACTTGCCGAGAAGTGGGAGGGTGCTGGGCGGGTAGATCTGCTCTTCTCCCCCGGCATGAACGTCTGGAATGGTAAAAGCTCACTGCAGCTCACCATCAAGGATCTACGGGCGGGGGCAGCTCCGTGCTGAGGGGAGAGCGCTTCAACAGGGCCGACCGGGTGATCAAGATCGGATTCTGGATCAACGCCGTTCTTATGGTGATGAAGCTGGCCGCCGGGCATTTCGGGCATTCCGAGGCAGTATTCGCCGACGGCGTGGAAAGTGCCTGCGATTTCATCGGAATCGCGCTCACCATCATCGCCCTCAAGATGGGTCGCAAACCGTTCGACGAGGACCACCCCTACGGCCACGGCAAGGCGGAGAGCCTCTCGGCGAACCTGGTTTCCATCATCATTGTCGCCACCGGCGCCTGGATTCTTTACGGCTCGGTGACCACCCTCATTGCCGGTGTCTACGAGGCGCCCAGCATTCTCGCCGTCCTTGCCGCCGCGTCCACTATCCTCATTAAGGAAACCCTTTATCGCTACTCGGTCCGCGTCGGCGGCGCCCTGGGGAGCCCGGCTCTGCTCGCCATAGCCAAGGATCACCGCAAAGACGCGGTCACCTCGGTGGCGACCCTGATCGGGGTTGGCGGCGCCTACCTCGGCTTCAGGTTCATGGACCCGATCGCCGCCGGTCTCACCTCCTTCTTCATCTTTCATATCGGTTATCAGACTTTCAAGATCTCAGCCCACGAACTGATGGACGGCCAGCCCGAGACCGAGGAGGTCGCCGCCATCGCGGCACTGGCAGCCGCGATCGAAGGCGTCGACCGGGTCCACGAGATCCGCGCCCGGCGCTCCGGCCAATTCCTCATTGTCGACCTGAAGCTGGACATGGACCCGGAGATGACCGTGAAGAAGTCACACGAGATCGCCACCATTGTCAAAGAGCGCATCTTCGAGCGCTTCTCCAACGTAGGAGATGTCATGATCCACATCAACCCGTCCGACGAGCCGCACGAGGATCTCAATCGGCTCTAGGTATACACAACTTTCTTGACAGAAGCTTCAGTTAGGTAGTATTAAATTCAACTGAGTTCAATGAAACCATGTTATTTGAGGAGGAAAGATGAAGAAAAATGTATCCCTGTTGCTGGTGGCGCTGCTGCTGATAGCGTCCACGGCCTTTGCGGCGAAGATCGCGACGGTCGACATCCCGGTGCAGTCCGAGCTTTATGCCGTGACGCCTGCTCCGCTTGCCCCCGCGCAGTGCGCCCAGTGCCACACCGGCGTGTTCGCGAGCCTGAAGGATAATGGCGGCAAGCACCGCTTCGATTGCCAGAGCTGCCACAAGGCAATCCACGCCTACAACCCGAAAAAGGGAAATTTCGACGAGATCATGCCCAAGTGTGCTTCCTGCCACACCGAGATCCATGGTCCCGCCAACAAAGATTGCTCCTCCTGCCACGCGAACCCCCATGCACCGCGCAAGGTGGCGATGACCCCGCGTTTGACCGGTTCCTGCGCCGTCTGCCATCCGAACCCCAAGGCAGACCTGGTGAAATTCCCCAGCAAGCACAGCAAGCTGGCCTGCGAATATTGCCACACCTCGCACGGCCTCAAGCCGTCCTGCGCTGCTTGCCACCAGCCGCACTTCAAGACTCAGGAGTATTCCACCTGCGCCAAGTGCCACTCCGTGCATAAGCCGAAGCAGGTAACCTACCCGAAGACCGAGCCCGCTGCTACCTGCGGTTCCTGCCACACCAAGATCTACGCCAAGTGGAAGGCGACCCCGAGCCGCCACTCCAAGGTTAACTGCGCGACTTGCCACCACGACAAGCACGGTTACGTCCCGCAGTGTATCGAGTGCCACAACGCGCCGCATCCCAAGGCTATTCTGGACCGTTTCCCGAAATGCCTCGGTTGCCACCTTGACGTGCACGACCTGCCCAGCATGAAGTAACTAGGCAGCAATGAGTAGCAAAAGGGACGGTCCATTTTCGGGCCGTCCCTTTTTTTGTCTGGTGATTGTGGTTATCGTTTAATCGGACCAAGCCTTAGGCAACTGATTCAGGTTGAGCCAGTAAGACATCACCTCACTTAGATCCCTGCAAAACGTGGCGTAATCCACAGCCTTGCGCACATAGCCGTTGGCGCCGCAATCGTAGGCCTCCAGGATGTCCTGCTCCTGGTTGGACGAGGTGAGCACGACTACCGGGAGGGCGCTGGACCTGTCGTCCTTCCTGATGCGTCTCAGTACGTCCAGTCCGCTCAATCTTGGGAGCTTCAGATCGAGCAGGATGAGGTGCGGGGTGGTCGAGCGACTGTGCCCGTTCCCTGCTCCGGCCCCGAAAAGAAATTCGAGCGCCTCAACGCCATCGTAGGTGTTTATCACCAGCGCGCTCGGCAGGTGTCTGCTCATGGCCCGCATGGTGAGTTCCTCGTCCTCAGGGTTGTCTTCCACCAGCAAAACGACCTTGTTCATTTTGTCTCCTTCTGTTGTTGCTGACCCAATTTACCAGGGCTCGATTCTCTAGCCACCCCAATCACTGATTTCTCTCTTGTTTCCCATAAGTCTCCGCTCTATGCGCGATCCGGTCAACCCAGCAAATCAGACCAAAAACGTCGGAATGTGACAAAGCCGACAGTCGCATACGCATCATGCCAGAAGTAACCCATGCCAAAGCGCCGCCGAGAACTGCATGGCCTGCGAATACCATTCTACGAAGTTTGAGCTGGACTGGGTGCTAGCAGTGGTATGAACTAGGCTGGCGGATTGAACGGGTTTTCAAGGAGTGCGTGCAGAGATCTCCTGACAGAATTTTTTTTACACTTTTTCAACCTACCTATATATAATGACGTACTTATATGGCAGCTGCTTTTGGTGCCATTGCCCTGTGAACATGTATGTAAAAAAGATAATTAACAATGGGTTATTTACTTTGACACGTCAAGTAGTTCCTCAACGAGGTGGTTTCATGTTTAAGTTTGTCCAAAGCGTATTTTACCGGAAAGCGGCCAATGCATTATCAAGGAATGCTGCACGGATGAGACTTGACAGGATATTGGAGAAGGCCGAGAAATACTGATAGCCATTCCCGTTTAACTCTTTGTCGGTTGGCCGACCGACGGCAGACGGCACTCGGTTGCCTGAATACTGCTGTTGCCCGACCGGATAAACCCGTGCCGCTACTGATGCAAAGCGTCCTCCAGACGGCCCAACTTGTCTTGAGCTGAAAGGTCCTTTCCGCTGACACTGCGTATAAATTCCGTGCACCCAGTCACGAGTCGAGCTAGTTGCCCATCATCACCATACACTTGGCCGTAGAAGATATTTTCCATGATGTGCATTCTTCCCAGTGGTGTCTTCGCCTTTCGAAGCTGTCCCTCTATCAGCCATTGCATTTGCCGACGTTTAAGGGTTTGTTCCGGCGTCCGACCAATGCAAGCCTGCCTTATGGCCTCCTTCGCAAGTTTAGCAAAAAGGTCTGGATTTTCTTTGTGTAGCTCAGATAAACCTTCTGGTGTGTAAAAGCTGAATTCTGATCTCGATTCAGGATTCATACCCCCTCCCTCTTATTGACACCTATATCACCTCTGTTATCCGAACGATTCAGGCGCCCCAGTTGCTCACCATGCCAAAGGTAAAATATAACTAATTTAATTTTTGATATCATGGGCTAAGTCAACAAGTCAACAGAAATTTGCGCACTGGCACTGGATCCGCGCACTAACTCCTTTCACGCAAAACCCGGATTGCTATGTCACATGCAAAAGACCGTTCACTGGATAATGTCCAATGAACGGTCTTTTAGTTCCTTCTTGCTCGGGGCGGAATTCAGTTCCCGCTTTAGGCGGAGTTGGCCCGCCGGGGGGGAGGGAGAGTTTAAGCCCAGGTCAGCGCCGTCGCACGGTCTTCTCATACAGATCCCCGAGCGTGCCTTGCGGATCGTACCTATCCTTCAGCATCTGGTAGTTCGGGCGGTCGTAGTGCTGCCAGAAGGCCTTTTCCTGGTAAAACACCGTGGAGTAGAGGCTTTTACGGCCCTGCAACTGGTCGACCTTTTGCTCTACCTGACGGTTGAAGAAACCATCCTCTGCGCCAGCAGGCAGCGGTACGACGTCCCAGAAGCCGAAGTTGAGGTACAACTGATCAGGGTTCAGGTTGTAGGTGGGATAGCGGTCCTGTGAGGCAGACTTGGTCGGGCAGATCCAGACGGGCTTGATGCCGATTGCCTGGTGGAAGAAGGCAAGGAATTCGTGCGCGTGCTCCAGCGGGATCTGCACGTCCTGGATGACGGACTCGTCCTGCCGCTCGACCCCTCTTAGCCGGAGCAGCTTCTCGCTCCATTGGTACTTGCGGTTCCAACGCATGAATTTCCAGTACGCTGTCGAGCGCAACCAGGGGCGGGCGAAGAAACGCAGCAGCGGCTTTTGCAGTCCGAAGTTCTTGCTGCACCAGAACCAGTCGGTATCCCAGCGCCAGATGTAATCATAGGCAGTCAGGTAATCCACGGGTCTTGCGGCAATCGATTTGTAGTAGATCTGCAGGTAAGTGTAGTGGGAAACAAAGGGGGCGGAGTCGACAAAACGGGCGGTGGTTAGGTACTGGGAATGCTCATCAAAAACGGTGCCGTCGACAAAATCAAGGTCCTTTCTGCTGCACGCCTTGTTAACCGCCTGGAAGTATGCCTCGGCTACGTCGAATTTCTCGTGTTTTAGTTCGACGAACTTCTTTGCCGGCACCAGCCGCACCGTCAACTTCAAGGCATAGCCGAGCGTTCCATAGCTATTGGGAAAACCGAAAAAGAGCTCTTTGTGCTCATTGGTGCGCAGGCAGGTGACGACAGCGCCGCTGCCGGTAAGTACTTCCATCGCCACGACTGTCTCATGCACCAAGCCATACTTAAACGATGATGACTCGATGGCGATGCCTGCCATGGCGCCGCCGACTGTGATAGATTTAAGCTCAGGGACCACGGCCGGCAGTAGGCCATGCTTGAGGGTTTCTCTGGTGAAAGCGTCGAAGGTCGTCATCCCCTCAACTTCGGCAAGTAGATTTTCCTCATCTACCGAAATAACCCTGTTGAAATCGGTGACGTCAATCAAATGCCCGGCGCTCTGTTGGCGGCTGCGAAACAGATTGGACGTTTTCTTGCCCAGGCCTACCGTGGCGCCACGGGCCAGAGCCTGGTTCAGCTCCGCGACGACGCTCGCCTTTTTTTCCTCATACTGCTGTGGCGTGTCCTTTCCCTGATCCATGTCATGCCTCCTGGTGCGACTTTCTTCCCAACACAGGTTCAGGGCAGGATCTCATAGATTGAAAGTGCAGGGCGGACTGACTCAGTAATTAAACCGACACGCGATAACGACTTAAGCCAGTAGCGCAGACAATATCACAGGGTGAGCTCTTGGCAAGGGATCATCGGTGCAAACCTGTACTTCCGCAAGTTTACCGCAGCCGTGGAAACACTCCTAACCGGTTCTTCCATCCCTTCCAAGCTCAATGCTATTCATTAAAGTTCCGGGGGTCGGTGCCGAAAAGGCTAAGAGAAAGTCTGCAAGGAATTATTAGCTTTCCGACACCTGCTCTGTCGGGCCCCGGCGGCAGCCGTAATGAGCGGGTTCCGCGTTGTGCTGCATGAAAATCCCTGCGGCCGGTGTTCCTTGTTGCCCACAGTGTCCCCGCGGGGGACATTCGCGGCGTGGTCCCTGCCGCTAACTCACCGAAATAACATAACTTGCCGTTTTGGCACTCTGCCTGCTATTTACTAGCATCGGAAGTGTGCCTTGTCCCCTAATGGGACAGGCAGGCGCAATTTACCAAGGAGATCAAAATGCAGCCAGATGCCAGCGCTCCAAAAAGCCGGTTAAGCCTGGGGGGAGAATGGGGTGCCGGTGAAGCGGTCGAACGGCTGAGCCAGCTCGCCGGCGAGTTTGAACAGCTGCTTAAGGCTGAACCGAGGCCGGTCAGGATTGCCATCGACCTGGCCGGGGTCACCTGCCTCGACGCCTGCGGCTGTCAGCTGCTGGCCGTTTTCCTGGGAAACCTGGAGCGGCAGGGTGTCACGGTGGAACTGTGGGGCACCCCTTTGGAAATTAGCCAGCAGATCCGCCTTCTCGGCTTTCAGGAAGCCTTGGGACTCGCCGAAGCTACGGAGCAGGAAAACCCATGACAACGACAACTCAGGGCGGAAAAGACGCCATCGATCTCAAACGCTTCAACCAGGTGTTCTTCGAGGAGTGCGCCGAACACCTCGCGGAAATGGAGCAGATCCTGATCTCCCTTGCCGACCGGCAGCCGGATAACGAGGAGCTGAACGCCATCTTTAGAGCCGCACATTCCATCAAAGGGGGGGCGGGGATCTTTGGCTTCGATGACATGACCATCGTCACCCATGTCATGGAGTCGCTGCTGGACCGCCTCAGGAAGAACGAGATGCCTTTCAGCGTGTCCATGATCGATCTCTTTCTCGAGGCGGGAGACGTCATCTCCATGCAGCTTGCCGGGCATCGTGAGGGAACCGAGGTCCGCCAGGGTGCGGTCGACGCGGTGAGGATCAAGCTGGAACAGTTGACCGGCGCGGGCACGGTCCGAAACGACATCGTCTGCGAGCCTGCATCGAGCAGGTTCCCCGCGGTGCCGCAGCCCGGAGAGGAACCAGCCGTCTTCCCTCGCAGCTACCAACTCGTCTTCACGCCGGAACCGGATATCTTCAGGCGGGGAATTCGCCTGGAAAGCATCTTTGCCGAGCTTTCAGAACTCTCGGAGCCCGGGTCCTTCAGCTGCCGCGCCGTATTCCTGGAGCTGCCGGAAATCGAGGGGTTCGATCCCGAAACCTGCATAACCCAATGGCATTTTACCCTCACCACCCTGGCGACTGCGGAGCAGATGGTGGAGGCGTTCATGTTCGTGGCGGATGAGGAACAGCTCGCCATCCGGGAACTGCCTTACTTCTCGGGAGCGCAGAGCCCCGGGGCGCCGGAGCCTGTCGTGAGCGTGGCGGCACTGCTGCCCGACGAGGCACCCCTGACGGGAAGGCGCGCCTATGACCGGGACGAGCTGGCACCGGGGGCGTTCAGCCGGCGCCAGGGGGAAACCGACTCCTCCATCCGGGTCAACGTCACCAAGGTCGATCAGCTGATAAACCAGGTGGGAGAACTTCTCATCACCCAGGCGATGCTGGCCCAGATTGCCGGTTTACTCGACCCGGTAGCGCACGAAGCGCTGCACAAAAGCATGGCCCAACTGGAGCGCAACACCCGCGACCTGCAGGGGAGCGTCATGTCGATTCGTCTGGTTCCGGTGAGTATCGTCTTCAACCGTTTCCCGCGCATGGTGCGGGAACTGGCGGCCAAGCTCGGTAAGAGCGTCGAGCTGAAGACCGTCGGCGAGACGACCGAACTCGACAAGGGGCTCATAGAGAAGATCTCCGATCCGCTGGCGCACCTGGTGCGTAACGCCATGGACCACGGGCTGGAGACGACGGAGCAAAGGATCGCCCTCGGGAAGAACCCGACCGGCACCATCCAGCTCAAGGCCTCCCAGGTCGGGGGGCGTATCGTCATCGAGGTGAGCGAGGACGGGGCCGGGCTCAATCGCAGTAAGATCCTTGCCAAGGCTGCCGAGGCGGGGGTCGCCTGTGCGGAATCGATGAGCGACGAGGAGGTCTGGCCCCTCATTTTCGCTCCGGGCTTCTCCACCGCGGAGGCCATCACCGACATCTCCGGTCGCGGAGTCGGCATGGACGTGGTGCTGAAGAACGTGCAGTCCATCGGCGGTCGGGTGCACATCACCTCGCAGGCCGGGCAGGGCGCCTGTGTTAGCATCAGCCTCCCGCTGACGCTTGCCATACTAAACGGTCTCTCCGTTTCGGTCGGGTCGGAAAAGTTCGTCATACCGCTCAACTCGATCATCGAATCGCTGCAACCCAAGCCGGAGCAGCTAAAGAGCGTGAACGGCAGGCAGGTGGTCGCGGTCCGGGGAGACTACCTCCCGATCCTGCGGCTGCATCAGCTCTTTGACATCGAGGCGGCGGTCCTGGATCCGGCGCGCGGCATCCTGGTGCTGGTCGACCTGGACGGTGAGAAGGCTGCCCTGCTGGTGGACGCGCTTCTGGACGAGCAGCAGGTCGTGGTGAAGAGCATCGAGACCAATTACCGCAAGGTGGAGGGGAGCGCCGGCGCCACCATTTTGGGAGACGGCCGTGTGGCACTGATCCTGGACGTCACGGAACTCTACCTGATGCAGAAACGGGCTCAGCCCGTGCCGAACCAGGCAACAAATAAGGAGGCGGCATGACCATGCAAACGGGTCCGCAGGAAAAGTACCGAAACGAAAATGAGGGGCCGGCAGGGTCCGAGTACCTCACCTTCACGCTCGCCAGCGAAACCTACGGGATCGACATCCTGAAGGTGCAGGAGATCAGGGGATATGATGCCGTGACCCGGATCGCCAATACTCCGGAATTTATCAAGGGGGTCATCAATCTGCGCGGCGTGATCGTCCCGATTGTCGATCTGCGCATCAAGTTCAAGGTGGGTGAGGTGACCTACCACGAGTTCACGGTGGTCATCATCATTAACGTGCTCGCCAAGGTGGTCGGCATCGTGGTGGACGGCGTCTCCGACGTGGTGCAGCTCTCCGGCGACCAGATCAAGCCCGCCCCGGAATTCGGCGCAGCGCTGGATACCCGCTACCTGACCGGTCTGGGCACTTTGAACGGCGAGATGCTGATCCTGGTCGATATCGAGAAGCTGATTTCAAGTGACGAACTAAATATCATGGAAAATACTCCTAACTAGTGGCACATCAAAAAGGGTGGTGACTGTATGAAATTCAAGAGTTTTAAGGACTGGAAAATTCTCACCAAGATACTGAGTATTTCGATAGCGACCGTCACTATGATGATACTCGGGGTGTTGTTCTATATCATCCCCTATCTGGAAAACCACCTGATGGATGAGAAGATGAACGCCACCAAGGGGGTCGTCGACGTCGCGTACTCGGTGCTGCAAAGTAACCTGGCTGATGTAAAGACAGGAAAGAGGACTCTCCAACAGGCACAAGCTGATGCCCAGAAGGAGATTGGGGCCTTAAAGTATCAAGGCAACGAGTACTTTTGGATCAGCGATCTGGAAACGAGGATTCTCGTGCACCCGAAAGCTGAACTAGTTGGCAAGACCCAGACCGAGAACAAGGATCCCAACGGCAAGAGGCTCTTCGTCGAATGCGTAAACGTCTGTAAGGACAAGGGCGAGGGAGTGGTGAGTTACATGTGGGCCAAGCCGGGCTCGACGGCTCCGGTGGCGAAGATTACCTATGTGAAGCTGATGAAGGAGTGGGGCTGGGTGGTGGGGAGCGGCATCTACGTCGATGACGTTAAAACCGAGATGGACAAGATGAAATGGCAGATTCTCGGCGGCACCCTGGTCCTCTCGCTGCTGGTCTTCGGCTTCGCCTGGCTGGTCGCGCGCCGGATTAAAAAGGCTCTCGATCAGGCGATTGACGCCTCGAAGCGCATCGCCTCGGGGGACCTGACTGCACACCTTACCGTGGAAAGCTCCGATGAGACGGGTGAACTCATTGCGTCTCTCAAAGAGATGAACGAGGGGCTTGCGCGCATCGTGGGCGAGGTAAGAAACGGCGCCGACTCCATCGCGACGGCGACCGGAGAGATCGCTACGGGGAACCTGGACCTTTCCCAGCGCACCGAGGAGCAGGCGAGCGCCCTGGAGGAGACCGCCTCCAGCATGGAGGAGCTGACTGCAACGGTGAAGCAGAACGCGGACAACGCCCAGCAGGCGAACCAGCTCGCCATCAACGCCAGCGGCGTCGCCGTCAAGGGTGGCGAGGTGATCAACCGCGTGGTGCTCACTATGGAATCGATCACCGGAAGCTCCAAGAAGATCTCTGACATCATCGGCGTCATCGACGGCATCGCTTTCCAGACCAACATCCTGGCGCTGAACGCGGCAGTCGAGGCGGCGCGCGCCGGTGAGCAGGGGAGGGGGTTTGCCGTGGTGGCGGCAGAGGTGCGTAGCCTCGCCCAGAGAAGCGCCGCGGCCGCCAAGGAGATCAAGACCCTCATCGAGGATTCGGTCGGCAAGGTGCAGGACGGTAGCCGCCTGGTGGAGGAGGCCGGCCGCACCACCCAGGAGATCGTCACCAGCATCAAAAGGGTCACCGACATCATGGGCGAGATCTCGGCGGCCTCCCGGGAACAGTCAAGCGGCATCGAACAGGTCAACGTCGCCATCACCCAGATGGACGACGTGACCCAGCAAAACGCGGCGCTGGTGGAAGAGGCCGCGGCAGCAGCCGAATCCCTCGAGGATCAGGCCCGCCAGATGGTTCAGGTGGTTGCCCGCTTCACCCTGGAAAATCAGGAAAAGCCGCAATCCTCCGCGGTCCTACGCAAGGCGTCCCGCGCAGCCGCAGCCCCCCACAAAAAGGCCGAGAACAAGGTTCGTCAGTTTTCCAGGGTACAAGGGGAAAGGAGTTTCGAGCCAAGACAGAGCACGGCGGCCGCCGAAATGGACGACGACTGGAAGGAGTTCTGAGGACCTGCCCTATTCCCGCCCTGTTCCCTCCCCTTGAAGGGGAGGGGACCTGAAAGGGACGTGAAGGTACTCAGAAAGCACCAGAGGCTGTTTTAAAGAGGGGTTTTATGGTTAACGCTTGCCAGAGGAAAATGACGGACTCCGAAGTAGCAACGGGAGGTGGGGCACCGGATCACTACCCGTTCACCCAGGATGACTTCACCAGGATCAGGGCGCTTATCTACCAAAGCGCAGGTATCTCGCTGGCGGCCGGCAAAAGGGATATGGTCTACAGCCGCCTGGCGCGCCGGTTACGCGCCAGGCAGCTCAACTGCTTCACCGATTACCTGAGGCTGCTCGAGGCGGGCGACACGCAGGAGATGGAGGCGTTCATCAACGCGCTCACCACCAACATGACCTCCTTCTTCCGCGAGCCGCACCATTTCCAGATCCTTTCTGAGCGCCTGGCGCTACTGCCGAAAAATCGGCCGGCCACCATCTGGTGCTGTGCCTCGTCCACCGGCGAGGAGCCGTATTCCATTGCCATGACAGCTGCCGGCGCCTTGGGGAACTCACCTCCCGCGCGCATTCTGGCGACCGACATCGACACCAACGTACTCGCGGCTGGTCGCCTGGGGGTTTACCCTGTCGACCAGGTGCAAAAGCTCCCGTCCGAACTTCAAAAAAGCTATTTTCTCCGGGGCGAAGGGAGCAATGAAGGGTTCGCAAGGGTGCGCGAGGAGCTGCGGCAGATGGTGACCTTCAAGCAGTTGAACCTACTCGACGAGGCCTGGCCCATGCGCGGCAGGTTCGATATGATTTTCTGCCGCAATGTCATGATCTATTTCGATAAGGCGACCCAGCAGGCAATCCTGAAGAAACTGGCGGGCGCCCTGCAGCCCGATGGGCTCCTGTTCGTCGGGCATTCGGAAAGTTTCCACAGCGCTTCGGATATCTTCACCCTCTGCGGCAACACGGTTTACCAACTGCGCAGATGACACTATTACCCTCCTTTCCCTGGCAACCCTGAACCGGCTCGGGTAGAGACGCATTGCATGCGTCTCAGCGCTGGTGCCCTCTAGTCGGGTTTAAGCGCGATCGGGAAAAGGAGACGCATGCAATGCGTCTCTACGGAATGGAATTTCATACGCGCAGTGTTGTTTTTCAGTACCCGGAAGTATCCCGGCAGGAGTTACCCCTGATGTCCATAAAAGTTCTCATAGTAGACGATTCAGCCCTGATACGCGCGCTGCTGAGCGAGATCATCAACGCCCAGCCGGACATGGAGGTGGTGGGCACGGCTCCTGACCCCTTGGTCGCGAGGGAGCGCATCAAGGCGCTCAATCCGGATGTGCTAACCCTCGACGTGGAGATGCCCAGGATGGACGGGCTGGTGTTTCTGGAGAAGCTGATGCGGCTGCGCCCCATGCCGGTCGTCATGGTCTCCTCCCTTACCGAGAAGAGCTGCGATATCACGCTGAGGGCCCTGGAATTGGGCGCCTTCGACTACGTCACCAAGCCGAAAGTCGACATACGCAGCGGCCTTCTGGAGTATGCGGAAGAGCTGACCGGTAAGATTCGCGGCGCCTTCCAGAGCCACCTGAAAAATCCGGCCGGTCTGCGGGCCGCGCGAGCGCCCGAACAGAAATACACCGCCGACGTCGTGCTTCCGACCCGGCACCTGCACTTCTCCACGACGGAGAAGGTCATCGTGGTGGGCGCCTCGACCGGAGGAACCGAGGCGCTCAAGGCGCTGCTGTCGGCCCTTCCTCCGGACTGCCCGGCGATCCTGGTCACCCAGCACATGCCCGAGGCCTTCACCCGCGCCTTTGCCGCCCGCCTGAACGGCCTCTGCGCGGCGGCGGTCAAGGAGGCGGAGCATGGCGAGCGGCTTTTGCCCGGGCACGTTTATATAGCGCCGGGGAACCGGCACCTCATTTTGTCCCGTAGCGGTGCCAATTACACGGCGCAGCTCTCCGATGGTCCGCCGGTCAGTCGGCATCGGCCCTCGGTGGACGTCATGTTCCGTTCCGCCGCCAATTGCGCCGGGGTGAACTGCCTGGGGATCATCATGACCGGCATGGGTGACGACGGGGCCGCCGGCATGCTGGAGTTGCACGAGGTCGGCGCCTACAATCTGGCCCAGGACGAGGAAAGCTGCGTGGTGTTCGGCATGCCGAAGGAGGCGATAGCGCGGGGCGGTGTCGATGAGGTTGTGCCGCTGGGGGATCTCGCCCAGCGTCTGCTCGCCTGGCTTGCCGCCCAAGGTAAGCGTAGTTTCAGGGTGTGAATGGCGAGGTCCTTTTAAATAGCCAGCCTGGTACTTTCAAAGGACACTGGCCGGTGTTCCCTTTATGTCCATCTTGTCCCCGTGAGGGACATGCCCGACCTACTCCGAATTGCCAACCTTAGGTAATTACATGACTCGTCGTTTTGGCACTCTGCCTGCTATTCATTAGGGTCGGGATTTCGCGTTGTTCCCTACGGGCTCAGGCAGGCGCAATTCCAGGGGAAGCAGTGTACGGGGACCCGCGTATTTACCACGCTGGGAACCTGATGATAACGGGTTGCATAGGAGGCGGGAAGCGTGGGTGTAAAGAAGGCAGCGAGTGAAACCATCCTGTTCGTCGATGACGAAAAGAGCGTGCTGGGGTACGCAAGCACCATCTTTGCCAGCAAGGGGCTTAATGTCCTGACCGCGGATTGCGGCCTGGATGCTCTCAAAATCGTTAGTGAGCAGTCGGTTGCCGTCGTCATTTCGGACAACGAGATGCCGGGGATGCTCGGAGTCGAGCTGCTGGCCCGAATTAAGGAGGTCTCGCCCCACACCGTGAAAATCATGATGACGGGAAGTGCTGACCTTGCCACCGCCCTCGCTGCCATCAACAGCGGCGAGGTGTTCCGCTTTGTGCTGAAACCGTGGAAAAAGCCCGAGATGTTGCTGGCGGTAAAGGATGCCCTGCGTAGGTACCGGGTGCTGCAATCCCTCAAGGGGGAGGACGAGTTTATTTTGCACTCGCTTGCCCAAACCATCGAGCTGACGGACGCCTCCACCAAGGGGCACTGCGACCGGGTCGCCACCCTGGCGCTGCGGCTCGCGGAGTCTCTGGGCATCTCCGATGAGGTTCGCAAGGAGATCCGCTACGGCAGCTGGCTCCATGACTGCGGCAAGATCGGGGTGCCCGAGGCGATTCTTAATGCCGAGCGCGCCCTCAGCGCAGAGGAGTTCAAGATTGTCATGCAGCACCCGGAATGGGGCTGCGAGGTGGCGCGCAAGGCGAACCTTTCTGCGACCGTGCAGGAGATCATCCTCTATCACCACGAGCGCTACGACGGTAAGGGATATCCCCACGGGCTCAAGGGGGAGAGCATTCCCCTGGCAGCGCAGATCGTTTCGGCCGCTGACATCTGTGATGCCCTGACCATGGACCGTCCTTACCGAAAGGGGCTCGGAAACGACGAACTGGTACGGATTCTCACCAGCATGAAAGGGGAGAATCTAGCCCCCCGCCTGGTGGACGCCCTGTTCTCCCTGCTGTGCGCTGGCGCCGGCATTTAGGGCATAATGACTTGAGCATAGGCAGACTGGCACTACAGCTGCTTCTTTCCTTGCGAATAACGTCGAATGCATTTTACAGGCACGGTGAAGTAGGATAAAGTACTACCGCTCAATATCGGTAGTACTGGTAACATTCCGCTCACGGAGGAGCAATGGAAACGATTCAGAAGGAATTCTTGTACGAAGTTTTTGCCCGCGATCATAAAGAGGTTAGTCCCGAAGCATATCTGCCCAAAAACCTTCATACCTTTTGGATTGATGCCATACTGGAAGCGAAACTTTCGGACGATGTGTCAAAACAGAGCATCAGCAGTGCCATAATCACCTTGGCTTGTACCGTGCTGGTGCAAGAACTCGGAGAGCAACTCGATGAACTCCATAGGGATTTATTCCTGCAGGAGTTGATACTGGAGAAACTGGATCGTATCAATATCAAGGCCGGGGTGACTAACAGCGGGTTTGCCTATGTCCCCGCAGAGCTTGATGAAATATTTACTGGACCACATTACAGTGCCGAGCACATGGCTACCCTCTTAAAACTCGTTGCGGGTGCGCTTGAGTGGGAAAAGCGCTGGACGCAAAATAGCGCAGCTTGATGTGCTGGATGGGCAGCGGCCGCGTCGCTGGTGGCGCCATTGTTGGGCGAATGATTATTCGCCGCTACACTCTTCCCAACTCCGTAGGGGCGAATCATCATTCGCCCTGACACACTTGCGGGAGGGGAACCGTCCCTTTACGGCTCCGATCGCTGGCCCAGGAGTTATGCGACGAATTACGCTGGACTGGGTACGAGCAGTGCGAAACGCCGGAAAAGGAGATAGACTTGACGGGAAATCATCTGGGAGAAGGCGCCCGCCGGAGCTGAGAGCCGGCCGGTGGCGCCGGAGGGGCGCATCTTGAATAAAAGGGGCCGGGTTTTTTGGGCAGCACTGCTTTCGGTGGCTTTGCTGGATACTGCCTCGTACGCCGAGGGGGGACGGACTTATGTTGCAAGCCAGGCCGGAATGTTCCTCCCCCTGGAAAGCGCCGTGAACCTCGAACCGGCGGGCCAGCAGGGGAGGCTCAGCTACAACCCCGGTCTCGTGCTGACTGCCGCCGGCGGCTACGAGTTCACTAACGGGGTGCGCGGCGAAGTCGAGCTGAACTTCAGGCGCTTGACGGCCGACAAGCTCTACTCCAGTGGCGCGCCGGTCCAGGTCGACGCCGACATCTGGTCCTACGGCGCCCTGGCCAATGCTTATTACGATATCAGGACCCCGACCGCAGTCACCCCTTTCCTCGGTGCCGGTCTGGGCTTTGCGGTGGTCCACTATGGCAGGGGTTCTTCCGGAGGAAGCACCCTTTGGGCCGCGGGCCTGGAAAAGTCGCTTGCCTATCAGGGGTGTGCCGGCTTCGCCATCGCCTTAAACAATCGGACCACCCTCGATTTCGTGTACCGCCATTACGCCACCCCCTCGCTTCATTTCGATACCATCCATTCCCAGTATAAAGGGATCAATCTGTCGACGGGCCTGCGCTACCGGTTCTAAACGTCCCCCGCGTCACCTGCCAAACCATCCGTTTCTGGCGGCGCCCTCGCGGTGGAATCTGCCGATCCCGGCATCTTTTTGCCGCCGCAGGGATGACGTCTAGCTTTGACAAATCCTCCGTGCTGGCTTTTCGGAAACGGGAAAAAGCTTCCTTTTCTGCAATCGTCTGCAAAAGGTGCTTATCTGGCTGATAACGGTGATGCCGATCACACAATTTTCTTGATTATTACTGTATGTTGCACGCATACTCACTGGGCCGAAAAGACGACAACCAGAAGATGATTGGAGTTAGATAACGTTTGTGCTTTGCAGTGCAGTTCCGAAGTTCCTGTTCGTTTCCGCTTTACCAAACATAAAGGTACATCGTGCGCCTCCTTCTAGCTATTGCCCTGCTCTGTCAGCTCTCATTCGCCTCGCATTCTTTCGCTTCGGAAGATAGTGCGAACTCCGTCCGCTTTGCTTCGCTAGACAGCTCCGGCTCGGGTCACACTGTCTCTGTTGACCGCACCGATTCGGGTCACCCTGTCACCATCGATCAGACCGACTCGGGCGTCACGGTCACCATCGACGGCACGGATTCCGGCCGCTCGAACGGGAGCGCGGCCACTGACACGGGCTCCGCCAAGGGCGAGGGGGCCGATTCGGGCTCTTCGGGCATCATCTACCTCAATAATTCCAACCTTCCGACCGGCTCCGAGCGTAAGGATGCCGCTTTCCTGGAACCGGCCATCAAGGGGGCTGGCAGCTCCTCCACCATCGAGCGCCTTATCGAGCGCGCCATCGCACAGCATTTGATCGAAGGGGGCGTTGCCGTGGTCGGCAACCACAACGGTATCCTCTCCACGACGGCCCGGGGGCGCCTCTCTACGGCCGCCGGCGCACCCCTCATCACTGAGCGAACCATCTTCGACCTCGCCTCGCTTACCAAGGTAATCGCCACCACGCCGGCCGTCATGAAGCTTTTGGACCAGGGGCGCATCGCCCTGTCGGACCCGCTGTCGCGCTGGTTTCCCGAATTTGCCAATCCGGGGCGCGACGAGATCACGGTACTTCACCTGCTGACCCATACCTCCGGGCTGGACGACGTCGGGGTGAGCTCGGAGCAGCCGATGCAGAGCGCCGTTCGCAAGGCCGCTGCGGAGAAATACCGTTCCCGGCCGGGGAGCCGCTTCCACTACGCGGATATCAACTTCATCCTGCTGGGGGAACTGGTGCGGCGGGTCTCCGGTGAGCCGCTGAACGCTTTTTGCCAGGAACAGATCTACGGACCGCTCGGCACCTCGCAGACCATGTTCCTTCCGCCGCGCGAACTTTCCGGATGCATAGCCCCAACCGCTTCGGGAGCGAGCTGCGGCATCGTGCAGGATCCCAACGCCCGCCGTCTCGGGGGAGTCGCCGGGCACGCCGGTCTCTTTAGCTCCGCCTACGACCTGGCGCGCTTTGCCCGCATGATGCTGGGAGGGGGGATGCTGGACGACCGGCGCGTCCTTTCCGAACAGATCGTAAGCCAGATGACGTCGCCCTACCTGGCCAATAACGGCGCCGTCATGCGGGGGCTCGGGTGGGACATGAGTTCACCTTTCTCCGCGCCCAAGGGGAGCCTGTTCTCCCGTTCGTCCTTCGGGCACACCGGGTACAGCGGCTCCTCGATCTGGATTGATCCCGCGCAGGACCTGTTCGTCATCTTACTTACCAACAGGATCAACTATCACGATGTCCACTCCTTCAATCAGCTGCGCCGGGACGTATCCACCGTCGCTGCTGCCGATTTCAGGCTACCGGGAAGTGACCTGGGAGCTCCTGCGGAAATGGCGAAAATCAACGCCGAACTGCTGCGTGAGGTCACCCGGATCGTGCAGTCGGCACCGCGTTCGGTCAAGGTTGCCTCGCTGAGCGGTCGCAAGTGGCAAAAGATGACCCTGGCCCAGCGTCGGGCCTGCAAGACTGACAAGAGAATCGCCCACGGCTCGGGAGTGCGACGTATCGCCCGTGCCGATGTGCGCCGTGGCACCCGTGGCGTTGATGCGCGCCATAGCGCCGACGCGCGCCGGGGCAGTAGTGCCAGCGCCAAGGCACATGCCGGCAAGGCAACGAGTTCTGCTAAGAAAAAGCGCGGCGGCCGTCGCGCCTAGTTCCCGGATCAGCTTAAACCTTCGTAGGTTCTCTTTGCAGCCCAGGCCACTTTTGGCCTCGCGGCAATTCGTTTGCGCTGCGACTACGCTTAGCGCCCGCCCGCTCCCTGACCGAAGTCGCAGGGCAACTATGCCGGAATGCAGAGAAACAATCCGAGGTTCCCCATCCCCACCCCGGCCCTCCCCTTGAAGGGGAGGGGGATTCCCCTGATACCTCAGTTTCTCTTCCCGTCACTATCCCCCACGTATGACTGAAAGCACCCTCACTCCAGCGGCATTCTCTACGGGAGGAAGACTTATCCCATTACGTTTGCTTCTCGGATGCTTGTGTGTTAGCATTGAATAATTACTGTGTGCTTATAGTTTGGAGGGCGTGGTTGATGGAAGATCGCGATTTGGATGTAAAGCATGGGATCCTTTGCACGTGCTGTAATAATGGTTCCTTAAGTCTGCCCGAGGGCGAAGGCATCAGCGCTCGCCAGCGTGAAAACATAGAGGAGCTTTGCAAGATCTGTTTAGAGAAACTTTCACTGACTGCGGTCAACGATTAACTGGCAGGAAATATTTTTTACTGCTACACGCGATCTTCGTTATACTTTGGACGCAGTTGACACTCCACAAGGACGTCCTCCCTGCTGCCATTCCGGCTGAAATTTACTGCTGAGACCTTCCTTGGCCCGGCATAGGGAAGCGTTGGTGCTTCCATGAATAGCGAACTGCTCAATGACTGCTACCGCCAGGCACTTGTGCTCTTGCGTGAAAATACCACCCCCGGTGGCGTGCTTGCCTCGCAGCGCAACGTAAAGTCAGTCGGCCGGCACTATGCCAGCATTTTCGGCCGGGACGCCTCCATTTGTGCCCTCGGGATGGCGGCCAGCGGCGAACCTGACCTGATTCAGACAGCGCGCGACGGCCTTGTAACCCTGGCAAAGTATCAGGCGCCCAACGGCCAGATTCCCAAATATGTCAAGCCGGAGGTGGGCGAGGTTGACTTCTGGTACGCCGGCTGCATCGACGCGACCCTTTGGTGGCTGATTGCCGTCCGGATCATGGAGCGTATGTTCCCGAGCGCCGCCCTCGGCGAGGAACTGGCGCCCCGGACCGCGCTGGCGCTACGCTGGCTCGAGTGTCAGGAACACCAGGTCTGGTATCTGCTGCAACAAAACGAGGCGAGCGATTGGGCCGACATCATGCCGCGCGCCGGGTTTGTCCTCTACAGTAACGCGCTTTGGTACTGGACCAAAAAACTCTATGATTTCCCCACTGCCCGGCTAACCCGGGATTACGCCAACCTGCTTTTTTCCCCATTTGGAAATGCGGTACCCGAGCAGCGCCGGGCTCGGCTCCTCATGCATTACATCCGGAACCGCTGTAAACCCACCCCTTTCTATCTGAGCTACGTGAATTTTTCCACCTGGGGCGAAGAGATCGATGTCTTCGGCAACATCCTGGCCTCTTTGGTGGGGGTCGGTAACCCCTCGGGCGCCGGGAAGGCGGTATCGGCGCTCCTGGCGTTGCAGGCCAACCAGCCTTATCCGATCCGGGTAGTCGGCGTGCCGATCCGTCAGGACACCCCCCTTTGGCGCCTTTACATGCAGCGGCATCGGCAAAATCTCCCCTGGCAGTACCATAACGGCGGAATCTGGCCCTTTGTGGGAGGGTTTTGGGTGCTGCTGCTGGCGCGAATCGGTAAAAAGAAGGAAGCCTGGGCGGAACTGGAAAAGCTCGCGCTGGCAAATCGGGTGAACGACTGGGAGTTTAACGAGTGGTTTCATGGCCAAAGCGGCCAGCCGATGGGGATGGCGCGGCAGTCCTGGAATGCCGCCTTGTATCTTCTGGCTTACCGGTCTTTGAGCGATGAAGCGCGCTATTTTTTTTGAAAAAGGCCGCCGAAATTGGTAATTATTTCTGCCGCGGGATGACTTTCGCCACAGGGATGATTATCATAAGATTAATTGTCAAAGTTTAAGGCTCGCAGACGGGAGGAAACATGGTGAGATCTCAGAGAATATTGCTAGTGGCGCTATTGGGCATGCTGACCTTGGGGGGGCTGTCCGGGTGCGGTTATAACACCATGCAGGCCAAGGAAGAGGCGGTTTTCGCTTCCTGGGGTGACGTCGAGGCGGCTTACCAGCGTCGCGCCGACCTGGTGCCCAATCTGGTGGAGGTGGTTAAGGGATATGCCAAACACGAGGCAGACACGCTGACCGCAGTCACCGAGGCGCGGGCGAAGGTCGGTTCGATCCAGGTTACCAAGGATGCGGTGAACGACCCGCAGGCGCTGCAGAAGTTCCAGCAGGCGCAGTCCCAGTTGACCGGGGCGCTGTCGCGCCTGATGGTCGTGGTGGAGCGCTATCCGGATCTCAAGGCGAATCAGAATTTTATGGACCTGCAAAACCAGTTGGAGGGTACCGAGAACCGGATCAACGTGGCGCGGGTGCGCTACAACCAGGTGGTCCAGGATTTTAACACCAGCATTCGGGTGTTTCCCAATTCGCTCACCAACTCGCTCGTTTTGCACCTGGCCCGCAAGGAGCCGTTCAAGGCGGATGAGGGGGCGCGGCAGGCACCCAAGGTTAAATTCTAAATTAAGGTTAAGGTCGAGGTTACGGTTGAGCAAAGCCTCCCCTCGACCTTAACCTTAATCTCGACCTGTTTCGCTGCTCGAGGCTCCCGATGAAGCATCTGTTTTTCCTTTGCGGTTTTCTTTTGCTGGCTTCGCTTTGCTTTGGCGGCGACGTCCCGCCCCTGCGCGCCCACGTCAACGACTATGCCTCGCTGCTCTCCGCGCCGGCTGTGGAGCGTCTGGAAGCCGAACTCTCCGCTTTTGAGCAAAGCGATTCCACCCAGATTGTTGTGCTGACCATACCTTCACTGGAGGGGCAAGACCTGGCACAGTATTCCATCGGGGTGGTGGAAAAATGGAAGATCGGGCAGCAGGGGAAGGACAACGGAGCGCTGCTGCTCGTCGTCAAGAACGACCGTAAAATCCGCATCGAGGTGGGGCGCGGCCTGGAAGGGAAGCTAACGGATCTGGTTTCCGGGCGCATCATCCGCAATGAGATTTCGCCCGCCTTCAAAAACGGCGACTTCGACGGCGGAATCGGCGCCGGAGTTCATGGCATCATGGCGACGGTCCGTGGGGAATACGCCGCTCAGCCCCGCGATATCCGGCAGGGGAAACGGGGCGCCAATCCTTTTTTCACCTTCCTGATCTTTGTCCTGGTCGCGGCGGTCTTCTTCGGGGGGATCTCGCGGCTGCTCGGGGGGCTCGCCGGGGCCGTAGGCCTGCCGGTTGCCGCCTTGCTCTCCTTTTCCGGCCTTTCCGTGACGATCCTCACCCTCTTGGCCGGCGGTGGGTTTGTGCTCGGGCTTTTCCTGGCCTTTCTGTTTGGAAGCGGCGGGCGCGGAGGGTTCGGGCCGTTTTTCGGCGGCGGACTGGGAGGCGGATTCGGTGGGGGAGGGGGAGGCGGCGGTCTTTCTGGTGGGGGCGGATTTTCCGGCGGAGGCGGCAGCTTTGGCGGTGGCGGCGCTTCGGGCGACTGGTGAGGAAACGAACATGGCTGGCAGTACAAAAGATTTCTTCAGCGCTACTGAAAAGGAAATGATCCGGCGGGCCGTGGCCGAGGCCGAGCTTCACTCCTCAGGCGAGATCGTTACCATGGTGGTCCCGGAGAGCGAGCGCTACCGGGAAGCGGAGCAGCTCGGTGCGCTGTTCGCGGCAGGACTCCTGGGCATGATCGCTGCGGTGGTCCTGCGCCACGTTACCATCTGGACCTATATTCCGATCGTGTTGCTGGCCTTCTTCCCGCTCCTTGCGCTGTTCCGGCGTTTTCCGCGGCTCAAACTTCCCTTCGTGGGGCCGCGCCGCCAGGCCCAAGCGGTGCGGGACCGGGCGCTGAGTGCTTTCTGTGAGAAAGGCCTTTACCGAACCCGGGAAGCCACCGGGATTCTCATTTTCATTTCCCTGCTGGAGCGCAAGGTCTGGATTCTGGGCGACCGCGGCATCAATGAAAAGATCCCTTCCGGTTCCTGGCAGGCACTGGCGGGCGAGCTGGCTACCGGGATCCGTTCCGGCCGTGCCGCCGAAGCCCTGTGCCGAGTCGTCGCCGGTTGCGGCAGCGAACTGGCCCGTCACTTTCCACGCCGCTCCGATGACCGCAACGAGCTTTCCGATCGCATCATTACTTCCTGAACCCGCCAATTGCCGATCCCGCTCAAATTGTTTGACATTAGCCCCCTTTTCCTCTCATTATAAAAGTTCAGCGCCCAAGGCGCGACCTGACGGGCGGCGGAAAACACCCCTGGCACCGGCACGACCGCGCCTGACGCTATCGGCCGAGGTTTTTCGGCACGCCCCTCGCGAGGGAAAAGGCACACCTGTCAGTGCGGGAGACCTAAAACATGACTGCTGAAATCAAGACTTTACCCACACTGGCCCCAAGCCGCGTGCGCCAACCTTTGGGGCAGATCTTCGTCCAGCGCGGCCTGCTGACGGAGGTCTCTGTGCAGCGGCTGGTCGAGCATGCGAAAAATAAGAACATCCGGCTCGGTGAATTACTCGAGGTGATCGGCTTGATCACCCCGGACGAACTGGCAGAGGCGCTGGCCATCCAGTACCGGTGCAAAAAAATCACCGACTTCGCCAGATTTTCCTATTCAAGTGCCATGCTGCGCACCATCCCGATGGAGATGGCCGTGAAGAACGCCATCTTCCCCCTGAAGATGGACGGTGACAAGCTCGCCCTGGCTGTCGCCGACCCGACTCTGGAGAGCCTCTTCGCAGAAATAGCCACCCAGCAGAAACTGAGACCCATCCTCTATGTCGCCACCCGCACGGAAATCAACCGCGCCATTGCCCGGCACTATCTGGGCCAGACCCTCATCGAGCCCAACGCGAAAACCATTCTCCTTGTGGAAGACGATATGCTGGTGCGCGAGATGGTGGCGAAGATCCTTATCAAGAAGGGGTATCTGGTGGAAACGGCGGTCGACGGCATGGATGCCTTCAGTAAGATCTTCACCCTGAAACCAAAGCTGGTGATCACCGACAAGGTCATGCCGAAACTGGGCGGTTACGAGTTTCTCTTTGCCATCCGCAACATCCCCGAATTCCGCTACATGCCGGTCATCCTGATGACGGCGGCGGCCACCCCCGACGAGGAGAAGGAAGCGCTCGAGAAGGGGTTCTTCGATTTCGTGCTGAAACCGGTGAAGGAGATCGGGCTGCTGACCCGAGTCCAAAGAGCGTTCCAAAGCAGCGAGGCCTTGTACGGCAAGACCGGTTAAACTTCGCTACCAATGCCAAGCCGGCGCCGCGCAGGGTGAAGCTCGTGTTCTTCCCTTCTTTCAACGCTATCCCCAGCCACCCTGTCCCTCCCATAGAAGGCACTGCCCTTAAGTTAAGGAATACCGATGCAAGGGCTGTGTGCTTTATCCCCCCTATGAAATAGGGGGGAAGCCGAACGTAGAGAGGCAGGGGGGTGATTTGCCCGGGCTCAAGACCCCCCTCGCTACGCGAGCCTTCCCCCCTGTTCCCACAGGGGGGGGCAAACACAGCGGCCTTAACTTAACGGCTGTGCCCCTTGAAGGGGAGTGAGAGTTTGCTCCCCTCGATTCCAACCTTTCCGATCCCTGGCTCGTTCCCGCCATTTTATCCTCATGAACTTCAGACTTCCTGCCGATGAGATTCCCATGAGTGCCTGTAGGCTCAACGCCTCTGCGCCCGTCCCCCGCGACTCGTACTGTCGCCAATCCTGATAAACGCGATGGGACAGCAGCCATCGGCAGCCCTAAGGGTAATGCATGACCGAATCTCCGGAAAGAACTGAACCGAACATGTCCGCCGGGACCTTCAAATTCTGGCTGCTGACTGCTGTGCTGCTGGTTGACCTGGCGGTAGTCTCCCTTGCTGCCTTTTCACTGCATCAAAGCCGTCTCCAGTACGGGGAGCGTGCTGCAGTCCAGACCCAGAACCTGGCGCAGGCGCTCGAATACAGCATCGCCGGCATCATCGGCAAGTCCGATCTCGCCCTTTTGCCGGTGGTCGATGAGGTGGAGGAACAGCTGGCCGGCGGCCCTCTGAACGAAGCGGCGCTGAACGCTTTCATCCACCGGCAGCAGGGGCGGTTGCCAGAATTCGACAGCATTCGCATGGCCGACGCTGAGGGTGAAATCCGCTACGGTACTGGCGTTGGCCCCGGGGACCACGTGCGGATTACCGACCGGGACTACTTTCGGAAACTGCGCGACGATCCCAAGGCGGGAATGATCCTATCCCAACCGCTGCGCAGCCGTATCAGCAGCAGGTGGGTGCTTGCCCTGGCCAGGCGCGTCGACAACCCCGATGGCTCCTTTGCCGGTGTCGTCTTTGGCTCGATCCCCTTGACCCGGATACTGAAGGTCCTGGCCGCGATGGATGTCGGCCCGAACGGCGGCATCAGCCTGCGCGACAGGGAGATGGGAATCATCGTGCGTCACCCCGAACCCAGGGGGGTCGGGAGCGTGGTCGGCAATAATTCGCTCTCGCCCGAACTGCGCGGCCACTTCGAGGCCGGCGAGCGTTCCGCGACCTTCTTTACCCCCACCAGTTGGGACAACATCGCAAAAGTCGTTTCCTACCGCAAGATCGCCGACCTTCCCCTTTACATAAACGTCGGTATGGCCACCAGCGATTACCTGGCCCAGTGGCGCCGTGACCTGGTCAATTGGCTGACCCTGATGGCACTCTTCATTGGGGCAACCCTGGTCGTCTCGCGGCTGGTGTTTTTAAGATGGCAGCGCGAGAAGGAGGCCGAGGGTGCGTTGCGCTCCTCAAATGAGCTATTGGAACTGCGCGTTACGGAGCGCACGGCTGAGCTTTTCCAGGCGAACCATCGGCTTACCAGTGAACTCACCGAGCGCGCGCTGGCGGAGCTGAAACTGCGCCAGGGACGCAACATGCTGGCGCAGATACTCGACTCGATCCCCCAGTCGGTGTTTTGGAAGGACCGCAACAGCGTCTACCTGGGATGTAATACTGTGTTCGCGCAGACGGCGGGACTGGGGCATCCGGATAGCGTGATCAACAAGACCGACTTCGATCTCCCCTGGCTGGCCGAGGAGACCCGGGAATACCGCAGGGACGACCGTGCCGTCATGGAGGGGAACCGTCCCAAGTATCACATCATCGAGCAGTTGCAGCATGTCGACGGCTCCCGGCACTGGATCGACACCACCAAGATTCCACTTTGCAACGAATCCGGCGAGGTGTACGGGGTGCTTGGAGTGTTCGAAAATATCACCCAGCGCAAATCCGTCGAGGACTCCCGCAACAAGGCGCTCGCCTTTATCGAGTCGCTGCTCAATGCGTCTCCCACCGGCATTCTCGTCTACGAGGGGGAAAGCGGCGACTGCGTCATGGCCAATCAGTCGGTCGCCGCCATGGTCGGCGCCTCGACGGCAGATCTGTGTCGCCAGAACTTTCGCCAACTGGCTTCCTGGCACGAGGCCGGCATCGATCAACTCGCCGAGGCGGTGCTGGCCGGAGGCGTGACCCTGCAGATGGAAAAAACCTTTGAGACCAGCTTCGGCAGGTTGGTTCATTTTGACTGTTTCCTTTCCCGGTTTTCAGTCGAGGACAAGCCGCACCTGATGTTCATGGCGCTCGACATCTCCGAAAAAAAGCGCCTGGAGCAGGAAAACCGGCTCATCGAAGCGCAGATGCTGCACGTGCAGAAACTGGAAAGCCTGGGTGTCCTGGCCGGCGGCATCGCCCATGATTTCAACAACATCCTGATGGTGGTGCTTGGCAACGCCGACCTCGCCCTGTTGCGGATTGCTCCGGGGTCTCCGGCCCGCGAAAACCTGGTGCAGATCGAACAGGCCGCTGGGCGCGCCGCCGATCTGGCGCGCCAGATGCTTGCCTATTCCGGGAAAGGGCGCTTCGTAATCGAGAACCTGGGACTGAGCGCAATCGTCGAAGAGATGGCGCAAATGCTGGAGGTCTCCATCTCGAAAAAGGTCGAACTGCGCTACGACTTCGCTCCGGGTCTCCCTGCGGTCAGCGCCGACGCCACCCAGTTGCGCCAGGTGATACTGAACCTGGTCATCAACGCTTCCGAGGCTATCGGGGACGACAGCGGGGTAATTGCCATCAACACCTCCGCCAGGATGTGCGACAGACCCTTCCTGGCCGGTTCCTGTATTGACGACCGGCTCCCGGAGGGGTTCTACGTAACCCTGGAGGTGTCAGACACCGGCTGCGGCATTGACCCGGACATCATGGAGAAGATCTTTGACCCCTTCTTTACCACGAAGTTTACCGGCCGGGGGCTCGGCATGGCAGCGGTGCTCGGCATCGTGCGGGGACACAAGGGAGCCATTAAGCTCAAAAGTGAAAAGGGGAGGGGGACCAGCTTTACCGTGCTGCTCCCGGCACTCTCCGGCGCTCCGGAATCCCGCGGTACGGAGGTTTCCGGAGCGGGAGTCTGGTTCGGGAGCGGGACGGTTTTGCTGGTGGACGACGAGGAGACCATCCGCTCGCTAGGGGAGGACATGCTGCAAGCCATCGGTTTTCAGGTCCTGACCGCCTGCAACGGGCGCGAGGCGCTGGGCGTTTTCCAGCGGAACCGGGACCGGATCGTCTGCGTGCTGCTCGACCTAACCATGCCGGACCTGGACGGAGAACAGACCTTTCGCGAACTGCAGCTACTCCAGCCAGAACTAAGGGTCATCATGTCCAGCGGTTACAATGAGCAGGAGGTGACCCAGAAATTCGCCGGCAAGGGGCTGGCGGGCTTCATTCAAAAGCCGTACACGGTGAGCGAGGTAAGCCGGAAACTGCGCGAGGTACTGGGGGGGTAGGGAGAAAGTACGGGGCGGGTAGGGGATAGAAATGTCAAAGCGGGGCGGATGTCAATCATCCGCCCCGCTTCTTATGTACCGCTTGGTGTAGAGGTTTACTTCCCGCTTGCCACCATCAGCTCGCTTACCAGCTTGGTGAAGCGCAGCGGATCCTTGATGGGAGTCCCTTCGGTCAGGAGAGCCTGGTCGAAAAGGAGCTCGCAATAATCGGCAAGCCTGACGTTGGTCTGGTCCTGGTCGAACATCGCCGTCATCACCACCATGATCGGGTGGTCCGGGTTGAGTTCCAGGATGCGCTTGGCTTCGGGAACTTCCTGGTTCATCGACTTGAGGATCTTTTCCATGTTGGCGTTGAGGCCCTGTTCGTCGGCCACCAGGCAGCAGGCGCTCTCGGTAAGGCGCGACGATAGGCGCACTTCCTTCACCTTTTCCTTGAGGGTTTCCTGGATGAAGGAGATGACGCCGCCGAATTCCTTCTGAGCCTCTTCCTTCTTCGCCTCATGGGCCTTCTTCTCTTCCTCGGAATCAAGTTCCAGATCGCCGCGGTCGATCGCCTTCAGGTGCTTCTCTTCGTAAGTGGTGACCGTCTGCACCACCCACTCGTCGACCGGATCGGTCATGTAGAGCACTTCAAAGTCCTTCTTGCGGAAGACTTCCATGTAGGGGGAGTTCTCCACCGCGGCACGGGACATGCCGGTGATGTAGTAGATCTCCTGCTGGGTTTCCGGCATACGGGCCAGATATTCCTTCAGGGAGACGAACTTGCCGTTTTCGGTCTTGGAGCTTTCGTAAAGGAGCAGGTCCTGGATCTTCTCCTTATTGGCGTGGTCGAAGTGGATCCCTTCCTTTAGGACCGGACCGAACTCGCCGTAGAACTTGAGGTAATCCTCGGGCGCCTTCTCCTTCATCTCGGCCAGGGTCGAGAGGATCTTATTGACCAGGCTCTTCTGGATGCGCTTGATCTGCACGTCCTCCTGCAGAATCTCGCGGGAAACGTTCAGCGGCAGGTCGGAGGAGTCGACGACACCCTTGATGAAGCGGAGGTAGTCCGGAAGTAGCGCCTCGCAGTTGTCGGTGATGTAGACCCGTTTCACATAAAGGTGCACCCCCTTCTTGTGATCCCTCATGAAGAGGTCGAAAGGTTTGTGCGACGGGATGTAGACGATCGCCTTGAACTCGCTCGCCCCTTCAGCGGAGTAGTGGATGGTGGAGAGCGGCTTGTCGTAGTCGTGGGAGATATGCTTGTAGAACTCCTCGTACTCCTCGGTCGTGATCTCGCTTTTGGATCTGGTCCAGATCGCCTTCATGGAGTTGAGGATCTCTTCGGTGGTGGTGTCGATGTTGCCGCCACCCTCAATCACCTTGCCGTCCTGGTCCTTTACCGGCTCCGAGCGGGTCACGTCCATGACGACCGGGTATTGGACGTAGTCGGAGTACTTCTTGATGATGGAGCGGATTTTCCACTCGTCGAGATATTCCTTCATCTCGTCCTTCAGGTGCAGGACGATCTCCGTGCCACGGGTTTCCTTCTCGCACTCCTCGATGGTGTAGCTGCCGTCGCCGGTCGATTCCCAGCGGCAGCCGAACTCTTTGCCCCCCGCCTTGCGAGTGGTGAGGACAACCGTGTCCGCCACCATGAAGGAGGCGTAGAAGCCGACGCCGAACTGGCCGATCAGCTCCGGGTTATCGGACAGGTTCTGTTCCTTAAGGCTCGCCACGAAGTTGCGGGTCCCGGATTTGGCGATGGTGCCGATGTTGTCAGCGACCTCGTCGAGACTCATCCCGATGCCGTTGTCCGTTATGGTGAGGGTCCCGGCTTCCTTGTCGGCGTGCAGCTTGATCTTCCAGTCAGCGTTCCCCTCCAGAAGTTCCATGTTGGAGTGGGATTCGAACTTAACCTTGTCGATGGCGTCGGAGGCGTTGGATATCAGTTCCCGCAGGAAGATTTCTTTGTTGGAGTAGAGGGAGTGGATCACCAGGTCCAGGAGCTGCTGAACCTCGGTCTCAAACTTCTTGACGGTTTTAGCCATGTTTCTTGTTCTCCTTTTCAGCACTGTTATATAAGCCTGCAGGCAACCTAATCACTGCGGGTCGGTTTTTCAAGGGAGAAATTTTGTCAGTCGCTCGATTTATCCTGGGGGGAGCAGTGCGGGAGGCAATCGACGGGGTTGCAGCAGTGGGCGGCTCCCTCACCCCGACCCTCTCCCGGAGGGCGAGGGGGAGCCTGGAAAAGGTAACAACCTTCCACAGGCATTAAGGAAACACTCCCTCCCCTTCAAGGGGAGGGCCGGGGTGGGGGTGGGGGGCAAACCTAAAAGTGCCGCAGATACTGGTCAAGAATCGCCGGGTGGAGGTTCAGGGTCATGATATCCCAGGCTTCCCGCAGCGCCTCGGCATCGTTGAGGGCGTGGTGCGCCGTGGAGTTGGCGAAGGCCTTGGCCCGCGCCTCCTGCAGCAGGGGGACCAACTCCGGGAAGCAGTCTGAATAGAAGGTCACCGGCTCCGGATACAGGTTCTCCGGTGCGATTCCCGCCAAAAGGTCGAGCATCAGAACCCAGTCGTAGCCGGGGGCGTCGGTCACCACGCGAACCGGACCGGGGTGCTCCGCCAACCAGTCGGCAAGTCTGCGCCCGGCGAAGCAGCGCTCCTGCAGGAACTCGCCACCGGTCAGTTGCGGGAGGATATTTTGGGCGACGAACGGGGAGCACCCCTCCCGGCTCCAACCGTTACTCATTTCGGCGTAAAAGCTTTCGCCGGTTTCGGACACCAGGCCGATGCTGATCATTTGCGGGTAGTCGAAGTCGGTGAATTCGGTATCCATGAAGATGAGGATCGGCGTCTGGTCCAGACCCGCCGGACGCTCGGCCCGGCGCTGCTTGGGGCGCTTCCTCGCCTTGGCATGTTCGCCGCAGAGCGTTTTGGCAAAACCGTGCCCCAGATGTAGCGATCCGGCTGCGCCGCACTCCTCGCAGGTCGCCGCAGCACGATGCTCCGCCTCGTGGACCAGTTCCCTGACGATGTACGAGGTCGAAGCCGCCCGGATGAAAAGCCCGCCCAGTCTCTCCTCGGCATGGAGCCCCGCGACCCTCGGCATGCCGAGGTGTTCCAGCGCCTCGATGGCGGTGCAGAGATCCCAGGTCAGGGAAAGCCACCCCTCGCCGCAGGCCACTCCCCCCAGAGGAGCCGTCAGGTAGCGGGGGAAGCGTGCCAGCAGGGCCTGGTAGGCAATGCTTCCCTCGGGCTTCACCCGCTTTGCCCGCCATTTTGCCGGCAGCAGGAGCTTTTCGGTCGCTCGCTTGAAAGAGACTATCAGCTCGACCCCGGCGAGGGCGCAGGAGCGCAGGGCGTTTTTCAGCTTGGAGGCAAGGGGCACGCAAACTCCGTTAAGGATCAGGCTGGTTTGGCATCCGGGAAGCATGTTGCTGCGGATTGGCAAGGTTGCCTGGCGCCGGAACGTTGCGTAGCGCTGAAGCCGTTCAACGGCAAGCTTACGCTTTGGTGGGTAGCGTTTTAGCAGGTAAACGCGGTGGCCACGGCGCGGACGGGTAACTATTTATCAACCTGGGCCAAATGTCAAGTCGCACAGGATACCATCCACTTTCTCCGGTGCCTTCGCGCACCTTAACTCCCCCCTTTTCTTGACTCTTTTATTCCCATATGTTAGACAAGATGGGCTAAATCCGTTGTAAACAAGGGAATGGTTCTACCCCAGCCCCGGAACCCGGCAGCCAACCAAGGAGCCCCATGTACCACCCAGACTATGCGACATTCCAGACGCTTTCCGCCCAAGGTAACCTGATTCCGGTCTTCCGGGAGATCCTGGCCGACCTGGATACCCCGGTCGGAGCCTTCAAAAAGATCGATGATGGCCGCTACGGGTTTCTCCTTGAGAGTATCGAGGGGGGCGAGAAATGGGGACGTTACACCTTTCTGGGCTCCTCCCCGGCGGTGGTGATCCGCGGCAAGGCGGACTGGGTCGAGATCGTGGAGGGTGGCGAGGTCAGCCGCATAACGGTCGCGGATCCGCTGAATTACATCCGGGATTATATGGCCCGCTACACTCCGGTCGAGGTTCCCGGCCTGCCGCGCTTTTTCGGCGGCGCCGTCGGATACCTGGGGTATGACGCGGTGCGCCATTTCGAGGAGCTTCCGGACGAGAACCCGAGCAGCATCGACGCCTACGACGCTTATTTCATAATAACTGACACCATACTGGTCTTCGACAGCCTGAGCCAGAAGATCAAGGTGGTTTCCAACGCCCATCTGGACGGATCGATGACCCCCGAGGCGGCTTACGCCCAGGCGTTGGAAAAGATCGAAGGGTTGATAGCGCGCCTGAAGGCTCCGCTTCCTCCCGCGCCATCGCTTCCTTCGGGCGCCAAGGTGGCCCTTGCCTCCAATGTGCGGCGCGAGGAGTTCGAGCGCTGGGTGACCCGGGCCAAAGCATACGTCCGTAGCGGCGACATCATCCAGGTGGTGCTTTCCCAGCGCTTCTCCGGCGAACTAACCGTTGACCCCTTCGACATCTACCGGGCACTGCGCACCTTGAACCCGTCCCCCTACATGTTCTTTTTGCGCCTGGACGAGACCGTCGTGGTGGGCGCCTCTCCCGAGGTGATGGTGCGCAAGGAGGGGGACCTGGTCGAGTTACGTCCCATCGCCGGCACCCGCCCTCGCGGCGCGACTCCGGCTGCGGACGAAGCCCTGGCTCAGGAGCTTTTGGCCGATCCCAAGGAACTTGCGGAGCACGTCATGCTGGTCGACCTGGGGAGAAACGACCTGGGGCGCGTCTGCAAGATCGGCAGCGTCAAGGTCACCGAGTTGATGATCGTGGAGCGTTATTCCCACGTCATGCATATCGTTTCCCAGGTGCAGGGGGAACTGGCGGGGGGGCAGGACGCCTTCGACGTGGTGCGTGCGACCTTCCCGGCGGGGACCCTCTCCGGCGCTCCCAAGGTGCGGGCGATGGAGATCATCGAGGAACTCGAAAGCGAGCGGCGCGAGATTTACGGCGGCGCCGTCGGCTACTTTTCCTATTCCGGCAACATGGACATGTGCATCGCCATCAGGACCCTGGTTGTGAAGGACGGTAAGGTGCACCTGCAGGCGGGCGCGGGCATCGTCGCCGATTCCGACCCGGCAGCCGAGTACGTCGAAACGGTGAACAAGGCAAAGGCCGTCGTGAAGGCGATCGAGATGGCAGAAAAGGGGTTGGATTAAGGTGAGGCGGTCAAGTAGTTAAGTCGTTAAGTCGTTAAGTCGTTTTCTTTTCGTCCTTTGTGTCCCTGATGTCCTTTGGGTCCCTGAGTTGGTCAGTTGTCAAAAGTACCAAGAACCAAATAGAGGTTGCACATGCTCCTGATGATAGATAACTACGACTCCTTCACCTACAACATCGTCCAGTACCTGGGCGAGCTCGGTGAGGAAGTGCGGGTTTTCCGCAACGATAAAATCACCATCGCCGAGATCGAGGCGCTCGCGCCGGCGCGCATCGTCCTCTCCCCGGGACCCTGCTCGCCGGAGGAGGCGGGCATCTCGGTCGAGGTCGTAAAGCATTTCGCCGGGCGGATTCCGATCCTCGGGGTCTGCCTCGGGCATCAGTCGATAGGCTACGCCTTCGGCGGCGCGATCGTGAAAAGTGCGACGCTCATGCACGGCAAGACTTCCCCCATCCTGCACGACGGAGAGGGGCTCTTCGCCGGGCTACCCAACCCCTTCCAGGCGACCCGCTACCACTCGCTCGTGGTGGAACGCGAGTCGCTTCCCGAAGAACTGGTGGTGACCGCTTGGGTTGCCGAGGGGGAAATCATGGGGATGCGGCACCAGACCCTTCCCGTTTGGGGAGTGCAGTTTCACCCGGAGTCGATCCTGACCCAGGGAGGGATGGAGCTACTGCAAAACTTCCTGGATATGTCGAAACCCGGTTGCGTCAGCCTGGATACCCCGTAGGTTCGCTGGCAGGCGGAATTCGTGGCAGGTATACTTGCGGTTTGGTGTTTGCCGAAGGTTAGCAACACTCTGGTAGCAAAAAATAGGGCCTGCAGTGGCGCAGCGCGCAAGGAGCTGTCATGATACGTAAGGCAATTGCACGGGTGGTCGAGCGGGACGATCTCAGCGAGTCGGAAATGATCGAGGTCATGGACCAGGTCATGTCCGGCGGAGCGACTCCGGCCCAGATAGCGTCCTTCATCACGGCGCTGCGGATGAAGGGGGAGACGGTCGACGAGATCACCGGCGCCGCGCGCGTGATGCGCGACCGGGCCCTACCAATCCGGGTCGGGAAAAGCGTGCTCGGCATGGACCGCGACGACATCAATCTGGATCGGGAAACCATCCTGGACACCTGCGGCACCGGTGGCAGTGGCACCAACAGCTTCAACATCTCCACGACCGTCGCCTTCGTGGTCTCGGCCTGCGGGGTCAAGGTCGCCAAGCACGGCAACCGTGCGGTCTCCTCCTCCTGCGGCTCCGCGGACGTGCTGGAGGCGCTCGGGGTGAACCTGAATATTACCCCGGAAATGGTGGAGCGCAGCATCGCGCAAATAGGGATCGGGTTTCTTTTCGCCCCCGCGCTGCACGGCGCCATGAAGCACGCCATCGGCCCCCGGCGCGAGATCGGGATCCGGACCATCTTCAACATCCTGGGCCCCCTGACCAACCCGGCCGGCGCAGACTGCCAGGTACTGGGCGTCTACCGGGAGGACCTGGTGGAAAAGCTCGCCTACGTGCTGCAAAAGCTCGGTTGCCGGAAGGGATTCGTGGTGCACGGCCTGGACGGCATGGATGAGATCACCCTGACCGGCCCGACCCGGATCGCCGAGGTGAGCCCTGCCGGGGTCGAGGTGAAGCTGATCTCCCCCGAGGATTTCGGGTTGGAATCCTGCGGAGTGGCCGATCTGCACGGCGGAGACGCCGTTGGCAACGCGCTCATCGTGAAGGAGATACTTGCCGGCAAGGACGGCGCCAAGCGGCGTGTCGTGCTTTTGAACGCTGCCTTCGGACTGCTGGCAGCCGGAAAGGCCGTCGATGTCAGGGACGGACTCCTGATGGCGGCGGAGGCGATAGACTCCGGAAGGGCGGCGGGGCAGCTGGAGCAGTTGATCGCTCTTACCAACGAGCCCGGGTAGCGCGGGACAAACCCTTAGTTCCTTTCCGTCCTTAAGGTCCCTTATGTCCTTAACCCCAACAACCGCGTGAAACGCGCGAAATCAAAGGAAACCTCCGCACGATGAGCCAGATGCCGGATGTGCTGAAGAAGATCGTCGATTACAAGACCGAGGAACTTGCCCGGGTGATGGGAGCGGCGCCGCTGGCCGAGATGATTGCCCGGCTCGCGGACCTGGAGGATCAGCCGCGCGGCTTCGAGGCCGCCCTCGTCAACGCCTGCAGCTCCGGCTGGACCCCGATCATTGCCGAGGTGAAAAAGGGATCCCCCTCGAAGGGTGTGATCCGGGCCGATTTCGACCCCCTGGAAATCGCTCTGACCTACCAGAATAACGGCGCGAGCTGCCTCTCCGTGCTGACGGACGAGCATTTTTTCCTGGGACACCTGAACTATCTGGCGCTTATCCGCGAGCAGGTGAGCCTGCCGCTTTTGCGCAAGGATTTCATCTTCAACCCTTACCAGATCTACCAGGCCAGGGTTGCCGGAGCCGACGCCATACTGCTGATCGCCGCCATGCTGGAGCTGTCCCAGTTGCGCGAGTTTGCCGCCATCGCCCGCGAGCTTTCCCTCGATGTCCTGCTCGAGGTACACGATGAAAGCGAGCTGGAGATCGCGCTCCAGACCGATTGCAACCTGATAGGGATCAACAACCGCGACCTGCGCAGTTTCGTGGTCGACATCTCCACCTCCGAGCGGCTTGCCGCACTGGTGCCGCCGGGACGCATCATCGTCGCCGAGAGCGGCATAACCCGCCGGGACGAGATCGTCCGTCTAACCGAGGGTGGTGTGCACGCCTTCCTGATCGGTGAGTCGATGATGCGCGAGGAAGATATCGGCGCCAAATTGCAGGAGCTTTTGGGGTAAGCGGCACATTGCACCTTTTCATAACCACTCCACACTTTAGGAAACTCTCCCGCCCCTTCAAGGGGAGGGCAGGGGTGGGGATGGGGGTACCCCCGCTGTAACTAAACTGCACGTTTGCCATCAATGCTATTAAAAAGGAGTGGTCATGAACACCAAGTTTATACTTGATGAATCCCGCATCCCGAGGCAGTGGTACAACATCATCCCCGACATGCCCGGCCCGCTTTTCCCGGTCATCAATCCGCAGACCCTGAAGCCGGTCACCCCCGAGGACATGGGCGTCATCTTCCCGCGGGCCCTCATCGAGCAGGAGATGTCGACCGAGCGCTGGATCGATATCCCCGACGAGGTGCGCGAGATCTACAAGCTCTGGCGGCCCTCGCCGCTTTTCCGCGCCAGGCGCCTGGAGCAGGCGCTCCAGACGCCGGCCAAGATCTACTACAAGTACGAAGGGGTGTCGCCCGCCGGCTCCCACAAGCCCAATACGGCGATACCGCAGGCCTACTACAACAAGCAGGCGGGGATCCGCCGGCTCGCCACCGAGACCGGAGCCGGGCAGTGGGGGAGTTCTCTGGCGCTCGCCTGCTCCATGTTCGGCCTGGAGTGCACCATCTACATGGTGAAGGTCTCCTGCACCCAGAAGCCCTATCGCAAAAGCATGATGCAGCTTTGGGGCGGGACCGTGATCCCGTCACCCTCCGAGTTCACCAACGCCGGCCGCTCCATACTGGCCCACGATCCCGACAACCTGGGCAGCCTTGGCATAGCGATCTCTGAGGCTGTCGAGGACGCCGCGACCCACGAGGACACCAATTACGCCCTGGGGAGCGTGCTGAATCACGTCTGCATGCACCAGACCGTCATCGGACTGGAGGCAAAGGAGCAGATGGCGCTTGCGGGCGACTACCCGGACGTCGTCATTGCCTGCTGCGGCGGCGGTTCCAACTTCGCGGGGCTCAGTTTCCCCTTCATCGCGGACCGTGCCAACGGCAAGAAGGTGCGCTGCCTGGCAGTGGAACCGTCCTCCTGCCCGACGCTCACCAAGGGCGTTTACGCCTTCGACTACGGCGACACCGCGAAGCTTGCCCCGATCACCATGATGTACACCCTCGGGCACGACTTCATGCCCCCGGGGATCCATGCCGGCGGGCTGCGCTATCACGGCGATTCGGCGCTGATCTCCCAGCTTTACCATGCGGGGGAGATCGAGGCCAAGTCCTACCGGCAAAACGCCTGTTTCGAGGGGGCGCTGCTCTTTGCGCGCAGCGAGGGGATCGTTCCCGCGCCCGAGTCGTCGCACGCGGTACGAGCCGCCATCGACGAGGCGATGCTGGCCAAAGAGGAGGGGAAGGAGCGCACCATCCTGTTCGGCCTTTCCGGCCACGGTCAGCTTGATATGGGCGCTTATGACGCCTATCTCGCCGGTGGTCTGGAGGATTTCGAATATCCCGAGGAGAAGATCCGCGAGGCGCTGCAGCGCTTGCCCAAGATTCAGCTGTAAAAGGCTGCCTGGCAGTCACGCAACTATTGACACGATGGTTGTTGGGGCACTGGGAACCCCTCGCCCTCCGGGAGAGGGGCAGGGGTGAGGGAGGCGCGACGGCGGTAATGGCGCTTCTGGGGAAGTCCTGCCTCAGCCTTCAAGCAAGAGTCTACTATCTTTGGAAGACGCGTGCTCATAGCTAATGGCGCTTCCCTCACCCTGACCCTCTCCCGGAGGGCGAGGGAGAGTTTGGTCCAGTAGGTTAAGCGGGTAACCGTTAGCAACTTTTCTTCACTGTAGAGACGCATTGCATGCGTCTTCGTCCTTGTGACAGACATGGTGGTCTGATCGACAGTGCTGAGACGCATGCAATGCGCCTCTACCTTTTCTTAGTACGTGGCTTTACCGGATTTGGCAAAGAGTTAATTGATGAGAAGCGAAGCAGTGTGGTTTGAGGGAAGCGGACGCCACCCTGAAGAATAGGGCAAAGTTCAGTCAGAAGATACGAAAGTTTGACCGAACTCCATGTTTCTATTGAGTAATTCTAAGGGTATACAGCGATGACAAAGGTGAAGATTTGCGGTATAACAAACATCGACGATGCTCTTCAGGCGGTGCAGGCCGGAGCGGACGCCCTCGGTTTCGTCTTCTTCGAAAAGTCGCCTCGCTTTGTCGAACCGGAGCGGGCGGCCGCTATTATCGCTGGACTCCCACCTTTGGTGCAGGTTGTCGGTCTCTTCGTGAACGCACCGCTTGACCTGGTAAATGCGGCTGCCGACCGCTGCGGCCTCGACCTCGTGCAGCTGCACGGCGAGGAGACCCCTTCCTATTGCGCCTCGGTGCGCAGGCGCGTGATGAAGGCTTTCAGGGTGCGGGGGATGGAGAGCCTCGCCACCATGGCTGACTACCGGGTTGCCGGCTATCTCCTGGATGCCTATTCGCCCCATTCCTACGGCGGCACCGGTGCACGCTTCGACTGGGACTGCGCCGTTTCGGCAAAGGGGCACGGTCCGATCATTCTGGCCGGCGGACTTGACCCGGACAACGTCGCGGCTGCGGTCGCCAAAGTTGCCCCCTTCGCAGTGGATGTCTCCAGCGGCGTGGAATCCTCACCGGGGCGCAAAGATCCCGAAAAGGTGACAAATTTCATCAAAAATGCCAAAATCCCGTTGTGAGCATCTTGCACATCTTACGCAGCACACAGAAGCGACACGTGAAAGCGAACCTTATACTTTAAAAGGAGTGGCAATGAAGATTATCGTAACCGATGAGGTAGCTCAGGAAGGTCTGGCTATTTTGCAGCACGACCCGCGCGTGCAACTCGACATAAAGCTGGGACTGACCAAAGAAGAGCTCTACTCGGTCATTGGTGATTACGACGTTATCATCACCAGAAGCGGCACCACGGTGGATAAGCCCCTGCTGGACGCCGCGCACAATCTGAAGATGGTCGCGCGCGCCGGGGTTGGCGTTGACAACGTCGACGTGGACTACGCCTCCGCCAAAGGGGTGATCGTGGTGAACGCACCGTTCGGTAACACGAACTCTGCCGCCGAACACGCCATGGCACTCTTGCTCTCCTTTTGCCGCAACATCACCAAGGCCAACGCTTCGCTTAAGAGCGGCGCCTGGAAGCGCGCACCCTTCACCGGTTACGAGCTGAAGGGACGCACCGCAGGCGTCATCGGCCTGGGCAAGGTCGGCGGCCGCGTGGCCACCCGCCTCAAGGCCTTCGAATGCAACGTAGTGGCCTGCGACCCCTACATCGCCGAGAAAAGGGCGCAGGACCTCGGCGTCAAGCTGGTGTCGCTCGAGGAAGTCATCCGCACCTGCGACATCATCACCGTCCACACCCCGCTCACCGACGAGACCCGCAATATGATCGGGGAGAAGGAACTCGCCGCCATGAAGCAGGGTGTGATCCTCATCAACGCAGCGCGCGGCGGGATCATCAACGAAGAGGCGATGCTGCACGCGCTTGATTCCGACAAGATTACCGGAGCCGGCTTCGACGTCTGGAGCCAGGAACCGCCCGACTCCGATATCCTCAAGAAGCTGATCGCCCACGACAAGATGGTGGTCACCCCGCACCTGGGCGCCAACACCTTCGAGGCTCAGGTGAACGTGGCCGTGGACGTGTCGCGCGAGATCATCCATTACCTCGACGAGCAGCCGCTGGAAAACGCCATCAACATCCCGCGCTTCGACGCCTCGCTCATGGGGCAGATGCGTCCCTACCTGAATCTGATGAACGTCCTTTCCGATTTCATCATTCAGCTGGCCGACACCAACCTGAACAAGATCACCTTCTCCTACACGGGGAACATTGCCGAGCACGACTGCACGCCGATCACGGTCTGCGGCCTCGCCGCCCTCTTGAACCGTCGGGTGGAGCAGGATGTCAACATGGTGAACGCGCAGCTCGTTGCGGACCACATGGGGATCGTCGTGGAAGAGGTGAAATCCAGGCAGTCCGAGGCGTTCTCCAACATGATCACCATCACCATCGAGGGGCCGGGCGAAAAGCGGCTGGTCTCGGGGACCCTGTTCGAAGGGGTGCCGCGCATCGTCAAGCTGCGCGACTACCAGATGGACTTCAGGCCGGAAGAGCACATGCTGCTGCTTGCCTACGGCGACCGTCCCGGTATCATCGGGAAGATCGGGACCATCCTTGGGGAGGCCGAGATCAACATCGCCTCCATGAACCTGGGTCGGCGCGAGAAAAAGGGAGAGGCGATGGTCATCCTTTCACTCGACTCCGCAGTTCCCCAGGACGTCCTGGAGAAGGTGAAGGCCGCCACCGAGGCATCCTTCATTAAGCCCCTGTACCTCGTTACCGTTAAGTAGGGTTTCCAGCATATCAGATACAAGAAAGGCCCCGGCGCTCATTGCAAGCCGGTCGGACTAGGTGTTGAAAACCGAAAAATGTAAAGTATAATGCCTCTTAGCTGATTTTCAGTTAAGGGGCATTTTTATGGGATCAGACCTCGTCACAAAACCTCCAAGGATACCTGCGACATTTAACGGCATCCAGGTGAATTTCTGCAAAAACCCTCTTTGTTTGAATTATGGTCGTCCTGCTAGCTCCAAAGTGCAACCTCGCG